>ENA-UPSM01000050-UPSM01000050.1-activated-sludge-metagenome-genome-assembly--contig:-NODE-50-length-156480-cov-20.863417_pt1 | contig 156480 bp, 164 predicted proteins | sample MGYA00238181_ERZ773283 | MGnify/ENA primary metagenome ERZ773283 (study PRJEB29023, sample SAMN05720199) | activated sludge metagenome | isolation source: Anaerobic digester | place: Japan... | reverse complement strand
TTAAAAACCAAATATGGAAAAATAATATTTTTTCACTATTTTTCCTATTATTTCCTGCTTTGTTGAATAATTCTAAACAAATGACACTTATCTCTAACTTGCCCTTTATTTGCCTTTAACTTTACACTAACTGTTGCAGTTGGTCATACAATAGAAACTTCATCATCACTTCCTTTTGTGCCATGTCAAATCGTTTGGCGGTAGTTCCTTCGCCAAATGAGCGCTTGACTGCAGAGAAATATGACTCTATGCGCCACCGCCGGCCATATTCGTATTTCTCTTTCCACATGCCTTGGCCAATCTTTTTCACTTCTCGCACTGACCTAGCTCGAAGAGGCGAGCCTAAAGAGCGTGTTGAAGCGTTTTTCCGTATCTTAATTATTGGAACTGCATTCTTTTTTGCGACAAGATTGAACATGTCCCTTGTGTCGTAGGCGCCGTCAGCGATTAGAACTTTGAAAGCTACCCCCTCAACTAGGAATACTCCCATTTCGCTATCATGGGTATCCCTGCCTGTAACAACTATACCGATTAGTTTTCCTGTCTTAGCGTCGATGGCAGCATGCGCCTTTAGGTAGTTCTTATTTTTCCCGTAGAGGTAGTTTATCCAGCTCCCGGCATCAGTCATCTTAAATCCGGTGCTGTCAAGTATAACAGTAAGCTCCGAAACATCTTCTATTGAAGAAAGCTCGACTTTCATTTGAAGAGTTCTTCGCCAGATGGTGGTGTAGTCTGCCGGTCTTATCTTAGGCGAATGCTCTGATATGGCCCGAAGGAAGCCTTCGGTCTGCCTGTAACGTAATCCATAGGCGGTCCTTATAGTTGCTACAAATCTGATGAAGGATTCCGGGTAAAGATAAGGCCTTCCGACCTTATCTTTGTTCATAAGAGCTAGCTCTTCATCCCAGATATTGTTTAAAAAATCAAAAGAAATGCAAAACTTTCCCATATTGACATACTTTTCGTTTATGGCGTCACCTTTGCCTGGCATGGATCTATAGGGTTTATATGGGGTTTAAGCTTTGCGGTTCATTTTAGGGCAATTATGCAACAAAGCAATTATTTCCCAAATCTTTATAAATATAAAGGGAAATAGATTAGTGAATAAGATTTATAGTGGTTTAATTGAGATTCAAGTTAACATTTTCAACAAATAATGGAATCATACCCTATAATTATAATTACTATATGGGCTCATTTATTTATTCTTCCATTGAAAGAGCAAATAGCAACATTTCTGAAGACTTACACTACTCAAAGGATATTAAATTGTTTACATTTTCTGATTTAAAAGGAGTTATCCCGATGGGCGAAAAAGGACTCCTCATTAAAGACATATGCTACTTTTACTTTTCATCCCCAAGAAAAGATATCTCAGTTCCTTTTATTGAAGGCCTATTCAAAAATACTTCTTTTCATATTGTAGGTGTTCCACTTAACTTGGAATCTGTTGAAGTTATAAAAGATATTGATATATATGATTCAATAAAATTCAAAACTATATCCCCAATATGTATAACTACAAAAATAAACGTGGATAATAATCTCAAGATTTGGGATCTTTCTCCAAATGATATAAAATTCTATAAAAATCTTGAAAAAAATCTAAAAAGAAAATACTCTATTTATTATGGGGGTGAAAGTGAAAATTCTAAAGTAAATTTTGAAATATCTCGTGTATTAAGAAGTACAAAAAGAAAAATTAAGAATACTTTTCATACGGCACATTATATTGAATTTAGGGCATACGGAAATCCCGATTTAATAAAATTAGGTTATGAGTCGGGTTTTGGTGAAAAAAATTCAATGGGATTTGGAATGGTTGAGATTATTGATACGGGGGCAAACTTTGAAACCTGAACTTGATTGGGTAGGTCATCCTTTTGTAGATGCCGGATTAACTGCCTTGTTATTATTGTCTAGAAAAGAAACACCAAAAAATCTTGAAGAGAGTGACATAGAAAAATCCATAAAATTCCTATCTAATGTTTACTGCAATGACTCTTGGAAATCTTATCTATCTGGACAACTATTTCCTAATAGTGGAGTATTAATGACTAATCCAAGTATGAATAAAAACAGAACACCAGAGAACTTATACAAAAATCTTAAGACTGTCTATACTATAATCCCTCCATTAGACGTAGGTAAAGAAAAATGTGTTATTTGTGGTAGAAGAGAAAGATTGAAAGAATTAGATAGTATAGGAAAATCAAAAATTATAGGTAGACATATCTTTCCACTTGTGGGAACTGGAGATATGTTGAATTTTTTTCCTTCTGCGAATAGTGAAGGAATTGATATTTGTGCAAGTTGCATATTTCTGACTCAGTTTATGCCTTTAGCTACTTATAAGCTAGGAAATGTGATGTTGCTTCATTGTTATCCATACGAATATAATTTAAAACTTACAAAAGAAGCCGTAGACATAGCAAGAAAAAGCAGTTTAGTCTCTGATGGTAGAACCTTTAGATATCCCTACAACTTCTTCTTCCGAAAAATATCTGAAATTTCAAGAGACTTAAAATCTGAATGGAAAAATGTTTCTGTAACAATGTACCATTTCAATAATTTTAATCAAAGACAAAGCATAGAAATTACTTATTTCCCAAGCATTGTACTTGAATTTGTAACTGATACGGAGATTATTGATCCGACGGGATGGAAAAACATAGTAAGAAGTGGTTGGAGTGACAAAAAATTAAGTTTTGAAGACTTGGAAAAGAATAAACCAAACAGGATTTACGATAAACTAATAAAAGAGGAAAGTATAATTCAATATTTTTATGATTCTCGTAACAAGAAAATAAATTCGGAGTGGAGATTATTAGAAGCTTACGTTATTAAGGTGTTAAGAATGAAAGAAGAAACTTTAGATTTTGTTAAGGATTTATCAGATAGAATACTCGAGACAATAGAAAAAGAGGAAGATAATCGACTTAAGAAAATAATTAGAAATCTTGAAAGAGCTGATAAACTATATCAATTCCAAGATTTTTTTATCATAATAGAAAGACTTAGAATAAGATTTGCTATACCAAATTCTTTACTCACATTTAATGAAGTTACGAGTATTCTTTTAGGATATGGAGAAGATATGAATGTTTCGTGGAGAACTGTTAAAAATTTGATTTTGTTTAGATTATATGAAAGATTGCACAATCGTTTAATTTCAATAAAAGAAGATGAAGACGAAATGGAAAAAGAGGTGGAATTATGAGTTTCGTATCTGGTATGATTCTGATAGATGCGCCCCATTCTGCGCTAAATATGGCAGGATTAGATAAAGGCATAGAGCAAAATAAAGTTGTTGTTAAAAAATTTAAAAAAGGCAGAAATGAATTTCCGTATGTTTCTGCTCAATCATGGAGATTTTGGTGGAGGATGACCCTACAAGAGCACTTTAATTGGAGATTGTCCGGTCTGACAAAAATTGAAGGGAGAAGCCAAGCAATTACAGAAACAAATCCTATCGACTACCCAGATGATGATGTTTTTGGATACATGAGAGCTCAAAAGGATAATCAAACTGTAACAAGAATATCTCCTCTAAAAACAACACCTCTAGTATCCATACTACCCTCCTACAATTCCGTTGTATCTGATTTTGGTGTTTTCTCTAGACATGAAGGAAATCCTGTTCCATATGAGCAACAGTTCTATTCAACTGTACTAAAAGGAGCATTCTCTCTAGATCTTAATTCTTTGGGTAAATTTACTCTCATGGATAGAGCAGGATATAAAAACATAGCATCTGCAGGAAAAAAAGAAAATGACGAGGGATATAAAAAGCTACTTGAAAAGGCTAAAGAAACTGGAATAAAAATTGAAGAAAATTATTGGACTCTGCCAAACGAGCTAAGGAAAACAAGAGCAGTAGAAATTATAAAGGCTTTAAAGTATCTTAATGGTGGGGCAAAACAAACTTTATTCTTAACAGACGTAGTTCCTAAATTTGTAATACTAGGGATATTTGATGGTGGAATAAATCCGTTCATTACTGATATACTGTATGAAGAAAAGGGAGAAATAATGTTATCTAAAGAAACTCTTGTTTCAAGAATAGTTCAATATGAGGATATCCTAAAGTCAAAAAAGATCATTATTGGAAAAGATAAAGGATTCTTCCCGAGCTGGGAACAAGAGCTAATGAAATTAAATGAGGAATATAATATAGATAGGAGTAAGCTAAATATTGTATATTTTGATAATATAGGAGATGCCATCGAGTCTTGCACAAAAGAGGTAGAAAAATTTTATGGAAGTTCTTAGAGTTAAACTAAGAAGTCTCACTTCAACATTTAGATACCACACATTCCAATCAGGCCAGCAGCCAACTCTGCCCATGCCACCGATTTCAACGTTAGTAGGATTGCTTTCAGCTGCAAAAGGTGATATTGTCTCTATTGACCAAATTGACTTTTTAGGATACATATTTTTTACTAAAGGCAATGGAACTGATTTAGAAAAAACTTATTATTTGGGGGGGGATAAACAAGACATATTAAAAAAGGATTTCCTAGTTGACAATACTCTTTACCTGTATCTTCCATTATCATGGGAAAAATTTCTGAAAAATCCAAAGTATCAACTACTCTTAGGAAGATCTTCCGATTTAGCATATACCGATGAAATAAAAAAAATCAATCTTGATAAAAAAAGTAACGTTAAAATAAGCAATACGATTGTTCCTTTAGGAACGATTAATGCTTTTGGAACACTTCAAGCAATTCCAATTGAATTTAACTACTCACAAAGCCCAAGGAGGGTAGAAAAACTTAAGCCATTTATCTTAGTAAGTCAAAGCTTTACCTATCCAAATGAAATCTTTTGCGATCCAGAACTAGATTTAGGCGTATGGATTTATGAAAAAGAATATTTTAGCTAAGTTCAATCCGAATGAGACTATAGAAGAGCATATAAAAAACTGCTTAAGTGTTTATGAAAGTATAAAAGAATCTTTCTCTTGGATAACGTCAATAATAAAAGTTGATGATTTTTGGACACATTTATTCTATGCAGTAGTCTTGCATGACATAGGGAAATCTGCAACAGGATTCCAAAAAAATCCACGAACTTGGAGGTATAGACATGAGATCCTTTCTACCTCCTTTACTCAATTTCTATCATTCCCAGATTTTGTTAAGAATTCTATAGCAATGTCTATCTTAACACATCATAGATACTTGGATAAAATATCACTTAAGTTGCCACCAAATTATAAATTGCCCGTAAAATCAGAATACGAAATAAAGCTAGAAGAGTTATTAGAAAATATTGATTTTGTAAAGGACTATTTTAGAGTTATTAAGAAGTGGGAGTCTGATTATAGAACTGGTGAGAACTTTTTTGAATCTGAAAATTTGGCAAATGATTTGCATGATTATAATTTCTACTCCTTAGTTAATTGGTACAGTAAAGAAGTAAAAAAAAATAAATTATATTTTATTTTTCTCAAAGGATTGTTAAATGCAATTGATCATTTGTCATCAAGTGGAGCGAAAAATATCCTCATTTCACCTGATATATTGGAAGGAATAAATAAAATCATTCCTCAAAGAAGAGAGATTCAATCTCAAGCACTAAATACTTATGGTAATACAATAATCAAAGCTCCAACAGGATATGGAAAAACTGAAGCTTCTTTGTTATGGGCCCACAGAAATATGGATCAAAGATATTCTAATAGATTTTTTTACATATTGCCATACAAAACAAGTATAAATGCAATGTACGAGAGATTTTCAAGAAAATATTTTCAAGGAAAGAATATTGTAGGCATGTATCACAGTTCTTCAGATTATTACTACTATATGCATAATGAAGACTATAGAAAATTAAAAAATTTGTATAGAAAGATATATTTACCAATTAAAATATCTACTCCTTTTCAATTAATGAAAGGTTTTTTTGGGGTTGGTTATTATGAAATGGAATTTTCTGAGCTATCCAACTCCATAATGATTTTAGATGAAATTCATGCATATGAAGATAATATTACGGGAATTATTTTGGGAATGTTAGAGATATTAACAAATGAGTACGATTGTAAAACACTGATTATGTCCGCTACCCTACCCTCTTTTATAGAAGAATTATTCATTGAAACATTATGTCCAAAAAAACTAGCAATCAAAGATCAAGAGCTAGATGATTTTAATAAACATATGGTTCAGATATCCGAAGGAGACATATTCAATTTAATTGATTCTATAGAGAATATTCTAAATTGCTGTGGAAAACCCCTACTTATTGTATGCAATACTGTTGATAGAGCAATTGATGTTTATAACAGATTGAAGGGTAAATACTGTTCTTTGTTGATTCATGGAAGATTCTGCTACTTAGATCGGCAGAAGATCGAGGAAGAGCTAAAGAACAATTTTAATAATTACGATGTTGTAGTTGCAACTCAAGTCATTGAAGTTTCTCTAGATCTAAGTTTTAGTACAATTATAACGGAGCCTGCTCCTTTAGATGCGTTAGTCCAAAGATTTGGTAGAGTTAATAGGCAAGGATGGCAATCAAAAAAAATCAAACCAATTAGCATCTTGACGAAGGGATCTACTAAAGATCATTTTGTTTATGATAAAAAATTAGTTGATAACTCTCTAAATCAATTGATGAATATAAATGGGGAGATTCTAAGAGAATCAAAAATACAAGAGTTAATGGATAATGCTTATATGGATTTTGTTGAAGAATCATATAATAAAATTACATTTGCAAAGGAGAATACACTCGAAATATATAAGGATTTAGAACCGATGAAAAAAAGTAATAGTGAGGATGAGTTCTATAATTTATTTAAGGCCTTTGAAGTCATACCTGCAATATTCTATGAAAAGGTAAGCAAAGCTATTTTAGAAGGGAACTATATGGATATCTATAAATACAAAGTTCCTCTTTCATTTTCTAAATATTATGCAATTTCCAAAAAGTATGGAAATTGTTTTTTTAAAGACGAGACAATTGATTCCAAGTCAAATATAATTTTTACAAACCTTTGTTACACTAATGAATTTGGATTATTAACTGATAGTTTTAATAGAGATCCTAAAAATTATATATTTTGATTTTAATAATATGGATTAGTATATGAAAGAAATAGATAATAACATTACGGGCACTGAAATAAATTATTTCTTTATCTGTAAAACTAAACTCTGGCTTTTTTCAAAATTTCAAACAATGGAACATTCATCTGACATTGTAAAAGATGGAAAAATTATACATGAATCAGTTCATAAAAGGAGGGTTAAAGAGGTAAATTTACCAGGAATGAAAATAGATTTAATACAAATGAAAGATGGGTTAATAATATATGAAGTTAAGAAATCAAAGAAAATGGAAAAAGCTTCAATTTATCAATTACTATTTTATCTATATAAACTAAAAGAAATGGAGATTATTGCTAAGGGAATTCTAGATTATCCCCTCATTAGAAAAACTGAAGAGATAATCCTAACTAAAGAAAAAGAGAAGGAATTAGAGGAAATATCAAATGAAATAAGCTTTATTATCGGAGGCTCTATACCGCCACCGGAAAAAAAATCATATTGTAGTAAATGTAGTTATTATGATTTTTGCTGGGTGTAATTATGAAACAAGATTTCTATTTATTAAAAAATGGGGTTCTAAGCAGAAAAGAAAATACCGTATATTTTTATTCTGAAAAAGAAAGACATATCTTACCAATTAATACCATATCTTCGGTATACTGTTATGGCAGAGTTACATTTACATCAGGAGTAGTTTCATATTTATCAAAAAAAGGTATCCCAATTCATTTTTTTAATTATTATGGCTACTATGAGGGTACGTACTACCCTAGAGAATATTTGTTGTCTGGGGAAACTATAGTAAGACAAGCTGAACACTATCTAGACAAAGAAAAAAGAATGTTTCTTGCTAAAGAGATACTAAGTGGGGGAATATCTAATATTAAGAGGAATCTTTCATACTATAAAGCTAATGAAGAGCTTGAATCTATAAGAGAATGGGAAGAAAAAATTAAAGATACAAATACTATTAGTGAATTAATGAGTGTAGAAGGCAATATAAGAAATATTTACTATCAATCATTTAATAAAATACTCCCTGACGAATTTAATTTTGAAAAAAGAACTAGAAGGCCCCCTAAAAACATGGTAAATGCATTAATTTCTTTTTCAAATTCCCTAATGTACTCAACTATTTTAACAGAAATATATAATACTCAATTAAATCCAACTATTTCATATCTCCATGAACCTTTCAAGAGAAGATTTTCTTTAAGTTTAGATTTAAGTGAAATTTTTAAACCATTTATTGGAGATAGAGTAGTATTTAAGCTTTTAAATAAAAAAATAATTTCTAAAGATGATTTTGACAAAGATTTAAATTATTGTCTTTTAAAAGATTCTGGGAGAAGATTATTTTTGCAACATTATAATGAACGTCTGGATAAAACAATTAAACATCGTACTCTATATCGAGATGTTTCATACAAACATATAATAAAATTAGAATGCTATAAACTAATAAAACATGTTAGCGGATTAAAGAATTATGAATCGTTTAGGATCTGGTGGTAATGTATATCATTTTAGTATATGATGTATCTGTTGAAAGGGTAAATAAAGTAAAAAGCTACCTAAGACAACATCTAAACTGGGTTCAAAATTCTGTATTTGAAGGGGAAATTACAGATTCAAAACTTCGAGAATTAAAAAATGGATTGAAAAGTATTATAAAAAATGATAAAGACAATATTATAATATATGTTTCAAAAAGTGACAAATTTTTAATACGAGAGAACATCGGAGCCCCTAAATCTGACTTATCAAATATTCTCTAATCGTGGATCTTTATATATAGGCCACACATTCAAATATCCACGAAAACTTTTATAAAATGGAAGAACTTTAAAGCTTATAACGTTAAAAAAGGCCATTTTTCCCCCTGTTAGAATAAGACTATTATAGGATTGAAATATTTTGGCGATTTCTTCAGGTACAATGCCCGATTTTGTTAGAATAAGACTATTATAGGATTGAAATAGAGGAAGAAAAGAAGATCACGCAAAGCGCTGCAAAATGTTAGAATAAGACTATTATAGGATTGAAATGGGGCCGCAGAATTGATCCTGCATGACCTAATGCCCAAGTTAGAATAAGACTATTATAGGATTGAAATTGGATTATTTTTTTATTTAGGGTAGGGTAATCGACTGTTAGAATAAGACTATTATAGGATTGAAATGATACAAAAGATAAAAGCCGAAACTGCAAACATATTGTTAGAATAAGACTATTATAGGATTGAAATCGACTAAACCAAATATAAGATGTTTTGCATTTTGGAGTTAGAATAAGACTATTATAGGATTGAAATAGCAAATCAATCAATACATTCGCATCGCAGTTGACGGTTAGAATAAGACTATTATAGGATTGAAATAAAGTCGATTGGGAAAAATCGGGTTTCAGGGTAGTAAGTTAGAATAAGACTATTATAGGATTGAAATGAAACTATTGAGTATGTTCATAATGTTATGATGAAGGTTAGAATAAGACTATTATAGGATTGAAATGGCATAATAGCGGTTGTGATCTTTAAATATATATTTGTTAGAATAAGACTATTATAGGATTGAAATTATTCGCTTTTTAACATCACGCTTTGCCAGTTATGGTTAGAATAAGACTATTATAGGATTGAAATGAAGAAAAACAAGCTGCTTCAAGTTACATTTATTTGTTAGAATAAGACTATTATAGGATTGAAATATCCTACCCCTCATCTTTTAATATATCCCTATCATGTTAGAATAAGACTATTATAGGATTGAAATTTGATAGTGTTGGGACACAAATATCAATTGGAGCTTTGTTAGAATAAGACTATTATAGGATTGAAATATTATTGCAAAAGACGCATTAGTTACAAAAGATGGAGTTAGAATAAGACTATTATAGGATTGAAATATGAGGGCGGATGGTAGTAGTTTCCACAACAGCAGGGTTAGAATAAGACTATTATAGGATTGAAATAAAGAAATTAAGAGAAGAAGGGTATAAGTCTGTTATAAGTTAGAATAAGACTATTATAGGATTGAAATCTATTTATATTGAAGTGGGATAAAATTATAAAACCTAGTTAGAATAAGACTATTATAGGATTGAAATTGTATTGAGTTTTATTATTGCCTATGTCTATGACACGTTAGAATAAGACTATTATAGGATTGAAATTTCTTTGCAAGTGGTAAAGATAGTTGGATAGTTTGGAGTTAGAATAAGACTATTATAGGATTGAAATATAGTATTAAGGTCTAGTGAAAAATTCATTATTGAGTTAGAATAAGACTATTATAGGATTGAAATTTGAGAGTGGGAAAGCAGATTCTGAAAGTTTAATGAGTTAGAATAAGACTATTATAGGATTGAAATTTGAATAAATACGAAGGATGGATGCTTGCAAAGTCAAGTTAGAATAAGACTATTATAGGATTGAAATACTGAAGACAGCAAATTTGATGTGCTTTTTGCACCAGGTTAGAATAAGACTATTATAGGATTGAAATTGGAAAGGTATAAATAGTTATGGGTTCTATATAAAGGTTAGAATAAGACTATTATAGGATTGAAATACCATTCCCAAATGCTCTTTTATATCCATAGTGGAAAGTTAGAATAAGACTATTATAGGATTGAAATCGTAAGATCATTTTAGTTCCGTCTTTTCCCATATACGTTAGAATAAGACTATTATAGGATTGAAATAGAATTAAATCTTGTGTCATGGTGGTAATTCTTTATATGTTAGAATAAGACTATTATAGGATTGAAATTTGTCTCCATCTGTTCTTTTTAATCTGTTTTGTCATGGTTAGAATAAGACTATTATAGGATTGAAATCAAGGCATTGTTATAGCCGACCTCATAGACTATCTTTTTGGTTAGAATAAGACTATTATAGGATTGAAATGCCTTCCTTCTCGAATATCTCGGCAAACTGGATTGGGAGTTAGAATAAGACTATTATAGGATTGAAATATCGGCACTTTTTGCGTCACTAAAAAACCAGTATTCGGTTAGAATAAGACTATTATAGGATTGAAATATGGCAATGTATTTGAAAGGCTTTGTTGACACGCCGTTAGAATAAGACTATTATAGGATTGAAATTTTTTCATCATATGCTCTTAGATATCCACTTTTTTCGTTAGAATAAGACTATTATAGGATTGAAATTGATCTTTATTTCATTTTTTAGGCCTAAAGAATTTTTGTTAGAATAAGACTATTATAGGATTGAAATAGCATTAGAGGAGTTAGTTATGAACCACAGAACAGAGTTAGAATAAGACTATTATAGGATTGAAATTAATACAAAAGGCCCCGTATAGTTCCATATAATAATGTTAGAATAAGACTATTATAGGATTGAAATAACATCCCACATAGGAATAAATTGTTGTCTGAACTTGTTAGAATAAGACTATTATAGGATTGAAATTCCATGTTTGTGGTTATACCACCACCAAATTTTTGAAGTTAGAATAAGACTATTATAGGATTGAAATTATTCAATCTCAAGCACTAAATACTTATGGTAATACGTTAGAATAAGACTATTATAGGATTGAAATTTTTATTCTCTTTAAATTTAGCTTTTTTGTATTCTTTGTTAGAATAAGACTATTATAGGATTGAAATAGTCGTGAAGCTGAAGTGAAAAATGAAGAGGATATGTTAGAATAAGACTATTATAGGATTGAAATTATGTTCTATTTTAAGCTTTCCAGGGGATACATATTCCAGTTAGAATAAGACTATTATAGGATTGAAATGAAGACTTTCGATTTATTGGCAAGATCGGGAATAACAAGTTAGAATAAGACTATTATAGGATTGAAATTATCTTTGAGTCACCCTCACAAGCGGACAGATTTTTAGTTAGAATAAGACTATTATAGGATTGAAATTAAAAGACCTGGATGAGGCCCAGGATATTTTGGACTGTTAGAATAAGACTATTATAGGATTGAAATATGAAGGGGATGTCTATGGCATTGATAGGGATGGCGGGTTAGAATAAGACTATTATAGGATTGAAATTGTCCACCATAAGTTACAGCTTGCGGGAAATTTAAGTTAGAATAAGACTATTATAGGATTGAAATTTGAATACTTCATCAATTAACAATCCCATCTGAGTGATAGTTAGAATAAGACTATTATAGGATTGAAATCGAACAAACCAGAAAAAATACTTGTAGGAACAAATCGTTAGAATAAGACTATTATAGGATTGAAATTGAGTTCACATACACAATTGGGGATATCACTAGCATAGTTAGAATAAGACTATTATAGGATTGAAATACATTTGGATCATTAGAGGCCGCACTTGAAGCTACAGTTAGAATAAGACTATTATAGGATTGAAATTACTACTATATACATATTTTATCACCCCTTTTTATTTCGTTAGAATAAGACTATTATAGGATTGAAATTATTGTGTTTGATCAAATAGTCTAATGTTTCTAATACAGGTTAGAATAAGACTATTATAGGATTGAAATTCAATAGTATAGCCTTCTTTCATTTTTGAATAAAAAGTTAGAATAAGACTATTATAGGATTGAAATTTTTTTGCATTTGTTTCAAAGTCGATCCCGATAAAGCGTTAGAATAAGACTATTATAGGATTGAAATAGAATTGCCAATCCAAAAATGACAATTACTATAGCGTTAGAATAAGACTATTATAGGATTGAAATAGGATTATCTTATGTTAACGCAAAAACTTCAATAGGGTTAGAATAAGACTATTATAGGATTGAAATTAAAAATAAAAAAAGAAATAAAAAAAGAAATATTAGTTAGAATAAGACTATTATAGGATTGAAATTATATGAAGCTACAGGTCATTATATGGGCATGGTTGAGTTAGAATAAGACTATTATAGGATTGAAATTGGCGGAAAATCAAATCCTTCGGGGTATTGATGACGGTTAGAATAAGACTATTATAGGATTGAAATTACGCATGCGGCCACATAAAAGAAAGAAAGATAATAGTTAGAATAAGACTATTATAGGATTGAAATTTGAAGACTATAGAATAGATAAAATCTTCTATTGTAAGTTAGAATAAGACTATTATAGGATTGAAATCGACAAGAAAAATGGCCGCGCCGGATTCAACAATCCAGTTAGAATAAGACTATTATAGGATTGAAATCATTGATAAGCTTGAAGAAAGTAAGTAAGAACGAAGTTAGAATAAGACTATTATAGGATTGAAATGATAAATTAGCAAAACAATTAGGCACGAATGAAGAGAGTTAGAATAAGACTATTATAGGATTGAAATACAGGTCTGCACATCAACATACCGAAAAACATGGAAGTTAGAATAAGACTATTATAGGATTGAAATCTGACTTTCTGATGTCAGAAGACACACGAAAAGACGGTTAGAATAAGACTATTATAGGATTGAAATTAGACCAGGTCAGATTGTATTCAGATCGTGCCTTGGCGTTAGAATAAGACTATTATAGGATTGAAATATTACTGACGAACAAATATTCCAAAATGCGGTCACGGGTTAGAATAAGACTATTATAGGATTGAAATACAATGGGCAAGGCACAACAGAATAGCTGTGATGTTAGTTAGAATAAGACTATTATAGGATTGAAATAATAGCACAAACTGAAATAGGAATATTCAGAAAAGTGTTAGAATAAGACTATTATAGGATTGAAATTCAAATCACCCGAAAGCAAACTTAGTATGTAGGGATTGTTAGAATAAGACTATTATAGGATTGAAATGTAAGGTGGACTTGTTATGCACATGTTTATGCTTTCGGTTAGAATAAGACTATTATAGGATTGAAATTTGTATAGTCGAAAGCATCCCTAATGTCTTCTTCAGTGTTAGAATAAGACTATTATAGGATTGAAATGGAAATCAAGCACCGATTTGTATTGTGCTTCAGTTAGGTTAGAATAAGACTATTATAGGATTGAAATGCTGTCATTCCCTCGACTTCGTAGATCTTCATTTTGTGTTAGAATAAGACTATTATAGGATTGAAATAGACTGTATATCGGAATATGAAGACGATATCGTTTTAGTTAGAATAAGACTATTATAGGATTGAAATTGATTTGCGGTGCATTTTTCTAACTGATGACAATCTGGTTAGAATAAGACTATTATAGGATTGAAATTGAGAGACGTGAAAAGGCCCTAATCTCTTCAAAGAAGTTAGAATAAGACTATTATAGGATTGAAATACAATGCACGTTCAATGATGCCTCTAAGCTGTTGTTCGTTAGAATAAGACTATTATAGGATTGAAATTATTGGAGAGTGTCGTCAGTTTCGACATCATAGTGCGTTAGAATAAGACTATTATAGGATTGAAATCACATTTACCTGTTTTTGTTTCTGCCATGACTATCTGTTAGAATAAGACTATTATAGGATTGAAATCACAATCATACCATACCCTTGTTGCCGCATTTATTCGTTAGAATAAGACTATTATAGGATTGAAATGCCTTTGAATCGCCCTGTATACCTTCATCTTGTTTAGGTTAGAATAAGACTATTATAGGATTGAAATTGATGATGATGCAAGAATAAGCTGACCTCCGGTTTTGTTAGAATAAGACTATTATAGGATTGAAATCTGCCATTTTTCTATATCCTTTGGCAGCCTGTATATGTTAGAATAAGACTATTATAGGATTGAAATGATTTGATATGATCCCTGAAACAATAGTGCTTTACTTTGCTTTATTATGTCATGCAATAAGGGAACTTCTTTATGAATTTAACTCCCTTTGCATTTTGATCTTTTGCTGCTTCAATTGGAAGGTATATTACGAATATATTGGCCTAGAGAGATGCCTTCTATGTATTATTTATCTTTGCTTTAATTGACGTTTTCTTAATATTTTTAAAAAGGAGAAGCAATTAAACAAATTTAATCTGCCTTGGGAATTCACCTAAGTATTTCTTAAATTCTTTAGGCCATTTGTCTGAGTCAAGTCCCTTTTGAGCAAGAAATGATACAGTCCATCTTTGAAGCCCTATGCCTGAACATCCAGACCAGAGCTCTTTATTCTTGGAAGATTTAATGGAAAAAGCCTTTGTATACTTGTCTCCAACGATTGAAAGATTCTGAAATTCTAACCATTCACTTTTGTCTCTGCTGCCTCTTGAAGGGATCCACGATTCATAGTCTATTGTTCCTTTAATTCTCTCTGTTTCTTTTTCTACCCCTGTCTGTCCGGATTGGGCCATATAGAATGGGGTTACCCAAGCCGTTCTCCATTCAATCTCAAATATTTTATCAAAGACATAGGCATATCGTTCCATCATCTTTTCCTTAAGTTCAATTAACTGATCTGGATACCCTATAAACACAGGTTCTATTCTCCAGAATTCATTCACCCTCTCAATACCCTGTCTTCCTCCAGCTTCCCATCTATAAGAAGGCCCACTTTTATCATAAATTAAAATTGGAAATTCTGAATCATCAATAGTCTTTCCATCAAAAGCCCAGTACATTGGGGGGCATTGGGCATAGGTCATCCCGCCTATCGGATCCCTCATCCTTTCTCTTATTTTATCAACATGCGCCTTTTTTGTTATTTTATATAAGTCAATTACTTCTTCCCATACTGAAATATCTCTTGAAACAGGGGGGGATACGTAATAAATCTCAGGTTCGCTGCCAGAAAGATGCCCGGTCTTTTCCCAAATTTCAAAAGGCACTAGCTTAGGGGCTATAACTTCAATGAATCCCAGTGGTTTTAATATTTCTTCAACTGCTATTCGCTCCATTGTCCTAAGTAAAGTTGCAATGGGGGCATGGTAAAACCACTGACCTTGGCTTGGCCCCTGTTTTAACCAACCCAGTGCCAATAGCTCTGTTGTTGGATCTTTTGTTGTTAACGGAGTTATCTCTTTACTCTTTGAAATAAGCTCCCAGTGCTCCCCTTTTCCTCCCCAGAATTGGGCTTCCACTTTATCATAAAACAGGCTAATAATACGATCAACATGATTTTTTGTAAGAAATTCTTCATCTAAATCTCTCAAAATTAATATTGCGTTATTGCCTTCAATGGAGATACTATCTACAAATGGTATTTTAATTGGATCTTTTGGAATCTTCTCAAGATCAAGTGTTAGGGTATATTTTTGTCCAACTATCTTCTTAATTCCAATTTTAAACTCCTTTCCAAGTAACATGGACAGGGAATTTTTCAGTCTAATGGCAACTGCATGGGATCTTGCATAAGTCCCACTTTCAATTGCAACTGAAATAGCATCGTCTGATATCTTTAAATCAAGTATTTTTGGTGATTCTGAAATCTTGTCCTTTGGTACACCTTTTATCAATATTTCCTTTGTTTCTTCAGCGATAAATTTCTTTACTCTTTGAACTCCGTCTCCTGTCAGTGATCTGCTTAGGAGATATTCGACGTTTAAATGGAGTTTCATTATACCACAACACCAACTTGATTACTTACATATAAAAGTATTACTTTCTTCAAAATACCGTTTAAATTTTTATGAAAAATCCCCTCCGTTTACAAACGGCTCACCTGCAGCATCGGTAAGTTTCGGTTTTTTTCTATTCTTCTTAAATGAAAAGAAGGCCATTAAAAACAAAAACCAAGCTATCGATGTATAAATTATCATGCCTACAAAGTCGCCTTCAAAGTATACTTTTATACCTTGGACATAAATCAAAGCACCAGCAATTACATAAGGGATCATAAAATTTTTCATTTATTTCACTCTCTTTTCTAATTCCTTTTTCTTTCTAAAATAAGTATATGATGCCATTAAGAATAATAACCCCGCCATACTATTTAAAATAGCGCCCGGCGCATCATTACTAAATAAAGCCTTCACACCTATCAATAAGAATAATACCCCAGCTAAAAAAGTAAATAATCTGATATGTTTATATTGGTCTTTTGGCGCAATGTTAGTGCTTTTTTTCTTATCTTTTGTAAGTACCATTAGAGAAAAGAGCCTGATTTATTATATAAATGTTATTCGTATTACATTGATGACAATAGAAAGATTTAAAAGTAGTTTCTGGTAATCACTATTAGGTACGATGGAAACATCATTAAACGATATAAAATTGGTAGATAAAGAGAAAATAACGTTTCCCGTCTGGACATTCGTTAGCATGAATCTTTTAGACACTTTAAGTTCCCTTTTGACTAAATTATCCATTGTATCATGTAATATTTTTCTATTGGATTGTAAAATGACAAAAAACTTTGCTTTTGAGATATTTGCTTTAGCATATCTAAGCATGTCTTCCATGGTAGAGTTTTTCCTAAGAGAAAATAGCTGCCTTGGAAATGCCGTAGGTGAGTTCTACGCAAGATGAGTATAATACAAGGATGTGTAGGGAGAAATCCCAGCTGGCGTTTATATGGAATTAGAAGATGATGATGCATCAAATAGTTGTGATGTAAAAACGATTGATAATTTTGTTTTGCCTTTTGTTAATTTTTTGGAGGCAAGTATGGATGAAAGCCCTAAATCCCAAAAGAGGAGCGCTGCAGTCGTACATAAAAAAACAGGTCTCTTTGATAAAGACTTAACTGAAATGTACTCGGGCAATGCCCTATTTGTTTTAAGTAACGAATATCACTATAAAACAGAATCCTACTATAGGATAGTATTAAGAGAAAACCAAAATGGGTTTAAGGTAACACCAAGTAGTGATGAGGTCCTCGACGCATATGTTGTTCCAATATGTCTAACTAAAGCAGATATGGTTGGGATACCTGTTTGTGAATGGGGTATATCGGACTCATACTGTCCTCTACCTGCAATAATATATGGAATAAACTATTATTCAGATTCCTCAAAATATGAGGTGGTATACGATCTAGAAACTGCAAAGGAAGCCATTAAGAAAGTAACACATGGTGGAAAATACCCTTTTTGCTTCCAGAAATTACCGCAAAATGCCGAAATAAAGACTTTCTCAACATTATTTGGAAAAAATACTACAACAGATCCTGAAATCTGTGCCCTTCTGGAAAAAATATACGAAGTATTTGAAATACCTGTTGCTAAGATAATTCTAATATCTGCTGAAGGTAAGTACTACCTTTCTTCAATATCGCCTATAAGAAACTCAGAAATATCTACTCATGAGAAAGAAGAATTCAAGGCCAGGGTTGAAACTGGGATAGAAAATGGGGAAATTAGGAATTTTTGTTGATAGGCAAACTCTAAGCAGTTCCGCCCAACTTATATCCCTAATTAAATTTAGGGAGGAAGCTGAGAGATTAGGGCATGAGGCCTATTTTATCTTCCCAACAGAAATAAAGAAAATATCAGGACTAGACGCCCTGTTTATTAGGGCAAGAACAGACTCGATGAATATAAGCTACGTTGCTGCAAGGATTGCTGAATTAAAAGGTATTCCAGTCATAGATGACCCAAATTCGATAAGAATATGTTCTGACAAGATAAATATGTATCTCCATTTAATGAAAAAAGAAGTGCCTATGCCAAAAACTATCTTCATGAAGAAAGGAGAGGTCACTTTAGAAAATCTTGAAGAAGTCTTTAAAATGTTTAATCCTCCTATGATACTAAAGGAACCATCGACTTCTTTTTCTGCAAGGGTTGAGAGGGTTTATACAAAAGAAGAATTTCTTAAAGTATCACGAAGATTTATTAAACTCTCGGATTGGATTGTAGTCCAGGAATATGTTGATAGTAAATTTGATTGGAGGATAGGTGTTCTTAATGGAGAATTACTATACGCATGTAAGTACATCATCCCCAATGAAACTTTTAAAATACAAGCCTCTGTAAATGGCCATTTAGTGTACTGTGATGTTGAAAGTGTTCCTAAAGATTTAGTGCCGAAGAACATTGTTGATCTTGGCATACGAGCCGGGAATGCTATCGGAAATGGCCTTTATGGAGTTGACATAAAGGAAAGTCAAGGGGCGTTGTATGTTATTGAGGTAAATGATAATCCTTCTTTGGATGGTGGGGAGGATAAAAGCTACCCAGATATTTATGAAAGAATAATAAATCATCTAATGCAAGCAAAGAATAAATAAAATATCTACAACTTTTAGAAGTAACTGTCCAGATAATCGAGATCTAAGAAAAATTGCAAATTATCAAAGTATGCATTTTCAAGACGATAACATAGTTTTATAGTGAAATTATTGTCTATGTGTTGTTAAAAATATTAGATGAAAGAAAAAATAGATAAAAAAAGTCTATCTTATATATCCTGTTTCCTCGTTTCCTGGGGGCAATGTCTGGAATTCAGGCATGTTCTTTTGCATTTCTTGTATCTTTGTGAGTGCCTTCTCAGTTTCTTCAGCCCTCTTGTCAAGCTCTTCCATATTTATATCAAGCTCCAATATATCGATCAGTACCTGTAAGACTGCTTTTGAAGCTTTAGCATCAATTATGTACCCAGGGGACTCACCTAAAAGGCATAAACCTTTCATATTCCTAAGTTTCCCCATAGCTATGAGGAGTCCTGATGTGCCAACTATCGCTGAGCCAGGATCTTCCCTAAATACAATATTTTTTTCTTTATACTTTTCAATTGTTTCAACATCTGATGCGGCGCCCAATACTTTTGGCTCCTTTACAGGGTATCCCCCTGTGGAGTATCCTCCCAAAGTAAACATTTCCTTAACATCAAACTTCTCGATATAATCAAGAATGGTAGTGGCTATTTCATAATGCCCATACGCATCTGTGGGTGGAGGTTGTGTGTCTCCAGATAAAAGTAATAAGTCCCTTTTTCCACTAGTATAGTAATAGAATTCATTTTTCATTAATCTCATCGTTGAATCCTTTTCTACTAATGCTTGGTGGGGAAATCTTGGAGAGTATAGATCGGCAAATTTAACTGCCTTTAATTCCTGGATAAGATGATCAGCAGCAAGTTTTCCTACAAGGCCTATACCAGGCAAACCTTCAACAAATATTGGATTCTTAAGTTTAATATCTTTTTTTTCCTCAATAATATAAGTTTCTTTCATAGTAATTCTCTCTCCTTTTTAATTAATCTCCTATATTTACCGTATTTATCCTCTAGTGAAAACTTTGGAGGGTGAGGATTTACTGTACGGGCATTACATAATGGACATAAATCCTTAAGAGTATATTTTTTACATTCTGGGCAGATTTTCATCTTCATATCATGATCTCTTAAAGGATCCTTTACCCTCATTATTCTGAACATGAGCTATTGCCATTTCTGCAATATCTCTTAAAACAGATTCTGCTGTTTTGTAGTCTTCAGCAACAATATGGATGGAGTATTTTGGAGACCCTTCATTTCTTATTTCAACATCTTCCACTTTGTCTTTGAATTTATCTCTTGCAGTAATTAAAGCTTCCTTTATTACGTTAACACCATTTCCAGAGTAACTTTCAAGTGTTATATGGCCGGTGATTGAAATTAACGGATTCTCAACATTAGTAGCTATAATATCGAAAAGCCCATCAATATATTTTTCATCTATAAGCCCTTTCAAAACGCCTTTTCCTTTTGTTGAAACGTCTTCAAATGCAGCATATAAGTCGCCATATTTATTAACAAGGGGCACCCCAATGTCATGAATGATACCCTTAAAGTCTTCTCCAATGTTTGTGGCATAAAGTTCAAGTAATTTTTCACCTTTCTTTTCTCGTTTAAATTCCTGAACTTTTGTTTTCTTCTGCTGGCTTGTGACTCTTCTTAAAGATAGGTCTATATGATTTTTAGAAGCATCAACCTTCAATACTTTACACACTATCTTTTGGCCTTCTCGGACATGATTTCTAATATTTTTGACCCAGCTGGAGGAAATTTCTTTTATATGTATCATTCCCTCCTTGTTATATTCGTCTAAGATAACAAAAGCACCGTAAGGAAATACTTCCTTAACGGAACACATAACAAGGTCCCCCTCTTCAGGGTACTCCTTTTCAAGCATTAAATATTCACTCCAAAACTTCTAGTATTTCAGCATTAATTTTGCCTACTCCACCTTTTGACTCAACAAGTGATTTCCCACAAGTTAGGCATTTTACAGTAATGGCTGGTCTGTTAAACACTACTTGTTCGCTTGAACAGTCTGTGCATTTCACCCTTAAAAACTTTGAAATAAGTTTTTTCATTCTATGCCTCCACAAATTCTAACTTTTTAACTCTGAAGCCTTTTCTTGTAGTGGCTTTTTTGCATAATTCGCATCTGTATCTCAAATCAAGTTTACTAACAGTTTTCCCACCACTAACTGAAGATCTGGGAAAACCCCGGTAACCTTTAATTTTTCTTCTATACCTTCTCTGACCTGCACTAAGCTCTCCCCTTTTTCTTTTCTTTACAGTCTCAACTTTATGTGATGTATGTTTTTTGCAAGTCGGGCAGTAGGTATTCATTTTTTTTGGCATTTTCATAAGAATCACTCACGATTAGTTCTCAGCAAGTTTCTCTCTTATAAGTATCTCGGCGTTTCTCAAAGGGATTGAAATTACTTCCCCCTTTTTAAATGGACCATAGGACCTCATATCTTCTCCTATGAACTCCGGTACATCTTGTGAGAGCCTTACCTCCTTAAAAACCTTTTCCCTTATTTCTTTGATAGAAACATCAGTATTAAGGATATTTTTCTTATATTCATTAAAAAGATCATTAATATTTTTAGAAATGTTATTTTCTAACTTATTTTCTGATTGCAACTTCAGAACAGAGTTATCAAACATCAACCTAAATCTCTTCCTGCAGAAAATCTCAAATTTTTTTTTAGTATATTCACATTTAGCTTTTTTTATCTTATCTTCAAGTGAACTTTCGTCATAATCTGCGGTTAACAAATCGATAATATCTTTAGAATCCCCTCCAATTGAGTCGAAGCTACCTGACTTAATATATTCTTTTTTAAAAATATTTAGGAGATTTTCATTATCGTTTCCCATGTTGTTCTCATCTTTCGACCCTTGGAGCTAAAATAAATACAAATGAAGCACCTTCAATTTCAAACTCAATTTTAACAGGCATATCATTCCCTATTTCAATTGACATTTCGCCCGGTATAGACTTTGACATATCAGTCAAATAACTCAAATTAAATGTTGAAGCGGCTCCTGATGAAACAATAATTTCGTAAAGGTCTGGATCTCCTTTTTCAAGTTTTACTTCGATATCCCCTGTGTCACCATCAGCACTCATATAAAATGCATCTTCAGCTCTGAGGGTGACATGGTCTGAAACTATATTTGCATCTTTTAGGCCTTCTCTAAAGACTTGGGAGCTTAGCCTTATCTTTGATGTTGTATTTAATGTAGGCATTTTAAGATTTGATTGTTCGGTAACATCAATAAGCTGACAGCCAAATCTCCTAGTTGATGTTCCTTTAAGGACCATAAGTATTTTGTTTTTTTCTTCATCAAGCTTTAGAACTAGAATATCGTCACTTCTGCTTCGATTTATGAATTTTGACATATCTTCAATATCAATGCCTATAGTAACTTCCTTGTCTGTTTTAAATTCTGCAAATACTTCTTTGTTCATTTTAAAGTCGATCATGCTCACATGAGATGGATCCATGGCTCTTAATTCAATACCCTCAGCAGTAATCCTTAGTGGAACTTCTTCTACAAGACTACCAATAGCAGTTACACATTTTCTCCATATTTCTGCACTCAAAACAGCTTCAAACATTCGCTCACCTTACTATACATATATATGATAGTTCTTAATATATTTATATAAATTTATTGGAGATTATTTATAATAAAGGCTTCTAATCTTGTCAAAACTTTCTCTATAAAGTTTAATATCAAGTTCTGACATATCTTGGATTAACTCGCCTTTTAGAGATCCTGAGATAGTAATGCCAAATACCCTAACGATGTCACCTTCTTTAAAGCTGATATCATCACCAAAAACTACTTCAATTTGACCTGTCCCATCGTCTAAAAGTATGTCATTCCCATTTTTTTTGATTATGGCCCCTACGACACTAACATATTTTTCGTTTGGTATTTCTTTTATTTTTACCTTTTTAAAAGGTGGCTTTGTGAATCTATCTGCCAAATTATCCCTCAGTTTATATTTTGGGTAATATATTTAAAACTTACCTTAGAGGATATATTATGATTATAGTAATCACTGGGCTCCCAGGAACTGGCAAAACTACGATTGCCAAAGCACTTGCAAAAGAGATAGATGCCATAGTTTTTTCAACAGATAAGATAAGAAAAATGATTTTTGAAATCCCTGTATACAATGAAGAGGATAAACGGATGGTATACAATGAACTCTTCTTTCAAGCTGAGAAATATCTAAAAATGGGCAAAAATGTAATACTTGATGGAACATTTTATACAAAAGCATTGAGAAATAGAGCAAAAGAAGTTGGGGCGCTTTTTTCACAAAAAGTATACTTTGTCTACTGTAAAACTCCTGAAGATATTCTTAAAAAAAGAATTGATAGCAGGAAAGATAAATTTAGTGATGCAGATTACAATGTTTATCTTGGGATGAAAAAAATATTTGAAGATTTTGAAGAAGAAATAATTGAAATTGATACATCTAATCCTGTAAAAACTAACATTGATACTATAAAACTAAAGATTTATTCAATATAACCTTCGAGTGCAAGTCTTGTACCCTTTTTTAGAAAAATTACTGGAGTTTGGAGTTTTCTTAAATCTGATTTTAATTTCATGTCGTTTGTCGCTACTATGCATTTGTTATTTTTTGCATATTCAAGGATACTTCTATCAACTGGACCTTCTAAATTGATCTTTTCATATCGCTCAGATAATTTTAATGCAATTTCTTTAGAAATTTTATCGGAACCTGTAAGATGTATTTTATTTAATTCCGAAATAACATTTGTTGGGATAAGTATCTGGCATTTTCTTTCTACGACATCTTCAATTGATTCAATTCTAAGATTGAATCTACCGGGGAGAAGAAGAAAATTAGTATCTAAAATTACAATTATTTTATTATCCCGTAGCCTATCAGTCTCCATCTGGCCCCGACCCTTCTGCTTATAGCTACCCTTTCCTCAATTAAAGAACAAACTGGTATTTTCAAAATCAATTCTGTAACTTTCCCTACCTTAGTAGCAGTACCTATTGTTTTGGCGGTTCCTATATTCAACAGAAGCATTTCTTTGGGTCGTATGGGCTCAACTTCAATTTCATCCTCTGTGCCAACTACCCTTTCAAGAAGATGTATTTCAAGTGTTAAATTTTCCCAAACTTTTGGTAGCTCGCCAGGGTGGCCTAATATGCTGCCTGCCAGAGTGTCTGATTTTGTGACTGCTGGATCAAGGAATGTTCCAACTCCTAAAAGTCCACCGGGAAATGCTTCTTCCACTGATTCATTACTAGCGTTTAAGCTTGAAACTTCCGTTAGTATTGACTTGAAAACTTTTTTATTCTGCTCAATTTTTTCAAATCCAGGTCTTATCTCGATCTTATCCCCAACTTTTAATTTTCCCTGAATCAAAGAGCCACCCAATATCCCACCTTTAAGCTCCTCAGGATGTATCCCTGGCCTGCTTGTATCAAATGACCTTGCTACAAACATGATGGGGGGCTTGCTTGAATCTCTTTTTGGGGTTTTAATTACATCTTCTACAGATTTAATTAAGTAATCAATGTTTACCCTATGTTGGGCAGATACGGGAATGATTGGAGCATTTTCAGCTACAGTACCTTTAATAAAATTTTTAATCTGATTATAATTTTCAATAGCTTTTTCCTTAGAAACTAGCTCAATTTTATTCTGAGCAATAACTATATTTTTAATCCCAACAATGTTTAAGGCCATCAGATGTTCTTTGGTCTGTGGTTGTGGACATTTTTCATTGGCTGCAATTACCAATATGGCTCCGTCCATGATTGCTGCACCTGAAAGCATTGTCGCCATCAAAGTTTCATGCCCAGGCGCATCGACAAAGGAGACTTTTCTCAAAATTTTCGATTGACCCCCACATTTAGGACAATTTTTTTCAGTAGTATATGCTTCGACTCCCTTGCATGATTCACATTTTCTAAACTCGATGTCAGCATACCCAAGCCTAATTGTAATGCCTCTTCTAAGCTCTTCGCTGTGTTTGTCTGTCCAAACACCAGATAGAGCTCTAGTCAAAGTTGTTTTACCATGATCGACATGCCCTACAAGACCTATATTTACTTCTGCTTGTGCCAACTTATATCTCCTTTATCTTAAATTAAACATACCTTAAGACTTCGTTTTTGGTGTTTCTTCGTCTTTCTTTTCTTCAGGATTTTCATATTTTTCAGGCTTTATTACTTTGGTATTAATTTGCACAGTGTCTTCATTTATGGTGTTGCCTCTAACTCTCTTTTTTCTTCTCTCACCATGTTCTGATGGATTAAAACCTACGCCCTTAGACAGTAAAAGTTTTATTCTTCTGTTACCATCGAGATCCTTTCTCATTGGGAATCCATCTTTATCGGATCCACCTGTAATCTTCAACACATGGCCAGAGAGTCCTATAGATTCTCCGTTAAACTCTTCACCAATTTTTAAACCAAAGAGGGATTCTGCCTGTTTGTCTTTTACTTCCTTTTGTACAGTTTTACCATCCTTGTAAGAAACAATAACTTTGTATTCCATTGTGACCCTCCTATCTTTAGATATATAAGAATCGATTTAACTGCTGTTTAAAAACTTTATTGTCTAATTCTATAAATAAGAAATAATTTCCTCTATAGAGGATACAATAAGGTCTGCTCCACCAAGACATTCTTTTGAGGATACCCCTGATAGTATCCCTATTGTGAAGCATCCTGCTCTTTTACCAGACAAAATATCATATGTATGATCCCCAACTACAACAGTATCCTCTGCCTTCTTTTTTAGATGATTGATTGCAATCTCTACATGTTCTGGATCAGGTTTTACTTTTTGAACATCATCTCTTGTAATAATTATATCAATATAATCTAATAAACCTGAGCGTTCCAAAGTTTTCATAGAAGCAGCTTTACTATTTCTCGTAACTATCCCGATACTTTTCCCCTTTGATTTTAAAATTTTTAACAACTCTATTGATTGAGGAAATGCTTCAGCTTTTTCAGATGCCTCAAGTTCATGGTCTATTATAACTTTTTCTATGTTTTTAGTTAATTCAATGTACTCTAATTCTTCTTGAAATATAGGCTTTAATTCTTTTAAAGTTTCAATTAAAGACCCTTTAATCTCGAAATAAATTCCATTATCCTCAAGTATTTTTCTTGCGACTTTTTTTAGATGTTCAAAGTCAAGTTTAAATCTAACTAAAGTTCCATCCATATCAAAGAGGAAAAGGGTATATTTGGATAGTGATGTTTCCATAATAAAAATATTTAAGAAGACCTATATAATACTTATTTCATGAATGTTATTTTACTACCAATTATATCCCTAATTGCCACAATTATTTTAACTCCCCTCATTGGCAAATTCAATAAGGAGCATGGATTATTTGGAATTGACTTACATAAAATAGAAAGATTTGAAATTCCGGAGGCAGGTGGAATTGCAATACTTCTCGGTACAATTCCAATTTTCATTTTGTATTTTCTCATAACTTATGATTTAACGATCTTAATGTTCATACTCCCAGTCACGATAATTGGAGTTGTTGGGTTTATTGACGATGTCTATAACATCCCTCAATCTATTAAAACATTGGCATGTCTCTTAGGAGGCATCCCTCTCTTATTTTTTGTTAAGAACTCATCCCTAAATTTTATTTTATTTAAAGTTGATATCAAAAATCTATTTTATCTAGCAATTCCTATAGGAATTACTGCAGCTTCAAATCTTACAAATATTCTTGCAGGATTTAACGGGGAAGAGGTTGGTTTAGGATTTATATCGTCACTTTCTCTTTCAATTTGTATATTTCTTATGGGGGATATAAAAACTTCAATTTACCTATTAACATTCACAATGGCTTTTCTAGCCTTTTTGATGTATAACAAATATCCGGCAAAAATCTTTCCTGGCGACACTGGTACATTGATAGTTGGAGCAGTGATAGCGTCCTTTTCTATAATAAAAAAAATAGAAATAATTGGCGTAATCCTCCTGTTACCTCAGATTCTAGAGTTCTTGTTTAAATCAATTAGAAGATTTGGCAACAAGAAATATGGTCCCACAAGAGTAGATAAAGAAGGGATCTTACATCCTCAAAACTTTATTTCTGTTGCAAACTTACTTACTTCCCATCTTAAACTCACTGAAAAAAAGCTAGTCTTATTAATTTGGTTTATTGGAGCCTTTTTTGGTGCTATGGCTATAATTTTAACCTATTTTTCCATATTAACTTAAACATTCCAAAGATAAAGGTTTTAAAGTAATTTAATATTCATGCGATATATAGAAGAGGTGATTCGATGCCTGAAGAAAATATTAAAGGTATTGTCGACTACTTAAACGAATTTGTTAATGAGGATAACAGTGTTCCAAGAAATATTAGAAGGGCTGCCAAAGAAGCTGCTGACAGACTACTCGATGTTTCTGAGCCTATTCAATCAAGAGCCCATGCCGCAGTTGAACTTTTGGATGAAATTTCAAATGATCCAAATATGCCAATGCACACGAGAACAATTCTCTGGGAAGTATTGAGCGAATTAGAAAAGATTTAATTTCTTTTCCTATATCTTCCTCTCTTTTCTATTTGTTCAATTCTTTGAAGGATTTCTTCCTTTTTCTTATCCCCAAGTATCATGGAATATCCTTCAAGTATTATTTCAAACAATTCATTGGATATGTCAAAATGAGTGCTTTCTAAAGCCTGCCTTAGTAAATGAATATCTATGCCTTGTTTTTCGATTTCTTCAGATTCTTCAGATAATCCAAAATCAATAAAGTATACTTTACCCTCTTTCAATATCATGTTTGATGTTGTTAGATCCCCATGGACTATACCGCCTTTATGCAAAGAACCAATTGACGTTCCAATCTGGAGACCAATGCCCCTATCCAGTCCTTTTGAGGTGAAATGTTCCTTTAGCCTGATGCCATCAAGATATTCCATTATAATGCTTTTTTCTTTTAAGTTCACATGATACAAAGTTGGGGAATAGACTCCGTAAAGTTTTGCTTTATTAATTATCTTTGCCTCCTTGACGGTCCTAAATCCTCTAATCATATCATCAATTTCATTGATTCTGTAATTTTTCTTTATTCTTTTTTTAATTATGACTTTTTCATTGTAGAAATCAAAGCCAAAAGTGTCCTTGAATTCTTCAAGGTAGAGGTCTGCTTCTGCACCTTTTTTTATAATCAAAGTTTACCCCCTAGTAAATCCAATATTTGTTTTTCTGTTACTTTGCCTACTCTACTAACTTCACCAGTAATTAAATCAACTATAGTTGAAGGTGGATTCTTATCAAGAACTCCATAATCAATAAAGAGATCAATATGATCTAAATAATTTTTGAGACTTGATTTCACCTCTTTGATAGAATATGGTGAGGGATCACCTGATTTATTTGCACTTGTTGAAATGATGGGTTTATTTGAAAATTCACACAATTTCCTTGAAATTTCATTCGATGGTATCCGAAAGGCAATTTTATCACTGTTTACAATATCAGGGATAGCTTTTCCTTTTTTTCTGAGAGCAACTGATATCCCTGGGAAAGTATTGAATAGTTTTAATGCTCTTTCATCCAAATAAACATAGCTTTTTATCATTTCAATTGATGAGGCTATTAATGGAAGTGGTTTATCCTTACTTCTCTCTTTTATTAAGAATATTTTCTCTATCGCCACTGGATTTGTCGCATCACACCCTATGCCGTAACAAGTATCAGTTGGGTATACTACTATCCCACCATTTATTATAATCATTGCAGCCTTTTTGATTTCATTTATATCCAATTTACTTCCACCTCATCAGTTCGCCACTTTTGTTTTATGATAGTATCCTCAATATTCATTTTTTTGCCATTGGTGTATTCTAACAGGCCTTGATATGCGATCATAGCACCATTGTCTCTGCATAAGGCAGGTGGTGGGACAAAAATTTTTGCATCCCTTTCTTCGCACATTATACTGCACATTTCTTTTAGTCTTTTTGAGGAGGCAACTCCTCCAGTTAATAATAACTCATTTTTTTCGGTATGTGACATTGCTCTTTCTGAGGCTTCCACCACCAAAGAATATGCAGTTTCCATTAGTGAAAAAGTTACATCTTCCTTGGTGTTAGTTTTTAATTTCCTAATTGATTCAGTCAAAAGACCTGAAAAAGAAAAATCCATACCCTTTATAGTATATGGCAGCTGCAGATACTTCTTCCCTTTTCTTGAAAGATCGTCAATTTGTTTTCCACAAGGAAAACCTATACCAAGTTCTCTACCAAAAGTATCTTGCATATTTCCGATTCCCACATCAAGAGTTTCCCCAAATACCCTATATTTCCCTTCAGCATAGGCCAATATTTGAGTATTGCCTCCTGAAACATATAGAGTAACTGGGTCTCTTGCACCAGTAATGAATCTTCCAATTTCAACATGGGCTACGCAGTGATTAACGCCAATTACGGGTATATTAAGATTAATAGAAAGAGACCTTGCGGCACTTGCAACAATTCTAAGGCATGGGCCAAGACCAGGCCCCATTGAAAATGAAATCAAATCAATATCACTTTTTTTTATTTCCGCTTCAGAAAGGGATTTTTGCATAACACTACCTATAACACTAGCGTGGTGATCTGCAGCTTCTCTAGGATGAATGCCCCCATCTGAGCAATAAGAATCAATAACATTTGATAGTACAGCTTTTTCAGAAACTACCCCAACTCCAAGGGTATGAGCAGTACCTTCTATCCCAAGAGATATCATGAATTAGATACTTCTTTTCTTCTTAAATGGTTTATTTCTTACACGAAGACTATTTCATGTTTTGAGATGCTAAATCGTAATAGTAATCTTCATCAGAAGATTTAACGGATTTAAATTTGCCACTTGTAGAATATTCTTTGAATTTTTTCTCCCATATTTCAAAGAATCCTTCATGTGATAAAAACTCCATAAATTTTATAAGCTGTTCATTTGTGACTTTACTTAGATTGTGCTCCATATCACAAGCATCTCTTTTAGCATCTTCCTCTGGCACAAGTATCATCCTGAAAAAATCGAAGAGAATCTTATTTTTTTTCAGTGTAACTGTTGCAATATTTACCCCTTTTTCAGTTAAAACTGTTGGCCCGTAATGTTCCCTTTTTATTAGGCCCTTCTCTTCAAGTTTCTTTAACATTTCAACAGTTGTTGCAGGTCTTACGCCCAATGCTTTAGCAACATCTTTTGTTCTAGCAAAACCTTTGTTTTCTGTGATATTTAAAATTGCTTTCAAATAATCTTCTTCAGTTTCGGTAGTATTGTCCATACTAACATTATTCAGTATTCCTAAATATAAATCTTATTGTTATAGGGCATTAATAAATATCCTCTAATTAACTTTAATCAATATTTATTAGTAATAGGGCGTCTTTTAATAATATTCCCGCAATCACCGCATATTTTTTTATCTTTAGAATATTTTTTTTTGCATCCCATACAGTAATACTCCCACCAAATTATTTTTTTAATTCCCAATTCCCTTATTGATTTGAATCTAATGTTTAACATAGAAGAAACGTTTTGTATTCCATAATCTTCAGAGATAATTGAAGAATCCAGTTCAAGTGAAAGCGCTATTATTTTGATATCTGTTAACGATAAATTGTCTCCTGATTCCATAGTTTTTTTTACAACTTTATCGATGTTTTCTTGTTTTGGATCTTTTATTTTAATCTTTTCGGAATTTAAAAAATAGGAGAGCCTTTCTTTAGAGATATCGTCTCCAACTTCATCTATTACTTCATGAACTGTGAAGTATTCATCTTCTTCTGGTAAAAATCCTCCTATGAATGCTGAAGAATCTAAGACATACTTCACTAACTTCACTTCTTTACAAATCTAGCTTTTAGAGCGCTCTTTTTGATTTCTATTTTATCCCCTGGATTCATTGTGCCTTCAGGGAAGCCGTCAGCCACTATAGCGCATGACTTATCCAATGCTGTAACTACAACATCTTCGTGATCTGGAAATACGATAGGACTTGCTTTTCTGTAAAGAGGGCAAATTGGGGTTATGCCAAATTCTTGTGAGTTTGGCCTTATGATTGGCCCACCTGCAGAATAAGAGTAAGCTGTCGACCCCGTTGGCGTAGTAATAATGACCCCATCTCCAGATATAATGTATTTCTGACCAGAAATCTCAACGTTAACTTGGGATACTCTAGTAGCAACTTCAGTTCTTATCACTATGTCATTTAATGCCTCTATAGTTCTATTACCTATTGTACAGGATATCATAGAGCGCTCTTCAATGGTATGATTTTCAATTATATGGAGCAAAGAGCTAATTTCTTTAGGAGATATTTCACTTAGGTAACCAATTGTTCCAACATTAACTCCTAGTATCGGGGTATCTTTATATTTTCTTACTGATTTTAAGATAGTCCCATCACCGCCGATAGAAATCAATAATTCTACATCCCCTTTTTTACTGGAGTATTTACTATTCATAAAGAAAGAAGTTAAAGAGTCATCAAAATAGACTTCGTACTTCTCTTTCAAAATGTCGAATATATTTCTAGCAGTTTCTAATGCCTTTTCTCTGTCTCTTCTAGAGATTATACCTACTCTCAAAATAATCTACCTTTTAATTTTAAGTAATAATAGTAGTAATAATATAGAAGCTACACCACCAATAACAGTGTAAACTAATGGCATCATGGGATTTTTTTCTGGCATTGATTCAGAAGCCACTAATATGGTATCCTCAGAATGATTCATTTGTCTTACTTCGCCACTACCTCCATAGCCTTCAGCCATTGTTTTGGGGGTATCTGGATGTACGCTCTCAAAAATTCCTGGAGCACTAAAACCTATGCCCAATATAACAACTAAGAACATGACCAGTAAAGCTGTGGGAGGTGGGATATAAGATGTTTTAAGGCTTGTAGATAAACTTCTAACAATTTCTTCTTTTTGGGAGGGAACTATTAGAATAGCAGTTTTTTTAGGGCCGTAATATTTTATATCCTTAAATTTTCTTGATAATTTTGTATCGACAACGCCTATAATTCCAATCTCCATCAATCTTTCTATATGAAACATCACAGTGGGCATTGGAAGATCTAACTTCTTTGCTAGATCGCTAGCTGACTGTGGTTCAATAAAAAAAGCATCAATTATCCGCCTTCCGTTATCATTTGCAAGCTCCATGGCAACGATTTTTGCATTCTCATCGTCAGTCGATATAACGTGTAACACATCATCCAAAGTTGCCATAAATATTATATTTTATTATTTCTTTAAAAGGATATCTTAAAAGTAAAGGCAAAAGACTTTTATAGTGAACTAATTCCTTAAGACCCCGGGGGGTGTAGGTTACGCATAATAAATCTATATTTTTATTATTATGTTTGGTATTAGGATCTCTTGTTATTAACTTACCTAAAATGGATGCTGAAGGATTTGTTTATTCGTTTGATTTTAAGCCCAAATCCACAGATATGGCTTCTTTTGGTAAAATAGAAATGACCTCCGATGTAAACATATCAGATCAGTACACAATTATCAATAATCAAATATATTTTTCAGAAGTCCCCCAAATAATCGTGTTTAATACATCTATTCAAAAATCAATTATAACTGAAACAAAGTTAATGTACCAAGATGCAAATTCCAGCTGGAAAGAAGTTAACATTAACTTTGATACTGAAGTTGCAAATGCAAGATTTAATCTTGAAACTGAAGGAAAAAAAAGTTCTGACGGATATCACTTCGTGTTAAACTATAAAATTAATACTTCTTCAATTTACACCCTTAAACCAAATACTTTATTATCATTTGAATATTTTTTTATGGGCAAACTTGACAAAAATGATAGTGCGAACATAAATTTAACTCTACCTAAAGGATTTAAACCTATTAACAATACAGGCTGGAGAGTACAGGACGAAAGATTTGTTTATTCAGGATTAATTTCAGAAACATCCGGAAGCTTTTATACGATATTCAACACAGAAAACAATTATTCTGATTCATTTGAATCATTAAAACAAGAAATTTCAAATCTAAGGAAGGATAATGCGAAATTGTCTGAAATAATTTCTGAACTAGAAAAAGGCATTGAAAGCTATAAAACAGAAAATCATAATCAATCTCTTGAAATAAAAGCCCTTAACGATAGACTTTTAAAAGCTGAAGAGGAAAGAAAAATTTCTGATAGAATATCCAATAACTTTTGGCAGTTCTCATGGGGACTCACTATACTACTTCCAATACTACTTCTCGTATTTGCAGAGCTTAGGACAAAATCAGTTATTACTTCAACACAGCTTTTGATAAGTTCAATTGTTGGAACATTTGTTATCTTCTTGATATTGTATATATTATTTATTACTTAAGAGAAATTATAGATGAAAAAAATCAAAAGTAATTTAAAGCATGTAAGTACTTTCAAATCGAGGAGGATAAATATGTCAAGAAATATAAAAATTTATGCTTTATCATTATTCATCCTAGTGGCCTTAGTCCTAAATTTTCCAAGTGTTAGTGCAGAGAGTTTTTTATATTCTTTTAACATAGAATCAGATATTACAGATATAGGCCATTCACAAGTAAATATTTTAACAGATGTAAATATAGATAAGGATTTTACATATCTAACGCACCAAATTATCATTTCAGATGTTCAAGGTAACCTTACTTTTGAGAACAGTATCCCACGTAATCTCATATATAACATAGACTTAAGCTATAAAGATTCAAATTCTTCCTGGAATAGATTAGATGTCATACTTGAAAATTCTGAAAACACTAAATTTACAATAGATACCCAAGATAAAAGAGGTGTATTTGATTATCAATTTAACGTAATATATGTTATCAGCACCCGAACCATATTTAATCTAGCACCAAATGTTCTAAACTCATTTGACTATGTTATTTCTTCAGAGTTGGAGATGGGTCCGGAGGATATTGCTACAGTAAAGATTACCCTCCCATCAGGATATAAACCATTTGATTCAACTGGATGGAGGCTACAGGGAGGGAGATTCTTTTATTCTACCTCACTCACTGGATTAGAAAAAAACTTTTACTCAGTATTTTACGAAGAAGAAGACTACGGCGGATCAATTAATTCACTAAAACATGAAATAACAAAATTGACTCAAGAAAATGTAAAACTTACGGAAAATATTATTGAAATGCAAAGAGCTGTTGAAAGTTACAAGACCAAAAATCAAGAATTAACTGTAGATATTAAAGATTTAAAAGATGAACTTATTAAGTCAAAAGAAGAGCAACAAAATGCTAGCAAGAACACTGCTAATTTTAGATACCTGTCATGGGGACTAACTTTGACACTTCCAGGTATGCAGTTTATTCTAAATTTATTAAGAGAACGGAGCAGAATATCACCAATACAACTGCACTTGGGTACAGCAATAGGAACTTTTATAGTTTTTTTAGTACTGTATTCACTTTTATTTGTTTAAATTTATCAATTAAAAAATAGAGTGGATTTATTTAGTTAATATGCCAATCATTTTATTGATTGACATATTAATTTTTGACTTTCTTATAAAGAATCTTCGATTTGTCATTTCAAATATAGCTTATTCATCTATTCCGATCATTACTTCTGTTGATTTAACTATGACCTTAACTTTTTGCCCTACCTTTAATCCCAAAGAATCCACTGCATCTCTTGTAATCATTGAAGTAATTACCGATGGTTTCGTTACTTCTACTTTAACTGTAGCTGCAACTTCACCTTTTTTTATTTCTTTAATAACTCCTTCCATACTATTTCTTGCACTAATAGCCATTTTATCACCGAATAAATATTGACTTAGAAGTATTTAAGATTAATTTAGCCCACAATATAAAATATTTTATAGTAATTAAAGAATCAGACGATTGGTATACAAATTTTTCTGTTTATCCCTTCTTTAATTGCTTTAATCTTTACATCTATTCCATATACCTTTCTAAGATTTTCTTCGTTTACTGTTTCATCGGGCGAGCCCAATCCAGTTAATTTCCCTTCTTTCATTAAGGCGACTTTTTGAGATGAGATAAAAGCATGATCTGGAAAATGTGAGGACATTATGATACTTAGGCCTGTTTTTGCAAGATTGTTAATTAATCTGAGTAATCTTATCTGATTTCCCAAGTCTAAATGGGAAGTAGGTTCATCAAGTAAAAGGATCTTAGGCTGCTGCGTTAATACCCTAGCTATAAGGACTAATCTCTGCTCCCCTCCACTAAGTTCTGTACAAGGCCTATCTGCAAGGTGGGATATCCCAACTGTTTCCATTGATTCATTAACTAAATCAAAGTCTTTATGGGAGGGAACGGAAAACAAACCTAAATGCGGTGCTCTTCCCATGACAATTAAGTCTCTTACCGAATAGGGGAAAGCAGAAAAATGTGCTTGAGGAACATAACCAATTCCTCTTGCAATTTCCTCAGTTGAAAGATTTGACATTTCTACGCCATCATAAATAATAGTTCCTTCATCCAATGGCAATATTTTAGTAAGGCATTTTATCAATGTTGATTTTCCAGTGCCGTTAGGCCCCAAAAGACACATTACTTCGCCTTCTTTTAGAGAGAAATTTATATTTCGAAATATAAAATTGTTCTCCATATAGCCAAAGCCGCCCTTTTTCATTTGGAGTATTGATTTCAATAATTCCACCCCGATTTAGATTTCCTAATTAAGTAGGCAAAAAATGGCGCCCCTATAATTGCTGTAAGTATTCCAATTGGAATTTCAGTTGAAATGGCAGATCTTGCGATGTCATCTACAATGAGTAAGTAGGAAGCTCCCAAAATTAATGAAACTGGAATAAGTTTTTTATGGTCAGGCCCAACTAATATCCTCCCTACGTGAGGTATTACAAGACCAACCCATCCTATAATACCACTCATACATACACTAGCAGCTGTTATTATTGTAGCACTAGAGATAATAATGAATTTTAATTGTTCGGTATTTATTCCCATTGAACGAGCTTCTTCTTCACCTAAGGATAGTACATTTATTCTCCACCTTATTAAAACTAATACAGCACATCCAACTATTATAAATGGGCCAAGAAATATTAAATCTCCCCTTGACACAGCATTAAAGGATCCCATTAACCAAAAAACAACAGCAGGTAGTTTATTCAAAGGGTCAGCAACGTACTTAATTAAAGAGGTTAGTGCAGAAAATAATGCTGCTGTTACCATTCCCGATAGAACTAACATAAGTAAAGGAGTTGTTTTGTAAATTTTACTAATTTTGTAAGTAAATGCAACTGCAACTACTCCTCCTATAAAAGCACTTATTTGCACTAGAATTAATTTCTCTAAAAGAAGTAAAGCCAAAGCTGCACCGAATCCGGCTCCTGCTGAAACACCTAATATTTGTGGGGAAACTAAAGGATTTTTGAAAAGACCTTGAAAAGAAGCTCCTGAAACAGAAAGTCCAGCTCCAACAAGCATCGCTGCAATGGCCCTTGGAAGTCTAACATCCCATATGACACTTTCCATAGTTGGATGCCAAGTTGGATCAATGTGAATAATCTTTGAAAGAAGTATTTTGATAACTAAAATTGGAGAAATAACGTATCTTCCTATAAACATTGAAAATATAAAAATAACAATGGGCAATACAAGAAGAAAAAGATTAACGGAATTTGATCTTAGCTTTTTTCTAGAGATTTTGTTTTCTTTTATTTTATGTTGCATTCATATCAACCTTGGGCTTACACAATGTGGAGTTTGATTTTCCTTTAAAGCTGTTTCCAAAGAATTATCATTTATGGAATCATATTCAAATCTTTTGACATCTGTTATTTCATAAAATCTGTGATGATTTAATCCTGCTTCAAAGAGCATATCTGAAATTACTGCCCCACTAGGGCCGTACAATCCTCTTATCCTTGCATTTTTAGAATATCCTATTAATTTATCAAAAGTTCCATTAACTAATGCGGATGCAGTTATCATAACTATATCAGATTTCATTAAAACTTTTTTATTTTCCTTTTCAGTATGGACATGTATCTCCTTAGGTCCGAAATCAACGTCTTCCCCGATAATAATTGATTCAAATCTTTCTTTCGGTCTCATTTCAGTTACATGAATCTCTTTGCATTTACCTAAAAACTTTCTTACAAATCCCCCATAACCAACAATTGTAACAGTATCAGTTGGCTTTAGCATTTCCATTACATCTTTACACTTATTGAATCCTCTTTTTTTTATCTGTGAATGTGATAAGAAAGGATGGGATAGACAACTAATTGAGCCAACAGCCAAAGATCTTTCTTGGATATCTTTCGAATGTATATACTCTGAAGCTGTATCGAATAAATTTTCACCTATTATTTTTTTTATCGAATCTGTTCTATCTCTGAGTTTTTGTTCACCATGCACCGCATGGATTCCTGTAAAATTAATTACCATTCCACAAAAATTATTTGTTCCAAAAATTACATTCCATTCTTGCTTTAAAATTACCTTTTTTATCTTGGGCTTTTCGATTTTATTTTCTCGGTATAAATCATCTAAAATATCTAAGGTGTCACTCAAAATCTTATTAGTTGAATTCATACCCAAATTAACACCTCAAAAAAAATAAAAAAATAAATTTATTTATTTTTGACCGCTTTGCTGTCCACCTGAATATCCACCGCTTAATCCGCCAACAGCACTAGCATATTCACCAGCTAAAATTTTATCAACTTGTTCTTCACTAAGCTCATATTCAAATATTTCACGGTAGAATCTTTTAATTTCCGCCCTTATATCAACATCTTTGAATCTATCGGGATGTGCAATTTTAGCCATCCATAAGGGGTGCAACACAGCTGATTCTGCGGATGGTCTGTTCCATATAAAGACAGCACTTGGAAGTCTGTAGACTTTTTTGTTTTTAATTGCAGATATTTTTGCCCATTTTGGATCATTATACAGATCTTCAGGCTTTCCATAATCAATCACGATAATATCAGGATTCCAAGAAATTAACTGCTCCATTGATATCTGATCTAATCCAGCGTGTATTCCCTCTTTCTTCCCTGCTGTGGATACCTTACTTGCCGCATTTATACATCCTGCTGTATTAATTCTCTCTTCCATGTATGATCCGGTACCGTATGTAACTAAGTGATTACTGTCAAATCCATTAAATAAAACTACTCGTTCATTCTCAGGAAGATCTGCTAATCTACTGTTAATAAATTTTAAAGTGTTGTCAAGGTAATCACAGAATTTTTTTGCTTCTTTTGGCCTTTCAAAAATTTCTCCTAAAAAGAGTACTTCAGCTTTTGTTTGGGCGAAGTTACCGTCAGATTTTGCAAAAAATTGAACAACGGGTATTTTTGTATTTTTAGCTACTATTTCACCATCTACATCTCCAGCAATGACAAATTGAGGATTAGAAGCCAATAGTTCTTCAATATTAATGACTCCATTTACTGTCCTTGGTGCAGGGAGTGTCATTATTCTTGGATCCATTGCTGCAAGCAAAGCTGATGTTTTATGTCCTTTAGATACTGCACATAGTTTATTTTCAACGCCTAATATATATGGAACTTGTCCAATCGGTCCGCCAAAAATAGCAACTCTTTCAATATTTTTTGGGATAGTTACCCTATTTCCGGCCATATCGACTATTGTTCTCGTAGCCTCTGTTGCTGTTTTATTATCGGCACCTTGTCCGATACACCCAGCGAACATTGATACTACTAATAGAGAACATACTAAAAATGGTATTATTTTTTTCAATGTATCACCGATATGAGGTATAAATCATATCCTTATAAACATTAGTATTATGCCTTATAGAGATATAATATAATTGAAATATAGTTGATAATTATATTAAATAAAAGATTAAATAATTATTAATGCAATTTTTTCATGAGATTAAATGCGATAATCCCTAACACAAATCCTATTGCCATATTTAAAGTTACTGAAACAATTGCTGTAAGAATCATTACAAATATTTCTGAATTTGATTTAATATCTCGCACTAGTTTCGCAAGTTCATAAGATACGTAAAACAGCATTGCCCCAACTATACTCATTGGAAATATTGTAAATAAATTCAAAATTGATTTTGATAAAAATAAACCTAAGCAAATTTCAATCGTTCCCTCCATAATGTTTGCACCGCCCGTTCTTGCACCGAAGGTATATTGACCAGCCAATCCCCCTGCACCGTGACACATTGGAAATCCGCCAAAAAATGGAACGATTACATTGACTATTCCCATATTAAACAATAATTTTTTTTCAGATACAGGTTTCTCTGGGAAATAGTCTTTTAGTAGTGCAGTGACAGCTATAACAGCATTTGTCAAAGTAAGTGGTATTTGGGCTATTCCAACTAAAATCATTCCTTTATAGATATCATTTAAAGAAATAGAAGTAATAGGCGGAAGTGTAAATCCTATATCAATTACATCTCTAATTTCACCTTTAAAAATAATTAAAGCAAATCCAAACAAAAATAAAAGAATTGCTGCAGGAAGTTTAGTATTTTTTCTAAAAACAAATATTATCAAAAGAGCAATAAGTCCAATATAAATATCAGATTTAAAGAATTCAAATCCAGTTCTAAATAAGGTAATTCCTAAAGCTAGAGTAATTCCTCTTGTAACTGATTTAGGAGTATACTTTACTATTTTCTGAATTAAATTTGTGAAATAAAGAAATAACCATACGATACCTAAGCCAAATCCAGTAGAGTAAATTAAGGATGGTGCCCATCCCTGGGCTATTGCAACAGTTGCGACAGTTTTTTTTGGTTGTAATGGCATTGGGAGCTTATATGTTAATCCTAAAAATACATTGACAATGCCCATCATGATAAGAAATCCTGCAGGATTAAGGCCATTTACAACAATATACCCTATAGCCAAAGGCAAGAGAGTTCCAAAGTCACCCATTGAACCTGCAAGTTCCCTTAAATTAAACTCAAACTCTTTTATCATCATATGATCTAATCCAAGAATCTATTATCCGATAAATATTCCTTTCTATCAATTTTGTTAGAAAACCAGCCATTTTTTGCATTCTGTCTATGATCAAAATCAGGGACATAAGGCTTAATGTCCAATACTGGAGTATTGTCAATGATGTCTATACCTGATACAAATATCTTATTTCCTTCTATCTTTTCAATGCCAAGGATTGATAAACCAATACTATTTGGTCTTTTAGGCGCTCTAGTTGAAAAAACTCCTCTTTCGACATCATCGAGATAAGGTTTTACTTTCAATGAAACTCCTTTTGAAAGATGAAAATGATAGAGCAAGAAAATATGTGAAAATCCATCTAGATCATCTAAACCTTCAACAAACTCAGGAAATATTTCTATTATGCCTTTTTTACTAGAAAAAATGGATTGGATTGGAACGTTAATTTTTTCTTTAAATTCAGAGTGAACAACCCCAATAGGAGAATAGCATATTCTTTTCATAAAATTAATTTTAAAATAATTTTTATAAATATATTTGAAAGAATACGTTAGAGATAGTCAGAGTGTTTTTTTAAGAAGTTGTAAAGTTGTTTGTCTTCGTCCCTCTTATTTAATATCGAATAGATTTTGTGAAGATTAATGTAAATATCCCCTACTTGAGGGTGGTCTGGGCCATATTCATGTATCAAAATTTGGAGGCCTCTTGTATATAGCTCTTCCGATTCATCGTACTTCTTCATTTGTTTTAATAGATCTGCAAGTGAGCATAATATTGGGATAATCTGAGAATTTTCTTTTCCATAGTCTTCTTCTTTAATTTTTAATACCCTTTTGTAGAGTTGCTCAGCTTCTGGATATTTTCCTTGGGACTGATAAACAAATGCAAGATTTTGTAATACATTCAAAACAACGGTATCATTTTTAGAAAATACTCTCTCAAATATAGATAATGCCTTTTCATAAAATGATTCAGCCTCTATAAATTCTGTTTGATATTGGGATATCAATCCTAGTAAAAATAAACTCATTCCTGAAGTTGAATGGGATGGGCCATAAATATCAATAGCTTCGTCTAATGATTTTTTTGCTAGTCTTTTTGCCTCTGAATACTTTTCCATCTTCAATTGTAAAATAGACGCATTATAAAATTCTTCCCACAGTGTGAAACTTCCGCCTTCTATATACATTGCTATCCTGCTCATCAACGCTATATTTTACTACAGTAAGTGTATATATAAATTTTATGGGGTGGTGAAAAAATTTCTTAAGCGATATGATTAATAAACCATATACAGGATTTAATGAAGTATCTATTGCTAAAGGATTCACAAATATAAAGTTTACTTCAAAAAATGTCCTGAAGTTAATATTTCAGACCCAAACGGGGGTGGCAATCATTGCAGATGAATTCCAATTAGATAATGAATTTGAAGGCGAAATCGGCCAAAATATGTTTCAATATGCAAATCTACAGAAAATGCCTGTCGTGTTAACATAATTTCTATCAAAAATTAATGTCCTTTTTGTCAAAATCGAATACTTATTCGTAATATTTATAAAACGTTATCTCTATTTAATCATAACGAGGTGATATTATCAATAAAAGAAAAACATATCTTAAAATATCTGCATTGTTCCTTATCGGAATAATGGTAGTTTTAGTGGCCGGATGTGCAAATCAGACTGGCACATCCTCGCAAAGTGGTGGACAAAAAAAGGTTTTGAAAGTACTTATGGCAGGGAGTCTAGTTTCGCCTATGGAAAAAATAGAGAAAAAATTTGAAGCAGACCACCCAAACGTTGATGTGCAGTTTGAACCTGCAGGAAGCATAGAATGTGTTCAAAAAATAACTCAGCTCGGTGTTAAAGCTGATGTTTTTGCATCCGCTGACTACACATTAATACCGTCAATGATGGTTCCAGAGTATGCAGATTGGTACGTACTATTTGCAAAAAATGAAATGGTTTTGACATATTCAGACAAAAGTAAATATGCAAACATTATAAATAAAAACAATTGGTACAAGATACTTGATAAACCTGATGTAATATGGGCGTTTTCAAATCCAAATTTAGATCCATGTGGATATAGAACACCAATGACAATACAATTAGCGGAGTTAGAATATAAAGACGATAAAATATTTGAAAATTTAATAACCTCCAAATCAAAAATTACTGTAGACGAAGTTAACGGAATTTATGTAATAACTACGCCAGAAAATTTAGCTCCTGCTACTAATAAGTTAACTATAAGAAACAAATCTGTAGAACTAGTTTCAATGGTACAAGATGGCGGGCTTGATTATGCATGGGAATATATTTCTGTTGCTGTTCAGAATGATATGAAGTATATCAGACTGCCCGGATCTATCAATCTAAGCGATGTAGCTTACACAGATACTTATAAGAGAGTGCAAGTTAAAACTGCGGATGGAAAGACACAAACAGGAAAGCCTATAGTCTATGGCGTTACAGTTCCAAAAAATGCACCAAATGTAGAATTAGCAAATGAATTCGTTAAATATATGATAGACGAATTTGGGCAAAAAGTCTTCGAGGAAGATGGTCAGCCTCCAGTGATCCCAGCAATAGCAGGGCCCGATAAAACAAAAGTTCCACAAATATTACTAAAATATGTGGCTGATAATTAATGAAAAAGAGAATAAAACTTGAATTTAGAAGGAATCCTTTTTCCTTCATTTTTTTCTTTATTGGGATTACCATAATAGTTTTTGTAGTTGGTACTCTATTTAATATGTTATATAAACAGTTAATATTGAGTCCTGCAAATTTTATTGCAATATTAAAAGATCAATACGTACTAAAATCAATTATGTTCACTTTATATTCATCTTTTCTAGCAACAATTTTGGCGATATTGCTGGGAGTTCCTCTTGCTTATGTAATTGCAAGAAATGAATTTTACGGCAAAAATTTAATTGAATCAATAATAGATATCCCCGTTATAATCCCCCATACGGTGGCCGGAATTGCATTATTTTCTCTCCTATCCAGACGAAGTACGCTAGGTACCGTCTTTGGAAATCTCGGGATAGTATTCCAGGATTCACTTTGGGGGGTAGTTATCGCAATGTTTTTTGTGAGCTATCCACTGTTTGTTAATTCAGCAAAAGAGGGATTCAAAAGTGTCAATCCAAACTATGAACGAGTTGCTAGAACTCTAGGAGCATCCCAACTGAAATCATTCTACCAAATAGCACTTCCTCTTTCATACCATCATTTAGTTTCGGGAGCAATTATGAGCTGGGCAAGAGGGATTAGTGAATTTGGCGCTGTTGTTGTAATTGCATATTACCCTATGATTGCCGCTACAATGATATTCTATAGATTTAATACTGGTGGGCTTAAAGAGTCACAACCCATTGCCGTATTATTAATTTTATTATGTTTTGTTATATTTCTGTTTTTAAGACTAATATCGAGAAAAAAGTGAGAATATGATAAGGGTCAAAGATATAAGCAATAATTGGGGAGAGTTTGAACTAAAAAATGTTTCATTAGAAGTCAAACAAGGCGAATACTTCGTTATCTTAGGCCCTACTGGATCAGGAAAAACATTGCTACTTGAACTTATCGTAGGCTTATACATCCCAAATAAAGGGAAAATTTTCATAGAAGGAAAAGACATTACTTATGAAGTCCCGGAAAAAAGAAATCTTGGATTCTTATACCAAGATTATTCACTTTTCCCTCATTTCTCAGTTAGAAAAAATATTGAATATGGGATGAAACTCAGAAATATGTCTAAAACAGAGATTGATAATAAGCTAAAAGAATTATCGAAAATGTTTAAGATTCAAAATTTGATGCATAGAGACGTAACTACACTAAGCGGAGGAGAGCAACAAAGAGTGGCTCTTGCCAGGGCTCTTGCAACAAATCCTAAGGTTTTACTTTTAGATGAGCCATTTTCTGCATTAGACGAAAATACAAAGGCAAATCTAATATCTGAGATGAAAGAGCTCCACCGAAAGGAAGGCATCACCTTCATCCACGTCACGCATAGTCAGGAAGAAGCGATGATACTTGCAGATAGGATAGGCATAATAATGAATGGAACAATTGTCCAAGTGGGAACACCAGAGGAAATTTTCTATAAACCAAAAACTAAAGAAATCGCTCGCTTTGTCAAAATTGAAAACATTTGGGAGGGCAAAGTCATAGAAAAAAGAAATGAAGAAATTGTCATTGAAATAAAAGGAAAAAAAATTGTTGCCATCTCAAATCACTTTAAAGTTGGCGATGAAGTCAGATTGATTATAAGGCCTGAAGATGTTGTAATTGGCAAAGGCAACACTAGTGCAAGAAATGTGTTTAAAGGTGTAGTTTCTGATGTAATAAAGCATGGATTTTACAACATAGTAAGGATAGATTGCGGATTTCAAGTTGAAGCTGCAGTTACAAAGCAGTCCATTGAAAACTTAAATATCAAAGAGGGCAAAAACATCAATATATTTTTTAAAGCAACTTCAATTCAAGTTATTAAGAAATGAATCGGAACAGAGGGATTATTTGAAGTTCTTAAAGCTTGATACTTATGAAGAAGCTATAAAAAAAATTCAAGATAGCATATCTTTTGAGTTGAAGTCAGAGGAGATCCCCGTTATATCTTCATTAAATAGAATTCTATCAGATGATTTAATTTCTCCTATTGATGTTCCACATTACCCCAAATCCCAAATGGATGGGTATGCCGTTAGGTCAGAGGATACTTTCAAAGCTAGCGAAACTTCTCCTATAAAAATTAAATTAATTGAAAGTATCAATGCAGGAAGTGCCCCTAAATTTTTTGTAGAAAAAAATACTTGTTCATATGTAGCTACAGGTGCCCCTGTGCCCGAAGGTGCAGATTCTGTTGTCATGATAGAAAATGTACAACTTCAAGAGGATTATATCACAATCACAAAGGGGATTACACCTGGAGAAAATGTAATGAAAGTAGGGTATGACATAAAAATGGGAAACTGTATCCTACCTAAAAAAACCTTTATTACACCCAAGGTAGTTGGATTACTTTCAGGGCTGGGCCTTAAAACAGTCAGGGTTTATAAAAAACTAAAAGTCGGAGTTTTTTCTACGGGAAACGAAATAGTGCTTCCCGGGGAAGCTCTAGATTTTGGAAAAACATACGATGTGAATTCATTCTATATCTCTTCAAAGTTAGAAAAATTGGGCTGTGAAACTTATAATCTGGGCGTAGCAAAGGACAGCAAAGAAGAAATACTTTCAAAATTGATTGAAGCAAGTAACTATGATATGATAATACTCTCTGCTGGTGCATCAAAAGGAGAAAGAGATTTTGTAGAAGAAGCGATAAAAAGTTTTGGTAAGCTAATAATTCACGGCATAAGTATTAAACCCGGGAAGCCAACTTTGGTGGGCCTAAAAGATGGCAAGCTCATTTTTGGTCTCCCTGGGCATCCCACATCCTCATATGTACTATTTAATATTCTAGTATTGCCTTTTGTCTTTAAGATGGCGGGCCTAGAAAAAAAAATGGAAGTTAAAAAATTAATTACAAATGAAAGAATCTATTCTACAAGAGGCAGAAAAGATTTCTTACCTGTAAGGATAGATGGAAAAGAATTCTATTCTGTATTTCGTGGCAGTGGTGCAATATCAAGTTTTTTAAAAGCAGAAGGAATTGCCATCATCGGGGAGAACACTGAATTTGTTGATAAAGGTGAAGAGTTAGAGGTAATACTGTTGGGAGATTAATATGTCAGAGTTGCCAGTAAAAGTGCTTAGAACTGCATTAACTCAAAGGTGTAATCTAAATTGCATATATTGCCACCATGAAGGTGAGTGTTCTCAAGCTAACAATGTTAAAAATGAGATAAAAAAGGAAGATATTGAGGATCTCCTAAAAGTTTCTAAAGACTTGGGGATAAAAAAAGTAAGGTTTACAGGAGGGGAGCCTCTTTTAAGGAAGGACATAGTAGAAATCATTGAAATTGCTTCAAAATATATGGATGATATATCTATATCAACAAATGGAGTTTTGTTGAGTGATACTATTTCTGATTTAAAAAGGGCAGGGATATCTAGAGTCAATGTCACCTTGAATACATTAAATGAAGATGTATATAAGAGCATTACTGGAAAAAATAAACTACAGGAAGTATTAGCCGGAATAGAAAAAACATATGAAGAAAAGATTTTTCCAATTAAGGTAAATATGGTAGTAATGCAAAGAAATTATAGAGAGATTAAAAATTTAATAAATTACACAAAAGAGGGAATGGTTCTCCAATTAATTGAATTAATATCGGATAAGAATGGTACAGACTCCAAGTTTTACAAAGAAAACTATGCAAGCCTAGTCCCTATCGAAGAATACTTAGAGAAACATTCAATTAAGATTGTTGAAAGAGAAAAACAGAGACGAAAGAAATATTTTGTGCCCCAAGAAATTGAAGTAGTGAGATCTATGCATAATACTGTATTCTGTAATAATTGTTCAAGTATAAGAGTAACAAGTGAAGGCGAAATTAAAAACTGTCTATTTAGAAATGATAATTTGATCAAAATATCGGATTTTTCAGATCATAAAAAATTAAAGGATAAATTGATTTTTTCCATTAAAACAAAAACGCCTTATTGGTGCTAGAATGAAGATAACAATTAAATATTTTGCATTCTTTAAGGAAAAGACAGGAGTTACTCACGAGCAAATGGAAGTAAGCAGTGATACAACTATAGATGATCTTTTGGGAATAATTATGAAAAAATATAATATAGAAAATAAAGAAAACATTGTTTTGTCACTGAATCAAGAGTATGTAAAGAACGATGTTAAACTACATGACGGTGATGAGCTCGCCATAATGATACCTCCCAGCGGGGGATAAAATGATCAAAATCAAAAAAGAAGATTTCAGCATAGATGAAGAACTAAAAAAAATAAAAAATGATAAATGTGGGGCTTCAGTTATTTTTTTAGGTACAGTTAAATCGGAAATAAACGATAAGAAAGTCATAAAATTGGAACTAGATGCCTATGTTGAAATGGCAGAAAAAAAACTTTTGGAAATTGAGGCCGATGCTAAAAACATATATTCAATTGTAGAATGTTTGATCATACATAGATATGGAGAATTATGCGTCGGGGACTCAATTGTTTTAATAATTGTCAAATCAATAGATAGGACAAAATCCTTTGAAGCTGCTAAGTATATACTTGAGAGGATTAAAGAGGAAGTTCCTATCTTCAAAAAAGAGTATGGGGAAGATGGAATATTCTGGCATGGAGGTGCATAGTCATGTTTTCACACTCATCCGATAAGGGAGTAAAGATGGTTGATATCACTTCAAAAAATATTACTGTTAGAACGGCAACAGCCGAAGGTGAAATAAAACTTAAGAAAGACACAATAAATTTGATTAAGAAAAACAAGATTACAAAAGGGAATGTTTTGACAACTGCACAGATTTCAGGAATCCAAGCAGTTAAAATGACATCTAACATAATACCTCTTTGTCACGAACTCCCAATTAATAAGGTGGAAATAGATTTTGATGTTAAGAGAGAGTCGATACGTGTAATTTGCACAGTAAAAACTGAATCAAAAACTGGCGTTGAAATGGAGGCGCTAACAGGTGTATCTGTTGCATTACTTACCATATGGGATATGGTGAAATCAAATGAAAAGGATAACTCTGGCCAGTATCCAGATACTGAAATTAGCCAGATAAAAGTTACTAAAAAGGAGAAATAAATATGTCTTCCGAGGAACATAAAAACAAGGCCCCTAAGAGCTTAAAATATGGGATAATCACAGTATCTGATTCCTGTAGCAAAGGTTTAGCTGAAGATAGGTCAGGTAAATATATAGCAGAAAAATTGTCAGAGACAAATCAAGTTATAAAAAAAACAATAGTGCCTGATGATGGCGAACAAATAAAAAAGACTATCTTAGAGATTTTAGGCGATGTCGACTGTATTGTGACAACTGGCGGTACTGGTATTACAAAGAGAGATGTTACCATACAAACTGTAAAACAGTTGCTTGATAAGGAAGTAATTGGTTTTGGCGAAGTATTTCGACATCTAAGCTACAAAGAAATAGGTTTTCCTGGGATTATTTCAAGCGCACTTTGTGGCACAATTGGGGACAAAATCATATTCTGCTTACCTGGAAGCCTCAATGCTGCAAAATTAGGCATTAATATCATAATTTCTGAGGCAGGGCATTTGATAAAACATCTGAGGGAGTAAATGAATGAGTTTAAATCATTAATGCCATATGCCAAGGCATTGAAATTATTAAGATCCTACTCAAAGGAATTTTCTTCTGAGATTATAGGAGTAGAAGAATCTATTGATAGGGTGGTCTCTAAAGATATCTTTTCTGATATAGATTCTCCCGCTTTTGATAGGTCTGCGATGGATGGTTATGCTATACAGGCTAAAGACACTTTTACAATTTCAGAAGGATCATATGTTACCCTAAAAGTTATTGATTCTATTACTGCAGGAACTATTTCAAAGACGGAAGTATCAGTAGGAGAGGCAATAGAAGTCATGACAGGTGCAATGATCCCTAAAGGGGCTGATTCAGTAGTAATGCAAGAATTTACCGAAAGAGAGAATGAAACAATCAAAGTCTATAAAAAAGTTTTTCCATATATGCATGTTTCAAGAAAAGGGGAGGACATTAGAAAAGGGGATTTAATATTAAAAAAAGGAACAATTGTGGCCCCTGAGCACCTTTCCTTATTAAAGTCTCTTGGAATAGAGAAAATCAATGTTAAGAAACGTCCAAGAGTTTCAATTATTGTAACTGGTGATGAATTAGTGGACAGGGCAGATGAAGCAAGTGATGGGAAAATCATTGATTCAAATTCTATAATGCTATCATCACTTTTAAAGAAATCCATGTGCGATGTAAGTCACCAAATAAGAGTCTCAGATGATCAAGAAGAAATACTAAATGCAATAAAAATATCAAAAAATGATTCTGATATAATACTAATAACTGGGGGGAGTTCATTTGGAAAAAAAGATTATCTCCCTAAACTAATTGATAATATATTATTCCACGGGGTGACAATAAAACCTGGCAAACCATTAGGATTTGCCATCCAAGATATCCCGATATTCATAATGTCTGGTTATCCAGTTGCATCTTTTGTACAGTTTTATATTTTTGTGATTCATTATCTAGAGAGTATACTCAAAACGAATTTATTAAAATCAGTTGAATTGAATTTTTCTGAGAATTATTCCTCTGAGTTGGGCAGAGTTGAATTTGTAAGGTGTATATTAAAAAATAATGAAATCTATCCAATAAGGCTTTCTGGCTCTGGAGTGATATCCTCTATTTCTAACTCAAGTGGCTTTATCCTAATAAATGAAAACATAGAAGGAATAAATAAAGGAGATAAGTATAGATTTTACTACTATTTATAATTATAGTTCAACTATTTTGTTAAGTTCTTCTTTAAATTGTTCTACAGATAAAGAGTGGCCCATCATCTGAAGCATCGTAGAAAGATTTGAAAGAGTCATTAAATAATACGGCCTGTAATTATCATCGTCTTTGAATTCATTCAATATATTTATTGATTCTTTGACGATAGTATTACAATCCTCTAGATTATCGCACTTCATTAATCCTTCATAGACCATTCTTTCAAAATCATTTAATTTCATTTATCTTACCTACCCATAATTTTGAATTGATTATATAGAATCAGTTATTAAGATTATTGGAGATAATGATTTTGAATGTGTAATTTTAAATCCAAAAATATATAAATATTGAAGGAGTAGTATATAGTGGGGCTAGGAGATAGCTTAACTAACTATTTAATCTGTAATGAAATTGTATGCGATGTTTATAGTTTCCTTCCCTTGGGTATAATGGATGTGATATAATGAGAGATAAAGACATTAAAGTTATTAGAAAAGAAATAGAAAAAATGAAAAAGAGTCTTGAGGAAGTTGAAAAAAGATTGGATCATCTGACAAAGGTAAAAACGGCGGACGAAATTTTCTCAGGGCCTGTTTCAGAAGCGCCATAATATATTTTTATTTTTATTAATCTAAAATACAAACATTCTTTTAGTGTCCTGATTAATTATTTGAGCGAAGAAGGGATCAATGATTATCTTAGAGATTTTGTAGGGACAACTTGTTTCATCTAGAACTAAAAAACTGTATAGTTGTATTCTCCATAAACAAGATAAGTGTAACCTATAAAAGATAAAGGATACAAGCTAATTTTAGGGCCAATCTTGCAGTAATTTCATTTTTATTTATATACTAAGCCGAGTGATTTTGAATTAAAATCGGAAGCCGTTGGGGGGATTTGAACCCCCGTTGAACTAGATTACGAGTCTAGCGCATGGCCGAGCTTTGCTACAACGGCATGATTAATGTAATAAATTTAGGTCATTTTAAAACATTTGCTATTTTAAAGTAGAGAAGGATAAAGGTATTTTTTATTTGTAATTTCTTTAATTTTATCCCAATCTGATAGGATCTTTACCGATTCAAGCGTTGCTTTTATAGCTTCCTCTTCTCCCTTCACTTTAAACTCCTGGGTTTTACGATTTCCAAATACAGCCAATATCGCCCCAGATCTAAGTCCAAATAGGCTCGATAGTGTAAAGACAGTTGACGCTTCCATCTCTAGATTCAATACGTTTGCATTTTCAAGGTCATCTATCAAATTATCCATAAATGATTGGTGATAATTCTTAAAAGAAGGCCTTTCTTGACCGCCATAAAATGTATCCTTACTAGCTCCAATTCCAACATGGTACTTGTATTGTAACTTTTCACATGCTTCAATTAATGCTAAAGTTACATCATAAGATGCAACAGCTGGGTAAAATGGATTGACATAGTCTTTTGTTGCACCATCATATCTTACTGAAGCGGTATTTATTACTAAATCCCCGCATTTAATATTTTCATTTAATGCTCCAGTGCTTCCAACTCTGATTAAGGTCTTTGCACCTATTCTAGCAAGCTCTTCTATTGCTATGGAAGTTGAAGGTGCGCCAATGCCTGTTGAGGTAACGCTTATCCCAACACCACGATAGTAACCGGAAATTGTAGTATACTCTCTGTTAGATGCAATTTTCTTTACATCTTCCATGAAACTACCAATTAGGTGGACTCTGTCCGGGTCCCCGGGTACTATTACGTAAGGGAAAACATCCCCTTCCTTGCACTTTATATGGTATTGAAGCTCCATAATACTTTATCGTTTGGCAAATCTTTTAAAGGTTATTACTTTTGAGCTTGCATGAAGATAAGATGGTTAGGTGCTGCCGGCGAAGTTGGAAGATCTTGTGTTGAAGTTAATATCGATGGAAGAATATTCATCCTTGACTGCGGTGTAAAAATTTCCGGGGATGGAACTTATCCAGATTTTTCTGATGTTAATATTTCTGCAATCGAAGCTGTTATCATATCTCATGCACATCTTGATCATTGCGGATATGCACCGTATCTTTATTCTGTTGGCTACAATGGCCCTATTTATTTTACTAGACCGACTTTGGATCTAGCCCTATTAATTCAAAAAGATTATATTAAAGTTCAAGAGCTTCAGGGAGAGAAACCACCATATTATCAAGAGGATATACGAAAAGAGCTAAATCATGCAGTTACTCTTAATTATGAAGAAAAAATTTATATAAATGGGGATATATCTCTCACTTTTTACGATGCAGGGCATATCCTGGGTGCGGCTCAAATATGTCTTGACACTCCGTATGGAAGGCTACTCTATACAGGGGATATAGGTTCTGATGTCAAAACTATGAACCCCGTTAAAAAAGGGATTCCAAGTGTAGACTTTTTGATACTTGAGTCAACGTATGGGATGAAAAATGACATACATCCACCTACAAAGGAAAGGGAAAAAGAACTAATTCAGATAATCAAGGAAACAAAGAAAAAAAAAGGAAACGTACTCATACCTGTCTTTGCTTTAGGCAGAGGACAGGACATAATGATGATTCTAAAAGAGGCAAAGGAGAAAGGCCTTATATCCCAACCTATATATGTTGAGGGTATGCTTCTTAGAGCAAATGATATCTATGATAACTATCCTGATTGGCTGAACAAAAGTATGTTCAATCTATTCAAACATGAAAGTCCTTTTAACAGCCCTATGTTTAGAGAAGTCTGGAATAGAAAAAAAATAATCCAGTCAAGTGAGCCGATTATAGTCGTTACCACTGCAGGGATGATGTCTGGAGGGCCAGTTATTGATTATTTTAAGCATTGGGCTCCCAATAAAAACAACTCCCTTATACTAGTTGGGTATCAGGTTGAAGATACTTTCGGCAGGCAAATTTTAGATGGATTAAGGGAATTCAAGGATGAAGAAGGGGATATGAAGAAAATTAATTGCAGGGTAGAATGGGTTGAATTCTCTGCACATTCAGATCATTCACAGCTTGTTGACTATGTTTCATCGCTTGATGAGCCGCCGAAGAAGGTATTTTTAAATCACGGCGATCCAAAAAAACTTGATGAATTATGGGGAAGCATAGACAAAATTACTGAATGTATAGTGGCAGACCCCCTAGTTTATTACCAATTGGATGGAGTCTTAGAAGCCGAAATTGAGTCTAAGAAGGTCATCTACGAAGAGCTACCTCCATTAGAATCCCCATTTGAAGTGATTTTTACAACACCTCAGGACAAAATTATAAAGGACAGGTCAATAAATCTAATCGTTAAGTCGCAAAATGAATTATTAATTGCAGGGTATCTAGATGACTCAATTGTATCCTTTATTGTGGATGTTGCAAAAAAAGGAACAAAAGTTAAGGCCATATTCAGACATATCACAAGACCTGGTAATAAAAAGGCATTTAAAATCTTAAAGAGTGGCGGTGTAGAAGCAAGGGTAAATAGGGAATGCCATGCAAGATTCATAGTTTCTGATGATAGGGAGGCTATGGTATCATCTGCAGACCTTACAAGAGACAGTTTCTATGACCACTTTGAAGCCGGAATAGTTACTTCTGATAAAAAAACAATAAATAAACTTAGAGATTTCTTTTACAAAATGTGGGACCAAAGCATTGAAGGTTACATTAAAAATTAACTATCCCTTAGCTACCCCCATTGGCCGTAATCTTGCTACCTTTTTTGCTAACCCCGCTTTGTCGCACACGTCAATAACATTGTGGATGTCTTTATACACGTCAGGGGCCTCTTCTGCAACTACTTTTGGCGATGCGGCTTTGACATAAATTTTTTCCTTCTCTAATTTTTTTATTATGTCTTCCCCCCTAAATTTCTTAATAGCTGCGCTTCTTGAGAGAATCCTGCCTGCGCCATGGCATGTAGAGCCAAATGTTTGGCTAGAGGATTTGATTCCAACCATAACGTAAGAAGCAGTCCCCATATCACCAGGTATTATGACAGGCTGTCCAATATCTTCATACTCTTTTGGAAGTTCCCCTCTCCCTTTCCAAAATGCCCTTGTAGCACCTTTTCTATGAACACAGTATTTTTTGCCATTATGCTTTTCTATCTTTGCAATATTATGGGCCACATCAAAAAGAACATCCAATCCTAGATCTTCTGGATCTTGTTTAATCACACTACCAATAGACTCCCTTATCCAGTGTGTTATCATCTGCCTATTCGCCCATGCAAAATTGGCGCCTGATCCCATGGCCTTAAAATAATCTTCACCCTCTTTTGAATGGATTGGAGCACAAACTAACTCCCTATCAGGTATTTTTATGTTGTATTTCTTGTATGCACCTTCCATTAATTGGATGTAGTCAGAACATATCTGGTGTCCACAACCCCTAGATCCAGTATGCATCATAAAACAAATCTGCCCTTCTTTGAGCCCAAATCCAGATGCGATTTTTTCATCAAAAATTTCATCTATAATCTGCATTTCAAGGAAATGATTGCCGCTGCCAAGACTTCCAAGTTGAGGCGCCCCTCTTTTTTTTGCATTGTTACTAACTTTTGTTGGATCTCCCTCCACACTGCCTTCACTTTCAATATTTTTAAGATCTTTTTTCCAGCCGTAATCCTCTTCAACTGCCCATTTAGCACCAACCATAAGAACTTCGTCCAAATCCTTAGAGGATAGTTTTACCTTACCTTGGGATCCAAGGCCAGAAGGAACATTTTTAAAAATATGATCAATTATTTCCTTTCTTTGCTCAAATACATCATCATGAGTTAAATTTGATTTAAGGAGTCTGACCCCACAATTTATATCGTAACCTACGCCCCCAGGGGATATAATTCCACTTTCATAATCCATCGCCGCAACTCCCCCGATGGGAAATCCATACCCCTGATGGCCATCTGGCATGACAAAAGAATATCCTTCAATTCCATTAAGACACGATACATTTTGAGCTTGCTTTAACGTAAGATCTTCTTTCATTTTTGTGATTAATGCATCGTCAGCATATATTCTCGCAGGCACATTCATCTCGCCTTTTTTTTCAATCTCATAAATAAATTCAGATACTTTTTTCAATTCACTCATTCCCTCACCCCTAACCTGTAAAGATTTAATCTATATAAGTATTATGAAATCCAACACCTTCTACTTCCAATAAGTCGTCCTCCCATAAAAACTTAACATCATAAAATTTTTCTAAAATTGATAAGTTTGTTTCTAAATGGGAAGTTTGCTTTGCGAAGATAGAAGATCTCCCTTTTGCAAGCACCATATATGGAGCTATCTGATCAGATAGATGATGATCACACCCACTGGAGTATTTCTCTAAGAATCGCCTTGCACCTTCCTCCCCAACTTCTTCTGCTCTCTTCCCCCTTGCTCCAAGCGCACCATCTCCTATAATTGAGTTTTTATCCCTAGAAAATAAGAAGATGCCAGAGCCCATCCTATTACTTGAATCTTTTTTTATTTCTAATTTGATATTTGGCGTGATTCCTTCTCTAAAAATCAATCCTCTTGCAGATTTCTTTTGCCTCTCAGCCACATTTTCAGGGAGATTTGTCGAATAAGAAACACCATCAATCTTTTGTGATTTTTCAAATTTATCTATTTGAATCGATTTTAGTTTTTTGATTGGATTGACTTCTATCTCGACATAGCCTCTGCCCTCAGGGTAGTAGCCTCTTTGTACTTCTATAATTTTAATCTTGTAGCCCATTCTCTCCAAAGTTGGCACAGTTACTTCTTTTAGGTAGTCCACCTGCGGACTCCAAGGTACATTAGTTCCCCCATAGACCCCAACAGTTGTTTTATTTTCTAAAAACTGTAAAAATGTCATTAAAGACTGCAATAATAAAGCGATACTTCCGGCAGTCCCAATATCAATTGTTATCTTTCTCTTGAATTCATTTTTTGGTGTGAATTTAATTTCAGTAGAATAAAGGGAGTTGCCTAGGACATTTGAGCCTGTTAATTCAGCTATTGCAGATATAGTCTTTGTGTGCTGGTGGGACAATCCCTCTTTTGGCCTGTTTTTTCTTATGTTAAAGATGTGGACTGGCTCTCTCTTTAAAACTGATAGTGCTAGGGATGTCCTAAGTATCTGGCCCCCACCCTCACCAAAACTACCGTCTATTTCAAGCATATAATAATATTAACAATTATAAGTATAAAAGTATTAGATATAGTTGCTAAAATATGGAATGGATTCATATAAAAAAGTAATTCCTAGGTACAGTAAAAAAATTCCACAAGCTAAAAGAATTACCTCATAGACTTTTTTGCTTATAAACTTCTTGCCTTTGGATAATGAAACTGATAGAAAGGTATACCATGAAACATCTGCAAACCAATGCCCAATAAACAACATAAATACACCCATAAATCCTATTGCAAGCCCCCTCATTATAAGACTGTTTCCAATTGTAAACCACCAGATAAACATTGCAGGATTTAAAATCGTGAACACAAATCCTGTCTTAATAGGAGGCAAAAGATCGTTTTTTAATTCCCTTGTGTTGGCACCTATATTTTTAATTGACTCCTCTGAAATACTTTCAAATTTCTTTCTTTCTTTAATCATTTGATAACCAAGGTAGAGCAATCCAATTCCACCAACAACCCCTATCAATGCACGTACTATAGGGATATTGATAACATAGGAAACACCCAGCGCTAATCCGAGTATTATTGAGATTTCTACAAATAAATGCCCAATACACATCATTGGACCTGTGAGAGGCCCGTACTTTAAGGTATCTTTTATTGTGGCCGTGAATAATGGTCCGGGGGCTATAGCTCCGGATAATCCCACCCCAAATCCAATAGAAAGAAGTAAAAGCTCCTCCATAACCTAAAAATGAAATAGTTGATTAAATGTCTTTTGATTATTTTCTAAAATAATTACGTTTATATAGATTAAATCAATTAAACACTTGTGATAAAATGAAAGACCATATATTTTATGGAAAAGGAATGGGTAAAGTAAAAAGAGAATATAAAGAAATCTACGATGTTATAGCAGATTTAAATGAAGTTGTATATACTGGGAAAGTTCTTGATTACAAAACACAGAAGCTAATTGCAATTGGTATTACTGCAGCACACTGTGATGAAACTGCAACAGAAAAACAGATGCGCTCCACTATGAAAGAGCTAAAAGTTACTCAAGAAGAGATAGCAGATGTACTAAGAGTAGTACTTTTACTTTCCGGACAGCCTGCCTTCACAAAAGGTATGAGAATACTTGATGAGCTGACAAAAAAATAAGAACAGCTTCATAGACAAAAAATAATCTATTTTATTTCTATTTTATAGTGCTTTATTTTTTTTGGTATTTCAAGGAGTAATACGCCTTTTCTGAAAGCGGCAGAAACTTTTTCTGGATCAGTTGAAAAAGGAAGATTGATGTCTTTATTGTAGCAGAATCCTTTTCTTGTAGGTGCGAAAATCCTAACACAGTTTTCTTCTGATGTTACCTCAATCTTTTCTTTTTCTACACACGGCATGTCAAGAGTCACAAACAGAGCTTCTTTTGTGTCCCTAAATTCTGCCAAAGGCTCAACGTTGTTGCATCCACAGTAATTGATCTGCCAATAGGTATGCCTAACTGAATTATTTGCAGTTTCTTTGATAATATAGTACCTTTTTATCATAGGATCTACCTGTACATAGTTGGCACTTCTACTTTAGGCTCACTCTGCATGGATACATTTGTCTGCTCCATTAAAGCCCTGTAATTTACCTTTAATTCTTCGGCTTGATCAATCAATTGTTTGGTGTCTATGTTCAAATTGAGCATTTTATTCAATACTTTGAGGACTGAGGCCCCAGCACCCGGATCTGGGTAGCTTGGATAACACTGGGCCAATAATATGGATGAATTTAGATTTAATTCAATTGAATTTTTGAGAATTAATGCATAAAAACCAGATATGAATCCTTCCTCAAGGACTTTAACTCCAGATTCTTCCATTTTTTCTAGTATAGCCTTATTATTCGAAGTACCAAAGATTTCAGGTTCTTCGATATCTATTCTCTCTTGAATTGGAGTACCACTTATTGAGATGATAAGCTCTGCACCTTTTTCTTTGTACCACTCAGTGAGCCTCTTTGCTAGAATATACCCTACTTTTGGATCAATTGGGATTTCTGATAAGATGACAATAAACTTTTCCTTTTGGAATATTCTGACGGGATTTAAAACTTTTCTCTCATGAACTACCATTACAGGTGGAAAAAGTTCAGATTTAATATATCCAACTTCTTCAAAATTTTGCTCCAAAACCATGTGGCTTACAGCAATTGACCCCACAAGACCCATATCTGGAACGCCTTCTATTATAATAGGGCCGTTAACATCAATCTTTTTAGTTTCAATAATAGTGATATCTTCAGATGTATTCAATTTTTTTCACCTGTTCCGTAAAAGATTAACTAGTTTAAATAATTTATTATATTAAAAGGTAAAATTCAATTTGGTTTTTCTACAATTATCTTGCATTTTACAACTAGTGCCGCTATTGCTCCAAGTGCAGCAAGCCATGGTGCAATTAATGCTCCAACTAATCCTGCAGCAAGAGGTATATCAAGCAGTGTCTTGTCATTTTCATCCTTTATAATGATTCTTGTTGCAATACCTTCATCAATAATCTTCTTTATCTCCTCTATTAGGTGGTCTGAATCAACATAAAATTCATCTCTACTCCCAGTTGAACTGCCGCATTCAGGGCAGTACTTTGCCGAATCATCTATATCTTTATTGCAATTTTTACATATCATTTTATCGCCATTTATATGAAAATGGAGAACTATAAAATCTTTACTACTGGCAATTCAAAAGTATTTTCCTTACTAAAAGCAGCACAATGAAAATAAAAGATTAAAGATACTTCACCCTATTTGATTTACTTTCTTGCTTGCCCATTTGGATATTTATTGATGCAATCTCTTCCCGAAGATCCTTTGCTTTTTGCATAAGAATTGTTCTCTCTTTTTGTATCCGATACATATCCTCTGGCTTAATGCTCCTTTTAACAACCCTTGTAAAATCTGCTTGATTTCTTTCAAGCTTTACCATAACCTCGGCTAGTTGCTCTTTCTTTGAGGTAAGTTCACACTCTAATTTTTGAATGGATATTTCTTCTTCTGGTTCTTCTATAGGGATTGAAATTTCGGGTGGAGTTTCTTCTACCTTATCTTTCTGATACGTTTCTATAATCTTAACTAAAGTGCTTTCTGGGATTAATATCTTCTTATTACAATGCGGGCAGGATATTTCTACACCTTTCATAGTAATCTATCTCATATCTTGTTATACTTTTGTTATATATAAGAATTGAGTTTTGAAAAAATAAATAAATAAACTAATTACTTTTTTTCTATCTCATCTAAGATTCTCATTCCTTTATTGAATGCAGGCATACCTGCAGTTAATAAAACGACCCTTAAAACGTCAACTATTTCATCCTTAGTTATATTAAATTCATTCATGCCTGAAATCATCTGTCTTTTTGTCGCAGTTTCATCAGATCTGGCTGCTGTTATTCCCAAAGCCACAAGTTTTTGAGTCCTATATTCCAATACCCTTCCAGTAAAAACTGCTTCGTCTAGCTTTACCAATGCTTCATAAATTTCGGGATATTCGTTTTTTACTTTATTTACTCCTTTTCCATAAAATACGCCATCTTTCATGTTAACACCGATAATGAAAAGGATATAGAAGGATATAAAATATACGATTTGATGGATACATTTAAGGTAATTACGATTAACACTGAAATTATTGCTTTTACTTCAATAATTCCTATGCGATTTCAATCCAAAATTGTCTTATTCTAACTACCCATATGTCTAATGAACCCATAAATTAATTAAAATATATTTTAAAAAAGTTGTGTTTAGCTTCTGAGCGCTGGGTAATATTTCTCTTTCTTTCTCTTTTTGAAATTTACCTTCTGAGGATACGCTCCACTTTTCTTGATGCTCCTCAAAAGATTTTTTATTCTTCTCTTCATGGATTCACCTTTTTCTTAAAGCCTTTTCATTGCCTTATAAAACTTTTTATTGATATTGATTGAATTGGCTAAGTATGCTCTAAGAGATACAGTCTATTATCTTAAGATTTATAAGCCTTCTTTTTATTGCGTTTCTATGGAACGAGTTTCAGTAGTTATCCCTTCATTTAACGTAGAGAAAAGTCTTCATGAAGTCGTTAAGAGGATACCAAAAAACGTTTTTGAGATCATAATAGTAGACGATGGGAGCACAGACAATACTGGAGAAGTAGCAAAAAAAACTGGTACAAAGGTTGTGACCCATGAAGTTAACTACGGTAAAGGAAGGGCTATGCGAACTGGAATTAAAGAAGCCAAAGGAGACATTATTATCTTTCTTGATGCAGATCTCCAACACAATCCAGAAGATATAGATAAACTAATTGGGCCTATCAGAAATGATGGAATAGATATCACCATAGGCTCAAGACTATTAGGGGACATAAGCAGTATGCCTGTAGCTAGAAAATTTTCAAATAAAGCATCTTCTGCTTTGATAAGATTGTTCTTTGGCGTTAATATAAAAGATACTCAATCAGGTTATAGGGCTGTCAGAAAAGAGTTTTTAGAAAAAATGCATTTAGAGTCAGAAAGATACAACATAGAAACAGAAATTTTATACTATGTGGGAAAGCTACATATGAAGGTCAAGGAAGTTCCAATTGAAACTATCTATGGTGATGAGAAGTCGCATTTTACGGCAATAGATGTTCCTAAATTTATTTACTTATTATTTTATCTTAAATTTATTAAAATGAGAAAGAAATAAATACTAATAATTAAGGTGTTCAACATGGACGATAGATTAGAGATTATTACTAGAAATACTGAAGAAATTGTTACGGAAGATGAGCTAAGAAATTTATTGACAATGAAAAGTGAACCAGTATGCTATTGTGGCTACGAAACTTCAGGTGATGTCCATCTTGGGCATCTTGTGACAATGTCAAAACTAAAAGACATGGAAAAAGCAGGATTTAAAGTAAAGGTATTATTTGCTGATTGGCACACGTGGCTTAATAGAAAAGGGGACTGGAAATGGATACATGAGCAGACCTCAATATGGGAAGAAACGTTTAAGGCATTTGGATTGAGATCAGCAGAATATATATTGGGTTCTTCTTTTGAAAGATCATTAGAGTACGTTGATGATGTGTTCACACTTTCTTTAGATACAACTATCAATAGAGCACTAAGGAGTATGCAGGTAATTGCTAGGGACATTGAACATGCAAGAGTTTCTCAAGTCCTATACCCGTTTTTACAGATTGTCGATATTAAATATTTGGGAGTGGATGTCGCAATCGGAGGGATTGAGCAGAGAAAGATTCATATGCTTGGCAGGGAACTTTCTTCAAAAATTAATTACAAGGAATTTGTATGTTTACATACCCCGCTTATTTCATCACTTACCGGCCCTGGGGATAAAATGAGCTCTTCTAAGCCCGATAGTATGATTTCTATTAGGGATGGAGAAGATGCCATAAAGGAAAAAATTAATAAAGCGTATTGCCCTGTTGGCGTAAAGGAAGAGAATCCTCTACTCCAAATAGCCCGTCTTATACTATTCCCAAAAATTACCGGTGCTTTTGAGATAAAAAGACCAGAAAAGTATGGGGGCAATGTAGAGTTTGATTCTTACGATTCATTTGAGAGAGCTTACCTAGCTAAGGAAGTTCATCCGATGGATTTGAAAAAATCTGTTGTCGATTATCTTGTTGAGATTATAAGTGAGATACGAGCTATATAGGAGGGATTATCTGAAATATGAACCAGGTGCTAGTGAAGAGGAACAGGTCCAGAGAACTAGAACACCTCAAAAAGGAGAAGTTTTGGGCGTCGTCGATCAGATGCTTGGAGCAGGCAGAATGAAAGTAAGATGCACCGATGGAAAAGAAAGAATTTGCTCAGTTCCAGGGAAATTTAAGAGGAGACTATGGATAAAAATGGGAATGGTAGTCCTAGTTGAACCGTGGGAGATTAAGGGTGACGAAAGAGGAAATATCATCTACCGATATTCAAGGACCCAAACTAAATGGCTAATTGATAACGGCTACATGACTCTTTAGATTATGGGCAATATTGAAGATCATATAGATATATATGAAAGAAAAAAAGATATTAAGGGTCTAAAGTATGAGAGGATACATAAAGATTCTGATATCTTTAAAGTTAGAGACGAAGTTTTTGATCAATCAACTCGCCTCACACTATTTAAGCTTATGAATAATGGGTATATTGAATCTTTAAACGGTGAAATCGCAACTGGAAAGGAAGCAAATGTCTTTTATGGGAAAGATGAAAAAGGAAAAGAAATAGCAGTTAAGATTTACCGTATTGCAACTTCTAACTTTAATAAGATGTATTCGTATCTTGTTGGGGATCCAAGATTCTATTATACAAAAAATGATAAGAGAAATACCGTATTTGCTTGGGCAAAAAGAGAGTTCAAGAATATGAAAATAGCAAATGGGGTCATTAATGCACCAAAACCAATAATAGTAAGAAATAACGTATTAATCATGGAATTCTTGGGTAAAAACATGAAATCATATCCTACTTTAAAAGAAAAAGGATCAACAGATCCCGAAAAAGACTTTAATAATATTATTGATAGTGTTAGAAAGTTATACGAGGCGGGATTAGTCCATGCCGATCTAAGTGAATATAACATCCTAATGGGTAAAAAGATTTACTTTATCGACTTTGCCCAAGGAACGATAAAAAATAACATTATGGTCCAAGATTTTCTTAAAAGAGATTTAGAAAATATCTTTAGATACTTTTCAAACTACTTTGAAGTGCCAAATGTTGACGAAACGTTAGGAGGGATTTTAAATGAGTGAAGAATTTGTTAAGATACCTCAAGATAGATTAGGTGTCCTCATTGGAAAAGAAGGTGAGGTAAAGAGAGTAATTGAGAAGAAACTTTCAATAAAGCTTGAAATTGATAGTGAAGAAGGTCTTGTCAACATTTATCAAAAGGACGGTGCTGCAGAACCCCTAAATTTATGGAAAGCAAGAGATATTGTTAGGGCCATAGGGAGAGGATTCCCTTTTGAGAAGGCTTCAAAAATATTTAGCGATCATAATATCTTTGAAATGCTCTACCTCCCAGACTACTTAGGTAAATCTTCCAAGGCATGGGAAAGACAAAGAGGCAGAATAATTGGAAAGGACGGGAGCACCAGAAAGACAATTGAAGATCTCACAAATACTGATATATGTGTTTATGGAAAAACAGTATCCATTATAGGGGATTTCGATGGTGTTGCTGATGCCAAAGAAGCTTTAGAAATGATCTTGGAAGGAAAACCACATTCAATTGTATATAAGTATTTAGAAAAAAGGAAAAAAGATAAAGTAAGGGACTTTGAAGATAATTTAAAATTTTAACCTTCAATTGTTTCATATTGTTTCTTCAGATTTTCGATAACATCTGGATCAGTAAGTGTTGTTGTATCCCCTGTAACTTTGCCTTCTGCAATGTCTTTTAGAAGCCTTCGCATTATTTTCCCACTTCTTGTTTTTGGTAATTCGTTTGAGAATATTATTTTTCTGGGTCTAGCTATTGGCCCAATTTTTTTCACAACATGCTCTCTTATCGAATCTTCTAGATCAAAGTCTTTATCAGCATCATCCCTCAATACAACAAATCCTACTATTGCCTGTCCTGTGATTTCATGAGTAATCCCTACAACAGCGGCTTCTGCAACTGTTGGATGGGATACCAAAGCACTTTCAACTTCCATAGTCCCTACCCTATGGCCTGCTATAGAAAGAACATCGTCCACCCTGCCAAGGAGCATTAAGTATCCTTCAGTATCCTTTCTAGCACCATCACCAGTAAAGTAATACTTTCCGTTCCATTTGCTCCAGTAACTATCTAGATACTTCTCTTCATCCCCATATATTCCTTTTAGCATCGATGGCCATGGACGTTTCAAAACAAGGTACCCTCCTTCATCAGGCTTTACAGGCTCCCCTGCTTCATTCAAAATATCAAGAGATACGCCTGGAAAAGGAAATCCTGCATGCCCAGGCTTCATTGTATGGTAGCCTGGAAGTGTAGTTATCATGATCATCCCAGTTTCCGTCTGCCACCAAGTATCAATGATTGGACATCTTTTCTTCCCGATATGGGTATAGTACCAAATCCATGCTTCAGGATTTATCGGTTCCCCAACACTTCCTAATAGTCTTAATGTATCAAGTGAGAAGGGCTTCAGATATTCTGTGCCTGCCTTCATAAAAGCCCTTATTGCAGTTGGTGCGGTGTAGAATATTGTAATTCCGTATTTATCTATAATCCTCCAATATCTATCCATTTCTGGCCAATCAGGCGCCCCCTCATACATGAATAATGTAGCCCCTACAGCAAGGGGTCCATAAACGATGTAACTGTGCCCAGTTATCCACCCTACATCAGCGGTACACCAAAAAACGTCTTCGTCTTTCAAGTCAAATATTAATTTGCTAGTGGTATACGCCCCAGTTAGGTAACCGCCAGTAGAATGAAGAACTCCTTTTGGTTTACCTGTTGTGCCTGAAGTATATAAAATGAATAGGCTATCATCAGAATTCATGTGTTCAGGTTCACAGTATGGGTCAACTTCTTCTTCAAGGTCGTGTACCCAAATGTCTCTACCTTTCTTAATTCTAAGAGGGAACTCACCCCTCTTGATAATCAAAACATTTTCAATGGATGGTGTATCCTTAACGGCATAGTCTGAATCATGTTTTAATGGTATAAGGCTCCCTCTCCTATAGCCGCCATCTGCAGTGATCAATAATTTTGCCTTGCAATCATTTATCCTATCCCTCAATGCTTCAGAACTAAATCCTCCAAATACAACCATATGTATTGCGCCAATCCTTGCACATGAAAGCATGGCAATTACGGCCTCAGGGATCATTGGCATATAAATTGCAACTCTATCCCCTTTATTGACACCGAGTTTTTTTAAAATATTAGAAAACTTGTTTACCTCTCTATAAAGGTCCCAATAGGTAAGAGTTTTAGTGTCTCCAGGCTCACCTTCCCATATTATTGCAGCTTTATTCCTCCTACCATTTTTAATGTGGTTATCAACGCAATTGTAACAAACATTTAGTTCTCCATTAACAAACCATTTCGAGTAAGGCGGATTCCAATCAAGCACTCTGTCCCACTTTTTATACCAGTGAAGTTCAGAAGCATAGCTTTCCCAGAATTTTTCTGGATCTTTAGTTGCATTTTCTATTGCTTCTTTACTGTTAATATTGGCATTCTCTTTAAATGCTGTTGAAGGGTAAAATCTTCTAAATTCTGTTAATAGCCCTTCAAGAGACTTTCCCTTTACAGATCCCATTTTTAACTCCTCATATTCTATTATATTATATCGACTAGTTACCTAATTAGCTAACCCTTTATAAGTATTTCTAATAATCAATAAAATATTAAAACAAAAGACATTAATAATTAATAAATATAGGATAAAGTTCTATACAATAGATATCTTATTAAATAGAATACTCTAAAAGAAGTTCAGATAAATCAATAACCTCCATTTCTAAAGAATCATTTAAATTTCTCTTACAGAAAGGGCATGTTGAAACAATAATTTTGGCTCCTACATCTCTAGCATCGTCAATTCTTTCCTTTGCCATAGAAACAGAAAGCTCTCCGAAGATAGATTTAACTCCTCCCCCGGCACCGCAGCACCTAGAATTTTCTTTAGAGTTATTTATTTCAACAAATTCGATGGTTGGCAATCTCTTTAATACGTCTCTTGGCTCTTCATAAATCTTTAGATGCCTGCCCATATGACATGGATCGTGGAAGGTCACTTTTAATTTCCTGCCGTCCTTAAGTTTTAGTTTACCTTCCTTAATCTTTTGAAGGAAGTATTGGGAAGAGTGAAGAAATTCCAAATTAGTATCATTTAAATCAGGATAGTCTTTCATGAAAGCCCTAAGGCATCCTGCACATGAAAATATTACCGTTTTAGCGCCAGTTTTTTTAATTTTTTCAAAATTTTCTTTTGCAAGTTCTTTAACTATTTTTTTGTTACCAGTCCTCAATGCAACTGAACCGCAACACACCTCATCGATAAGTGCATAAGAAACGTTTAATTTTTCAAGGAGCTTTATCGTGGAATCTGCTATATTTTTTTCCCTGTATAACGCCATGCATCCCCTGTAATATACCACTTCGTTTCCTTCTTTGATTTGCTTTTTTGATGTATCCCCAAAGGGATTCTTGGTCATTTTTATGTTTTCAAGCACCTGATTGTGTGCAGGGAAAGATAATCCTGCCAAAGATATTTCTTCTCTTAATCTTTCTGAATAGTCTGCATTGCCTATATCTACGGGGCATGAAACCTCACAATTATTACAAGTTGTACAGAAGAAAAGACCATTTTCTAAGGCTGCCTCTGGATTTTCTAGAAAGAAGGAAGCAGAAGCTCCTCTCCCACCAAGATATCCCTTATATCCGTATTCGTTTCCAACAACATGATAAACAGGGCAATCTAGTAGGCAATTGCCGCACCCTATGCAGTAAAACAGATTTTTATATCCTTTGGCAAAGGCTTCTGTCCTCCCATTATCAACTAAAACTAGTATGACTTCGTTTGGCCCCTGCATACCCTTAAACAGCATTTTTTCTATATCTGCAGTTTTTGACACCCCTGATATTATCTCAATGTACGAAGTTATTGGGGCGCCTGTTGCGTAATAAGTGCATAGCTTTACCATGTTGATAGCTTCTTCAATGTTCGGATAAATTTTGTCTATTGAAGTTACTATGATATGCTTTTTTTCTCGCATCTGAACAAGATTTATATTGCCTTCGTTATTTATTATTACAGCCGCACCCTCTTCTGCACATAAGGCATTTGCACCTGTGATCCCTATTTTTGATCTTTCAATGTATCCTCTAATTTTTTCTTTACCAAACTTTGTGAGAATTAGGGGATCGGGCTCAAAATTTTTCCCAAAAGCGTCTGAAAATATTTTTGCTATTTCATGCCTAGACAGGTGACATGCAGGACCTGTGGGATGTGCAGGCTTTTCTTTGGAGAGTTGGAGTATATAATCTCCAAGATCTGTTTCTATAACCTCTACTCCATTTTTTTCTAAATATTCATGAAGCCCAATTTCTTTAGTTACATTAGATTTAGATTTCACAACTAATTTTTCTTCGCCAATCTCTTTTAATATAAAGTCAACAGCATCTTTTTTGGTGTCAGCATAAAAAACTCTAAAGCCGTTATTCTCAAATTTTTTAATTGCTTGGGACAGGAGCTCTTTGTTACCAATTGAAAAATCCCTTGTTTGCTTCAGTCTATTTATTCTTTGCTCTAAATCAGGAAACAATGGGATATTTTCCTCTTGTCTTTCTCTTGTTGTTTTGAAAGCTTTCCTTAAAGCAATAAGCTTCCCCTTATTTTTCAAAGGCTTGCTGATTTTATTTTTTAGGTGTGCCTCTGTAACCACGTTTAAAAGGGATTAAACAATATTATAAGTTTTACTACAATCTAATCACATGAAAATTACCAAAAGTTTTAAATATATATTCTTAACTTTTTATATGACAATTAGTTATTTCGATATGCTTATTAGCTCCAATCGAAAATTTTATATATAGTCTGGAAATAAGTCAAAGTTAGCTAAATAACTTAAAATTAGTTCCAAATAACGTTTTAGAAATATGGAGGCAGTTAAATGGATGTCAAAGTTTACAAAAACTATGTAAACGGAAAATGGGTTGAACCTGAAAACAATGGATACGTAGATATTGAAAATCCAAGTACTGGTAAAGTAATAGCGAAAGTACCGCTTTCAAAAAAATCTGAGGCCGATAAGGCCATTGACATTGCCCATGAAGCGTATCTATCTTGGAGTCAGATGCCTGGCCCAAGAAGGGCGAAACCCTTGTTCAAGCTAAGAGATTTACTAATGGAAAACGAAGAAGAAATATCAAGGATCTTGGTAGAGGAGATGGGAAAATCCCTTCCAGATGCAAGAGCTGAGATGAAAAGATGTTTTGAAAATATAGAGGTCGCCTGTGGAATGCCAATGCTTCAACAGAGCGATAAAATAATAGGGACTTCTTTTGGGATTGATGGTGAAGTTTTAAGACTTCCAATGGGAGTTTTCACAGTAGTAGCTCCTTTCAACTTTCCAGCTATGGTCCCATTTTGGTTTATACCATATGCAATAACAACAGGAAACACTGTTATAGTAAAGCCATCAAAACAGGTCCCAGGGACTATGATTAAGATTACAGAATACATGGATAAGATAGGCCTACCCCCCGGAGTATACAACGTTGTTAATGGAGACAGGGAAGTTGCCGATGCGTTCATTGAAAATCCCAAAGTTAAAGGATTTTCTTTAGTAGGATCAACAAATGTGTGCAGGACTGTAGCAGAAAAATGTGCAAGAAACAACAAGAGATTCCAGGCAATGGGGAGTGCAAAAAATCATCTTATCGCAATGCCTGATGCCAAAATAGATGAAGTCATAAGAAATATGATGACATCATGCTTTGGTTGTGCAGGTCAGAGATGTATGGCATCTTCTGTACTAGTTGGCGTGGGGGATGAGATGTATAACACAATCTGTGAAAAATTCACAGAGGCTGCAAAGGAAGTAATAGTTGCTGATCCTCTTGATCCAAGGTATGCTGAAGAGCCAAATCTGATGGGCCCAGTGATTTCAAAACACGCCTTTAATTTCATCAACAAGATGATTGACGTGGGTGTAAAAGAAGGTGCAAAATTACTACTCGATGGACGAGGTATCAAGGTACCTGGAAACGAAGGCGGACATTTCATTGGACCAACAATCTTTGCCGATGTTAAGGAAGGCATGGAGATTCACAAGACTGAAATATTCGGACCAGTAGTATGCATAATGAAGGCAAATACACTTGATGAAGCGATTGGATTTATCAACAGACACCAATACGGTAACGGCGCCTCAATCTACACTCAAAATGGATACTGGACAAGGGAATTCAAGCTTAAAGCCGAAGCTGGGATGATAGGTGTTAACATAGGTATACCTGCTCCAGTTGCATTCTTACCTTTCGGCGGAATGAAGAACTCTCAATTTGCAGATATAAAGGCACAGGGAAAAGCGATAGTTAACTTCTACACCCAGGATAAGATTATTACAGAGAGATTCTGGCCAGAAAAAGATTAATTTTATTATATTATTCTTTTTTTATAATTAGATATCAACCCGAATATCTTCTTTTATCTTTTTTATTATGACATGTGTGTTGGATCTTTCAATCTCTTTCATAGAAATAAACGTTTCAACTATTCTATTGAGGTCATCTTTATCTTTTGCACGTATTAAAACAACAAAATCATGCTCTCCTATAAGGAAATATACGCCCCAAACACCAGGGATGTTCTTGAGCTTGTCACCTATATAATCAACATATCCGGGATTATAATGGGCCCTTATCAAAGACACAGCAAGTATGCCCATACCTAGTTTTTCAGGGTCCAAAATTGCAGCAAATTTTTTGATGATACCCCTTTCCTTTAGATTCATTACCCTATAATGGATAGTTGATTTTGAGACACCCAACTCTTTGCCTAGCGTTTCAAAGCTTATCTCAGAGTTGTTTTGTAAAGCGTTCAATATTTTAATGTCAATTTCATCTAAATTAAGACTTTCCATGTGTAACTTAAACTAATGTTCATTTAAAAGATTATTTATTAGGTATCAAATTATAAGTAAAAATGTTCAATATTAATGGGCAGATTTGAAATTAGAAAAGAAATAAATTTAATTCTCTTTCAGATAAGTTTTCAGTGTATTTCTCTATAGAATCGATGCTGTCAAGTATATCTTGAAGATACACATCAACGCTTTTTTTCAGAGTATTGCCTCCTGCTCAGATAAAATATATTCCTTTAAAGCAGGCTTAATCATATCGTATTCAACTAGATCGACTTTCTTATTTGTGGCATCCTCTATTTCGAGTTTGATGCCTATAAAATCTAAAAGACTTGTGTCTTCTTGAAGCTCAACAAGGATGTCTATATCGCTGCCCTCGGTATAATCATCCCTAACTATAGACCCAAATAATGACGCCCGTTTAACATTATGTCTTTTTAAGATTGGAACAACTATTTCTTTAATCTTATCTTTTGTGGCCTTTTCTTTCATCAAATACTGTATTGGGTATTTGTATATAAATATTTTGAATTTAATAGAAAAGAAATTCTAATTCCTAAAGCTTGTAACTGATGCCGGTATCCTTCCGCCCCTTTTCACGAACGTGGCACCGTCAATCTTCTTTAATCAATATGCCTAACCTTTTCTTCTGAGAATCCATCTATATGCTGGAAGAATCTTTATTTTTTTGTCGCCCATTTCAATCTCTTCTGTCTGTTCGAATGTTAAGATGATACCTTCTTTTAACTTTAAGGTATCCATTGCATCTAACAAGCCATTTATCTCTCGTTCTCTGTTATCTTCATCGAGAACAAAACATACCTGTATTGCATTTGTTATCCTGTTACCAGTCTTGACTAAGAAATCACACTCATTTTTATTTGAGTAGTAATAGATATCATTATTGTCTCTTTTTAGCTCATTGAATATAGCATTTTCTAAGTTTCTACCTTTGTTCGGTGTAAAGGTAAGGCCGCAAATCTTGTTGAACGCCTGATCAACAAGATATATCTTCCTTGGCGAGCTAAGTTGCTGCCTCAAAGAATGGGAGAACTTTAAGACCTCAAAGAATAGGTAAGAGTTTCCAAGATATGAGATATATTCTTTCACAGTTATGGCGTTTCCAAGCCCAAGAGTTTTCTTAAGAGAATTGTATGTGAATTTGCAGGTGGCATTTGTGGCCAGTATGTTCACAAGCTCCTTCAATACCTTTTCTTTTTTGATAGAATATCTAACTATTATATCCTTATACAGAATGTTCTCATAGACCGTTCTTAGGTAATCGTCATCTTGATTTTTTAGGTAATCTGGAAATCCCCCGGAGACAAGATATTCCTCAAAGAGCTTTTGCATTTTAATCTTATTTTCAGATATGTAAAAATCATCCTTTTTGAAAGTTATTTTCTTAAATGACAGAAATTCGTTGAATGAGAAAGGGTAGACTTCAAACACCTTGTATCTTCCAGTAAGCCTTGTGCCAAACTCCTTACTAAGCAGTGACGCATTTGAACCGGTGATGACTATTTTTTTACCTTCGTCTTGCAATCTCCTGACAAAAGTTTCAAATTTCTCAACGTTTTGAATCTCATCAAAGAAGTATATCCTGGATGGTCCATAAGATTCTATTAGGACTTCATTTAGAGTTTCAAATTCTTTAGCTCTAAAGTCAAGTAGCCTTTCATCTTCAAAGTTTATATAGCACCATTCAGATTTATTCTGCATGATCTGTTTTAATAAAGTGGATTTTCCGCATCTTCTAACACCAGTTAGGATAATTATCCTTTCATCATCAAAGAAATCCAAGATTTTATCTAATAGCTCCCTTCTTACAGTTTCTTTCTGGAAGTTTAGCTCATTCTTTTGATTTATTACTACCTGCCTCAATATCTCCTTGGTAGCCATACTCATTAATAATGAGTACTTATATATAAATCTACTCATTGGTAATTAGTATAAGAATCAGATAATCTAATAATTTTACATCAGTATATGGCAAAATATATCATATTATCTGATAAAAATTAATAGTTCACTATTGTTAAGAAACTTAATAGTGAAAAGAATAGATTAGTTCCTAAAGCTTGTAACTGACGCAGGTATCCTGCCGCCACGCTTTACAAATTTAGAGCAGTCAATCTTCTTAACAGGCATGACTGACCCTTCCCCTAGTAAGCCTCCGAAGTGGACGTAATCGCCCTCTTTCTTTCCCTTAATTGGGATAAGCCTAACGCCAACTGTTTTATTGTTGTATACGCCTATAGCAATCTCATCTGCTATAATCCCTGCAATAATCTCTTCAGGGGTGTCACCAGGAATTGGCACCATGTCAATCCCAACAGAACATACTGAAGTCATTGCTTCAAGCTTTTCGATATTGATGTGCCCAGCCTTTGCAACTTCTATCATGCCTCTATCTTCAGAAACTGGGATGAAAGCACCGCTGTACCCTCCTATCCTAGAGCTTGCCATTATCCCGCCTTTCTTTACAGCGTCAGTTAGAAGTGCCAACGCACAAGTGGATCCAGGACCACCGCAGTGTTCAATGCCCATATCCTCAATTATCTTTGCAACGCTATCCCCAACTACCGGTGTTGGTGCAAGTGATAGATCAATGGAGCCAAAGTCTACCTTCATTCTTTTTGCAACTTCCTCTCCGATTAATTCACCAGCCCTAACTATTTTAAATGAAACACGCTTGATTGTGTCACAAAGTTCTGTGAAGTTACCATTTGTCTTTTCTACAGCCGCCCTGACTACCCCAGGCCCACTTATACCAACATTAATAGATGCGTCAGAATTACCAATCCCATGATAAGCTCCAGGCATGAAAGGTATATCCTCCGGTGCATTGGCAAGGACAACTAGCCTTGCGCACCCTGTGTCTGATACTTCAGAGGTCTTCTTGATAATTCTGCCCATCCTCAATATTTCATCCATGTTGATGCCGTCCCTAGTCGATGCGACAACTACAGAGGAACAGAGCCTATCAGTTGCTTCCATTGCCTCTGGAATCGACTCTATCAGCATGTTATCTCCCAAAGAGGCTGCCCTGTGCACTAAAGCGGTGTAACCCCCAATAAAATCGATAGAAAGGTCTTCAGCCGCCTCATCAAGGGTCGTAGCGATCTTTACCGCGGCCTTTTTTGAAGGCATGCCAAGTGCATTTATTATGAGGGAGATAGGGGTCACAGCTATCCTTTTGTTTACTATTGGGATGCCAAAGTCCTCTTGCACCCCGTTTACAATCTCAACAAAGTCCCCAGCCTTATCAAATATTTTGTCAGTAATCCGCTCACAGGTGTGCCCCACATCGTTTTTTGCACAGCTAAGCAAATTGATGCCCAAAGTAACTGTCCTTATATCAAGTTGCTCAACCTTTACCATTTTAATGGTCTCAAGAATCTCTTCAGAATTTACCATAGACTTCAAATCCTATGCATCCTGTCAAATATCTCCTTCCTCTGGATGAGAAGATTGATGTTAAGCTTCACACCTTCAGCTTCAAGATCGTGCTTTATCTTCTTGAAATCATACCCTGATGTGGATATATCAGCTATAGCTATCATTGAGAATACGCCATCAAGAACGGTCTGGCTTAGCTCTAATATATTGACATTTAGATCAGCCAATACCCTTGTAACGCCTGCTACAATACCAGGTCTATCGGCTGATAATACAGTAATTACTATTTTTTCACCAATTGGGTCTGCCATATTTAGAAAGAAGCGTATTGTCTTAAAAAGTTAGTGGAAAAAAGAAGAGAAAAAATTTATTTCTTGTTTTTGTTTTTTTCAAGTATCTTCATTATCTTGTCAATTGGAAGTGATTTGTGCTCTTCACAAACAACGTCAAGATTAGAGAGGTAAATGTCCCAGTCTCCGTTTCTGTTATCCTGGTATACAACACGGCCACAGTACACTGAAGGATTCTCTTGTTGGAAAGTATCGGTAGTTATTGCAAACTCCTGTTTAGTATCCAAATTGTATCCGTAGATATCGGTGTTGCCATTTCTTGGGTCTTCCCAAGCTATTATATATCCATATATTGCAGGTGCAGTTTTATCAGTAGTGTCATTTGGATCAGAGGTAATAGCAAACTCTGTTTTGGTCTTAAGATTATAACCCCAGATGTCAGAATTTGTTCCGTCCCTTCTGTCTCTCCAAACGACAATGTCTCCGTAAATTACAGGTTGGCCTTGTAGACGCACTGCAGTGCATATAGGAAACTCTGTTTTGGTCTTAAGATTATAGCCGTAGATGTCATTGTTACCATTTCTATCGTCTCTCCAAACGACAATGTCTCCGTAAATTTTAGGTTGTTTTTGAGAAAATCCACCTGGCCCATCTACACATACTGGAAAGAATTCTTTTGTCCTAAGATTGTAACCCCAGATGTCATCACTATCACTTCTTGTATCCTCCCATACTACTATGTCACCATATATTGCAGGATTGTTACAATCGTGGCTAAAGGAAGGGTTGGAAGAAGTAATGGCAAACTCTGTTTTGGTCTTAATATTATAGCCGTAGATGTCATAGTACGTTCCGTTCCTTCTATCACTCCAAACAACTATATCCCCATATATCGCAGGTTGGGTTTGTTGACGTCTTGCAGTACATATAGGGAATTCTGTTTTGGTCTTAAGATCGTATCCGTAGATATCCCAGTTACCGTTTCTATTGTCTCTCCACACTATTATATCTCCATAAATAGCTGGTTGTGTTTGATCAGAATCGTTAGTCGTTATTCTTACTTCAGATAAAACTTTTGTTCCCATGACTGCAGAAAACATAGCAAAAGTCAGAACAGTTACCATGAAAATAAATATTAAAGTTTTTTTCATTTTATTTCACCTTTAACAGCTGTTCAATTATTTAAATAGTAATATATAAAATTATTGGTATTATAGTTAATCATTAGTAAAAATTAATTATTATTGCCAAATAGACTATTAAATAGAAAGTAAAGAATTTATAATAAAAAAGAAATAAAATTATCTTATCTTTGAACCTGTTTTCATTTCCTTATCTGCCTCTAATAGTGAGACTAGCTTTCCGTCGTCAGCTGCTAAAAGCATGGCTTCACTTGTTACGCCACGAATTGTTGCTGGTTCAAGATTGCATACTGCCACTATCTTCTTCCCAAGAAGCTCTTCCTTCTTATAGTAGCTCTTTATACCTGCAACTATCGTTCTCTCTTCTCCGACATCAATCTTCATAACATAGAGCTTATCGGCCTTCGGGTGATCCTCTACAGATAGGATCTTACCTGTTCTTATATCTAGTTTTAGGAATTCATCAAAAGGTATCATAGGTTTTTCCTCCTTCTTTACCAAGGTCTTCTTCATGGGAGGCGGATTATCTAGCTTGTCTATCTGCCTCTTAATCTCCTCATCAGGGACTTTATAGAAAACTGGCTCCGGCTTTCCTAGGGATCTTCCCTGCTCTAGCAATAACTTAGAGCTGTCATTCCAAAAGAACTTATTAACACCAAGCTTCTTTAACATCTTTTCTGTTGAGAAAGGCAAGAATGGATTTAGTACAATTGAAAGAGTCTTTGCAAGCTCTAGGGAGATATAGATGGTGTTTTCTGCCCTTTTTCTATCTGTTTTTACTAGCTTCCACGGCTCCTTTTTGTCAAAGTATCTGTTACATACCTTTGCAAATGAGACGACTTCCTTTAGCGCATCCTTCATCTTGAATATCTTTATCAGACTCCCTACCTTGTCGCCTATCTCCTCCATGCTCCTTATGGCCTCTCTATCGTCCTCATCCAACAGGGATTTGTCAAGAGAAGGTATCCTCCCATCAAAATTATTAAATGCAAATGTTAGAGACCTATGGACAAAATTACCAATGATGTCATTTAACTCATCATTTATCCTCTTCTGGAACTCTTCCCACATGAAGTCAGAATCCTTTGATTCCGGAGCGATTGTTGTTAGATAATACCTTAAGTAGTCGGGCGGGAAATCCTTTAGAAAATCCCCCAACCATATCGCCCAGTTACGGGATGTTGATGTCTTCTTTCCGCCGATGTTTAGGTACTCATTTGCCGGAACGTCATATGGCAGCTTCCACTTTCTCCCTTCATACTCGCCATACCCTAAGAGAAACGCCGGCCACATGATCGCGTGAAACGGGATGTTATCCTTACCGATGAAGTGAATGATTTTTCCATCCAACCAGTAATCCTTCCATGCGTCTGGCCTTCCTATTCGCTCAGCCCACTCCTTTGTCGATGAGACATACCCTATCACAGCTTCAAACCAGACATATAGGACCTTATCCTTTCCCTCTTCTAAAGGCACCTTGATGCCCCACTGCAGATCCCTTGTAATTGCTCTTTCCTGTAATCCTTCCTTTATCCAGTTAAGGCAGAAGTTCACAACGTTTGGCCGCCAGTGCTTGTTTGACTTCATCCAGACCTCTAGCTCATCCTGGAAGTCGCCAAGCTTAATAAACCACTGGAATGTTTCTTTGACTTCCGGAGTGGTGCCGCAGGTGATGCATTTTGGGTCGACTAGCTCAATAGGTTCTAAAACTTTGCCACAGACCTCGCACTGATTCCCTTTTTGATCTGGTGCAGAACATGCCGGGCATGTCCCCTCGACATAACGGTCTGCCAAAAACATCAAACATTTCGGGCAATAAGCTTGGGTCACTGTTTTTCTCTCAATGTGGCCGTTTTTCAGGAGTTTTAGGAAGAAGTCTTGGGACGTCTTGTGATGGATTGGTAGCGATGTTCTTGAGAAGTTATCATATGATATGCCTAGATTTTTAAAATCATTCTTCATATCCTCATAGTAAAAGTCAACAAGCTCCTTTGGTGTGACTCCATCCTTTAGGGCCTTTATTTCAATTGCCGTTCCATGTTCATCTGTTCCCCCCACATAGACTATATCAGCACCAGCTAGCCTATTGTACCTGACATAGGTATCTGCTGGAAGATAAGCCCCTGCTATATGGCCCACATGGAGGGGGCCATTTGCATAGGGAAGAGCGGAAGTGACAAGTATTCTTTCTCTCATGATTATAACTCCTATTTAGTAGTAAATAGTGATTAAAAAATACTTAAAAGGCTTTGTGAGGGAGGGAAAGGGAGCCAATTGATAAATTAAATAAATGAATCTAGACTCTCATCATCGAATATTTGTTTTTCGTAAGATTGTTTTATCAGAAACATAATGTAGTCAAGCTGTTCAATTGAAGAAAATTTAAGTTGAACATCACCATTTCCCCAATGACCAACTCCAGTTACATCACGACATATTTTTTGCGGATCTTTTATTTCATTAAATTTCATATTTAGAAACAATTTAAGAGAATTTTTATGAGGCTCAACATCTAAAAAGTTAGTAGTTACCTTATACGCAATATATAGTTTAAATACTTCTTCTCGGATTGAAGAATCAAGTGTTAATACTCTTTTTCTTAGTTCGTTGAACAAAAACTTTGTATTTCCTTCAAGATGTTTATGATCATCCAAAGTATAGTTTATCCTATTACGTTTATATTTATCAACTATATCCCGGTCTATTTCCGGATATGCCCATATTTTTGTCGCTATTTCAGATAACTCAATAGCTCTTTTTTTTATAGATTCTTCATTCCAATGCTCAAGAGTTGCTAAATTTTTGTTGAGATGAAGTCGACTATCTTTAAAGCCTCCATTCATATCTCTTTTTTCTTTAAAAGATCTATCACTTAATTCGGTATTATATGCAGTGAGAGTTAAATTTCCTATTGTGTGGAGGTAATACTCTTGAATTTCCTTCCATTTTTCACCTAGATCTTTTTTCCATTCCTCAGATAATTCTTCATTTTGTGGTAGTATATGTTCAATTGTACATTTATTTATGTCAACAAGTTCTTTGCTTTGAAAATTTTCAAGTTTTTCAAATAAATAGTTTTTATTACGAAAATTATATACATCTTTTACTAAAAGTTCTTTTTTAAACTCATCATCTTTTGGAAATCTTTGGTAGGATGTTTTTAAAATTAAAGCTAATTTAAAACTTTCAACGTATCTTGTCTTATCTATCTCCCGATAAATAAATGCAAATATTTTATTAAGAGCATTAGTTGGTATACCACAAATGGCTCTTCTAAACACGAAACTTTCTAATAGCTTCAATATTTCAATAAAATCTTCTTTGGATAAAATATTATTAGCATAGTCATTATAAACCTGAAGCAAAAAAGGATAAGCAACATCCACTTTTAATTCAATAATATTATGAAATAATTCCGTTAATTTTAAATCATCTTCTTTTATGTTTAAAGTTAATTTTGCATAATATTTCGAGTAAATATATATTTCTTTAACTAAATCTGTGATGGTAGAATTATGGATATTCCTAGCGTATTTCTTAAATTCAGAATAGACAGCTGCAATGTTCGGTATTTTACCTATCCTTATGGTAAGATAATCACGCATATATCTATCAAAAATTTTTGTATAGTCAGACTTGGAAAAATTTTCTTCCATTGGATACCAATATTTCTTATATAAGTTTTCTTGATCATTTGAGTTAAGCCCCATTAATATAAAGTTTCTAATTAGATCGGCTTGGGTAAGCTCTTTTCCGGTAGAGTTTAAACTTTCAAAGATTAATTGAGGATTGTCTCTATCACTGTCAAGTGCAACATCGATTATTATTAATTTTGAGATAGCTTCATAGATTTTTTCTATTTCTGTTTCCATTATCTTATTTTTTAGATAATTATAGTTAGTCAGTATATTCTTAGAATAATTATTTGGAAGTTCTTTATTGTCTATTAAACTAATTAATGTATCCTTGTCAGATTTAGTTAGAATTATTTTATATCTAAGATCCCCTTCTTCTTCAGAATTTATTAAATAGTAATTCAATAATTTTTTAGTATTGACAATGCTATTCTCAACACTACTTTCATCTGTTTCTTTCTGACTTAAAACTTTACAAATTGCTAATAACATTAATGAAATTGTAGTTATTCTTTGTTGTCCATCAATCACTAACAATTTTGGGATAGATGCAACATGGTATATTCCCTTTTTTACATACACGATAGATCCTATAAAATAAGTTGATATTGGGCCATTTGTTGCCATTGACATATCATTCCACAATTGCTCACATTCTTTAGCGGTCCAACTGTATGGGCGCTGATAGAGAGGAATAATAAATTGTTTAGGCCCTTGTAAGAAATCTAAAAAATTTATTTCTGATGCATCCATTAAAACACCTTATTAGGTAATCAATAATTATTATCTTCGATGTAATATAAATATATCCTTGGATCGTAGAATACAATGAATAAAGATAAATACTCAATGTAAATAAATATTAAATAACTTAATAAAAGTCTCGTGAAAACATGAATATAGATGAAGTAGTACTAGAGGATTGTAGGAACTATATCAAAAAAGTTTCGGATAATTTTATCGATTTAATAATTATAGATCCTCCATATAACGAATTACCAAAAGATTGGGACGATTTTAAAGATTGGGGATACTTAAAAAATGAGTTTAATAGGGTATTAAAAGAAAATGGGCAGCTCTATATATTTGGAAAACAGCCAATGCTTTCTGAAGTATACTATGAAATCAAAGATAAATTTGAATTTAGATTTGAGTTAATCTGGAATAAGAATAAGGGATTATGGAGCTCAAATTATTTACCTATGCGATCGCATGAGTTAATTTGGTGTTTCAAGAAAAAAGGTGTAAAAACAACATCTTTGTATTTTAATATTAATGCTATTAAAACTCCAGGAGCTCCATATATCAGAAAAAATAAAGTAAAGTCAACAGTGAGACATAATTGGAAAGAGAATCATACCATAGTAAAGGATGGGCTTAGATACCCACTTTCAGTCATAAATCATCCACCAGTATCTAGTAAATCTAAATTAGAAGGAACTACCCATCCTACACAGAAACCTGTAGAGATATTAAAATGGATTATAAAAAGTTCATCTAAACAAGGTGATATAGTACTAGATTGTTTCATGGGTTCAGGAAGCACAGCAATATCTTGCATCCAATTAAACAGACATTTTATTGGATGTGAAATAAAAGAAGAATTTTATAGGATTTGTAATAAAAGAATCAAAGAGGAATTAGAAAATAACAAATCCATTTACATAAATTTATTAAGCCCTTCTTTTGTTTCTGATGAAGAAAGTAGTTCTTTATAATTCTTTTTTGCCTTTTCATATTCTTTTTTGGCATTTTCAAGAATTTTTTTTGCATAGTCTATTTCATAGTCAATCCCTTCCCCAAAGATATCTTCATCATACGAATCAAATTTTGTCATAGTAAGTTTATTTTTAATAAGTTTACAATAATCTTCAGATAGTTCGATAGCTATTGATTTTCTTCCTAATTCTTTAGCAACTTTGTTAGTTGTTCCGCAACCTGCAAAAGGATCTAGAATCATATCACCTTTAAATGAAAATAAAAGTATTAACCTTCTTGGTATCTCTTCTGGGAAAGGTGCTACATGTCTTTCATCTTTTTTAGGTGAATTTACTGGTTTTATATCCCATACACTATAGGCCATTTTTCTAACAAAAGACCTGTTAAATTTTGGTAAACTAGAAAAATCAATTTCTCCATTATGCCCCTTTTGGAAAATTAAAATATACTCATGATTTATATTTGTATTAAACATTAGTGGATAAGGATTTTTAGAAAATTGCGTTGCGCCTCTTTGCCATTTTGTAGTTCCACGAGGTTTATGCCATATAATATCTTTTCTAAAAGTAAATCCAACACGACTGCATCTATTTACAAAGTCTCCTGATATAAATTTCATTCCTTCATCCGAGACTACGGTACCGATATTTATTGCCATAAATCTTCCGGACTTTAATACTTTAAAGCATTCTTGAAATACTTTTTCCATATCGGACAAGTATTCATCATAGGATTGTTTAAATCCAATTTGATCTACGAACCCATAGTTTCGTAGATTCCAGTAAGGGGGGCTAAAAACAATAAAATCAATGCTTTCGTTTTCAATATATTCAGACATGTAACGACTATCTTTATTGAAAACTAAAAATTCTTTCATAATTATAGTATTTATAATGTCTTAAAAAAGTTTGTCATTGAATCAACATCTTCATATCTCATACATGAATCTTGAACATCAAAAACTTTATTTTTGTCATGACTAGTTGTAAGAGATTTCAATTTATTTGGATTGAGGTCTAATTTATGTACGTAAAAAATATTTTCTTGTGAAACGTACATAATCACGAAAACTGGTATAGAGGTAATAGTTTCCCATTTAATATAATCTAAATAATCTCTTTTGTTAATCCACAAATATTTTTTATTTTTATACTTCGTTTCTATAAAGATTGGTTTATTATAATTAACTATTAGGTCAGGACGACTAATTTTATTATAAAGTATCCATCTAGCATAAGGAATTTTTTCACCCATATGATCTATCTGGATAGGGCAATCTTTATTACATTTTTCAAATTCAGAATCAATGTCAAAATTAATTATTTTAAAATTTTTTTGGATAAATTCTTTGTATATAATGTCTTGAATATTTTTGCTTTTTTTGTAATTATCACTAAACTGAATATTAGATTTTACCATCATATCCCTTTTTTATTAAATTATAAATTTTAATTGAAGCTTCAGAATCTAGTCCATCCCTATTAAAAAATATTTTTTCAAGTTCATTAACGTTAATTTTTTTTAAACTGTTAAAACAAATTAATTCATATAGAGATATATAGCTAATCAGTGAAACATTTAACGCATTGGCCATATCTACGGCACCGGCTTTATCGTAACCATCTTCAATTGTAAAAGAAGGCCCTAAAACACACGCACCCACATAATTTACTTTAAATTTTTCTTTGTTCTTATGAATCATCGTTTCTCTATGGCCATGTACTTCTGAAACTTTTGAGAATCCAGTTGCATTACTTGATGGAGGCGTAACCTCACAACAACAATAGAAAGGATCAATTATAAATAAATCAGTCTGTCCAGGTTTACCTTTAATATCTGGATCAAATTCGAAATTGAAATTACTTTTAAAAATGTCCTTTAATAGAGGATACATTTGGTATTCAGTTTTTATTGTAGGTGACCGATTAATGGAAGGGACATATCTATAGATCCAATATATAGATTTATCATCTATTTTTATATCTTCATTTAAAATTAAATTATATTTTGAAAATAATTCCTCCGACGGATTATACCCTAAAAAGATTATTGTTCCTTGACCATATTTAAATTTGAGAAATGAATAACGTCCAGAACCAACTTCTTCATATTCTTTTTTAATTACATAATTAAAATTCTCTCCAAAAGGAAATGTAAAAAATCCTTTAATTTTGTTATCTCCTAGATTTGAATGAATAAAAGAGATTCTTGATAATTCATAAGGTAGCCAATTAAATAAATTTCGATTGCTTCCAATTCTCCCCATTGATCCATGAAAAATAATTAATGATCCTCCGGCTATAATAAATGACAAGAGAATACCATTTATTTTACTAATTTCTAAAGGTCTCCAATGAGGGGGAATTATTATAGTATTAATTTTCAAATTAGGTAATTCATTATTTATAGAAAAAAAATCATTATAATTTAATAAAGTCGAATATTTTGGGTAGTCATTTAAATTAATATTATCATCATGAATAATTAAAAATTTTTTACTATTTAATTTCATTAAAATACTTTCTACGTCTGTGGTTAATACCTTATCTTTATTATGAACATCTATGTTATTTATGCCATCTAAGATATTTAAATTAAATTTAACATAATATTTTGGGGTAATATCATGATATATTAAATCCTTGATAAATATCTCTTTATTTTCTAATTCAATAGGCATTTCCATATCAATTAACTCATGAATATATGAAACTAATTCTTTTTCAGATATGGGTAGTCTTATGTCTTGAAAACAATCATAAATATATTCATATTTTAAAGATTTAATCTTCTCGTATGATTGTTTTGATATTAAATATGTTATAATATTTAATTCTCTCGAAGCTTTTAAATCAACAGTGTGATGAAAATAGAATACGTTCATTTTTTTACATTCTTCAACATATTTAATTCCTTTGGTTGTTATCCTTCCATTTTTAACTAATTCCCAATCAGGATCTTTACTCCATCTTAATAATGGATGAGTATTATCTAATCTTCCACCCTCTAAGGATCCTCCATGGAGTTTTTTAGTAATTTCTTTTTCTGTAAATTTAGATTTATCTCTATATTCAATTAAAATGTCTAATACAGCTACAAAAGGATTATAAATTTTTAAACTTGATAAGATTAGATTTTTTAATTCATTGTCTTTCATTTCGATTATACTGCCCAATTTATCATTTGCAATGAAAACAAGTTCTCTTCCCCTTTGGGACACTTCAATCCCAAATCCTAACTTCCATAATAAATAAAATATTTCCCTTATGTCTTCTGAACGTACTCTTTCAGTTTTTTCGGTCATTTCTTTATAAGATAAAATTCCATTTTGATTAAGTATTTCTAGTGAAGATCTAACTTTATCCAAATTATTAATATAAATCCTAGGTATATGAATTCCATCAAAAAAATAGGTTTCTTTTTTTCCAATTTTTATCATATTATATCCCCTATTAATAGTAATGAGAGTCTATCTACCTAGGATTATAAGACTAGAATTATATCTAAATTAATTGTATAAGGGAAATCCTATTTGCATATTTATAAAGATATAGGAAAAAAATAGTGAAAATAGGGAAAAATAATTCTTTTCAAATACAATTATAAACATAGAGTATCATTACAAAAAGATTACAATGACCTGGGTAGAAGAATCTGTTTCACTAACAAAGGAGAATATAGATAACATCCTGAAATACCTTCCACTGTTAGAAGACAAGGCCAATAAATTTTATTGTGAAGACTCTCAAGACGAATCTGGAGCAGTCGTACTACCTTTTTACGTTCTGACAGGCATCGGGCTAAAGTTCTACGAGGACCTCTACAAGGAAGGATTTGTAACTAAATTTAGGTGGATAGATTGGATTGCTGAAGCCGGAGAATACTCTGCCAGTGATGAGAAGCTATCTAAGGCAGATCTAAAAGATATCCAAAGGCTCCTCACAATAATTGTCAGGCAGGGCAGATTCTGCGAGGGATTGCTTGAAGAAACAATAGAAAGCGGATTGATGCTAAAAATTCTTAAGAGATTAAAGGAGATTGGGGAAAGAGTTGAATAGGCCCTAAAATTAGGGCCGGACTGGACCAGGGAGGATGTGAGGTATTACAAGAGGAAAATGAAAAAAATTAGAGAAACAGAGGCAATTAATTTTTCCAGATAACCTTATTATTTCAATAGCTTATTATTTATCGTGAAAGATGATATTGTAATAGTTACAGCCGGTATAATAAAAAAAGATAATAAAATTCTCATAGCAAAAAGAAAAGAAGGCCATCTTGTAAATAAGTGGGAGTTCCCGGGGGGTAAGTTAGAGCCAGGTGAAACTCCCAAAGATTGTCTCAAAAGAGAGTTATGTGAAGAGTTTGGAATAGAAACAAAGATAGGAAAATATCTAGCAACAAGCAACTATGAATATCCACATATAAAAATAGAATTAATTGCTTATGAAGTAGAATATATTTCAGGCGAATTTAAATTAAACGATCATCAAGAAATAAAATGGGTAAAGAGAGAGGAGCTATCAAATTATGATTTTGCACCTGCAGATATACCAATAGTAAATAAAATATTAGGTGAATAAAATGGTATTTAACCCTGAATTAGAGCCTGGAGACATAATAACAAATGATAAACTAACTGATATTTTTGGATGCTCCCCCCAGGGCGGGATGAGAAGAAGTAAAAAAACAAATACTTTAGTCCTTATATCAAACCATGATAAATTAAATAATCCCTATAATGATCGTTGGATTGGTAATATTTTCCATTATACTGGTATGGGTATGGAGGGTGATCAATCTCTAGATTTTAAGCAAAATAAAACTTTAGCCAATTCTAAAAATAATCCCAATCTAGGAGTTTTTTTATTTGAAGTATTTGAACCAAAAAAATATGTTTATGTGGGTGAAGTTGAATTAGCAGATAGGCCATACCAAGAAAAACAGAGAGATGCTAATGGCATAAATAGAAATGTTTGGATATTCCCTTTAAAATTAAAAGATAATTATTTACCTCCTGTAATACTTAAAGAAACTTTAGAGGATCTAATCTCAAAAAGAGAGAATTAAGTTAAACAGCTTTCAGATGAAGAGTTAATTGAAAGAGCAAAAAATTCTATTGGTCTTCCGGGAGAGCGCCAAGTAACTGCAAAACAGTATGAAAGAAATCCGTATATCTGTGAACTAGCAAAAAGAAGGGCCAAAGGAGTATGCCAACTCTGTAAAAAAGAGGCTCCTTTTAAAAATAAAAATGGTGAGCCATATCTAGAAACTCATCACATTAAACCTTTATCAAAAGAAGGCAAGGATACAATTGATAATACTGTTGCGCTGTGTCCAAATTGCCATAGAAGAATGCACGTATTGAATGATAAAGAGGACATTAAAATTTTACAGAAGTGAATTAAAAAGAAAATATTTTTATAGGATCGATTCTAAAAAATAGTTTGATTTGAATGCGCTGCCCTAAATGTTCTAAATATCTCACCGATGATTGCAATAAATGTGATTACTGTGGAGTTACCATATTTATGGGCGGCACCTTTTCAAAGGACGATTTTGATAAAGATGATTATGACATAATGGGATTTGACAAAAATGGTTTCCATAAGGATACCGGTACTGTTTACGATTTAGAAGGTTTTGATATTAAAGGGATTGACCAATACGGATTTGATAGAGATGGTCTGCATTACCTTACTGGAACTAGATTTAATAGCAGCGGATATGACAAAGAAGGGTACAATAAAGAGGGCTACAACAGACAAGGCATCCACAAGGACACAGGAACGCCTTACAATAAATTAGGATTTGATAAAAAAGGAAATAGGAAAAACCCCCTACAAATAAATCCTTCATTAATGGCCATGAGAAAAATTTCACTCAAAAAAGCAATGCAACGAAACTGCAAAATAATGTAGGAAAATCTCAACTAATTATAGATGAAACAAATACTGATCTAGAGTTACTCAAGAATAGTATATCTGATGGTTTTGATTGTCTTTATTATAAATCGTATGTCAATGCATCGGGCTATAGTGTAACTCATTATTTTATTGATTATTATATCCCAAAAAGCAGGGGAAAATCCCAAAATACTTTCAGCTTGAATATCCTAAATTTCAAAAGAGATGCTCCTTTGGCAGTTATAGAGTTTTCCAAATTTGTTAGCTCTATCGTTTCTATTGAAAATATACCCGCAAATTATGTAATTCCAATACCTTCTTCTGCAAAAGATAAAATATCAATGTCCCTCAAAGGATTGGGCTCTGAAGTTGCAGATAAAAATAAGATGGGATACATTGAGGCTTTGAATAGACACACCCCAGTGAAATCTTCTCATTTGGCTCAGGGGGATAGGCCTACATACCAAGATCACTATGATTCAATCAACTGTGTGAAATCATTTCGTTCAGAAAAAGTGTTGTTATTAGACGATGTGTACACTATGGGAAGTACCGCCCAGGCATGCATCGACAAACTTATTGAGAAAGGTGTCGGGGGCATAGTTCTTATTACCTTGGGTAAAACTTTAGGCCATGAGGATAATGCTGTTAAAAAATATCAAATTACAAAAAAGTATGATAGGAAACATGAAGTTCCCAGAGATATAAAAGGTATTATCTTTGATCTTGATGGAACGCTTGTAGATTCATCAATGCTAAAGTCTCTTAGGGATAGTTATAGATGGAAGGAAGCAAAACAGAACATTCATCAAATAAGAGAATTCGATGGCATATCAGAAGTTCTTTCCAATTTAAAAAATAAGTTCAGGTTGGGGTTAGTTACATCAAGCCCAGAGACCTATGCCTCAAGAATAGTTAAGATGATGAAGTGGAATTTCAACGCTTGTGTTTATTATCACGATACACAAAATCATAAACCGCATCCAGAACCTCTGCTTGAATGTGCAAAAAAAATGGGTCTGAAACCGGAAGAATGCCTTGCTATAGGGGATGAGATCATAGATCTACAAGCAGCACGAAAGGCAAATATGAAAGATGCTGCTGCAATTTGGGGTAGTTCAGAAAAGAATAACTTAATTGACTTTAAGCCTTTGTTTATTTATGAGTATCCTAAAGATCTTATTGGTAAACGTCAAGGCTAATTTGCTTATTGTGCTTTTTTAGGAGGGGGTTGTCCATAATCCTGACAAAGTTATTCTTATGGAACTCCTCATCAAGAAAATAAATCCTATTAAATGCATCGTTGAAAGGTTTGATTTTATACTTGCTCAGCCACTCTTTTTCTATTTTTCCATCGATATACTTTGAAAGGATTTTGTGTGCATTTGTTTCAGGGTAAGTAAAAATCGGCTTGCCTAATCTAAGTCCCCATGAAACTGCGTGCCATGTACCACTTATGTCTCCGGCTTCAACTACAAAAATCCCAGAAGACATGGCAGCTTGCAATCTGTCTCTATCCACTAGGCATTTGGCAAATTCAAATCTCTGTCTCGGATAGAAATCAGGCGGATTCTCAGAAATCAGTACACCTTGATTTTCTAAAATTTCTAATGCGAGGTGTTCATTTTCCTTAGGATATATGTTGTTTGTCCCAGGCCCTAAAATTGCTACCGTCTTCATCCCATATTTTAACGCAAATTTATGGCCAATTGTATCGGATCCTTTTGCAAGGCCACTTATTACAATCCAATCTTCGCCTATTAGATAATCCTGGAAAAACTTTTCCGTAGAAATATAAGAATTTTCATCAATATCACGAGATCCGATAATAGCAATACCTTTTCTATTATTATCTAGCTCCCCTAAAAGCTCACTATTTCCCTTGACATAGATATTTTCAGGAGCTTTATGCTCTAAAGCATTATCTAAAGCATTAAGGAGTGAGGGATACTCTTTTTGGGATATGTTATACTGAACTTCAAGGTATGTCATTTAATAAACTAGAAGTGTTTAAGTATTAAAGTTTTCTCTTTTACTATTGCGCATAGGATTATTATACGAAGTAATTATTCATTTGTGTTTTATTTTAAACGTTGGTGTTGGGCCTATTTTTAGATCCATGTCCTAACAATGTATTGGTCCAGTCATTAGAGACTAAAATCAGGTGATGTAAAACGGCAAGAATAGTTGAAATGAGCGAAGAAAGTTTGTTAATGAAATAAGCAAATGCCCCATAAACTGAGACATGATTCACTGAATCTTATATGGCATCCAGCCTTTTCCTCTGTTTGTATTTTGAAAATATAAATTCCCAATAATCAAGCAGTCCTTGTACTGTGGCGATACCTCATATGCATTTGTTGAGAGGCTATTTGTAGGGTCAAGGATATAGAATGTTTCACCGTCAAAGTCAAAATGGTACTTTCCAAAATTGTCTGTGTTTACCAGAGGATTTTTTATCATAAGGACATCATGGAGTGCCTGCCCATCGCATTTGCTAATTGTGGCAATCCCCATGTCATTTACAGGATATCCGTTTGAGGCAAGACATGAAAAGAGAAGAAGCGCCTTATCAGTGCAGTCACCCTTTCCTCTAACAATCGTCTCATCGGCATACTGGATCATATACGGATACCCTTCCGTATTATGGTCAAAGTAGCTTATATCAAATCTGATTTTATTTACAATCTCCCCAATTGAAAGACCGCTTGAGAACTTCACTACATTCGGTGTCACAGTTGCATAAACTGTTGGATAGGGTGCCGTTCCCCTTGATCCGTATGGAGGATATGACATGTATGGGGTGTAAGCTTCAGATATCGGCGCTACGGGAACGGGAGTTTGCACATCGCTTTGAGTCTGGGTATTTGCAGGCGTCTTAGAAACACCACAGTTATTTTCTAACACAGTGTACCTCATCTTAAGATTGTTATAGTCATTTTGGAGTGAATTTAGCTTTAATTTAAGCTTGTTATCTTCCTCAATCAGCTTGTTATAATTCTCACTCATCTGATTGTTGTAGAGCCTTAGGCGACTTATCTCCTGATTTAGGTGTTCAATTTCTGTGTTCTTGTTAAGCACCTGAACTTTGCAATCAATGTTCTGTTGTGTGGCGTTTGAAAGCTTTTCCTGATATGTCGATATCCTCTCCCCTGAGTTGACAACGCTTGTTAGGTACATGCCGAAAAAAAACGCCAGGCCATGGGTAATGAGCAATGCAGCAAGGCTTACCTTGATCACCTTTTTCAAAATCTCATTCATAAAATCAACTTCGATTAATATTAATCTTTAGAGTTTATTATTTTTTTGGTATGAAGGCAATATCAATTACAGCATCAAAGGCTACGTCAAGTGCCATCTATCCTCCGTTATTAAAAATATAATTGCAGCTGTTCAAATCTATTATTTCCTTCTGGCCCTAAAAATTGGATCTGTATATTTCTATATATTTAAATATTAGAATAACTAATAATAAATATCTGGCGGTGTTGTATTTGAAATCTGAATTATTGATTAAATTAAATCCGGAACAAAAAAGGGCTGTCGAGACTACAGAAGGCCCGATACTTATTATTGCAGGTGCCGGGAGCGGTAAGACCGGCGTTGTCACAAAAAAGATAGCTTATCTCGTATCCTCTGGTGTGCCTGAAGAAAATATACTTGCCCTAACATTCACTGATAAGGCTGCAGCTGAGATGCTCTCAAGGGTAAATGAGCTTGTTGGCCCAAAGGAGGGAATCACGATAACGACATTCCACTCCTTCTGCAAGGAGATTATTGAAGACAATATCCTAGAGCTCAAACTGAACTCACCCTTAAAGGTGATAGAAGACACAGCACAGCTTGTATGGTTTATCAAAAACATTGATTCGTTCCAGTTTGAGTTTATAAAAATAGGATTTAAACCCATAACACTCGTCGAAGAATTAAGGAAAATCATCTCAAAGTTCAAAGATGAGTTTATCACGATAGAAAAGCTAGAGGCCTATATTGAAAAGAAATCTGGTGAAATTTTAAATGAAGAAGAGACTGAGCGATTGCTCACCCTAAAGGACATCTTAAAGGCCTATAAACATTATGAGGATTACAAAACAAGGAACAATCTTTTAGACTTCGGGGATATGCTGGCAAAGATTTACAACTTACTTATGACACGCCAAACAATCCTAAGGAAATATCAGGAGAGATTCAAGTATGTATTGATTGATGAGTTCCAGGATACAAACTTCGTCCAGCTTCAGATTGTGAACTTAATCGCAGCAAAGCACAGGAACATTACAGTCGTGGGCGATGATGATCAGAGCATATACAGATTTAGGGGCGCATATCTCACAAACATCTCAGAGTTTAGGGAAACTTACAAAGACTATAAAGAAATAATCCTAGAGCAGAACTACCGCAGCACAAAAAATATACTAAGCGTTGCAAACAAGCTGATATCAAACAAGCCTGAACGATTTGTAAAGAGGCTTTTCACTGAAAACGAAGAGGGGGACAAGGTAATAGTCTCAGAACTTCAAAATGATGAGGAAGAGTCCCGTTTCATTTTAAACACTACCCAGGAGCTTCTAAAGAAATACAATTACAAAGATATTGCCGTCCTTGTAAGGAGAAAGAAGGATGCTCAACCTATAATAGACCTCTTTGACAAGCACAAGATGCCCTATGAGTTTATAGGAAACAGTGATTTCTTCAGGGAGCCATTGGTAAAGGATGTCATCTCATTTCTAAAGATTGCTCTAAATCCAATCGACTCAAACATTGAGATAGCAAGGGTATTGCAGAGAAAGCAGGCGTCGATTAGGCCAGTTGAAGTCAAAAGATTTTCTAGATTTGCCCATAAAAATAAGCTTAGCCTTTACGAGGCGTTTGGCAAGCTAGAGGAAATGGATGTCGATAAAGATAAATTTGGCGACATAAAGAAAAAGTTAGAGGAGATCGTCTCTAAAAAAAATACCCTAAAGCTACCGGAGTTCGTATACAAGATACTCTTTGAGATTGACTTCTATAGGTATGAAGTTATTCTTGATAACAAAAGAAACATTTCCCTGTTAAATCAGTTTTACGCGTTTACAGTCGACTACTATAATATCTATAGGGACAGCGAGCTAGAGGATTTTATTGATTTTATTGACTATGCCTCAAACTTTGAGATAAAGACTGAAACTCTAAGTGAAAATAATGTCATACAAGTCATGACAATACACACCGCAAAGGGAAAGGAGTTCCCAGTTGTCTTTGTTCCAGCCCTTGTGAGCGGAAGGCTTCCAACAAGGTATAGGAGCGACAAATTTGAGATACCAAAAGAGCTATTGAACGGGGCGGAGAGTGAATTTAGTGAAAGAGATCTTCACATCCAGGAAGAGAGGAGGCTTTTTTATGTCTCGATGACAAGAGCGGAAAAGAAGCTCATCATAACATACGCAAAAAGGTACGGGGACAACAAAAGGGATTCCAAGGAAAGTGAGTTCCTAAGTGAGATCGATTACAAGAACAATCCTGACATTGATTTTATCTCACCAAAACAAGACCCCATCACAATAAAGGAAGAAACCATAAGGGGGCTAATACGGCAAAACTACATTCAAGAGATAGTGTCAGACCTACATAGGATGGATTATGCTAAGATCCCACCAAAACTGATGGTCTTAGAGAAGATAAGGGGCGGGGAGCCGCTTTCGATTGTAAAGGACGTAAAGGAACCTGATTATGCTGACATTCTAAAGCAGATCGAAGATGGAGAGATAAGTAAGGAGAAGATAATAGAAGAAGAGCTCACATTTTCTGCATCCCAGTTTAACACGTATAACAGATGCCCAAGAGTCTACAAATATGGTTATGTCTACAGAATTCCAAGGCTTCCAAAGCCTTACTTTGATCTTGGGGGAACGGTCCATGATGTGATTGAGGCCCTGTCAAAAAAGATAATGGAAGGGGAGAAGATAGATATTAATCTAGCTTTAAAGTACCTTGATGCCTACTGGGAAGGAGACGGCTATGAAAACGAGACAGCAGAAAGGCAGGCAAAGGAGGATGCAGTTGAAATACTAGAGACTTTCTTAGAAGAGCAGGAGAAAATGACAACAGAGATCGTTGATGTGGAAAGGAATTTCACGATGAATTTAGGCAATTACTCGATAACTGGATTTATCGACAGGATAGATAGGAACGGGGATGACTACATAATCTGGGACTATAAGACATCAAAAAGCACCATATCAGAAAATGAGCTTAGGAAGGATTTACAGCTTTTGATATATGACATGGCTATAAGTGAGCTATTTGGCAAAAGGCCAAAACAGGTCGGGCTTTGGTACCTACGCCACAATAAAAAGGTCGTGATAGAGCCAAGGGAAGAGGATATAGAAAACATAAAGAAGGAGATTTTTGGCATAATAGATGGAATTATGAGTGAAGAGTTTTCGCCAACTCCTGGAAAGGAGTGCTATAACTGTGACTATGGCTTACTGTGCGATGAAAAGGAAAAGTCAGGCTAGAACGGATTGGAGCAATGTTTCCAAAGCATAAAACTAGTATTTTATACTTCCCATCTACAGCAATAAATGGATTAATCTTGATATTTAATCACGATAGACCTTAAAATCTTAGATCCTGGGAGCCTCTAATAATTTATAGGCAAGATGCCTTGGCAGGTATGTTTGTAGGTTTTTTTAGATCAATAGTTGTTATAATGTGACTATTTCTTATCAAGTAAAGCAATTCAAGTTTACAGATAAGAGGCATTCAGATTAAAGGATCCTTTAAGGTTCCAAACTTCAATTAAAAGATAGGACCATTTCTTTAATAGAATTAATACTAATAAAAGAGGTCTGAAAAACAGTTAAGATGCCCCAATTTAAGGTAATCTGGCCTAAAAAATAACTAATTCTTACTTATATTTTTAGTAATTAAATACCATTAGTCTTAAATATATACTCGTCGTGCTATCTATCATGAAAGGAAAATCATTATTACTGGGAATTATTATATTGACTGTCTCCCTGTCAGTAGTTTCAGCTGCTAATGGGGATTTTTATAATCTCTCTTTTAATTCAGATGAGGCCATTTTACACATAGACATCAAAGATAATGATGTCGTTTATTTCACGCAAAATGGTAATTTGTACAGGACGGATATGAATTCAAAAAAATCAGTTCTCTTAGACTCCTTAGGCTCTAAAGTGGCTCAGATTACATCTTCAGGGAACATGGTATCTATTAGGACTCAGGATAAAAAACTCTATGTATTCAATCATGATAAGAGGATCCTATACAAGTTCGTAGCCCACCAAGGTGACCTTCAGCGGGTCATTATTGATGATCGGGGGTATCTAGCCGTAATAACTTTGAAAGACATATCTCTAGGCACAAGAGAGTGGATAGGGTATGTGTATTCCCCTTCAGGTGACCTAATAGCACAGAACAATTCAAGCTCAGTTTTATCCTCATTTACATCGTTAGGTGACAAATTGGTCTTTGGTGCCGGAAGCGGTAACGTTTCAGTTTATGACAGCTCTGGCTCAAGTAGATTATGGATAAATAACATCGGGACAAGAGTTAAAGGATTTTTACATTACGGTGATGATGTATTGCTAGCTTCAGAAAAATCCATATATGCCCTTTCATACAGAGAGGGGCCGATGCTATCAAAAATACTGTCCATTGAAGAGTATCCTGATCTCTTGGTAAGCGATAACTTAAGGGCAGGAATTTCATCAACCGGAGGATGTCTGTATTTATTGAAGGACTATTCACTTGAAAATCAATTCTCATTTAACGGCGGAGAGATTCTAAAGAGCTGTCTTGGAAAAGATAAAATCAAGGACATATCCCTTTTGGGGGATAAGACCATCGTCCTAACTGATAAGGGGAAGATATTTGTAATCCAAGGCGGGGAGAATAAACTCTATCTAAGCAATGATTATCAGGGCATAAATACTTCAAAAGTTAGCGGGTATCTAAATAATAACGGAAAACTATACATAGTGTCAGTAGAGGATTACAGGCTTGAGTTCTATAATGTTGATAATATATTAAAGCTGGGAGAAGAAGTAAACAAAGCAAAGGAGGAATACAAATCATTCCTCAAAAAAGTTGAGGAAGAAAATGTTCCAACTTTTGAAGGGGAAACTTTGCTAAATAACATCAAAAGCAACTATAATAGGGCATTGTCCTCCTGGGAATCTGGCAACTACAATGCTGCAAAAGAGTATTTGGAAAAATTCAATTCAGGTGTAATTGAGTATTTCGGCAAGAAGGAAACTAAAAGTATCAATCTATTCTCAATAATCTTAATTGTCACAGTTTTGATAGCGGCAGTTATCGCCATACTGTTTTCAATGAGGAAAAAGGCTGTAGAGTGCCCAAGCTGTGGATATGTCATAAAGGATTATTGGAGCTACTGCCCCAAGTGTGGAAAACATAAAGGAGGGCGATAAAGTGAAATTTGGAATAGGTAAGGAAAGCGATCCCAAAGCCAAATGCCCAAGCTGTAACGCTAATGTCTCTGAAGTTCCAAGAAGTGACAGGTTTTTTTGCCCGTTTTGCGGGGAGAGTTTAAAAAGAAAATATGTTATCTTAAGTACGAATAGAAGCAAAATTAAGATAACAGTTGACCCAATATCCCCTTCTGGCAGGGAAGATTTTAGATTTATTTTTCCAGAGTCTGTCTTATCTTACATCTCAAGAAGACATTTTAGGTTCACGGAAGAAAATGGTGAAGTTTGCATTGAAGATATAGGTAGCGCAAATGGTACACTCTTAAATGGACGGGAAATCAGAGGCGGCGGATTATTTGCCATTAAAAAAGGCGATAATATTGATCTAGGTGGAAGGCTAAGGGTTACTGTTGAGGGGATTGAGTTTGAATCGATCTGATAAGAGGGCTATTTTAACTATTTTTGTTATTTTTTTCTTATCCATTTTAACACTTTCTAATGTCTATTGTAGTTACGCCCCATATGAAAGCTATGAAGAGTGGATCATCTCTTCAAACATTAAGATTACCAATGCAGAAAATAACATCAGGGATGGTAGATTAAATGATGCAGCAGAGAATCTTAGTGACATCCCACAGCGGATACTAGAAGTTAACGAAGTATGGTATAAGGATTATTACACAACACAGATAAAAAATATTTCTAATGAGTATAAAGACTCCAATAGCAGTATCGTCACTGAGCTTGATACGGCAAAATACAAAAATCTCGGTGAAATGGTAGCCATACTAGATACCATCCTATTAAGAAAGGACGATATGAAACAGTTAAGTGGATTCCAGGAAAAAGTATCGACACTTCATACTAATATCAGCACTTCCCTTTTAGAATATGATATAATATGCAAGATACAGGAGGATTACAAGAAATCATCGGATCTTATCAATAGGCTAAAGATAATTGAGGCTAAGATAACGCCAGAAAATATAGAAAATCCAGAAATTGCCCTCACCATTGAAAGAGACTACACTTTGATTCAAGAATATCCAAGCTACGTTTCTATTTTCCAAGAGGATGGAAGTAACTGGGTTAGAAAAAGGGCTTCTTTTTTTAGTGATTTTCATGATATTCTAATAACTATGGAAACGGTGGGATCTTCTAAAGAAATTAATTTTGATGGGATTATATTAGAATTACAAAGGCTGGAGCAAAAAGTGCCAGATTTAAAACTTGAACCAAACACGGAAGTTTTTGTTCAGGAGTCAATCAAAAATAAGAAGGCTTATGTAATTGAATTGAAGGGCAATCAGGGTAAGTCCAAATACACTTACATTTTAATTTTATTGATATCCTCCTTAGTTGCAATATTTGCCCTTGTTTACATATTCTTTTTTGCAAGCAAGAAAAAAGAAAATCGAGGAAACAGTGATGTATCACAGTTTCTTGAAGGGAGGACATTATTAATATTTGATTCAAGAAGATTTGGCAGCCAATCGCATCCAAGGGGTGTGGAGATCTATGCGGAATCGGATGTTGGATTAAAGAGGGAGTTAAACGAGGATTCCATAGGCATTACGTTTAACAAGGATGGATCACAAGGGCTCTTTGTTCTTGCAGATGGTATGGGAGGCCACAATGCCGGAGAAGTTGCGAGCAAGATTGCAGTTCAAACTGCAATTGAGTGTGGGAAGAGGGATTTATTAAACTACCAGGCGCTAAGTGATATTGACATAAAGGATATCCTACGGAATATTGTATATAATATCCATGAAGAGATACTCCACATGTCAAAATCAAGCCCCAGTATGTGCAATATGGGGACTACTCTTGAAATTATATTTTTAAACAAAAACCATGTCTACTATACCCATGTTGGGGATTCTAGAGTTTACATGACCTATACAGACGGCAATTCTGATGAAATAATATCTAGGGTAACAACAGATCACTCCGAGTTGGGCGCGTATATGGAAAGATGTGGCGTCACGGAAGCTGAAGCACGGAAGAAGGTGCCCTCAAATGTTATTACTCAGGCTGTTGGTATCACATCTGCACCTTTAAATCCTGATATAGGGGATTTTCATATTGGTAAGAATAATTGGATCTTAATCTGCTCTGATGGTCTTTCAGACATGGTGCAGGATGATTCATATATCGGAGAGGTATTGGTACATAAGCAATTGGATGTTGCATCAAAAGTAAAAGAGCTTATACAGGCGGCAAAAGATGTTGGCGGCAAAGATAACATCTCCTTGATATTGTTTAGAATAAGGTGAGTTCTTAAGATGTTAAGGAACGGGGACGAGCTAAGGGGGAATTCTGGAGCGATATATAAAGTTCAAAAGAGGCTGAAGGAAGGAGGAATGGGGGTAATCTGGCTTGCCAAAAGCTCGAAAGGATTCCATGTTATTTTAAAGTCACCTAAACTTGATGGAGAAAATGACGATATTAAAATTGAAAAGATACATATTGAAAATGATTTCTTATCAAATCTTTCCCATCCAAACATAGTAGGATACATTGATACCATTCATCACAACTATTATGAAAAGAGATTCATTATAATAGTTATGCAATACATTGAAGGGGACAGAGTAAAAGAGATGTATTGGGGACATCCCGCTTCAGAGAATGAAGCGATGCTTATCATTGTTCCCATTCTAAACGCTATCAGCTACTTACATTCATTGAATATAATACATAGGGACATTAAACCAGAGAATATCCTGATGGATGGTAACAAGCCTGTATTGATTGACTTCGGGGCTGTAAGAAGTGGATATAAGGAAGCTGAACTTGTAATAGGGACCCCAGGTTGGGCCGCCCCTGAACAACTAAACGGCAGTGCACCCTCCCCTCAAAGCGATATCTACTCCATCGGCGCTTTGATATTTTACATGATGACTGGAAAAGAACCAAGATCCTATCTATTAGAGGATGGGCGGCTTACCGTGGATCCAATCTCGCTAAATAAAAAAATGCCAAGAAAGATGTCCGAAGTAGTCAAAAAATGCTTGGATGTAAATCCCTCCTTTAGATTCTTAACTGTGGCAGAAATCAGGGATTATCTTATCGCAGGCGAGAATATAGACGGGATCTATTCAGGGATACCAAGAATCATTATCTGTGGTGAAGTAGTACCTTTAGTTATGGATAGTTACACAATTGCAAGGGACAGGACACAAGGGGGTACGGGGCTTTCTAATATTGAAATATTTGAGCCAGGTCCAGTTTTTTATATTTCTAGAGGGCCTCCGTCGTCTGGGTATCTGCACTTGCAAAAAATAGGGTATGAATGGTTTGCTATTGACATAAATACAGGGAACGGCATATTTGTCTTTGAAAACAATCAATGGACACGTTTGGAGAAAAATAATCCTAAAAGACTGAGTGATGGAAATCAGATATGTTTTGGCTACAACACTACTCAAGGCCCATATATGCCCTTTATATATAAAAAATATTAAAAAAATAAATTATAATGCTTTGAATTCTATCTTCATTGCTTTTCCAACAGTTATCACATCAGAGTGCTTCAAAGCGACTTTCTCCCCTTTCCTAAGTTCAATTCCGTTGACCTTTGTACCGTTACTGCTATCAAGATCTTCTAAATAATATCTAACTTGATCAGTATCTTGATTTAAGGTCATAGTTATTCTAAAGTGACCTCCGCTAGTTTTTCTAGAAATTGACTGGGACTCTAATGGAGTAATAAATCTCTCAAAATCTTCTCTACCAAAAATTCTGTGTATCTCGTTTACTACCCTTATGGTTTCTTGCGGGTGGTACAGGATATAAGAAGGATTTGATCCAGTTTCAACTTTCCTTCCAATAACTGTTTTATCATCGTGTGGCATTGAAAACTCTGGTTTTCTTGTGCTTGTGTCCACTATTGTTTGCCCGTAGGAATCCTCTGATCTCTTATAAGGCTGGGCTGAAGTTTGATTAATTCTTACACCACCTGTTGTTGAAGGCCGACTGAATAAAGTCTGCTCAGGTGCACGCTCTCCAGGCTTTTTAGTTAATCTGTAGGTAATAGTGCCCACTTCCCCTATATACTTAAAATATTGGGCAGTTTGCTTATGTAAGACTAGTAGAAGGATAACTACTAGAGATAGGCCCAAGATGGGCAAAGGCAGTAAAAGTATCCCGCCTATATACTTTATTTTACCAAGAATGTCCCCTAGTTGGGGAACTGTAGTCGCAAGTATTGAAATGATTGAAAGCCCTGCAAGGAGTATGATCTCTCCAAATCTTGACCAATTTCTTCCTTTATATAGGAAATATCCTATCACTATGAAAAAAATTCCAAATATTACTGGAAGGAGCATAGCAGGCTGTGAAAAAATAATGGTTGAATATATTGATGCTAGCACCAGTACGAAACCTAATAATATTGATAGTGAGGAAACTAAAGTGACAACGATTGGCACCCTATAAAATCCCCCTCTTGTTTGATTCATTCTTACCACCTCTCCATTTATTACGTATAATGCCTCATTTATCGATTATATTAATATTTCTATCCTTTCAAGAGGTAATTATCCATTAATTTATACCTCCTTAAAGGTGTATATATGCTTTATAAAAAATATCTGTTTAAAGATTATATAAATGTATGGAAAGGGCACATTTTATGACACCTATTGCATAAATAGTTGATATTTCATCAAACTAAAGTCTCAAAAGTGCATTGTCCCTGTTTCTAATTGCCTCTGTGTAGTTTGGATCTATTGCAATCGCCTTGTCGTAGCATATTATAGCTTCGGAGTAATTTCCTAGATTAAAGAAGACAATCCCCTTGTTGTTCCACGCTTGTTTGTATTTAGGATTAATCTCAATCGCCTTGTCGTAGCATATTATAGCTTCGGAGTATTTACCCTGATTTTTTAGTGCAACTCCTTTATCATTCCATGCACTTGCATAGTTTGGATCTGTTTCAATCGCCTTGTCGTAGCATATTATAGCTTCAGAATATTTGCCTTGTTTATTGAAATCTACACCTTTACCATACCAAGAATATGCAATATATTCCTTGGCTTTAGTGTTAGTCGGGGTGATCATTATTACCTTTTCAAAACTTGATATGGCAGCATCATAATTCTTTTGATTGTAGTAAGACACACCCTCATCGTAGTATTTATTGACGTTGTGCCTTAAACCTAAGACAATCACGGCGATGGAGGATAGTAGTAAAAGGGCAAATATAGATGCTAAAAATTTTTTGGAATGGAGTTTATCAGAAGAACGAAATATTTCATTTGTTAGATGGCCGATTCCCTCATTGTTGTATTCCGTTATCTTTTGATTTGTCATAATAGTGCTGTCTTCATAAATTTGAGTTTTTGTTTCTACTGGGACATTATCTGAGTAAATCTGGGTTTTTGTTTCAACAGGGACATCACTATATTTTGGAGGATTCAAGGAGTCATTAAAAATAGCCTGCCCACAGTTGGGGCATTCCTTCCAGTTAGTTTTAATTACTTTACTGCAGGTTTTACATATAGTTTTTAACTTGGAATTGCAATTAGGGCAAGTTGACATATATTCGTCAATCTCTTTTTTACAATAAGGGCATAATAAACGTTCCATGTGACCTAATAAAGCCATAATTTCAAAATATATAAATATATGGAAACTCTTTGGTGAGCCCAAAACACTTTAATAGAGATTTTTTGAAATATTTTTTAATGAGTGTTATTGACAATAAGTACAGGCTCTTGACTTTGTTATCAGAAAATGAAGTCTCGTCTGTCTTTTTGGGTGAGTATATGCCTACGGGGCGATACGTAATCATTAAAATTCCTGCACCTGGCCAAGAACAGTTAGCATTAGTTAGGTATGAAAAAGAATATGGCATATTGGTAGGTCTCAATCACCCAAATATAATAAAAGTTATTGATTTTTCAAATAGATTTCCCTATTTAGTATTAGAGTACATTGATGGTGAAAATGCTTTGACGGCATATAAAAATCACTCTGTGCCTTTGGATGAAAGCTACGCTTATCTACTCCAGCTTCATGGAGCAATAAAATATCTACACCGGCAAAGAATCATACACAGGGACATCAAACCCTCAAACATACTTATTGAAAAGCACTCAAAAAGAGCGGTATTAGTTGATTTTGAGACATCTAGGAATATAAATGACATCGATAACATCAAAATCTATAGTGGGGATTATTCCCCTCCTGAACTTTTAAATGGCCATTCAGATTACTTCACTGATACATACAGTCTTTCAAAGGTAGCTATATTCATGTTGTCTAATAAGAGCCCAAATGAAAAAATCACTCTTTATCATAGGCTCTCTTATCTAATGGAAGAAGATTATACAAAAAGAAGTAATTATGTCGATGAAATATTATCCATATTGCCGAAAAAACCTTTATTGTACTTTTATCAGGATGGTATTGTGAACAAATTATACCCATTAAACGAGGGAGAATCAAGGATTGGTAGAGGCAACATATGTGAAATCAAAATTGATGATATTAATGCCTACGTTGATGAGGTGCACGCTTTTATAAAAAAGGAAAATGAAACCTATATCATCTATGACAATAACAGTGTCAATGGTCTCTGGGTATTTGATATGGGAAGCTATGTCAGAGTGCAAAAACATATCTTGAGACACAATGATATTTTGTCATTTGGGTGGAACAGCAGAAGTGGCCCATATATGAATTTGAGGGTTTTCATTTAAGTTTGAGTCAATTATCAAGAAAAATAAAAAATATAAAAATAAATATATTTAAGGAACTAATGTAACTCTACAGTTTGCATATTTTGCTACATCTGCAGCGACATGACCCATTATAAGTTTCTTTATGCCTGTTAATCCTGTTTTACCCATAATAATATGGTCACAACACTTCTCATCATCAGCTGTTTGTACTATGGTGTCAACTACCTTACCAAGTTTCATCATTTTCTTTACTTTTACTCCCTGTTTTTCAGCATATTTTGCCATCTCATTGAGAACTGTTTGGCCCCTCTTACATATTGGATCCTCTATCATACATGTAAGTTGCTCTTCGAAAAATGGAGAATATCTCTTTATATCATCAGTTCCTTTTATCTTGTCTTCCCAGTCAGGCAAAAATCTATCCATTGCCTCATAATTCATCTGTAATTTATCAACATCTATTACATGGAGCAGCATAATGCATGCACCAGTTTTACCTGCAACCCATGCGGCATACTCAATCGCTTTCTCAGAAGTTTTGGAGCCGTCTACTGGGACTAAAATTCTTTTTATCAATTCTGCCATTTTTGTCACCATGTGATAATTAATATTTGGATATATAAATTTATCTATTTATAGAATAAAATATAAAATTCAAAAAAATTATTATATTAAGAGTGTAAAAAATAATAATAAATTTAAATTAATGTCGATATATATAAAGACATTTGTGGAAGATTCTAGTAATAGTTATAAGAGCTACGCAAAGACACGACCTGCAAAAAGGATGAGAGTTTCAAAAGTAAATGATTATCAAGTGAAGAGGCTAAAAGAAGATTAATGAAAGAGATTATATCCTCGTTTTACATAAGGATAAAATAATTTTTATATAGATTTTAGAAGAATCCATTTGGTAATCGATTTGGAAACTCCAATAGAAAACAAGGGGTATATAAATAATATTAATTTAAGACTAAAAAAATGATTAATAATGTTATTAATCTCTAATTTTTTCTTTATTGATATTTAACCCCACTTAACATTTACTTTTGATAATCAGTCATGTCTGTCCTTGTCTCTTATAAATTCACCTACAGGTCTTCCAGGATAGTTTACTATTGACATAATTTCTCTTAAAGGAAGTTCACGTTTGGAAAAGGTGCCAACTGGTGGAATCCCTTCATATTTTATTGTGAAGTAATCCGAATTTGAGGCACCTCTGAAATATCCAGTAACTATAATATTATTCAAAGAATCAACAGCAACACCCCAACCGAAATTAGTGGGGCCTTTATCGTGTATTTTTTCCCATATCTTATCACCATTTGGTGAGTATTTTAGAGTCAAGCAATCAATATCGCTGTAATTAGAAGCATTAATAACATATCCAGTGATAAAGATATTACCAAATGAATCTATACCTATGCCTTGGGATACTTCATTTTTTCCAGTATCATATCTTTTCGTCCATAACACATTACCATTAGAATCATACTTAATAACGAAATAATCTTGGGTTAATCCATTGTGAGAGTAACCTGTTACTACGACATTATTTTCATTGTCAGTGGCAACATCATATCCTACCTCACTCCTCCCACTATCATATATTTGAGCCCACAGCATATTTCCATTGGAATCATATTTTACTGTTAGATAATCCTGATTTTTTCCATTGTGAAGGTAACCAGTAATTATAATGTTGTTCTTAGAATCTGTTGTTACCCTACTTGGGATATCACTTCTGCCACTATCATATGCAATTTTCCATAGAACGTTACCATTAGGATCATATTTAATCGTATAATAATCATCATTATTTCCATTATTTGAGTAACCTGTGATGATGATGTTATTGAAAGAGTCTATAGCAACTCCGACAGCTGTGTCTGCTCTACCGCTGTCATATATTTTTTCCCAGAGAACATTGCCGCTTGGGCCATATTTAATTGTATAGTAATCATTATCTCTCCCGTTATTAACCCGCCCAGTTACTACAATGTTATCTAAAGAGTCTGTTGCAACCCCGTATGAAAAATCATCATGGCCACTGTCAAATTTTTTTATCCAAATAGAATTACCATTAGGGCTATATTTTATAGTACAATAATCGGGATTAAGTACATTTTGAGAATAGCCTGTAACTATAACATTGTTCTTAGAATCTATCGCCACATTCCATGATTGATCTGTTCGCCCTCCATCATAGATTTTCTCCCATAGCAAGTCGCCATCTGCACAGTATGCAGGAAATATAGAAAAGCAAAGAAATACTATAAAAACAGCACAGATTGTTTTAAGCATTATAATTCATTCCTTTATTTTAAATGGTAAGACATCGATTTATAAGTTTAATGAGTATTTTCTTTTTTTGGAAAGTTAATAGCAAAAAACTAATTTCTTGTAACCTCAAAAGCATGTATGCATGAAATTGGCATGATAAATGAGATGGCCTTGTATCTCCTTCGATTTATGTAAATATAAACGCCCTATGTAGAATAAATTTCAAATTAAAGTGAAGCTATGAGTTTTCTTATAAAGTATGCCAGGCCGTTTACGTATAAATCAGCTACAAATAAAATGTAATATATTTTTGACAAAATCGAAACCTTTATATACTAAATGTAATATATTTTTTACATATTGGAGGTGTCTAAAGATGATTATAGCGAAACCTGAATGGTTTAAGAGAAGAAAATATGGAGGATGGGGCTTAGGCATCAAAACATGGCAAGGTGCAGTGTACTTTGCAGTGATGATTATTGCCCTTGTAGTCCTAATAACGATAGCTGGCGAATCAACGCATATGAAGCTCATAGTAACTGGAATATGGTTAGCGTTTCTTTTAGTTGACGTCTTTGATATCATGTGGAAGTTGAAAAAAGATGAACGAGAGGTAATACATGAAGCTATAGCTGAAAGGAATGCTGCTTGGGGAATGATGATAGTTCTATGTTTTGGAGTTTTTGTTGAACTGTTATACAGTACTTTAAACAACAAAGTTTATGTCAATCCATTTGTAGTAGGGGCTTTAGCTGTTGGCGTGGTAATTAAGTCGATTACAAATTATAAGTTAGAAAGGGAAAACTAATGACAAGCAAAAAAGTAGTAACTAAAAAAAGTATGATCTTTAGAATTGTATTCATAACAGTTTTGATTGTTTCAGGTGCTCTCCTAAATCAATTCAATGTAGGAACAAATGAATTATTTGGCTATTCCACAGTAGGTAACTATCTCATCTTCATAGGATTTGTCATGGTCCTTGTAACTACAATAACATATTTCACAAAGAGAGAAAAGATTATCGATGAGAGGATGGAGATGCTGAGAAATAAAACTATGACACTAACATTTACAGTTTTTATCTTTGCCGCCTTTGCCCTCATTATTTGGGATGGAATATGGCCAATTACGATGAGATATTCTATATTCATAAGTTATGCAGTCTGTACAATGTTATTATTTTATGGAATAGCTTACAAGGTGCTAGAGAGGAGATATTAGTAAATATTAGGGCATAACTAAGGATAAAGAGAACAGAATTATGAAAACAAAGATTAGGGAGTTTAGAAAAGAACAAAAGATAACTCAAGAAGAGCTTGCAGCAATTGTAGATGTTACAAGGCAGACTATTAATTCACTTGAACAGGGAAAATACAATCCTTCATTAGAGCTTGCTTATAAGATAACTAAAGCGCTAAACAAAGATAAAATAGAAGATGTTTTCATAATGGACTAAAACAATTAGAATATGGATCCTCTTTTTCTATTTCTGAGATTAGACAATTAGATCATATACTGATCAAGAGTTTTATCAATTCCTTTCTCATCAACTATATGTTCAATAAGGATATCATAGTTGTTTTCTAGAATTATTTTCTCTAAATCTTCGGAAATAAATCGCCTGTGACAATTGTTATAGTCCTTCTCGGCACACATTATTACTGTTGTTTTATTTGACATCAAAATATACCTTAGAAGTTCAAATAACGCTTCAAAATATTTTTGAGTTTCACGGTATCTTTCAAATCCTTCAGGATGTAAGCCGCCAAGCGTATCCCCTCTATAGAGATATTCTATATTATTTCCTTTTAGGGATCTAAACAAACTTTCTTTGTTGTAATCAGAAGCAAATTTACTGTAAGGGTAAGTCCTGATGTCTACTAAAAGTTCAATGTTAAACTTTCTCAATATGTGCATAAAGTCGGAAATATTTCTGTTACTATGGCCAATTGTATAGACCATCAGGGGCTCCCTACCCAGTTTGTAGCTAGTAAGAGTTTTACTCTCTCCAATTTCATCACTACTTTTAATGGAAAAAGCACCCACGTACTACTATTTGGAAGCATCATATATATTTTTTTGCTTGAAATAACTGTTATTTTTCGGCTATGAGACATATTTTTTAATTAAATTTTTATATAGATAGCTTACATTATATATGACTAAGTTTAAATTAGGAGGCACAAAAATGAAAGAAGAAACAGAGTATATGCTATTAAAACTCATGACAGAAATATTAAAGGAAATGAAGGCTATGAACAAGAATCTTGAAATGATTAACGAAACTATTGAAGATGTTGGATTCATAGACTTTTATGATGATGACGAAGAAGATGAATACACCTCAGAAGATGTAGAAGATCAATAAATTTTCCAATAAAATTTACATATATTTATTAAAGATAGTGGATATCTAGATACAATGGAGTGGTATCAAACAGTTCTTATTGCCATCCTAGTAATTTCAATAATAGCCGCAATTGTTATCTATATTTTTAGAAAGATGATATTTAACTGGATTATTGTAACAATATTAGGATTATACATTGCGTCACCTCTTGATATTATCCCTGACTTTCTCCCGATTATAGGGTGGAGTGATGATATCATAGCTTTTGTCCTCATGATAGGATTTATTTATAGGGGCATCAAGATGAGGATTAAGAAAAACGATGTTAAATTCAGCAAGGTAAGATAACCTTAACTTGAGTGGGCAAGATGGACGAAAGAGAGTTATTTTATAGGAGAGAAAAGCTAATTCCAAGGGAGCTAAAGCTTATTGAGAGAAAGACTAAGGAAAAAGTATTCACTGATCCGCTCATTTTAACATGTCTTGTTATTCAGACGATGATGATATTAATTATTCTTATTTTGCACTACACTTAAAAGAATATTCAATAATTTTAAATATTAAGGACATATATTCAATAACACCTAATAGCTTCTGAGAGGGATAGAATGGAAGATATAAAAGATGTAGGTAAGATAAAGAAGAAATATGAGAAGATATTCTCTCTTCTTGATGAACTAAAGATTCAAGCGGCAAAAGAGAAGATTGAAAAACTCTTAAAGAAAAACAAAAATGACCCATTCTTATTCTGGCTAAAAGGTTATATCCTCCTATATGAGGGAACAAATGATTTGGAAGAAGCTATTGACTCTTTTGACGAGGCCATAAAGATTGACCCTGACAATGCATTTGCATGGGAGTTTAAAGCCATAGCTTTGAGATCCCTAGGTAGATATGAAGAGGCCATTAAGTGTTATGATAAATCTATGGAGTTAGACCCTCTTGATTATTCGGCTATTTATAGCAGGGCTGTTCTGCTAGAAAGACTTGGGAAAGTTGAAGATGCTTTGGACTATTACTCACTTGCAACTAAGATTGAGCCAGAAAACACCCTTGCCTGGGAAGGTATGGCTAATCTTTTAGAAGATATACAAAGATTTGATGAAGCTGAGGAGTGTAGGAGCAAGATAGAAAAGGACTATTCTGCAAGAATTGTTGAAAATGAGCCCAAAACTCCTGAGGAGTGGGTACATAAAGGAGAAACTTTAGAGAAGCTTGGTAAGTATCTCTGGGCAAATCAGTGCTATGATATGGCCTTAAAAATTGATGAGAATCACCAAGTTGCCCGAGATTTAAAATATATGCTTATACAAAAGCATAAATTTGAAACTAATGCAAAGAAGAGTAATTTCAAATCCCTAGTTAATTCAACAAAATTTGCAATATAGGGCATTTATATTTTTCATATTAATCCCTTCTTAGCATTGTCATACATTTGATTGATGTTTTCCTCTAGTTTGTTTAGAAGGTAATATAGCTCTTTTATTTCATTATCTGTAAGTGAATTAAAAAGAGATCTTATGAAGGCCTCGTCTTCATCCTTATTTGACTCCCAATATCTTCTATTCTTTTCAGTTAGTCTTAATCTCAAAACTCTTTTGTCCTTTTGATCCTTCTCGATTGCAATAAATTCTTTCTCTTGGAGTTTCAGGGCTATCTGCTTGATATTTTGACGTGTTGTGCTTAGAACTTCTGCAATTTCACTTATTGAAGGTGGGTAAGTAAAATATTTCCCAATGGCTGCAATTAACTGCCACTGCTTTGTTGTAAGGTCATCCTTTCTGAGTTCATTGTCTCCCAGATAGCCTAATCGATTGTTCAAGAAAAATATTTTACCAAAAATTTCAAATAATTCAGGCCTAATTATCTTTTCCATTTTCCCACCTCATAGCTTAAATTTTACCAATAATATATTTTGAGACGACAAATGGCCCAATTGTTGTCCAGATAAGAACTAAAGACCAAAGTCTTCCTTGAAAAAAGTTATAGTCGTGCAATAACTTTGCCCAATTGTGGCCCATTACAAAGTGACCAAATATGAATTCGAAAAGAATTGTTGCAAAGAGGAAGGATAAGCCAACGACTATTAAATTATAGCCTGTATAAGATGCATCTGTATATTTCAACCATAGATACATGATTATAAAAAACAATGATATGCCGGTAAAGCAACTTATCTGATGAGCCGTGAGTTCAGTTGTCTTTGGCAATATCAAAAACTGTCTTATTGAACCGTTTAATATCGCCACAAATACAAATAATATCCATATTCCGATTGCCTCTAAATATATTCTTTCCATAAAAACCCCCTAAATAGGTAATATGTTACCTTTAGTTTCATGTAATATGAACTATTTATAAATATTTCTATTGGGTAATATATTACCTATATTTTATATTTCGATAGAAATACCTAGCTTGATTCATTTAATTCTGTCCTCTAAAATAAGTTCATCCACTTAAAGCATACTCTAATTAGATTAAACTAAAGAGAATCTTCCCAAAAATTATTTTAACTAAAAAAAGAATATTTTAATATGAAAAAAAATGGCATCGATAGCGCCAAAGAAGACCTATATCTTCTCCTAAATAAAGGCTATCCAAAACAGTATGCATTACGATTTGTAGGTGATCACTATGGACTTAAAAATGAGCAAAGGTATGTCCTTTCTAGAAGTGTTTTTGACAAATCATATATTGAAGCTACAAAGAAAAAGAAAATGAATCTAAAGGGCATTAAGGGTAATTATTTATTTGTTGATGGCTATAATGTAATAATAACAACTGAATCGCTCCTATTGGGCAAGACTTTTGTTTCCATGGATGGATTGTTAAGGGATACTAGAAATGTTTCAAACAAACATAAGATAACAAGTGAAACTCTTGAGTCAATTGATATTATATTAGCTCTTTTGAATAGATATCCCCCTTGTTATACTCAATTTTACCTTGATAAGATGATGAGCAAGAGTGGAAAGCTGTCAGAGTTGATAAGAAATAAAATGGATGAAAAAAATATCAACGGTGATTCTGAAACATTGACAAGTGTGGATCATGCATTAAAAAATTGTAATGGTATAGTTGCAACTAACGATTCTGTTATAATATCTAGCATAAAGAAATTTATTGATATCCCTTCTAAGATTAAAATTTCAAGATAGTTTATACACCCTTTAAATCCATGTAAGAAGCAATTATCCTTACAAACTAAAACAAATGATTTACCTGAAATGTCCCAGTATAATTCTTATAATAATTAGATTTTTTTGGCCCTTTCATGAGACAAATCTTCTCCGTATAGGTTAAATATAAGAACAGTAGCTCTTTCCCGGAAATAAATGACAAAGTTAGGAGGATTATTCCGCCTCTTGTAATTCCAACTATAATGTCAAAATAAATTGGATTTTAAGATTTATTAAAGAATAAAAAATACTATGGAAAGATTGGTCTTCCACAGTTTATGCAGCCTCTTTTACTTGTGGCTTGTCAACTAGTTTTATCTTTGTGACTTCAACTCTTTTAAGAGGGTAGATTTTTCTTGCTTTTTTATATATCTCACTTGACATCTTTCCGCTTGTCACTTCATCTAAAAATTGAGCAAAGTCATTGTTTGTACTGATTGATTTTAGCTCTTGATTTATTACCTCTCGTATGGCCTTCTTCTGGGATGTGAGTATCCTAGTTGTAAGGATTGCAGAAGTTGATGCCCTTAAATTATAGCCGTCCTTTGTCGTTATGTTAAAAATTGAGTCAACTTTTGAGTTCCTTCTTCTTATTTGACTTCTAAGATAGGACCTTGAAAGTTCCTGTCTAAAGAATTCGGTATATGCATTTTCTCCTGTGACTTCTTTAACCCTAAAGATTAGTTTAATGTGACTCTTCTTTAAGTCACCTGTAATCTCCTTCATGTTTGTCTCAATCTTCCTACCTAAAACTTTTTCAGGCTTGTCAGATATCGTCTCACCAATCTCCTTCTTATCAAACATATCAGGAGCATAAATGGTATACCATGTCTTTGCCTTCCATGGATCTTTTCCCGCTACTCTTTTTCTAGCCAATAAAATTCCTCCTATAATATTAATGTTTTCCTTATTGCCTCAACACATGCGATAATATCATCTACAGTATTCTTAAGAGTCCCTATAGAATCAGACTCAGATTCAACTTCTAAGGTCTCTTTATATATTCTAGTAGAGATGGAAGTTCCTTTAAAAGGTTTGTTATCAATGTAAATCCCATTGTAATAAACGTCAGCAGTTTTTTCGCTGTCTAAAAATAAAGAAAGTTTTACTTTAATTCTAGACACCTGCAGCTTCCATTTCCCCGCTCTGTTCCTTAAAGGAAAGTACTTTTAGATTAACAGGCTTCTTAGTTATGTTTCCTGTTTTAACACCAACAAGGAATTTGACACCTTTTTCACCCGCAATATCAACGAGCCTCTGTGTAACAACACCATCAAATACGACTGCTTCGTAGTCTTCTGTATATCTCATTGCATCAACTAAATCCCTCACAGAAACTTTGTGCTTTATTTTACCTTCTGCATCCAAAAGGTATGCATCGAGTGTTCCAGGTAATTTTTCGATTATTTCGCCAAATCGATCAAGATCTGAGTAAGGCTTTTTCAATGGGATGGGTTCTGGAGGTTTATGATATGATTCAGGGCGGTGGTGCTTCTGCTGTGGTTCCTTTTCGTCATGTTTTACTTGTGATTTTGGTTGTTCATACCTTGGCTTGTCAATGTTTTCAACAATCCACTGTTCAGCTGGGATCTTGTTCCTTAGAGCCTTAATTATTTCTTTTTTTGTTAGATCCTCTACCTCTTTTCCCATGGGCGCTCTTGCAATATAGTCGACCTCTGCAACCTGAAAAAGCTCTTTTAGTATGAGCTCTCCGCCTCTATCCCCGTCCACAAATGCAGTAACTGTCTTTTCATGGGATATTGCTGCAATTGTTTTTGAAACGCTTGTCCCTTCTACAGCAAGGGTGTTTTTGATTCCGTATTTTAACAAATTTAAAACATCTGCTCTTCCCTCAACAACAATTATCGCATCACTTTCGTCAACATTAGGTCCTGCGGGAAGCTGATCTTCTCCAAAGGATTGAATTTCCCCCATTCTAACAGATTCCTTAACTTCATCTGTAAGTTCAGAGCTTTCAGGCGTTATCTCATCCACCATTGTTGTCAGAATAATTTTAGCCCTATCAACTACGTAGTTCCTCTTTGATTTTCTAACATCTTCTATTGTTGTTACATCTATCCTAGCATTGCAAGGTCCAACTCTATCGATTGTTTCAAGTGAAGCTGCAAGAATGGCAGTTTCAACTTTGTCAAGACTCGAAGGGACAATTATCTCCCCTGTACTTTTTCCATTCTTTGAATTGATGTTTACTCTAATCCTTCCAATTCTCCCAGTCTTTTGTAGTTCCCGTAAGTCAAGGTCATCACTTAACAATCCTTCAGTCTGCCCAAATATAGCCCCAACGACATCAGGCCGTTCTACAATGCCGCTTGCATTAATCTGAGCTTTGATGATGTATTTAGTTGTACCAACTTCCTCTTTTATGTCCTTAAGATAATCGTCTCCTTTCTTCGATACAATATCCTCAATAAAATCTTTATCACTCATAATAAATTCCCTCCCCTCAAAAAAATTATAGAATACCTAAGGCTTTGTTTGTCATATTAATTGACTCATCTCTCTTTTTAAGATCAAACATAGCTCTAATGGCATCTACATTTTCAGGAACAATATCGGATTCTTGATGAATAGCCTGGATATAGTAAAGCGTTCCATCCTTAATATTAATTGAATCCTTCCAGACTATAGTTTCAAACATGTCCCCTCTGTTTCTGTTAAGATTCTTTGCAAACTCCATTATATCTGCAGTAGAATCTATCCCATCTTCTTTACTGACTAAAATAACTCTTGATACGTTATTAAATAAGTCTATTACTTCCTCCCTCTTCATATCTCTCTTTAAATCCACCATTATTGTGTGAAGATGCATCAATGTTGTAGGCACCTTTACAGCTATGGTTTCAATATCTACTGGGAGAACAGTCTTTAAATCCGGGCCATGATGAGATGGTACCTTTACTTCAGGTACTATAGCATTTATAGGTCCTCTTTTGTTGTCCCCAGGATCAGCTGCCCTTCTAATCATTACCGCCTTCACCTTCTTTAAGGCATTAGCTTCGTTTAGGCAGTTTAGAGTTCTTGCAAGTCCAGTTGTATTGCAAGAAACGACCCTTATGTATTTTTGACCTATATTCTTATCAAAATTAGAGTGAGCGTTAAAGGAGGTTCCAATAGAAGCATCCTCTCCTCCTTGAAAAATGGCATTAAGCCCAAGTGATTTGTAGAGATCCATGTTCTTAGCACCTTGTTTTCCAGGTGCACAGTCCACAACTACATCTACAGAGTCTTTAATATCTTTTAAGTAACCTTGTGTTTTCAATCCTCTCTTTTTGAAGGTGTCTATATCGACCCCATCAACGCAATAAAGATCATAGCCCTTCTTTATTGCCTGTTCTGCATCAAAATCAGGTGTTCTCTTTGAAACACCAATTATCTTCATATCCTTCTGGAGGGCGACTGCATCTGCTACCCTCTTCCCAACAGTTCCATACCCATTTATGAATACATTGATCATGAAATTCACCTTTATTAGAAGTTATTAATAAGTAAATTAGTTTCACCTTGAAGATATTTGAAATCGGACGTTTATAAACGTTTGCTATACATTTTATTTCTAAAAAGTTCCATATCGATGATAAATTTTATATAAACGGCATTATTGCAGAGTCCATGAAGAGTATTGTGGTCTATGGAACAGTTCAGGCTGTGGGATTTAGACCATTTGTATATAAAACAGCCATTGAAAATGGTTTAAGCGGCTATGTTAGAAACAGAGGAGATAACGTAGAAATCGTTGTTGATGGCCCTCAGGACCAAATAACTAAATTTATCGATGATTTGAATCAAAAAAAGCCTCCATTAGCCAAAATCGATAGGCTTTTGATAAATGATAAATCTTTTGATGAAAATTTTAAAGGTAATCTTTTCTATATAAAAGAGAGTAAAAGTGGAAACGGTGGTTCAGCCTCAATGATCCCGCCTGATGTATGTGTGTGCGAGGATTGCCAGAGGGAGCTTTTCCTTAAAACAGATAGAAGGGCCTTCTATCCCTTTATCAATTGTACAAACTGTGGTCCAAGATTTACAATAATCAAAAAGACCCCTTATGATAGAGAAATGACAACTATGGAAAAGTTTAAACTTTGCCCTGAGTGTCTTAAGGAATACAGGGATGTTCTTAATAGAAGATATCATGCAGAGCCTGTTGCGTGCCCTGTATGTGGCCCACATTATTCACTTTTTAATAGGTCTAGAGAAAAAATAGAAAATCCAATTGAATCGGCAGCAAAGTTATTAGAAGATGGAAAGATCATTGCTATTAAAGGACTCGGTGGATATCACATTGGGTGTGATGCGTTAAATAAAGAAGTTGTAGACGAGCTTAGGATAAGACTCGGGAGACCTTACCAGCCATTTGCGATTCTTGGCAGAAACATTGAAGCTATAGAAAAGTGTTGCAATGTGAATTATGAAGAAAAGAACGCTCTAACATCTCGCGAACGACCTATTGTGGTATTAGAAAAAAAGAACCCTAAAGAATTTGAAATTGTATCTCCTGGACTTCATAATGTAGGTATAATGTTGCCATACTCTCCACTTCATTTTTTGTTATTTAATTACACTACTTTGGATTTTTTTGTTATGACCTCCGCTAATATGCCAGGTAATCCAATGATAATTGACAACAATTCTGCATTTGAGTCTCTTAATGTGGACTACTTCATGTGGAATAATCTAGAAATATACAATAGATGTGACGACTCAGTTGTCCGTGATGGTAAGTTTATTAGAAGATCAAGAGGCTTTGTGCCCCATGGGATAAATATTCCTCATTCAAAAAAAGTTTTGGCTTTTGGTGCTGAACTTAATAACGTATTTACACTTACCAAGGAAAAGAAAGCATTTATCTCCCAGCATATAGGAAACACTAGCCGATATGATACTTTACTATTTTTTGAAGATGCAATTAAAAAAATGCTGACTCTTTTAAATATGAGGATGGAAGAAATCGAGTTATTAGTATCTGATCTCCACCCACAGTATGAAACTACAAAACTAGCTGAAAGATACTCTAAAGAATCGGGGATACCCCTTTTGAAGGTGCAGCACCACATCTCCCACGCTAGAGCGGTATTTGCTGAAAATAAAATAGAAGAAGGTATTGCAATTGTCTGTGACGGAACTGGATATGGTCTTGATGGAACTTCGTGGGGAGGGGAGGTATTCCATGTTACAGGCAATGGTGAAGAGCGTATAGGCCACTTAAAAAAATATGCTCTTGTTGGTGGTGATAAAGCCGCAAAGGAACCTATACGAGTATTAGTTTCTATTTTAAAAGATGAAGATCTAAGTGAATACTCGGCCTCCTATAAATATGGTGGCCAGGGCATTGAAGTATTAAAGAAATTAGTGGCTGAAGAGAAGATTTTTTCAACTTCTTGTGGCAGGATACTTGATATGTTCTCTACTATGCTATTTTCTTGTTCTGAAAGAACGTATGAAGGTGAGCCCGCAATGAAATTAGAGTCATTAGCATGGAATGGGAATGATCTTAAAATACCAATTGAAGTTGAAAACAATATACTTCAAATAGAAGATTTTGCAAAGGAAATATTTAATCTAAGGCATAAACATAAAAGGGAGGATCTGGCAAAAACTGTCCATATTTCTCTTGCCAATGCATTTTCTGACATTGCTATTGAAAATGCTAAAGTGGATCACCTCCCGATTGGTTTTTCAGGTGGTGTGGCCTATAATAGGATATTCACAAATGCTATTAGGAAAAAAGTAGAATCAAGCGGCTTAAGGTATGTTGAGCACAAACTTATCCCATGTGGGGATGGTGGTGTTTCATTTGGACAATCCCTTTTTGCATACAAAAACATATAAGATTTTAACTCAAGTATCTGTTTATGGATATAGAGTACATCGAGATTGAAAAGCTAAATACTCACGAGCGTATAGTTCCAAGTGTTCTTAATCGATTAATGATTAAGATGGAGAGGGAAAAGAAGTTCTCAGTTGCCATAATTGTTGATGGAGATACAATGACAATTCTCGATGGTCATCATAGATTTGAAGCTGCAAAAAGACTTGGTTGTAAAAAGGTCCCTTGTCTGCTTGTTAATTATAATGATCCTGAGATAAAATTAGGCCAATGGTTCCCAGTTATTTATGGGGATTTAGGTAAGATAGTAGAAATATTGGAAAAAAATGGTATGACTGTAAGATACGAAAAGACTTTGAAGAAAGCCTATTGGCTACTTTATTCTGAAAAGGCTGATGCAATATTAGTTCCTAAAAAGGTGACAAAGGACGAAGTTGTTAAGACTGCAAGGAGAGGAAAACTTTTCCCACCAAAAACTACAAGACATATACTCCCTAAATTGAACAAGTTTGTCGATATACCTCTTGAAGAACTCATGTGACTACCTCGCAGCAGAAACTATCTTAATAATATCTCCATTTTGAAGCTCGTAATCATCCTTTATCCTCATCTTAGTCCTTGCATTGACCGCATAAAGAAAACTCTTTCCAATATCCGTGTGTATTCTAAATGCCAAATCTCTTGGAGTTGAACCTTTTTCCATTAGGTATGCATCAGGCAGTACGTTGCCTTTCCCATCCTTCATGTGCGACTCATCCTCTACAGGATATACCACTATTTTCCCCAAAATATTGAATACTACTTGATTAATAACATTTTGGACACCTGTGCCCTCATTTTTTTCCATAAAGTTCTTGATTTTGTTTAAAGCATTTTTTTGCATGTCATTTAAATTCCCAGATATTTCAAATGTTTTTTGTGAAGGAATATATTTTATAAGGCCTGCATTTGCTGCTTTTCTTAAAACAAGTTCAGCTTCAGCACTAATTGTGAACACTTCACCAATTTTTTCTTTCAGAGCTTTAATATTCTCTGGTGGGGCTATGTCCACTTTGTTTAGAACTATTGTAATTGGTTTAGAAATTTTTCTAAGTGATCTGGCAAATATCAATAACTCCTCGTCCTTCCAGTGTATACATTGCTCTGGATTTAGTCCTGTTTCTCTAATTGAAGCAATTACGGTTCCTTCAGTTATGCCTATCCCAGTGAATTGTTCAGCGACAATTTTACAGAAGTCATGATGCCCTGAGCACACTTTTCTTGCAAATCTAAACCAGTTATCATTTAGTATACCGAAAAACCAAAGATTAATTTCTTCTTCTAAAAATTCTATATCTTCAATTGGATTATGAGTTCCTATGGGAACTGGATTTCCTTCGATATCCGTTGAGCCTGACGCATCAACTATATGTATCAATGTTTCGGCCCTTGAGAGGTCATTTAAGAACTTGTTTCCAAGACCTCTCCCAGTGTGTGCACCTTTTACAAGACCTGCAACATCTATTATCTTTAAAGGAACAAGTCTTATCCCTTCTATACATCTTGAATTTTGAGGGGAACATGTTACATGAAGCTCCTTGCAAGGGCAATTATATGTGACATAAGTTGCCCCAATGTTTGAGTCAATTGTAGTGAAAGGATAATTTGCAATTTCTGCCCCTCCAAGAGTGACAGCATTAAAAAAAGTTGATTTTCCTACATTAGGCTTTCCAATAACCCCTACATCCATTTAATTTCCTCCTTTAAAGGTAGAGAAAACAACGATAAGTTATGCAAATGATTGAGAAGAATGTATTTACCCATGTAAGTTAATCTATATGGAGCCTATATAAAATTTGTCTTAAGAAAAAATTACATGATAAAAAATAATAGTTTATGCTACAACTTCTTTGTCAGAGATCTCAAGAGCTATATCAACAACATCAAGAGCCTCGTTTATCTGCTTTTCATTTATTGACAGAGGGGGCGCAAATAGAAGTGTAGAGATCATCTGTAAGAAGAAGACTCCATTCCTCATACATTCTCCTGCTACTTTAGCGGGTATTGACACATGCCCTCTAATGAATCTATCTTCTCTTGTTCCCATTTGCTCCTTTGTAATAGTGTTTTTTATTAATTCAATTCCCCAGAACAATCCTTTTCCTCTGACATCACCTACTGATTTGTGGCAAGCCTTGATCTCATTTAATCTTTTTTCCATTACCTTTTCCATCTTTGCGGCATTTTCTACTAGCTTATTCTTCTTCATGTAATTTATTGTTGCAACTCCGGCTGCGCATCCAAGTGGGTGACCTGCAAATGTATGGCCTTCAACAAACCAATGATCTTCAAAGTAATCAGATATCTTCTTAGAATAAGTAGTTCCAGCAAGAGGAACGTAAGTTGCAGATATGTTCTTTGCTGAAGTTATTATATCGGGATTATAGTTATAATGCTCAAATGCAAACCATTTTCCTGTTCTTCCAAATCCTGTCATAACTTCATCTGCAATTAACACTACATTGTATTTATCACAAATTTCCCTTAACATAGGGAAGTATTCTTTTACTGGAGGGATGATGCCATTTGAACCCACTATTGACTCAGTTATTATAGCGGCAACTGACTCTTTTGACTCATATCTAATCATATCGCCAATATATCTAGCACATAAGATATCGCATTTTGGATATTCAAGTTTGAATGGGCATCTATAACAGTAACAATCGGGTCCGTGTAATACACCGGGATAACCAGGCTCATTTGGATACCTCCTTGGATCCCCCGTCAACATCATTGCTATGCCGGTGGCACCGTGAAATGATTGATAGCGAGAAATAAGTTTGTATTTTCCTGTGTACCATTTAGCAGCTTTGACTGCAGCTTCATTTGCTTCAGTGCCACTTGAAGAAAAGAATGTTCTCTTATAGTTTGGCCCTGTAATGTCAGCGATCATTTTTCCAAGTTTTGCTCTTGCTTCACTTCCAAGCCCAGAAGTAACATAGGCATATTTATTAAGCTGTTCGATTATCCCATCATTTATTTCTTTTATGTTATGCCCGCAACTTGAACTCATAAGTTGGGAAGAAAAATCAGTATATTTTTTACCTGCTTTATCCCAGAAATATATACCTTCAGCCCTATCTATAATGTTAACTCTGACATCAGCTTGACACATCCAAGGTCTCATGACGTACTCTTTTTCCATCTGCGCATAATCTTCCATTAAAAGCCTCCAACATTTTAAAGGCATAGTCACTTAATATGTTTGAATATATATAATTTTCGACTATATCATGGAATATCCTAAAAATATTTTAAAATTAATTAATTAATTGTCCAAGATCCGATGAAAATTTGGTATTTTAAAGATATAATAAAAATTAATTATATTATAAAGGATAGAACCTATCCCTTTTTATAAATTTACCCCATCCTTTTTCGCCTTTGAGATTACCTTTATCTACAATAACTTTTCCTCTTGAGATTACTGTTATAGGGTAGCCTTTTACTATCATGCCTTCCCATGGGGTATAATCTGTATTTTGGTGAAGATTTTTAGAATTAATCGTGACTTCTTTTTCTGGATCAAAAATAACTATATCTGCATCTGAGCCGATAGCTATTGTTCCTTTTTGTGGAAACATTCCAAATAGTTTTGCTGGATTTGTTGAGTTAAGTTCCACAAATCTATTTATTGTGATCCAATCTTCAAGTACCCCTGCAGTGTACATTACTGCCATTCTAGTTTCAATCCCCGGTATCCCGTTTGGTATTTTTGCAAAGTTATCCTTCCCTCTTTCTTTCTGTTTTCTAAAAAAGAAAGGACAGTGATTTGTTGAAATTACTTGAAGGTCCCCTCTCTCAATTGCAAACCAAAGTGCATCTTGGTCAAACTCTGATCTCAGTGGCGGGGATATGACATACTTCGCACCCTCAAACCCAGGGTCAGTATATCTTTCTTCATCAAGGGTGAGATATTGTGGACATGTTTCACCATAAATTGGAAGTCCGCGCTCCCTTCCTTCATGAATTGCTTCAACTGCCTCAAGACATGAGTTATGGACTATGTAAAGCGGTGCCTCGGCAAGTTCTGCTAAAGCGATAGCTCTTTGACAAGCTTCCCCTTCCATTATAGAGGGTCTTGAAACAGCATGATACATTGGTTCAGTCTTATTTTCAACTAACAGGTTTTTTGTGTAAAGGTCTATAATATGGCCGTTTTCAGCATGAATCATGATTAATCCACCAAGCTCTTCTGCTTTTTCAAGAGCCTTATAAAATGCATCGTCATCTACCATAAGTTCCCCTTTGTATGCAAAGAATAATTTGAAGCTCGAAATTCCTTCTTCCATTATCATTGTTTCCATTTCATTTAATGAGCTATCATTTATATCGATCATAGCCATGTGAAACCCATAATCAATGTAAGCATTTCCAGTAGCCCGTTTGTTCCATTCGTCAAGTGCTGCTCTTAGAGTGCCCCCTTTTGATTGAATGGCAAAGTCAACAATGCAAGTTGTTCCACCAAAGGCTGCAGCCTTTGTTCCTGTTTCCCATGTATCGGATGAATATGTTCCCATAAATGGCGTTTCAATATGTGTATGTACATCTATGAATCCTGGAAAAATCATCATATCTTTTGCATCAATTACTTTAGAGCCAGAAAGTTCTTTTCCAATAGCAACAATTTTTTCACCTTTAATACCAACATCTGCTTCATACATATCTGTTGGAGTAACTATCATTCCGTTTTTAATAATGAGGTCCATAAAATAACTCCTTTGTACTTCAACTTTTTTCAACTTATAAAACTTGTTACTTCTAAAATATAAAAAAATATTTTATTTTTCTATCAAAATAATATTATCTTCAGTAAGAAAGTTAAAATGATTTCCATTTTTAAGAGATATACCTTTCCCCTTAACTATTTCCATTATTTCTTTTATAGCATCATCACCGTTTTCACTCAAGACCTCATAGATATCCTCTTCAGCAAATATATCCTTAACTGCACATACCACATAATCTAGGATCTCTGACAGTAGGTTATCTTTTATCTTTTCCTTAGGATAATTTCGCTCATGTAATCTATCAAAAAGAATGGTAGGGTTGCATCTTAATATAATGGCTTTGTCTGCCTTAAATGGGATATGAGAATCTATTATAATATCCTGTAGTTTTCCCAATTTCTCTTCCATTAAAATTTCATCTATCACTATTTCATCTTCTTCGATTGGAAAATCAAAGTGATTTTTCGCATAGTCTCCGACGTTTATATAGGTCAAATTTAATAATTCTGCTAGTTTTTTCGATATAGTGGTCTTACCTGTTCCAGGCACCCCAGTGACCAAAAGCTTCATAACTATACATATGAACGAAAATCTTAAATATGTTGTTAATATTTTCGTGATATACATGGGCCCGTGGCTTAGATTGGTTATAGCGTCCGGCTGATAACCGGGAGGTCCTGAGTTCAAATCTCAGCGGGCCCACTATTGTTTATCTGTGTTTTATCACATCTATTTTTGGGCAATATTTTTCTATGGGACATATACTGCATTTTGGACTTATAGGCACACAAACATTTTGACCATATGTCACAAGAATGTCATTATACTCAATCCAGTACTCTTTAGGAAGTTTTTCTCTCAACGCAAACTCAGTTTGAGTTGGATTTTTAGTTTTAACATATCCCCATCTATTTGAAATTCTATGGACATGGGTGTCAACACAAATTCCTAGCTTTGCATATCCGAGAGTAATAACGATATTTGCAGTTTTTCTCCCTACGCCCTTCAATTTTAAAAGCTCATCAATTGTATCTGGGACTATTCCGTTATAATCCTTCAAAATCTTGTGGGACATCTCAATGATTCTTTTTGCTTTAGTTTTATAGAATCCAACAGGATAAATCAAGGTCTGAATATCGTCCTCAGTAAGATTAATCATCTCATTTGGGGTACTTGCATGTTCAAAAAGTTTAATCGAAGCTTTTTTTGTCACCTCATCTTTAGTCCTAAGGCTTAAGATACAGGATATTAAGACTTTGTATGGGTCCCTGTCTGCTGCAACTTCTGAAACAATTGGGAGGGAAAACTTCTTGATCTCTTCCTTTAGAGTTATTAAAATAGCTGATATGTTAGAATTGTCTATTATAGTTACCCCTCCTAAAAAGTTTCATGAAGTCTTGAATTATTTTACTATGATCAAAAGCCAAATTGTCTGGCACCTTATCTAATTCAAATAAAAATAATTCTTTGGCATCACTGCCAGCTTTTGGGATTCCTAGTCCCTTACCATGAAAAACTATACTTATTGTGTGTCCTCTTGGATCTCTATTGGGGTCGGAATATACCCCAAATAGAGATAATTCAGCAACTTCAAGATCTGTTTCTTCCTTAGCTTCTCTGATTGCTGCATTCTCAACAGTCTCTCCATACTCAACAAAACCACCAGGGATAGCAAAACTATCTTTAAACGGTTCATTTCCTCTTTTAATCAAAACTAATTTATTGTTAAATAAAATAAGTATATCAACCGCCAGTGAAGGGGACATTCTCATATCCTAACTCCAATAAGACGTTTAAAGAAAATCGTCACATACCCTAGTTTTGGGATTTTCAATATACTCCTTCCAAGGATGGCATAATCAGGTACACCTGGAAGTTTTTTGCCATTTTCAAAATAGGAATCTTCAAAGGGATTATTGTCACCTTTAGTGACAAAATAGAGTGTTCCGCCTTCTTCAACTATATTAATAGCTCTATGGACTATGGGTATATCTTGATAAGGCCTCTTGTATACAACTATGTCTCCAATTTCAATATTTTTTGGATCAGTTCCTTTAATTACAATAATGTCTCCCCTGTAATAAACTGGTTCCATGCTACCGGATATAACAACTGCAACAGGATTCTCAACTTTCAAAGCAAACGAAAGGGTCATACTTATCACTAAGTAAAGTACAACGGCTATTACAATACCTTCTAGTATTTCTTTTCCTTCCTTCTTATAATCCAATATTTCACGACCAAAAACAAATACTGTGTTGTATAGGGAATATAAAAAGCCTTTTAAAAGTTTATTGCTTGAGTCAATTGGTGATTTAATGGAAGAGATGGGTGAAGATTTCAACATACCAATGGCCCCTCCTGGCGAAATTATGTCAAGAGCTATTTTTGAACTATCATATCAAGAAGTATTTCTTGATCTCCTATTAAAAAAACTTGAAGAAAAAGGAATATTAAAAGCTGAAGAATTCAAAAATGAAATTCAAAGAGAAATTGAACAAAATTATGGATTTTATTTAGATAAATATTATGCCGAAAGATAGCTACTTAACGAGCTCATATATTACTGATGTCCATAAAACTGCACATTTTTCTAAATTTTCTATTTTAACAAATTCATCGGCGATATGCCATGTCTTATCAGCATCTGGTGAATGCGTAATTGTTGGTATTCCATTTAAATTCAATATTTTTGCAACTGTTATCCCTGCTGAAGTTTCAAACTTTAGGGGCATGCCAATTTCATGAGCAGTTTTTTTAAATGCATCAATTAGTCTGTTATTCTGTTCAATTATATGTGGATAATGTCTTGTTGTTATTTCTCCTAGTCTTATATCTACATCTTTATCTTTATTTTTTAATAGTTCTATATGACTAGACATCCTTTCCATAATCATATCTTCAGATATCCCAACTGGATATCTCACGTCCAAAGTAACTTTGCACCTTGAGGCAACGATGTTTGGTGCATTGCCTCCCGATATCATACCAACATTAATTGTTGGTGGAGTAAATCTAGAGTCATATTTAAGATTAAAATTAAATTTTTCAAAATCTGAGATTAGTTTAGATAGTTTGATGATGGCATTAATCCCAAGTTCCGGTGTTGATCCATGCGACTGTTTTCCGTAACTTTCAAGGTCAAACCATACTGCACCTTTTTCTCCAATTACAGCTGTGTCTATTAAGCCATTGTCAGGAACGATCGCATAATCTGGCTTAAAGCCTTTCTCAACCATATATTCAACACCAAAGTGTGAACCCATCTCTTCATCAGAAACTGCACATAGGTAAATTGTGCCGTTAAACTTTAATCCACTTTTTATTAAAGCTTTAATACCTGCCCATGAAGCTGCAAGACACCCTTTGTTATCAAGAGCCCCTCTACCATAAATTTTGCCATCTTTTTCATATGGTTGGAAAGGATGATGAGTCCATCCCTCGCCAGCAGGCACCACATCTGTGTGGGATATTATAGCAACGGACGGTTTTCCTTTCCCTATTCTACCAATATAATTTGGTCTCTTTTCGTCTTTTGAAATTATCTCTACTTCGGCGCCAATTTCTTCCATACATTTCATTATGGTATCATGCAACAGGTACTCATTCCCCGGAGGATTTACGGTTTCAGTCTCAATTAGTTTAAATAAAAAATCAATCATTTCCTCTTTATCAATATTTGAGCTAATTTTTGATGCTACTTCACTTATCTCCACTATAATTCCTCCATATATTTCAAAGCCAGATAAAAATATTTTATTGTTAATTCTTTAGCGGCATTATCAACAGCTGCATTATATCCATTAACTTTCGCCCTGACACATGCCCTATATCCTTTGTAAAAGGGAAGCAGTTTTAGAATTTCTTTATCGTTGCTCTCAAGTATGTATTTATCTGAAAATGCCTTTGAGAGGTCATATCTTCCTAAAAATTCTAAATCCATGCATAAAAATGCAATTTCAGCTGCAACGTCAGTGGTATTAATTCCAGGATTAAATTCAATGGCATCAAATATAAAAGTATCTTTTGGGGTAACAAAAATATTGCCAGAATGGAGATCCCCATGAGTTTCAATTATCTTACTTTTTTTGACTCTTTTCTCAAATAGTGTGGCGTTATTATCCATAAATTCAAGATTTTTCCTGATCAGTGTATTGAACTCATCATTTGAATAAAGGTCACCGATAAAGCATTCAAGGTCCTTAAAATTATCAAAAACATTCCTTTTAATATTGGCCAATGATCCATATTTCCCTTTAGAATCGACCTTTGCCATCTTATGAAATAAGAGAACTTTTAAGGCAATATCTTCGATAGTTTCAATTGTAATTTTATTTTTTTCAATTAGATTTCTCATAATGTATTTTTCAGGCATTCTATTCATGACTATGGCATAATCAAGAGGGAATCCGGAATTGGAAAGTATCAATGTATCGCCTTCTTTTACCAATGGGGAAACTTTGATATATAGATCATGACTCAGTAGTTTATTTATCCTAAACTCTTCCTTACAGTAGAATTCTCTTTTTTCTAAAGTTGAATAGTCAAGAAAAGTAAATTTAACGTCTTTTTTGATTTTGTAGGCATGTTTTTTAGTTAAAAAAACATAAGATATGTGTGTTTCTTTTATTTCCTGAATCTTTTCATTAAATGTTTTGTCAGAAATCATTGATTTTAGATACTCGTTCATTAAAATTAAATATTATCTGTATTTAAAAGGTTTTATGGATTATTATAGTGTTAGAAATTGAAAGAAGCTTGTAATGGCGCCTATTTTGATTTATTGGGAATAATCTCATTATATTTATATCGTAAAAAAAGTGTTTCACCCGAAACTTTAAAATAGATAGTAAAATCACTATTTATGTGATTTAATGTGTGGAATCGTTGGTATTATCAATGAAGGTAATATTTCAGTAAAAAATGACCTCTTAAAGTCGTTGAAAAGACTAGAATATAGGGGTTATGATTCAGTTGGCTTCGCAGATGTCCAAGGAAATGTAGAAAAAGATATAGGGGAAATATCTAAATTCATGGATTCTATAAAAGACTATAAAACATCATGCGCGATTTCCCACACAAGGTGGGCGACCCATGGTGGCGTTACAAAGACAAATTCCCATCCCCACTGGAACTCTAAAAAAAATATATTTACTGTTCATAATGGCATTATTGAAAATTATGAAGAATTAAAAAAAGAGCTTATTTCTAAAGGCCATGAATTTATCACTGAAACAGATTCAGAAATCATTTCTCATTTTTTTGATGAAGAACTCAAATCAAAAACTATGATTGAAGCGATTAAGTCTTTCATCAGAAGAATCAAAGGTACTTACGCCATACTTATCATTGAAAAAGGAAAAAATAGGATCTATGCCATAAAGAAAGATTCCCCCCTTGTTTTAGGTCTCGCAAAGGATAGATTCTATCTTGCTTCAGATATCTATGCATTCTCTGATAACACAAATAAGGCGATATTCTTTGAAGATGAGGAGTTTGCAATAGTTGACCCAGATAGATACTCATTTTATGATTTAAATGGCAATGAGTTGAAAAAGAGCATTTATGAATTCACTTGGGCAATAACACAAGAAGAATCTGTCAAAGATTATCCGCATTATATGATAAAAGAAATACACGAGCAACCTATATCTTCCCAGAGATTATTAAATTCCCTTGATGGTGAGCAACATGAAAAAGTAGCTAAGATTGCAAATCTAATAAAAAATTCAAAGAGAGTAGTTTTTACTGCTGCTGGGAGTTCATACTACGCATCACTTTTAGGCGTATACTTCCTTAATCGAATTGGTATTAATGCCCACACACTAATTGCAAGTGAGTTCCAGAATTTTATGTTGGTTGATAAAGATACTCTTTTGATAGCGATATCCCAAAGTGGAGAGACAATGGATGTTGTGACGGCCACAAAATGGGCAAGGGAGAGGGGTGCTAAAATAGTATCGCTAGTAAATGTTCCACACTCAACGCTACAACGAATATCAGACATATCCCTTGAAATCCATGCTGGGCCCGAAATATCTGTAGCCGCCACGAAAACTTTCACAAATCAAGTAGTGGCGCTTTTATATCTCTCCTACATCTTAGGATTTTCTATCAATATGAAAACTATACCTGAGAAAATTGATTATGTAATAAATGAAAATGAAGAGAGTATTAAACATTTGGCAAATGAGCTCTACGATAAAAAAGACATATATATAATCGGAAGAGGTCTTTCGTATCCCCCTTCAAGAGAGATGGCATTGAAATTAAAGGAGATATCCTACATACATGCAGAAGGTATGATGGGTGGAGAACTGAAGCATGGCACTATTGCACTGATAGAACCAGGCACACCTGTCATTGCTTTAATCCCGGGAAAAGATTTCGATATGCACTCAAATGCAAAGGAAGTTGAGGCACGGGGAGCACGTGTCATCAAGATAGCCAATATGATGGAATCTGATTTTAAAATTGATGTAACTATAAACGATGGTAAATTTGCAATTCTATCTGTTGTTATTGGGCAACTTTTAACATACTACATTGCAAGAAAAAAAGGATTGCCAATTGACAAACCAAGAAATCTTGCAAAATCTGTAACAGTAAAGTAGTCAAAGACCTTGCCAAATCTTATCTCCTACATAGTGGAGGGTCTTAATAACCTTACCCTCTTTCATTGAAGAGATCTCATCAAAAGAATACATTGCAATACCTACTGCAATCGGCTTCCCGTGTTTTTCATCTATAATTATTACCGGCCCATCCTTTTCTATATTGCTATCTATTTCCTTTATCCCAGGTCTCATAACATCAGCACCTTTTGATATGAAAGGAACCGCCCCCATATCAATAACAATTTTTCTAGGAATTTCTTCTTTTTTAAGGGAAACTAAGAGTTTTAAGGATGGAATAAAATTATTTTTAAGTTTCAGAAATGAGGGTGTATTGTTTATATATATAATATCTATATTTTCATCCAAATTAGATATCTTAAAAGACGACTTATTATCAATGATCTGTAGAATATTATTCCCAAAGATATTTTGAATGGAATTTAAAACAACTTTTATTTCCCCTTTTTTTAGATCGTGAATCGGTTTTTTCTTCATATAAATATTATATAACTTTAGTTTATATTTAAGTTTATAGGAAAATTTTTTAGAGCATTCCGCCGTTAACTTTAAATACTATTCAATGTTGATTTCATAATAGGTGATATATTGGCTCAGAGACCACTCGACATCATACACAGAGCTTTGGATTCCAATGTCCTAGTAGAGCTTAAAGGCGGTAGAGAGTTCAGAGGAACTCTTAAAGGTTATGATATTCATATGAATCTTGTTATGGAAGCTGCAGAAGAGCTTCAGAATGGAGAATCTGTAAGAAAGTTAGGACATGTAGTTGTAAGAGGAGACAACGTTGTTTTGATTTCACCAAATTTGGAGGATTAATACATGAGTAAAGGAACACCTTCCTATGGTAAGAGGAACAATAAAACACATGTGAGATGCAGAAGGTGTGGAAATCATTCATATCATGCTTCTCACGGCGTCTGCGCATCATGTGGCTTTGGTAAATCTTCAAAGATGAGAAGCTACAATTGGTGTAAAAGGAAATGATTGACACAAGAATTATAGTTGAAGGAGTTTCAGATGTTGAGACCTTATCAAAGGCTATTCAAGATTTAGCTTTGGGTTCTGAGTTTGGAGTTACTATTTCGTCTATAATTCCTACTACCAACGTTGATATAGCTAAAAAGTCAATAGTTGGTGCAGATATTGTTTTAATTGCAACAGATGCAGATAGATCAGGTAGGGAACTTGCCGAAAGACTTTTTGAAGAGCTTAAAGGAAAAGTAGTTATTATTGAACGAGTAAAGTTTCCAAAAGGTAGGGATCTTGAAAGTACTGACCTTTTTTTAATATCAAAAGAAATTAAGAATAGCCTTGTTAGAATTGGATTGAAATCGCTAAAATCAATTGATATATTGATCGAAAAAGAGAAATTTATACGCTCCCTTGAAAAGGATATGTACTCATTTAAGATTGAAAACGAGGATTTAAAGGATAAGATAAAAACTTATGAAGAATCTTTTGAAGCTATTGAAAGTGAAAAGGGATTAATCAACAAACTTGAAGAAGATATAGATAGATTAAATGTTGAAAAGAATGAAATAGAACTTGATAATTCTGAAATTAAAAAAGAACTTATGGCTAAAGAAGATAAAATTCTTGAATTAGAAGCAAGATATAAAGACCTTGAAGCTAAGATTTTGAATATATTCGATCTTAGAAACTATTGGTCAAAAATCTCTAATGACCATCCCCCCACAGCTTCTGAGGTAAAAAAGGCCATAGAGATATTAAATCTTGACAGAGTCGAAGCTTCTGATGAATTCATTGTGTCCCCCTCTGAAGAAATTGTATATAAGATATTAAGATTAATAAAAATGGGCAGAGAGCTCAATAAGAACTATTGATTTTTCAAACAATTTTAGTATTTATAGTCCATTAATTTTATAAATTAAGCAATAATGATTAACTCTAGGGCTGGTAGCGCAGTGGAAGCGCACTCCCTTGGCATGGGAGAGGCCGTGGGTTCAAATCCCACCCAGTCCACTAGTATTATTCTGATGTTATTTTGAAGAATTTCAATTAAAAATAAAAATAAGATAATCATCTATTTATCGTGAATCTGTCAAAAAATATCTTATCTAAAATATTCTATGGTGGTGAGGATCCAAATAATTTTGGAATCGGATATCTCCATTGGGTAGAAAATAGACCGACTCTAAGGTATATTAAATGTAGCGATATTACAAGCTTCGATAGTACAGGTATTCACTTTGAGATTACTACCATACCCTTCCATAGAATCAAACTAATCTTTAACAAAAATGGAGAAATTCTATTTAAAAAAGATGTAGAAGGACTACTTATCTTATTACCGCAAAATCTATTTATTTAGATTTTGTCCCCAAAGACAATAAAATTACAATATTTCCACATAGTACCAATTTTTCTAAATCTGATATCTTCTACCCATAGAAATTAATCTACATGTACTTCATGATTATTGTAGTGACTGACGTTCATGTATTTTCAATTTTTCATCTGGTAGACTACCCACCATAAATTTTTTACATTTATAGATATACATATTATTATGTATTTCATTTGATCTCAATATTATAAAATAGTCTCTTATGAATTGAAATTATACTTTAAGAATAATTAAATTTAATTATAAAATAAAGAAATTAAATATTAGTTATTTTTGTAGTAGTTGCGTGAACTGTTTCTTCTCTGAGAATGATTTTTACTCTTTGGGGGATATTTTTTTCTGTCTTGTGAATTTTTTTCATTGTCAGTTATAATGGCTGTTATTTTTTTCAGGTATGGCTTTTTGACATTTTCAATTGTAAATGAGGGGTATGTATCAAGGATTTTTGTAAAGTTGTTGTAATCCCTTTCCGTCAATAGATTAATTACTTTGCCAGATTCCCCTGCTCTTGCAGTCCTGCCTATCCTGTGCACATAGTCATTGGAATCATTTGAAATGTCATAGTTGTATATATGGGATACATTATCTATGTGAAGTCCTCTCGCAGCGACGTCTGTGCATACCAATATCCCTGCTTTAGCATCATTAAATTGTTTAATATTTTTTAAACGTTTATTTTGCGTGAGCCCACCATGGATTGCGATTGCCCGTATATTGTTTGCTCTGAGATTTTTGACAACATAGTCAGTAGTGTTTCTTGTGTTACAGAAAATCATTGCAAGATCTGAATTTTCAGTTTGTAACAGGTGCACAAGAAGTGACAATTTCATGTTCCGTGGTATGTCATAATAGACTTGTTTTAATTTATCTGGATCTACCATCTTCTCTGCAGTTACGCTTGTTGGTTTAATCATATATTTATTTGCTAGTCTTTTGATGTCTCGAGAAATTGTTGCGGAGAAGAAAAGCGTTTGTCTGTTTGTTGGGCACTCCATTATTATTCTTTCAACGTCCTCTAAGAATCCCATATCAAGCATTCTATCAGCTTCATCTAAGACCAAGATTTTGATATTAGAAAGATCAATTGTTCCTCTTTGGAGATGATCCATTAATCTGCCTGGTGTAGCTATAACTACCTGGGCTTTTGGTATGTCTTTAATCTGTTGATTAATAGAAACCCCTCCATAAACTGGGATTATTTTCAAACTTTTTTGGCTTGAAATTTGTCTAAGTGACTCTTTCACTTGCTCTGCAAGTTCTCTAGTTGGTGTGAGAACTAATGCTTGTAGTCCTCCTTTTGGGATTACTTGCCCAACTATTCCGCAACCAAAAGCCAATGTTTTGCCTGAGCCTGTTGATGATTCCCCGATTATATCTTTACCTTCCATGATTTCAGGAATGGATATTTTCTGTATTTCTGTTGGAGTGTTAAATCCTAATTTTTTTATGGCGATAAGTAGCTCTCTACTTAAGCCTAAGTTTTCAAAACTCATTATATTTACCTCTTGTTAAATTCAGCATTGCCCATAGAAAAAGCGAAATGTTCAAAGTTGAGCAAGTGCCCTCTCAAAACTAGTAATGCTACTAAACTTAAGAATTAAAGGTTCATTTATAAGTGTTTCTGAAAGAAAAATTAAGAATTTAAAAAAATAATAATTTAAGGTACTACAAGATCAATCTGGATTTTATCAAATACGCCGTTGTCAGAATATGCCATCATAGTTATCTTATAGGTGCCGGAAGGAACATTTGGCCCAACTTCAAAAGTGGCTTGATAAGTCCCTAAGTTATGTGCTTTTATCTTCTGCGTATCTGGTGTTATTGATATATTTACGCCTTGTGGTAGGCCCAAAACTTTCACCTTAACGTTATTTTGGGTGAAGAATCCTCTGTTCTCAACTTGGATGAATGTCTGCTGGACTCCAGGGATGACATTGAAATTTGTCAAAATCTTTCCATCCCTTACTATGGTATCCCCGCCAGTAACTGCAAAGTGTTCAATGTCAACTTTTGGATACAGCGCTTGTTTCCCAGTGCATGGACATAGGGAGTATAGTTTCCAACTATAAGTAATACCACAATTGGATGTCTGTCCATCATTAATAATTTTAATATACTCTACTTTATTCCATACCTCTCCAGGTATAGGTATTTCAGCAGAAATTGAGTCTCCACGACAAGATTGAAAATTCCTAGTATCTTCTTGTCCATATTTAGATTTTATGACTACCATATAGTTTGCACAAGCTTCACCACAATTAAGATCTCTTCCATTTATATCTAAAATGTATATACAATCTTCTCTTGCTCCACCTGGAGGATAATAGGTAGCAGACTCACCAGGTTGTAGTGTCTCAGTTGTCACTTGAAGTAGTTTGTAACATCCCAAAGCATTTTCTTCCCCGTTTTCCCCATTTGCAAAAAGAATCGGTAAAGTGCTAATAGCTAATAACAATATGATACTTAAAGAAATATATCTCTTATTCATAGGTATGCACCGCACTTTTATGAAGAAAACAATATAAAAACTTTTCTATCTATTAGATTTCAGACACAGTCAGAAATTTCTAAAAATCACTTTGTTCGATTTGATCCATAATGTATTCTTCCTTCCCATCAAGCAGGATTTCAAGTTCTTTTGGGGTCAAAAGTGGTTTTTTGTATCTCTTTGCATCATCTATTCCAATCCTTGGACATGCACAGATTACAAAGCTATCATAATCAAACCCATAGAGCTTATCAGGTGAAACTTCGTCTATCAAAATGATATCTGCTGCTAATCCAGAATCCTCAATTTTTTTCTTTAGTATCTTTGCTAGTTTCATTCTCTTTTGTCCTTTTTTAGATGAAACAATGATCCCATATTTCTTCGAATCCTTGGCCCTAAAAATAGCCCCAAAACGTTCTTTTAGGATCTTATCCTTATAGTCATTCAATGAATATATGCCATCACAATCAAAAGCAAATACTTTCTTTTCTGTAGATATTGCAACTCCTAAAGGATGAAATCTGCCCTCCCCAGCAAAGATAAAAAAGTCAACATTATCTGAAACACTCAAAGCAGAAGAAAAATTACACCCTAACACCTGTCCAGGATATTTAACTCTCACATCCCCTATACCAATTAATGCTTCAAATCCTTCACTTTCTAGATATTCTTTTACTTTTGGGAGTTCTCTCACGTAATTTACAGTTGCTACTAGTCCGACTATCTTCCCTTCCTTCTTTAAAAAATTGATATTATTTTTTAATACCTCCATATAAGGAAAAATAAAGTCAACTTCAATAAATATTAATGGAATGTTGCTTTCAATTGGCAATGACGCATGGCCAAAATTAACTAGACAATCACATTCCTTATCAAAATCAAAGCTAGGAACATCACAAGCGCCATAATTAAAGTTTCCGGAAACAATTACATCATACCCTTGTTTTTTAAGTTCACTGGAAATGTAATCAGCATAGATTTTTAATCCCTCAGGCAACACCAACCCAACTCTTTTAATCTTCAATTCCTTTAGTTTACCAAATAAAACATCCAAATCAAATTGATACTTCAATTTTTTTCCACTCCTTTTCTTCTGATGGAACTGTTATTTCTCCCCCATCAATAGCTTTACTAAAAGATGAATAAGTTAGATTTGAATTATTCTCTACACCTTCAATAAGAAACTTACCAACATCGCTTCCCCCAACAGAGATAACATACTGTATAAATGCGCCCTTCAAATCTTCAATTCTAACATCTTTAATGTTTGAAGTAATGTATTTCATCTTTTCTTTAAGTTTAGAAAAATCAAAAATGTAATCTTCAAACGGGGTGTGGGGCTTTGGAACAAATGGGTTAAAAGAGGATTTAGTCCTAATCATCTTTCTTGATTTTTTTATAAATTCTATAACCTCATCAAGATCTTTTATCTCTTCTCCAGGAAGCCCAAAAATAAAGTAAAGCTTTACAGATTTAGAATATTTTTTTATGAGATTGATCTTTTCAAAAAACTCTTCATCGCTGTAATATTTTCCTATATCATACCTCAGTGATTCGGAAGATTCGGGGGCTAAAGTTATAGTATCTTGGCCAAGAAAAGGTATCGTGCCCAAATTTATGTCTTTTAGTTTTAACGAAGGCAAAGAAATTTGAAATCCTAGTTCACCTATGCTATTAATAATTTCATCGATGGATGAAGGCATATCTGAACCTATCAATGCAATCTTCTCAAACTTAGTTCTTTTTTGCCCTTCCTTTACTATATGAATCAATTCTTCTATGCTCCTCTCCCTATATGGCCCTAAGGCATTTCCAGTTAGACAAAATTCACATCTGCTTCTGCATCCCCTTGATACCTCTAAAAGGAAGGTTTTATTGAAAGACTCTTCAAAATCCCCCCATTGAATTGGCTCATAAAGGGGATGGTATGTAAGCTTTTCAATCCTTCTTTTGATCTTATTTTCTCTGTGGATTTCAGGAATATAGATACCTTCTATCTTTGCAAACTCTTCTATCTGTCTTTTTGGATCATCTAGAGCGGTATAAATCTCTAAAAATTCAACAAGCGATTTTTCAGCGTCACCAACAAAAGCGATGTCAAAAACATCCTTTAAAACGAAAGGATTTACATTAAGGGGCCCGCCAGTAATTACCAGATGATCTTTTCTTTCCTCTCTCAGTATAGGAATATTGTTATTTTTTAAAATTTTTAGTAGATTTATGATGCCATACTCATAGTTTAGGGAAAACAACAATGCCTTGAAATTTTTCAACATGTCTTTTGTTTCAATAGACCTCTCAAAATCTAAAAAAAATCGTTCTATTGAAAAGTCCCTAGCTTCATTTACAATGTTATAGACATAATGAATACCAAGATTAGAATTCCCTGCACGATATACGTCTGGGTATATCAAAGCAAATCTGTTGGCGGCTCTTTTTTTTATAGTACCATATTCGATGAATCTCATTATTCCTTCCACCCATCTTCTCCGACTAATGGCACAAATACGCAGCCACCATGTTTTTTTGTTTCAAATGTTCCATCTTTTCTCTTTTTTGATACCAATAGCTCCTGGTAGTATTTTTCTTTGCCGACTGGCGCAACTATCATCCCTTCTTCCTTCAATTGATCCTTCCAGCTCTGGGGTATTTTGGGGGCAGCTGCAGTAGCAATTATCCTATCATAAGGTGCACCTTCTTGGTATCCCTTTGTGCCATCACCAAGAACAACTGTTATATTGTATCCTGCACTTTTTAGATTATTAATACCAAATTGATAAACTTCTGGAATTCTTTCTATTGTGACAACATTTTCTTCTCCACATATCTCGGCAATTAAAGCTGCATTGTAACAAGATCCCGCCCCTATTTCTAATGTTTTAGTACCTAATTTGAGGTCAGAAACTTCTAGCATCAATGCTATCATTGAAGGTGCAGATATAGTTTGACCCCAACCGATCGATAATGGGGTATCTTTGTAAGCCTCATCTTTAGAAGCTTCAGGAACAAACATACTTCTATCAACTTTCAAGAACGCATTTTTAACGGATTCGTTTTTAATGTAACCAATTTTTTCAAGATAAGAAACCATTCTAAGTCTAGATTCATCTTTTATCGACATTAAGACTCCTTCCACGTTTAGTAGATAGTGAGCAGTAAATTCTTCTTATTTCTGATGCCTGTGCAGATGGTTTATATCCATTTGAAGCCAATATTTTTTCTATTATCATATCATAGCCTTCTAAGGATATATTGTCTCCTTTAGAAAAAATTTCTTCTCTGTCAGAGAATGCTCTAAACGAAAGATGGCCATTTTCCATTTTTAACGTAATTTTGAGTACAGTTGGAATATCCTCAGGTATTAAATATAGGGTATGAATATCTTTAGCAGCTGCCAACTCCCCTTTTCTTTTGGCGTCGATGTGATTCACAAAATATTTTTTCTTATTGACCTCTAACAATTCGCCAACTTGAAATGTTTTATTTTCTACTGTATCAAGTTGTATTTTTTTAGAATTTTCAAAATAAGAAATAACAGCAGTTATCTTAATCGGTATCTCTTTATCAATGACAGTATGAAAAACTTCTCCACATGTATTACATTTTCTTAATTCTTGTCTTCCTCTTTTTTTTAGGACTTCAAAGTCAGTATGCTTACACACATTTTTTATGAAAACTTTATCTTTAAAATAGTTTTCGGAATAATAGATAACTCAAAGGCTATACTTTTTATTTTAAAAGAATATGTTCATTTTTACCATAAATTATAAAAACTTTGAAGTTAATATAAATATAATCGGAGAAGTCTAATGATCAAAAGAATAATTGGATTATCGATTATAGGTTTAAGCCTTGTACTAGGTGGCTATTTTTCTATATACTTTAGTCTAGTTGATGATCAAATGATGCTTCTAATGCTTTCAGGTATCACTACTATTCTTTTTATCTTTGGATTATTTATACTATTATTAGATAGGAAAGAACGGAAATTAAAAAAAGAAAAGAAAATAATTCTTGAAATGATCAAAAGATCTAGGGCTGCACAGGAAAGACAAGCTTACCCAGGGGTATCTGATGATTTAATGAGAAGAAAAATCAATTAGATTACTTTAAAGTCAAAAACAATGTGCCAAACCCCGGGAGAATATTTTTTAACTTTTCTATAATAGATGGATTCCAACTTTTTTCCTTTTTTTGCTATGACTCTTTCTATAGTCTCTTTGAGATGGGGCTCCAATTTTTCTGCTATAGTATTATGGTAATGAATTACCCCCCCATCTTTTATCATATCTAAGGCCTTTAAAAGAAATTTCTCATCATCAGAAAAATATCCCATAATAATCCTATCAGCCTTGAAGTTGGGATTAAAGTCAAGACAATCGATGTTAATTGGCAAAACTCTGCCACTTAAAGAATTAAGATTAATATTTTCTAGAAGTAAATTATAACTATTAGGATTTTTCTCTAAAGACCAAACAATTGACTTCCCATATTTTGCAAGAGGCAATGTAAAGTATCCGATCCCTGAAAACATGTCAATTATGACTTCATTGGGAGAAGAAACATGAGCCATTCTTATTCTTTCGGCAATGTTTCCCGAAGAAAACATTACATTGGATAGATCTATTTTGTAATAAATTCCGTTTTCCTTATGAATAGTAATAAATCCATTCCCCACTAATCTCTTATAATAAGGGATTCTAAATTCTCCGGATACAAATCCTTTTTCTAAAACAGTCTGACATTCAAAACTTTCAAAGAAGCAATTGCCAATGAACTCCTTAAATTTTTCATACTCCTTGGGTATAGAAACAATTATAATGTCCCCAAGTTGCTCATAGCTTTTCATTATCTTTTGTACGTCTTCGCTAGATATCTTAGTTTTTAGTTGTTCTCGAAGTTTTTTTATCCTTTTGTCTTCCACAAAATACTTACTGCCAAAATACATAAAAGGTTTTCAATTAAGGATAGTTATGGAAAGTTGTGTTCTTACTGGAAATGAGATTAGAGAACTTATATCAAAGAATAATCTTATTCAAAACTATATTGACCTAGACACCCAAATTACCCCTAATGGTTTTGATATGACTGTAAAAGAAATTCATTTCATTACTTCTGAAGGTGCTGTTGACTTTAGTAATCAAAAAAGAATTCTTTCTGAAACAAAAAAAATAGATTATGTCAATGATTGCATTTCTCTAAAAAAAGGTTCATATAAGATAGTATACAATGAGATCGTTAATATCCCGCCAAACATAGTTGCTCTTGGTAGGCCTCGTTCAACTCTTTTAAGGTGTGGTGCAAATGTAGGGACCGCTGTGTGGGATAGAGGTTATAGCGGAAGAAGTGAATCATTACTTTTAGTAGATAATGAAAAAGGCATAAAGATTTTCAAAGATGCTAGGGTGCTTCAATTAGTTTTTATGCGAACAGCGACAGACGACTCTGTATATAAAGGGATATTTCTAAAAGAAAATATATAATCAGGTCAAAACATGATCCCCGATTGCAAGAATATTATTTCTCCTGACTATTATTAGAGGCATTCCCTTCATTTCTTCCCCTCTGAGGATCTTGACATTTTCAATAACTAAATTTAACTCTAAATCGTAACCTGCTAGGATACCCTCAATTTTTCTGCCATCTTTTAGGACTATACTGACAGGCTCACCGATGTTATTGTGGATTATGTCAAAAGGTTTTTCAGCCCCTGCACTCTCGTATTTCTCGTCTTCTTCATAGAATTCATCTTTGTTGTCCATAAAAAGAATTAAATTATGTCCTTTAAAAGAATTTCCTTTATGATTTTATAAAAGAAATATTAAGTTTTACTAACATTGAAAAGTTGTGCCGATACATATACTTCTATAAAGGCCGCTATTAATAATAGTGGAAGTATTATCGCAAAAAGCCTTATTCCTTTTTTAAGATTAATTCTCAAAGATTCAGATCTAGATTTACCTTGGGGCGGAGATATTATTTCTTTCCCGATTCTAAATCCCTGTGAAGCCGCAATTGCTATAGTTGGGATTTCAATTATCCCATGTGGAAGTATCCCAATTAAAAAAACTAGTGGAGACTCTCCTTCTGCCATAAATTTACCATAAAGAAGCCCTAATACAGTACCGTTGAGCCATAATGACATGAAAGGAAACAATCCAACAAAGACACCGAATATCATTATCAAAAATGAAGTTCTACTGTTTACATAAAAAATTGTAAGAAACAGTTCAAATGAAGTCATTTCCTTCAAAGGTCCAAACATATCTACAAATCCTTGTATAAGTGAATCAAATATTTCTGGATTGTTGTTAAAAAAAACTTTAAACATGTAGAATCCAGAGATAGATGACAAAAGAAATAGCACTATAGAAAATAACATCAAGTTTTTATTTTCTTTAATTATTGAAAAAACTTCATTTTTATAATATGAAATTATTCTTTCTTTTTTGCTTTCCATGATAAAATCCTCTTTGAAATAATCATAAGTAATAGTGCACCTAATAAAAGTCCAAGACCAACTATGATTTTAAATATATTGTATTTTTCAATAGCTCTGCTAGAATATTTTTGGGATTCTTGGGCTTTTGAAAATGCATCGGAATACTCCTCTCTATTGTAAAGTTTTCTAGCAGTTGTTAAAAGCTCATCTGCTTTCTGAACATCGTTTTCATAAAATAAGGTCTTCTTTGCTTCTTTTAATTTGCTGTCTGCTGTATCGATTTCAATCTTAGCTCTTTGCATGTCCCCTTGGCCAAAGTTTTCAAGTATATCGATTGCTTTATCGATTAATTCAACTCTTTTGATAAGATTGGGTTCTTTTTCAGCTTGTGTTAGATAGTATACACCCTCACTAAATATAGCCTCATCAGAAACAGTGACACCCTTACTCCTTGCCTGATCTTCTAAATTTTTCCCTTTCACTAGTTTGTCATTGAATCCCTTGTTAACGACTTCAAGTTGAGATTTGAAAAGAGTTGTGGCTTGGGAAAGAGTGGTAAAGGCTTCCCTGTAAAGTCCAAAAGAATAGCTGTTCTGTGATTGCTCTAATAAGGAATTAATTCTGTTAGTTTCAATAGGCTTGATTACAGAAAATCCGTTACTCTTCATAGACTCAAAATAGGGTAAAAATGATTTAATTTCTTCATCATAGTTCTCTTTGTATCGGAGCCTATTCTCAATAAGATTATATCGCCCCATTGCAAAATCAAATATATTCATTACAAAAAGGGCATTGTCTTCATGAACTACATATGCGTCCTCAAAAAGGGATTTGTCTCCTATGAGTATTATCATTCCATTTCCATGTTTGATATAGCCTGAAACAGGGGGTCTACTGCCTTTTTTATAAGTTTCAAATTCATCATAATTTTTTGAATAGGAGGTAGTATTGCTTTTTAATTCACCATCGAATTTTCCTTTGAGGCTAGAGCCGCTGACATAGAGGATATTAGAAACGCCTTTTGATGGGGGGTAATTATCATCGCCCTTGATTAAAACACGTGTATTGAAACTTGAAAAGCTAGTATCATCATATACCCTATCTATATTAACCTCAATTTTAAATGAAGATAAAAGTCTATTAATTTGGGAGATCGAACTTGCCTCAGTAAAATCTTCAGCAACTATAATTAGAGACCCTCCTGAATCTACGAAACTAACTAACTTCGGTATTTCTTCAGTTGATATCCCGGTTTTTGGAACAATTATTACAATAGCTCCGTAGTTTGAAAGATCCTGTGGTATCTTTTGCATTTTAGAGATATTGTAGTTAGTTTTAATCGAATTTTCAATTTTTCCAAGGCTTTCTCCATAAATCAAAATATTTTGAGCTTCTGCCAGAATAAAAGGGGAGAATAAAGAAAAAACAAGAATACTAAATATTGAAAAACTTATAATCTTCTTCATGAATTTTAATTTGGCAGAAAGTATTTAAGTTTTTTGAAGTTATTCGATTTATGAGATTATTATCCTTATTTTCTGGCGGGAAGGATTCCCTTTATGCTGCCTATCTTGCAATAAAGGAAGGTCATGAAGTTGTTTTATTACTATCTTTAGAGTCAGAAAGAGAAGATTCCTACATGTTCCATGTTCCAAATATATCTTTTACTGCTTTTCAAGCTGAAGCTATGGGGATCCCACTTATAAGAAAAAAGGTTAAGGGTGAAAAGGAAAAAGAAGTATCAGAGCTAGAGAACATCATTGGCGGATTAGTAAAAAATAAGGAAATTGATGGGATAGTAACAGGCGTAATCGAATCAAATTACCAAAGAGAGCGAATACAAAAAATTGCAGACCGCAACGGATTATTGCATCTTACGCCACTTTGGAAAGCGGATTCTAGAAAATACATGGAGGCTCTTATTAATGAAGGATTTAAGGTAGTCATAGTTTCTACTTCCGCACTCGGGCTTGATGAGTCTTACCTCGGAAAAGTTATTGACACTAATATCCTAGAAAAATTAGTGATTCAAAATAAAAAATACGGGGTCCATATAGCAGGTGAAGGTGGTGAGTATGAAACTTTTGTTATAGATGCACCAATATTCAAAAAGAAATTGATAATAGAAAAATCTAAGAAAATAATAGAAAATTTAAATGGAGTCCTATTAATAGACTCAATTGTTTTTGAAAACAAATCATAAGACGATTCTTGTGCCACATCTCTGTGGATTAATTAAAGCTTGAAGGATGACGTGCTTTGACTTACCGTTTATTACATGCACTTCCCCAACGCCCTCTTTTAGTGCCAAAATAGATGAGAGAACTTTAGGGATCATTCCACCAGATATTTTCCCGTTTTGTACCATCTCGTTGGCATCTATTTCATTTAAGAGCGGAATCCTAGTTGAGGAGTCATTTGGGTCAAGATAAATACCATCAACGTCAGTGATTAACAATAATTTTTCAGCACCCATTGCCGCTGCAATAGAATATGCAAATTCATCAGCGTTTACATTGTATGCCCCATTTTCTCCCTCACCTATCGGGGAAATAACTGGTATGTATCCCTCATCAATTAAAGTCCAGAGTAGCCAAGTATTGACACAATTTATATCCCCGACAAAACCAAGATCTACCCCATCAATAGTCTTTTTGGATGCCTTTACCAAACTGCCATCTCTTCCTGAAAGACCGACCGCATATTCTCCCTCATTGTTTATTAGTGTGACAAGCTCTCTGTTGACAATGCCATGAAGAACCATTTCAACAACTTTCATTGCATCTTTTTCAGTGATTCTAAGCCCTTTGTAAAATTCAGATTTAATTCCAAGTTTATCAAGCATTGAAGTTATTTCAGGACCCCCACCATGAACAATTACAGGTGTGGCACCAAGTGATTTAATTAACGATATGTCTTTGGCAAATGCCTTTTTTAATTCTTCATCCTTCATGGCATGGCCACCGTATTTGATTATGACTAGTTTATCTTTCAATTCTTTTATATCATCTAAATTATTGTAAAGATCATCAAACATTATTACACCTCATGGATACAATGGAACAACTTTAAGTCCTTCTTTCTCACCAAATCCCATCATGAGATTCATATTCTGTATAGCTTGACCAGATGCACCTTTGACAAGATTATCAATTGCTGAGATTACAATTACCCTACCAGTTCTTTTGTCAGATTTTATGCCAATATCGCAGTAGTTGGAGCCTAAAACAGCTTTAGTTTGAGGGAATTTACCTTCATCTAAGACTCTAACAAATGGAGAGTCTTTAAAGAATTCACGGTAAAGTGCAATGACTTCATTTGTTTCCATAAATTTGTTAAAAGTCATATAGATTGTTGTTAGGATCCCCCTGTTAATTGGTACAAGATGGGGGGTAAAAGATAAATTTACCTTGCTTCCAAACAGTTTTTCCATCTCTTGTTGTATCTCAGGCGAATGTCTATGATTAGCTATGCCATATGCTGAAAAGTTTTCATTGGCTTCAGGAAAGTGTGTGTTATTGGTCAACTTTTTTCCGGCACCTGAAACACCGGACTTTGAATCCACAATTATGTCATGTTTTACGAGTTTATTTTTTAAGAGTGGAGCTGTTCCTAAAATAGCGCTTGTTGGATAGCATCCTGGATTGGCAATTAATTTTGCTTTTTTTATCTTATCTTTGTATAGTTCCGGAAGCCCAAAGACGGCTTTTTTATTTAATTCAGGATTTGCATGTTTTATTTTATACCATTCCTCATAAACCGATAAATCATCAAATCTAAAGTCACCACTTAGATCTATCAAATTGACAGTATCATTTATAGAATAAATTTTTGATATGATTTCATTTGATGCGCCATGTGGCAACGCAGCAAAGATTACATCGGATGTCTCTATTACCTCGTTTATGTCCAAATCTACAAAGTTTTTTTCAATCAATCCATTGAGATTGGGATGCAACTCAGAAACTTTTTTTCCAGCATAACTTTCTGATGTCAGCGTTCCAATTTCAATCTTATTGTGATTTAGGAGTAGTCTCAATAATTCTCCGCCTGTATATCCTGTGGCCCCAATAACACTTGCTATCATGATTAAAACTAAGTGCAATTCATTTTTAAGGTTTAATACCGAAATTATTAAATATGATTTTTACCAATTAGAAAGTATGGTAAAAGTTGCTTCAGGAGTTTCTAAAATCAGATTATCAGGTATCGAAGAAATGAATGAGCTAGCTAAAAAAGTTGATGGCCTAATCAATATGGGCCAAGGGAAGCCTATTTTTAAGACACCACTTCCAGTAATTAATGCTGCAAAAAGAGCCCTTGATGAAGGGCACACTAAATACACTCTTTCACGAGGGATTGAAGAGTTGAGAATTGCTTTAGCAAGAAAGATGGCAGATTACAATAAAATTGATGCGACACCTGAGGAGATACTTGTAACAGTTGGAGTGAGTGAAGGGATATCAATATCCCTCCTTAGTTATGCAGAAAAAGGTGACAAAGTCATTATCCCCACCCCCTCACACCCTTTTTTTAGAATAATGGGGGAGTTTGTAGGGGCAGAAGTTATTGAAGTTCCTTGTAAGCAGAGAGATTTCTCTCTTGATATTGAAGCAATAGAGGATTTGACGGATGATAAAACAAAAGCTATAATGATCAACGTGCCAAACAATCCGACAGGCAAAATCTATGATGGAAGACAGCTAAAGAAACTTCAACGTATTGCTGCAAATCAAGACTTTCTTGTAATATCAGATGAAATATACGACTATATAGTTTTTGAAAAAAGGCATGAGAGTATTGCAAAGTATGGAAAAGAGAATATCATCACTTTGTCTGGATTTTCAAAGGCTTATTCTATGACAGGTTGGAGAATAGGTTACATGCACTCAACTGAAGAGATAATTAATAGTATTTTGCCTGTACATAATAGCTTAGTTGTAAGTGCACCTGAGTTCATTCAGGTTGCTGCGCTAAAGGCGGTAAATGATGAAACATCTTTAAATTTTGTTAAGGCTACAACTGAAGAATACAAAAAGAGAAGGGACTTAGTTGTCAAGAGATTAAATGAGATTGGGCTTCACTCAAATTTCCCTGAAGGCGCCTATTATGCATTTTCAGACATTTCATCCTATAGAATGGATTCATTGGGATTTGCAAAATTCTTATTGAAGGTCGCAAAGGTATTATGTGTTCCAGGGATCTCATTTGGGAAGGATTGGGATGGATATGTAAGATTTTCATTTGCTGATGTCCCACAAAGTGATCTCTTTGAAGCTATGGACAGAATTGAAAAGGTGTTAAAGAGGGTATGATATTTTGAATTTCAAATTATTCCTTGACAAAAAAAACGTTATTGCCGTTGTTGGTGCATCTGACAACAGAGAAAAATATGGAAATATAATATATAGGGATCTAAGATCATCCAATTACAAAGTATTTCCCGTAAATCCGAAAGTTGAGATAGTAGAAGGAGATAAATGTTATTATACCCTTTCGGAAATACCGATTAAGGTAAGTGTTGTTAACACTGTGGTCCCTCCGTTTGTCACTGAACAGATTGTAAAAGAATGTAAAGAGCTTGGAATCGACAAAGTATGGATGCAACCGGGATCAGAGTCAGAAAAAGCTATTGCTTTCTGTAAAGAGAATGGTATAGATGTTATCTATGAAAACTGTATTATGACTCAACGAAGATTATTAGAGGCTGAGCAGGAAACAAAAACTTGTTAAAAATACTTATAAATCCAATTCGCAGTTAATCATTATGAAAAAATTTTCATTTATCTTAATACTATTACTGTTATCGACTTTAAATTTTAGCTTGGCTGAAAAGACTGTATTAATCGATAAATATCATGATACTGATAACTGGTGGGGGGATCCTGAAGGCACTGGAAGAGTATTATTCCAAGAATTGTCTTCGATGGGCTTTGTAAGTAAAATCAGTACAATGCCACTTTCTGATGAATCACTTAAAGGCATTGACATAGTTGTCTTATGGAATCCAAATAATCCTCTAGGACAAAGTGAAATAGATGCGCTTGTAAAGTATGTAAATAATGGTGGAAGTCTCCTCATACTTGGATCTAATGACATGGATATGATAGACCCCACAAGAGACTCAATTAACTTAGTTCTAAAAAATTTTGGCATTAGAATGATGAAAAATGGCACTGATGATCCCACCAATAGAAAAGGATGCAGCTGCACCCCGATAATCCATAATCTTGCAAAACACTCAATTAATGAGGGAGTCAATTCAATTATCCTCTACAAACCAGCCTCTCTTGAAATTAAAGGAGATGCTATTGCAATAGCAAGGGGAGATAACGACACATTCTCTATTGGTAGTGAACCTATTGGTGGAGAGAATGTCATAATAGTTGCGATTTATGAAAAAGGAAATGGGAAAGTTGCAGTGATAGGTAGCTCCTTTATTTTTGATAATGGGAAAATCGGGGATATGGACAATAAACAATTTGCTAGGAATCTATTTGCTTGGCTCGGTAATGATTCCAGCTTGGCACTCCCATCATGGTTACTATATTTAGGGATAGTAATCACAATCTTTATAGTGTATATACTCTATTTAAAAAAAAATCGGCATTAAAAAGTAAGATTTGGTATAATGGAATACAAAGAAAATTCTATTGGAGTATCATACACCTTTTTTGCTGCTATTTTGTGGAGCGCCATAGGCATATTTGTAAGGTTGATACCAGAGGTAAGTTCTGGGATGATAGTTGCCTATAGATTCATCTTTGCAACTATTGTGTTATTGGTATACGGGATAGTCACAAAAAAATCATCAAACATCAAAATAAAATTAAAGGATGTCCCTTACCTAGTATTGCCTGCAGTTATTTTGTCATTTACAACATATACCTATACAATTGGCCTTAAAAATACAACTATCGCAAATACTATCTTTTTACAACAGATGGCACCCCTCTATGTTCTCTTGATATCTGCTTTGCTGTTAAAAGAAAAAACTTCAAGGAATACCGCAATTGCAGTACTAACTGGCATACTGGGCGGATTTATTATTTTTTATTATGATATCTCTTCAATAAATGTCACAACAAACTTCTATGGAAATGTAATGTCAATGTTTTCTGGATTTGGCTGGGCCTTATATACAATAAGCATAAGGGCGCTTAGTAAAAAATTTGATGGCCTTACAACTACCTTATGGATGTTTGTCTTTACAACAATTATAATGTCCCCATTTTTTTCTGGATCTAAAATACTTACCCCATTCTCATTATCTGTATTATTCATTCTTGGATTTCTATGCACCGCCGGTTCATTCCTTCTCTATAGCATTGCATTAAAACATATAATGGCAACTAAAGCCTCTGTAATAATACTTACTGAAGGGATCCTTGCAGGCATCCTGGCATACATTATTTTAGGGGAAACAGTCACTCAAGGCACCATAATAGGTGGAGCGTTAATTCTAGTTGCAGTTTTAATAATTTTAAAAGAAAGATAATTTTTTATTTTTTAAGGAAGTTAATGGCCCGTTTATATATGTCATTATTCTTTAATGGCATTGTTGCATCGATCCCCATTTTTGTTGTTGTGCCATCCCCTTTTACAGATGGATCAAGACTGGATCCAGCTGCATTTTGAATAACTACAATATCCTTGTCCGCCTGAAATCTTGTTGCGATTGCCCATTCTACATCTGTGTCAGAATAGATGTCAATATCTTCATCGACAATAATTACTCTCTTCATTGAAGCATGAGATCCAAGGGCTGCCATTATGGCATTCTTCCCGTCACCCTCTTTCTGTTTTTTAATTGATACAACACCATGGAGCCAGCAACTGCCACCTTCAGTTAATCTAACACCATACACCTTTGGTACGACCTTTGATACCCCTTCAAAGATAATTGGCTCTCTTGGCATGCCCATCAAAAGGAAGTGTTCGTAACCCCCTGGCATGAGTGCATGGAAAAAAGCGTTTTTTGCTTGGTAGACCTTATCTATCTTTACTACAGGTTGTTTTCTAACAAAATCATAGGTTCCAGTAATATCGACAAATGGCCCTTCATCCCCCTCCTCTAAAGTAATCCTGCCACAGAAAACAAGCTGCGAGGATGTTGGTACATCTATTCCATTTTTAAATCTATAAGCGGTAAGCTCACTCCCTAAACCCATCTTCTTTAAAGAATTAGCTATCTCAAGTTCATTTATGCCATATGATATAGACATTGCAGCAGGCAGTAATACGTAAGGAGGTAGACCAATCACAAGAACTATCTCTAATTCTTTACCTTTTGCCTTGGCTTCATTGTGCATGGCAAATAGATGTCTTGGAACAATCCTTATCGTAAAGGTATCCTTTCCTGTGACCATCATCCTGTGAAAAGACATGTTTTTGTTGCCTTTCTCATCTTTAACAAAAATAACTCCGGATGTAACATAGGGCCCCCCATCTTGGGGATAGTGATATTGAATGGGGATTTTTCTAAGATCAAAGTTTTTAATTTCATTTTCAATGAATGGACTTTTATCAACTATTTTGTAAGGAGTTGGTTTATCCATTGACTCTTTTAGAGAATGAAGGAGGGTAGATTTGTCTAATTTAAGATACTTTGCCACACGATCCCTAGTCGACCATATGTTGCAAAAAACATCATATCCCTTATCTTTAAACTGAATAATTTTTGTTGGATTTTCATGAACAATCTTAGCCATTTCATATTTCTCTAACTCTCTATCAAATTTAATAACATCATCTTCATGAGCAATAAAATCCCTAATATCCATAGAAGCACCAACAATACCAAGGACAAAATAAATAAAAGCCTTTCTAATCAATTCATCCATTCAGATAATGTCTTCTGCCTGTGTTTAAATCCCAATATTTTGCTCTTTTCCCTGTACTTTTCAAATGGCAATGACAAAATTTCAGAAGCCTTCTTAATGGCCTCTTCTTCAGTGTCAAAAGAATATGGTTTTTTCTGTAGGGCATTTCTTGTTATTTCCCTAACCCTCCAAACGCCGACAGGCGTGTGATATGAAGGGTGAACTTCAAGGAACACTAGCGCCCCTGCTTGTCTTCTATTTCCGAGAAGATGCTCTGTAACTGAAAATCTAGCTGAATAATAAGCACCAGCAGTGAGGGATGCGTACTCTTTTCTGCCATCAAACAGCTCATAATCAGATATAACGTTAGGAGAAAGAGAGCTTTCTAAAAACAAAGACCCAGGTAACCAGCATTCAAAGAATTCATAACACCACATAGAAGGAAATAAAATAACTACTAAGTTATTGCCAATGCCCTCATCGTAATACACTTCAAATTTATTGATCTCTGGGAAGGATTTTACTTTCTTCAGATGAAACTTAGAAAGAGAGTCATCGGTTGCTGTAATACTCCACCTTGTTGGGACAAGTTTTCTATTTTTTTGCTCGCCTAAAAGCCCTGCAGACAGTAGTTTAGAGATGTGGGTTACTGGGATGTCTTTATCGTAAAGAATGGATATCCCTTTGGATGCTTTGATATCATCAGAATTAATTTTATCAACTACCCTGGGCACTTTAGGATTTTCAGTTATCTTAAAGCTTTGAACAAAGCCGGAAGGGCCTGTTGGAGGGGAAAATTGAGAGAACTCCAGGGTAAAATGTGGGGCTTTTTTTAAGATTAACTCAACATCAACTGGTTTCCTAGACATCACAATTTCTTGGCTTTTTTCTAAGTATCCTTTAGGATTTTTAGCTTCTGTTACGTTTAGAAATTCTTTTGACCTTACAAGTAGCGATCTAAATTTGATGATTTCATCTAGCTCCTTTCCATGCCAACTTTCTGGAAGGTCAAATATTTCAGTGCCTTCATAGACTGGAGGGACTAGCGGTCCAACTAAAACTTTTGGATAGTTCCAATCACCAACGAAAAAGGCAGACGGAGAGGCGCCAAAGATATCTTTATTGATTAGATGGGTAATGGATTCCCTAATCCTCTTCTTCTCTAGTATTGGGCATACTTCCCTGCCACAGAGTTTTTTATGGCCCCTGCATACAGTACAAAGAGTAGTTTTTGGGGTATGCATGTCAATCATAAAGGGATATGTTTTTTATTCTTAATGGAATACTAAATTTATTATAATAAAAATAGAGTCACAATTATTTGAAGAGGATAAAATATACTTTAAAAATATTTTTCTTATTATTAAATAATCAATAACAGTAAAATTTAAGTATATTCATGTTTCAATTAATTTACCATAGGTCGAAACTTCGCTTGTGTGATGTCATAAGTACTCTGAAAGTTTTAGATGCTGAATGTACAATAGTTGAAAGGGTAATACCTTATTACTTTTGTACTCCCAAGCGTCTTTAATTAAAGAGGCCACCTGATTATGGTCGAAATACTTAATCAAACGTTAGTTTGGAGGACTTCGTAAGGGAGCATTTTATGCTTCTTTTGAAACCTTGTAGAGACCGTTTCGAGACGTCGAAACATTCAGAAATGCTTAAGTCAAAGCATAAGCGAGGCGACAAACTGTTTCTATTAAAGCATTGACAGAAAGATATTTTTAACTCCTGTTGAGAGGAAATTAATCGCAATTGCACCAAGAAGTAATCCCATTATCCTTGTAAATACGAGGGTCACTGTGACGCCAAGCGTTTTACTTAAAGGTGTTGAAAATCTAAACATTAAAAGAGTGATTGTATATGTGACTAATATTGCAAGGATTGCAATCATCTTAAGCTCTATTGTATGAACAGATCTGATTATGACAATCACGGTAGTTATTGTCCCCGGCCCTGTTAAAAGAGGCATTGCAACAGGGAAAACTGATATGTCCCCCCTATCCTTTGCATCATTTCTTTCTTCTTCTGTGAAGCTTTCTCTTGAGGTCTTGGCATAGACCATGTCAAGAGCAACTTTAAAAAGAATAATACCGCCGGCAACTCGTAAGCTATCAACAGTTACACCAAAGAATTGTAATATTATTTCCCCGCTGACAGCAAAAACTATCGCAAGTAAACAACCTATTAGAACAGACCTTCTGCCTAGCCTTATTCTCTCATTTGTATCCTTGTCAGCAGTCAAGGACATAAATGTGAACATTGCGCCCACTGGATTTACAATGACAAATATTGAGGTCAGTGCATACACAAAGAAGGCTAAAGCCGCCATAAATAAAAGTAAAAGAATTTATTATATAAACATTCTGTTTTGAAAATTTAAATAAAATAAAAATAAATTAGATTATCCCTGACCCAAATAGCGCTGCAAATATTATTGCAAGGGTATTCATGACCTTAATCAGTGGATTAATTGCAGGTCCTGCTGTGTCCTTTGATGGGTCACCTACTGTGTCACCCACAACTGCTGCGGCATGCGCTGGGCTTCCTTTGCCACCAAGATTTCCATCTTCAATGTACTTCTTGGCGTTGTCCCATGCACCACCACCTGTTGCAAGCATTAAAGCCAATAGGAATCCGGATAAGATGCTACCAATTAGCATCCCGCCCAATGCAATTTTACCCAAAATAAAGCCAACAAGCAGAGGTGATAAAACTGCTATGATCCCTGGAATCATTAATTCCTTTAGAGATGCTTTTGTTACAATGTCAACACACCGTGCATAATCGGGTTCAGTCTTTCCTTCCATAATGCCTTTAATCTCTTTGAACTGTCTCCTGACCTCTTCAACTATGGAAAATGCTGCTTTTCCGACAGCCTTCATACAGAGGGAGGAAAACAGGAATGGTATCAATGCGCCAAGGAACAGGCCCACAATGACCTTCTCATCTGATAGGCTGAAAATGATTTCCTTACCTAAAGAGAATCTTGCAATTTCATCAACATATGCAGCAAACAATGTAAGTGATGCCAAGGCTGCTGAGCTTATAGCAAATGCCTTTGTAACTGCTTTAGTTGTGTTCCCAACTGAGTCCAAGGCATCTGTTGTTTTTCTAATGCTGTCAGGAAGGTGGGCCATTTCTGCAATCCCTCCGGCGTTATCTGTAATTGGGCCATAGCTATCAAGAGCTACCACTATTGCTGTTAAGGATATCATTGACATAGCAGCAATTGCAATTCCATATAGCCCCGCTAGGGAATGAGAAATCAAAATCCCAGCGCAGATAACTAACGCAGGTAAAAGTGTTGATTCCATCCCAACTGCAAGCCCTGTGATGATGTTTACAGCTGCACCTGACTGTGAAGCATGCGCAATACTCCTAACAGGCCGGTACGGTTTTGCTGTGTAGTATTCTGTGATGAAGAACATGAGAAGTGCAATCACTATGCCTACAACTGTTGTCAAAAACAAGGCAATATCAAGCTTAAGATAAGTCACTGTTACAAAGTAGAATCCAATTAGAGAAAATATCGCAGACGCAATGACACCTTTATACAGTGTTTTCATGATGTTGTCTTTTCCCCTTACAAAGAATGACCCTAGAATAGAACCGATAATACCTATTGCACCGAGAATCAAAGGATAGATGACATATAAGTCATTTCTGCCAAATGCCACACCTAAAAGCATTGCCCCAATTGCTGTGACTGCGTATGTCTCAAATAAATCTGCACCCATTCCGGCGCAATCCCCGACATTGTCGCCTACATTATCTGCAATGACAGCAGGGTTTCTTGGGTCATCTTCGGGTATGCCCTGTTCTACTTTTCCAATTAGATCAGCGCCAACATCTGCAGCTTTTGTATATATGCCGCCACCAATCCTTGCAAATAAGGATATCAGACATCCCCCAAAACCAAATCCTATGATTAGTGCAGGGTCTCTATAGAAGTAATAGAATCCGCTAACGCCTAGTAGTGCAAGGCCCGCAACTGTCATCCCAGTTACAGCCCCTCCCTGGAAAGAAAGCCTCAAAGCTTTTGCAACACCTTCTTTAGCAATTGATGCGACTCTAACATTTGCCCTTGTAGATATGCTCATACCTATAAATCCGGCAAGAGCACTAAACACTGCACCGACGATAAATGTAATGGTAGTCTCTATATTGATGAAGATTCCAAAAACAACTGCGAGAATTGCTGCAATAATAGCTATAGTTGTATACTCTCTTTTCAAAAATGCCATGGCTCCTTTATAGACGGCATTTGAAATTTTAAGCATGTTCTTATCTGTGACTTTATATGTCAGAACAATTTTTGCCAATAAAAGACCATAGATAATACCAACTATTCCGATTAGAATAGTTATTAAAATAAAGTCCATTTTTCTAACCTCCTTTTTATTTCGTCTCAAAGGAGATTTATATTTAAGTATTGTGGTTTTTTAAATGGAAAATAAATTAAAATATATTTATTTTAATAATTCCTGATATATTGTGTTTGATTCGACAACTAGATTATAGTAGTTGTTTAGATCAATGATGGCAGAATCGAAAGAAGTTTTAGCATTTGTATTGAGGCTTTGTATGTCCTTCTTTATTTGAGGATCATTTAAATCGGCGCCAGTTGCATAGTAGTATAAAGCTTGCCCAGTGGACTGAGTTCCCTCTTTAAGATTAAGGGTGCCTCTGGCTAGGTACTGCTGGGAGTTCCTAAGCTTTAGGGTAATCTCATTTGCCTTAGTTTTTATTTCTCCATTTTTAATGTCCTTTGATGCGTTGAATAAATCATTGATTAGATTAGAATAAGTTTTATTTTTTTGTTCAAGTTCGTTAATTGTTAGAAGTTCAGATTCTAGGAGCGATAAAACATATTTGTGATCCACACTTTCTTTAGATCTATTCTTTTCGACATATTCGATTCTCTTTTCCACCTGCGCTTCATAAGCGGAGTATATTGCTTCAATTTCTTTTTGTGTCGTCTCAATTTTTCCATATGTCTGTGTGAAAGTATCGGGCAATTTAGTCTGATTTACACACATTGCCATGGTGCATACCAAAAACAATGCACCTATTACTAAAAACTGTTTCTTCATGTTTATCACTATTCTTAGAAACGGGGGGCTATTTTTAAAGTTTGTGTCTAATGTTTATAAGCTAGCTAAGAAAGCTTTAAAAACATTGATTATTACCTATTTAAAAAGGGGGAATTAGATGGGAGACAAAAAGCAAGTTGAAGTCAGAACGTTACGTGAAGGCGGTTTCATTATAATCGATGATGAGCCTTGTAAAATCATTAAGATACAAACTTCTTCTCCGGGAAAGCATGGATCAGCTAAGGCCAGAATCGAGGGTTTTGGCGTATATGATGACAAGAGAAGAACTGTGGTAAAACCAACTTCTGATAAGGTATTTGTGCCTATAATCGACAAAAAAAGCGGCCTTGTAAACGCTGTAATGGGGGAAAAGCTCCAGCTTATGGATATGGAAAGTTATGAAACTTTTGAGATCCCACTTCCTAGTGAATTCACTGCTGAACAGCTTGAAGGCAAAGAAGTTGAATACCATGAAACTATGGGCAGGATAAAAATTGCCAGAATCAAAGGATAAACTTTTTTTTATAAAATTTAAAAATTAAAAAAAATAAATTTTTAATTTATTTATCTCAACTGAGATACTAACTGCTGAGCTGCTAATCTTGTTTCTTCCCTGTTTGCACCGGCAACTATTAGGACATCATAGCCTCTGCCGAATGGGTCTGCAATCCATTCCCACTCACCAGGCGATGTTGCCCAATCAACTGTAGATGCTCCCATGTTGCCAAGGTCTCTAACTATGCTGTTGTATACTGGTCCACCTACAAGGATTAGATTCTTATGCATTGATGTTGTATTTATTTCAATATCAAGCTTTATTAGCTCGATTGGGTCGATGTTTACATTCTTAGTATATGTGATTGACTGAGCAGTATCTACTATAGTCTGATTTATTGTAACCTTTGCACCATCTTTGTCAGTAGATGAGCTGTTTGCTCTTCCTTTGTAGATATCAAATGGGGATGTGGGTGCTAGAGGATCATATAATCCATTAAGTCTCTCGTTTGACTTTCCAAAGTCTACATCGCTTATTGTTACAGAGAAGTAGTTCTCTGGACCGTTTATTGTGAATGCAGTTTCACAATCTGGTATGTCGATATTGTCACAGAGCTGAAGCTCAAGTGTGTCAAAGTTTGCATCTGGACATGGTGAACATTTTGGTGCTGGCTGCCACAGGATGTATGCTGCGTTTAGGTCATCTCGAGTATCGGGTTTGAAATATTCCCAAGCTACCCACTGACCATTAATGCCAACAAATTTTTTTCCAGCGTGGCTTGCATTATAATCTATTGTACTTGTAGTGAATGCAACTTTTCTCCATCCACCTGTAATTGCCAATCCATAGTCGTTTGGTGTTGTGACAAATGGATCACAGCATCCTTTATCTTCAAACCATCCGAAGTCTTCAACGGCGTAAAGATTAAATTCTGCAAGGTAAGTACCGTCTGCACCGACAAATGTCTTGATACCATCAAGCATGAAGGGGATATAGTTGAAAAGAGTATATGCTCTTCCATCTACTTCCTTTGTCTTTGATATCTTTACCTTGTATGGGTCGTATTCGTTTCTCTGTGTTGGGTTGGATGTGAATGCTCCTTTTCCACCATATATTGCACAGTCTGGACAACATGGGCCACATGCCCCCAAAGAGTCCATGACCATTATGAAGCTAAATGGCGAAGCTAGCTCAGGTCCAGAAACGGTGATGAATGCTTTATTTTCGTAGATGTTGACATCAGATAGATTTACTGTCCATCCATGGAAGGAGTAAGCATCTCCCACTTTCATGATCTTTTCTTTCTCTGCGAAAGGCTTACCATATGCAAAGTATGCACCGAGATTAACATCTTCTTCAGTAGAGTATGTCGCACCTGCAAAGAGTGGTGTATAGTATTTGCCTAGGAATTTAATGGGTGTGATTCTGCCTTTTACTGCTGTTTCAAAGTCAATCATTCCGTCGCAGTGGCTTATTCCACATATGTTCTGACCATTTTCAAGGAGAGGGTATCTAATTTCTGCTGTTCTGTAAACTATGCCAGATGCAGAACCTTTATCCCCCCTCATGTCCACTATACCGTCTGGTATTGTCTCTATATCTGCAAGGATAACTTGGATTTCCTCGTGTGCCTCCATTGCTGTACCTGTCCCTCCAAAGAGGTAGTCACAGGTCTTTACATCATCGTATTCAAGTTTAGTTTTACCTGCATTATCTTTATCATCTGATACATTTACCCACGCACTTGTTGTAAAGAATGCATATTCAAAGTCCCATGACCCATTTCCGTTGTCATAGCTTCCGCCGGCGTATGGAACTACTGTTTGTTTATATAATCCTGGTGGTGTGGTTGATTTGTTAATTATTCCATCTGTCGGTTCTGTGATTGGAATCTTGATATAGGAAGTTGATGGGAAATAGTTTGGATCATTACGGTTAATTGTAACCAAATAGTAACCAGCTGTACCTGCTCCAGATGTGGCAGAGCCTTTGTATATCCTATCATTTGCATCCCAGTCCTTTGGGCTGTTTGAAAACCATAGGGTATTAAGCTCTCTTGCAACTACATTGTTCTTGTATGGATCTCTTATTTCTTTGGGCATTGTTATTGCTACTGATAGATCGTAGCCTTTTTCCTTATCCCAAGTTCCTTTAACCCCATCCCCAGATGCAGTCTCCCAGAACTGTGTGGAGTAGAGTTCATAGTCTGTATACCATGTAGCTTGTGCTCCTGTCAATTTTGTGCAGGATGCATTGTATTTGAGTTTGTTTTTGTGTTTGTCATAAGAGTAGTTATAGTCCATCATGAGGTCAAAAGTTGCGCTAGAAGACCTTGTGACGGTCTTAGTTTCCTCAACTGTTGCCATGTTTCCGACTGCTGCTGCGATAATGGATCCAGACACCACGTCTGATGCGTTGGCAGTTGCACCGACTGCAATGACGACGTTTGGCTCTCCCGATATTGGATCGATGAAAAAGCTCCTTGGTGGAACTGATGCAGCTGCTGCAGCTCCTGCTAGTGTTGCTCCTAACATTAGGGCTCCCGTTAAAGCGGCCCCTAACATTCTTATTTTCATATTATTTCACCTCTATTGCTAAACAATAATGTTTAGCTGTAATATATTGTATTTCTGATAGTATATAAATCTTTTGGTTGCAATAACAAAGAAATAAATTAATATTAATATTATATATAATTATCAATAGTTTATTGTTCTATTGTCTATAATGCAATAAAAATAGAACGAGATGCACCAAAATAACACTAAAAGAGTCAAAAAAGCCTTAGAGTGGATATGCAACCGATAAAAACATTACCCTAATAAAAAGAGTCCTTAAAAGTTTTTAAAATAAAAGAAAAAAATAAATTAAAATATATTTATTTTAATTTAGTTCAACATTGCAATTAAGTCTTCTGCTGCCATTCTTGTTTCTTCTCTGTTGGCACCAGCAACTATTAATACATCGTATCCTTTGGCCATTGGGTCTGCAATCCATTCCCATTCTCCTCTGGATGTTGCCCAGTCGACAGTGGAAGCTCCCATGTCAACTAAGTCCTTTACGATGCTGTTGTATACTGGTCCACCGACAAGAATTAAGTTCCTTGTGTTTGTGGCAGTGTTGACTTCTATGTCAAGCTTTATGAGCTCAACTGGGTCAATCTTGACGTTTGCAGTGTATTTTATTGTCTGGCCTGCTGCGGACATTGTTACCCTTACATCAAGACCGTCAGTGTCATTTGGCTCTGTCTTTGCTTTTCCGCCCTTGTAGACTCCTCTGCCTTTAAAAGCAGCAGCTGCACCTACACCATAGTATCCATCGAATACCATATATCCTCGGTCATAAAGAGTTGTGTCAGCTGGGTCTTTGTTTGGTAAACCAAAGTCAACATCAAGTATCTCTACCTTAAAGTAGTTCTCTGGACCATTTACTGTGTATGTAGTTTCACAATCTGGAACTGCTATTGTGTCACATAGCCTTAGTTCAAGTGTATCAAAGTTTGCATCTGGACAGAAGCTGTTGCAAACAGGTGCTGGCATCCATTGGATTAAAGCACTTCCGAGGTCAGTGACATTTACTTGTGTTGGTGGTCCTCCTGCTTCTGTTCCTTTGTAGACACCGCCTACAACAGGTGCGAAGCTAGTTATTGTGTCTTCCCAAGCAGACCATCCCCTTCCTACTGCTGGTGTGGCTAATGTAGCATTGTATGAAACCTGTCTCCATCCACCTGTTATGGCTAGACCGTAGTCATTTGGTGTTGTGACAAATGGATCACAGCATCCCTTGTCTTCTAAATATCCATAGTCTTCAAGAGCGTATAGATTAAATTCTGCAAGGTATGTACCGTCAGCACCGACAAATGTTTTGACACCGTCGAGCATGAAGTTTACATATCTGAAGAAGTTGTATGCATAGTCGTCCTTTGTCTTTGTAACTGTGGTCTTTACAACGTATGGGTCGTATTCGTTTCTCCTAGTTGGATTGGATGTGAACGCTCCGCCTCCACCGTATATTGCACAGTCTGGACAGCATGGGCCACATAGTCCAAGAGAGTCCATGACCATTATGAAGGTAAATGGTGAAGTTAAGGCTGGTCCTGCTACAGTTATGTAAGCTTTGTTTTCGTATATGTTAACATCATTTAATGTGACAGTCCACCCGTGGAAGTTGTAAACATCCCCAACTTTCATTATCTTCTCTGCTTCTGCATATGGCTTACCGTACATGAAGTATGCACCAAGGTAGCCTGGTGTGTCATAGTATGTTGCACCGGCAAACAATGGCTGGTACATCTTTCCGAGGAATTTAATCTGGTTAAATCTTCCCTTTCTTGCTGTTTCAAAGTCGATCATTCCGTCGCATTTGGTAATGCCACAGATGTTCTGACCGTTCTCTAAGAGGGGGTATCTTATTTCAGTTGTTCTGTATACAATACCTGATTCAACACCCTTGTCTCCTGCAAACTTTGGTAGGCCATCACATTCAAGCCCAACACAGCTACCTGTTTTACTTGTCAATATGACCTGGATTTCCTCGTGTGCCTCCATTGCTGTACCTGTTCCACCAAAGATGTAGTCACAGTCGTCTACTGGAGCATATTGGACAGCGGCCCCTGCTGGATCTTCAACATTTACCCATGCCTTTGTTGTATAGAAGGCATAGTCTTGATTCCAAGATCCGTTTCCATTGTCATAGCTTCCGCCTGCGAATGCTGGTAAACCTCTTACTATTGTTCTTGTTGGTGAAACTGCTGGTGCAACTGCAGCTGTTACTGTTGTATTTACAAGCCAGTAACTTCTGGTGCCTCCACCAGATGTGGCAGATATCTTGTATATCCTGTCGTTAGCATCCCAGTCCTTTGGATAGTTAGAGAACCAAAGTGTTGACAATCCCTTTGCAACAAGGCTTGTTCCAACTCTTATGTCTGAGGGAGTTGCAATCTGGACGTATGTGTCATAGGCAGCTGCAGGGAATGCACCATCTTCAGATGTTTCCCAGTACTGCTGATTTAACAAATCAAAGTCTGTGTACCATACTGCAGGTCTTGCTGCACATGTTGAGGTATATCTCTCAGTGTTTTTAGGATATGTGTAGTTGTAGTCTCCTACTTTCTGCCATCTTACAGAGGATGTGGTAACTGTGGATGCTGTCTCTTCGACAGTTGCCATGTTACCGACTGCTGCTGCGATTAATGATG
>ENA-UPSM01000017-UPSM01000017.1-activated-sludge-metagenome-genome-assembly--contig:-NODE-17-length-239424-cov-8.868145_pt1 | contig 239424 bp, 221 predicted proteins | sample MGYA00238181_ERZ773283 | MGnify/ENA primary metagenome ERZ773283 (study PRJEB29023, sample SAMN05720199) | activated sludge metagenome | isolation source: Anaerobic digester | place: Japan... | reverse complement strand
TTTGTATATTTATGCGGGTTTTAGGTTAAAGGAGAGACTCAAGAGTTTTACTTTAAAATTGTGAACTTCAAGTTTAACTGTTATAAGCAGGTAATTTGCTATATCATTATGATTTGCAGGTAAAAACCAATAATCTGCATGCAATCAGGCAATAATGGTGCAGAATACTTGCATATCCTGCACCGAATATTACACTACATTCGGTGCAGTATTAATTTGTTATAACGGTTTCTGTTTATCGGTCGGAAAAACTTTCCGCTGTCTTCCGAATATGATTCTCAAATGCGGTCTCTTCTATAAGGTAACGGTTTTTCATTATATTCCATAATTGATCCGCTCCGTTTCCGGCTCGGACTTTCAATGTCTCTATGCAGGAAAGTGCCACCTCTTCACTTATTACTTTCCTCTTCGATGAGGCTTCCATTTTTCTTTTAATATACTCCTTTGATACATGTGAAAAGATATCAGATGCATCTTCTTTTGTCACTCCTATTGCACCTGCAAGGCTTACGGCAGACGGAATATCCGAGAAAAAGTCGCATACAAGATAATATCCGTCAATGCTCTCGCACAGCAAATCCTTGGGATAACAAATCCAACAATCGGCATATTTGTATGTCTCTCTCACGTCATCTTTGTCGTCAGCCGTGACATAGCAGAATAAAAGATAGCGTGCTCCTTCCGTTATTACGGGAAGTTCTTCGTTGTATGTACTCATAGTGTAACCTACACCTACTGTAATGCAATCCCGGTCGGGATACAAATCCGATGTACAGGATAAAACTTTGTCTACCTTAATATCGAACAGTGTGGCTTTGTCGGAAACATTGGTATCCATGAATTCATAGTCTACGGTAGTATATCGCACATTTGAAACTTCACCGGTCAATATTACCGTGTTTTTTGTATAAGCATCTTCTTTCTTAAGAACAACCCAGTTATAATCAACAAAGACAACTGTTTGCGTATCTTCAACAGTCCGGAATTCTGTGCTGTCCGATGCTTCCGGTTGCTTTTCTTTGTTAATCTGACAGGCAACTAAAAGTGAGATAAATACTATACAGCAAACAATGTATAATAACTTTGTTTTCTTCATTATGGTACCTCCCGATTTCTATGCTTTTATTTCACCTTGCACAGTACCACATAACCCTCAATGTTTGAAGCTATGCGCGAATACTGTACTGTTTCCATTACATTTTCATCTATGTATATGTTATCATTTTTTGCGTATATATGTCTATATGTTTCATTATCGTATGTAAAATCTATGAGCTTTTCGGTCAACAGTTTTTGATAAAACTCCTCCATGCATAAGTTCTCATTGTAAAGGTAAAATGCGGTGGGTAATCCTACATACCGTAAGTGCCAGGGCTCATTTAAAGTAATTTTTGTATACTGCTCCTTGCCTTCTTCATATCTTACGGTAAATCCGTATTTGTAACTGTTGTTTTTAAGCCAGATTGCATACGGAGCACCTTTTGACGATTCATCCATCATGTAGCCGTAACCTACCACATCCAATGTAAGTCCGTTATGATGTTCACTGCAGCCGGGTATTGCTACACGTCCCGCTGTGTATTCATAGGCCTGTGCATATGTCATATTTTCCTGAGTCACCCTTCTGTTGACCCAGTAATCAAAAAGCTGCTTCTGCGACTCATACAACCTGTGTGCACTTGCAACATGCATTTTAAGACTTGCATCCTGCTTATCGGCAGCTGCTAATAGTTCTTCCAATGCCTGTTTAACATGAGGCAGAATGAAAAGGTCATCTCTGTTGTCTAAAACATAGTTTTTATCCTTAAGCTGTATAAGTCCCGTTGTATCGTTTGCTTCGTCTTGCGTTATAGGGTTATCCCTGTTTATGATTCTCAGGGAAACATCATGTTTCATTGTACTCTTTTTTATTTCATTCATATAGATTGTACCGTCTCTGTCGGCCAAAAGATAACCCGACTTTATTATGCTGTCCGAAATAATCGTAACCGTGGCTATATAGTTATGTTTTTCATGAAATATTCCGGTATTCAGATTCAATTTATCATTCTCATAACACGCAATGGAGCTGTCGGGAAAAGATATATAAACTGTGGCATCATTATCAACGGTACTGTTAAACATATCATTTATTACCTTATCCTTATCAGCTGTAAGTGTTACGTTTTGGGGATTGTTTTTACGGGGAAGATATCGGTTCAACCCTTCAATCGGAGTATACTGCCGTGTAGATGTGGGGGAAGATAAGTCAGAGGATTCCGTTACCTGCCCTGTCGGATTTTCGGGTGTATTTATAATATCCCCTTTACGGAAAAGGAAAATAAGTATGGCTATAGCGACACAAAACAGTATTACCGCTGCTATAACTCCCGTTATTCTCTTTACTTTTTCTTTGTTCTTCACATTGTCCTCTGCTTATTCGATTATCTTCAGTATATCCTTACTGTGATAATGATAATGAGAGTTGCAATACGGACAAACCGCTTCTATTGTTGACTGCTGCTTAGCCACTTCGTTCAGTTGTTCTTTGTCTATGGTCAGCAGTTTGTCCAATATCTTCTCTTTACTGCAGCTGCATTTGAATGCAATGCCGTGTGTGCCGGTTATCTCGGGGTTGCGGTCGGAGAAAAGGAAATTAAGGAGATTCTCCGGCGTTTCAAGATCATATATGAGTTTGGATATGTTGCCTGTCAGTGATACCCTTTGTTCAATCTCGTTCAGAATCCTGTCTTCGGTACCGGGTAAGACCTGTATTATGTATCCTCCGGCAGATAACAATTTTCCTTTGTCATCGAAATATGTTCCCAATGCACAGGCTGTGGGTGTCTGTTCACTGTCCATGTAGTATCGGGCTATATCCTCGGCAATCTCACCGGTTATGAGACGGGTTATGCCGGTATAAGGTTCTTTTAAACCGAAATCTCTGGATATCATCAGTTTTCCGGGCATGAGAAGTTGTCCCAGCGAAGTAATGTTTTCACCGTATGTTGTATAGTCATTGTTTGTGACATAACCTTTGACCTTGCCTTTTTCATCGGATATTGCCAATACCCCTTTCATAGGACCTTCCGATGACACCTGTACCGCAATGCTCTCGCTTTGCGTCATGTAAGACATTATCGCGGTTGCGGTGAGCAATCTTCCCAACGCCATTGCCGACATCAGATTGAGCTTGTGTAAACGTATAGCCTCATTGACGGTATTTGTACTAAGTGCAATAAATACCCTTACCTTTTTATCATATGCCAAAGCCGTTACTATTCTGTCCATAAAACACCTATTTCTTTTTTAATATTATAAATTTCCTTGTGCTGTTCTTCTTGGGTTTATCAAAAGATAAATCGTCCAGCATATCCGCCAATTCAAAACCGCTTCTGTTTGCCATATCAATAATCTCTTTGTCGGAATATGCCCTTTCAATATTGCATGTATCGTATCGTTTATAGCACCCTTGTTGATTCTTTATAAAATACGTAATCTCCATTCTGCATAATCCGGTCTTTTTGTTATATTTATTCATCCATGTATAGGAGACATCAGCCGAAAGATCGAAATATGTGTTTTTTGCAAGAACGGTCTCAAACTTATATACCGTATTCAAATCGAATATGAACAAGCCTTCGCTTTCCAGAAAAAGTGACACTCTGTCAAATGCTTTTTGCAGCCGTTTTCTGTCGGTTATATGATTTATGCAGTCCAATAAACTGACAGCTGTCTGAACGGTACCGAACAAATCCAAATTCTCCATAGATTGGTTGATGTACTGTATGTTTGAAGTGTCTTTTGATAATGCAATATTCAACATATTCTGCGAAGGATCGGTACCTATCATCGAATATCCTTTATCTCGCAAAGCACATGTAAGGCTGCCCGTACCGCAGCCTACATCCAATATTATTTCGCTCTTTTTTGTCTGATATCTTGCTATTATCTCATCTATATAATCCGCATATGCCGCATAGTTCACATCTTTCATGAGAATGTCATAGACATCAGCTATGCAATCATACATCATTTACTCTCCAGTATCTCTATGGCTTTTTGAAGCTGTGCATCATGCTCCAATTCCAAAGAGTCTACATAGGCATCTTCATAGCCCTCAAACGGTAATACTTCCACATCGGGTGTAATGCCTATACCGTCAATACAGGTGTCGTCAGGCAGCAGGAATTGGTAGCTGGTAACACGCAATTGCGATCCGTCATCCAAGTCATATATACTCTGTGCTACACCTTTGCCGAATGTTCGGGTACCCACTATGGTTGCAAGACCGTAATGTTTCATGGCTCCGCTGAACAACTCCGATGCCGATGCGGAATTTTCGTTGACAAGAATAACCGTAGGAATGCTTACGGCATAGCTGTCCGATGTGTATTCCTCTTCATATCCGGTACCGTCTGCAAGTGTTGTTATTACACCCTCTTCTATGAAAGCATCGGCAAGGCTGACCGCAGCATAGAAATCTCCGCCGGGGTTATCTCTTAAATCCAATACCAGCTTTTTCATTCCCTGTTTAAGAACCAGGTCATTAAATATATCCACAAATTCATCCAGCATATCGGCACTGAAACTGCTTATATATACATGGCCGATATCGGTGCCTTCAATCATCTTGCCGGTTACTTCTATCGTATTTATGAGCATCCTCATAATGTTGAATTGTATTTCCTTTTCCTCCGAAGGTCTCCATATTGTTATATTCACATATGTACCTTCTTCACCTTTTACCATGGAAGCAATGTATTCCAAAGACATGCTCTTTGTGAGTTCCATATCCTCTACTTTTATTATTATGTCACCGGGCTTGACTCCCTTGACATATGCATCACCCGTGGGATTGACCGAAACGACTTCCGCTCCTATACCGTCCTCCGGAGTAACGATGGTTACGCCTATCCCTTTATATTCCCCGCTGGAAGATTCTCTTATGGACTGTGCATGCTCTTCCGGAACATACATGGTATATGCATCAAATACCGATGACATGCCCGCTATAATGGCTTCCATCATCTTTTCATGGTCTATATCATAAATGGACATTTTCAAAAGAAGGTTATATACTTCATTGAATTTTTCCAGCTGTTCTTCGGTAAACTCTCCCTCAAGTTTAACATTCTGAGGAGATGCCTCGGGCAAAGTCACCGTTGTTATCCTGCGGGCTATTGCTCTGTCAATAGGCGTAAGCTCCTTGATAAGTGAGCACCCTGTCAGCAGAGAAAATGATGTTACCGCTAACATTATTAATATGGTTATTGTTTTTTTGATAAGTATTTTTTTCAATTTGTTCACCTTTTCTATAATCTATCTTGAAGGATCTATATACAGGAGCGGGTCCACTCTTTTTCCGCCTATTATCACTTCAAAATGCAAGTGCGGTCCCGTTGCCCATCCTGTAGCTCCTATCAAAGCTATTACCTGTCCTTTCTTAACCGATTGTCCTGCACTGACCAAGAGTTTGGAACAGTGAGCATACAGTGTGGTTACGCCTCCGCCGTGGTCTATCGCCGTATAATAACCGTACCCGTCTCCCCATGATGCTATGGATACGACTCCGTCATTGGCCGCCACTATATTTTTCCCCATAACTCCGCCGAGGTCCACTCCGTTATGCATTCTCCATTCGAAGAATATGGGATGCAGTCTCCAGCCGAACAATCCGTTACCCGTGGGAATGTGCTTCCAGGAAGGCAGAGGCCATGTCATCTGTCCACCGATATAGTCAATCTCCCTTTGCAGTTTCAATATGAGATTAAGCATTTCCGCTTCTTCGGCTTCCAATGCGTCCTCTTTTGCTTTGAGAACCTTTATGGTACTGCCGGTTACATTGATTGTTTCTAAAGCATCACTCTGCATGGACTGCATGTTGCTGAGCACTATCTGTGCCTGCTCGCTTAGAGTTATATATGAAGCTTTGAGCATCTCCATGGTTTCTCTTTTTGCCGTTATGTCCTTCATCATTACTTTCATTTCTTCAATAAGCAGATTATCGTGTTTGGTGATAAGCTTATTAAGTTCAATATAGTCGTAATATTCTTTTAAAGATGAGGACTGCATAAGCACATCCAGCATGGAAAGATTGCTGTTTATATAGGCATTGACAACTCTGTCTTTCAACACCTTTATTCTTTCGGCATAATCTTGCTCCGCCTGCTCGATTGTTTCGGTCAGACTGTCTATCTTACCGGTAACCTCCACTATGTACTCGTTATATGTAGCAAGCTGTATCTCTTGAGAACTGATGCTGTTTTTCATATTCTTGGCAAGGCTCTCGTAATATGATTTTATGCTCTGCTTTTGTTTAATCTCATTTTCAATCTTTTTAAGCTGGTCCTGTATGTTTCCGAGATTATCTTTGGCTTCATTAATGTCCCCTACACAAAATGTTGCGTGAGTAAAAGAAAGCAACAGCACAAAGACCAGTATAATCGCACATTTTCTTAACTTTTCAGTACCCTTCATCATTTGCATACTCCTCTTTTAAGCTTTCAGATACTTGCGTATCGCGAAAAAGCTTCCCAGTATACCAAGGCCGATGCCGTACAGTAAAAACACTCCCAATAATACAAGAAGCATCTGAGGAACGGGAACCAGTTCCAGTACACCCATATATTCGCTCAAGTCCCCCTCTAACCTTGTATACATATAATTATATCCGAAACCGGCTATAATAAAAGAAATAATTGCGCCTAAGAATCCTATAAATGCTCCCTGCAGATAGAACGGAGCTTTTATTCTCGATTCCGAGGCCCCTATATATCTCATAATGGTAACTTCCTCTTTGCTGGCCGATACAGTTATCTTTATGGTGTTGGATATAAGGAACAGCGATAGAATTCCCAACAGTGCAGTAAGCACCCCGCAGACATATCTTATCGTGTAGGATATGGCGCCGGCTCTTTCATATGCTTCGGAACTGTATTTGACTTCATAGATGTTGGACATTGCTTTCATATTGCGCACGAATATATGCGCATATGTTACGTCATCAAGTTTTACAATGAAGGATGCGGGAAGAAATTCATGCCCCAGTTCCGCCATAACTTCCTCACCTACAAGTTCTATTCCCGCCTGATAGGCATCCATCTGTGAGACATATTTAATTTCCGTCACATGTGCATCGGCTACTAAAACATCCTGAATATCGTTAAGAGTTTTTTCATCTGCTTCCGGTATGACATACACCGTTATATTAAGCATTTCCTCCATCATGGTATCGGAGTTATATGATACATTCATAAGAAGTATTCCCACAACACCCATCAGCAGTATCGTCACACACACCGTAAAGATAGAGGTTATAAACAACACCTTGTTCCGGACAATGTTGTTAAAGGACTCTATTAAAATGTATTTAATACTCACAGGCTTCATTTTCGTAAATACTTCCTTCCGTATCGCTGACTATTTCTCCGTCCTGCAGGCGGATTACTCTTTGTTGTAACCTGTCCACTATACGAGTATCATGAGTAACCACCACTACCGTAGTACCCAATCGGTTTACTTTATACAAAAGATCCACTATTTCCACGCTTGTTTTGGGATCAAGATTTCCCGTAGGTTCATCGGCAATCAGAATATCGGGAGCATTTGCAATTGCTCTTGCCAGAGCTACTCTTGCCTGTTCCCCGCCCGCAAGCTCATCGGGAAAAGATTTTTCCTTACCTTCCAGATCCACCAGATGCAGAAGTCTCGGAACCACCTGTTTAATGGTTCTGTTTGACTCACCTACAATTTCCATAGCAAACTCCACATTCTGATAAACGGTTTTGTTCATTAACAGCCTACAGTCCTGAAAAACTACTCCCAGTCTTCTGCGGTAATGAGGAAGATCATACCTTGATAAACTCAATAAGTCATATCCGTTTACGAATATATCGCCGGATGTGGGTTTTTCCTCTCTCATCAGTAGTTTTATTATTGTGGACTTTCCCGAACCGGACTTACCGGTAATAAATACAAACTCGCCCGGATCAATATGAAAGGTTACTCCGTGTAACGCTTCGGTACCGCTTTTATATATCATTGATACATTATCGAAATCTATCATATTAATCCTTTCCCATGTTTCGCAAAAAACATTTTATCTGGCATATTGTATAGAACAGCACTGCGGATTCGAATTTCTGAACATCCAGACCGGTCAACTTGTTGAACTTTTCTATTCTGTAAACCAAAGTATTTCTATGCAGATACATTTTCCGGGCGGTCTCGCTTATATTCAAGTTATTCTCGAAAAATGCCTGCATGGTTTTTATTGTCTCATCATCTATCCTGTCATATACTTCGGAGGTAATTGTTTCTTCTATGAAGTGCTCCAACTGCTCTATCGGTATATCATGAAAGAATCTGGCAATGCCTATGTTGTTATAATTATAGACCGAATAACCTTCACTGTACAGAGAACCTATATCAAAAGCTTTTACCGATGTTATATAGGAGTTTCTGGCATCCTGCAACAGTGTGAAATACTTTCCTATGGATGCCTTTACCGGAACCATAAGCTGCTCTTCCAATGTGGATACCGCAGATAGCAACACCTGCTCGATGTCTTCCTTTGCCGCAAGAATAACAACGGTGTCGTCATTATCCAAAGTGGTGATAACGGTGTTTTTGGTGTCGCGGAAAAGATTCTTCAATATTTCGCTCACAGGGTATTCCGGGACATTTCCCGTTCTTACGGTCACTACCGTCTTCTTTGCTCCGGTATCCAAACGGAACACTTTATTGCGTTTATTCAATTCATTGCCGGATATATCGTTTTGCAGTATCTGTTTGAAAAAGAATTCCTTATCGGTCTTCTCTATATTATTGGTAAGATAATCTTTTACATAGAGGGCTAAAAGATTCAACACAAAATCGGTGTTGTCTCCCATCTGTTCAACAAACACATAATACTGTACATTTCTGATAGCTTTTATCTTTGTGAAGATTAGCCCATCTACAGCCGGTTTATCATTAGTGTCTTTTACAAGCTTGTCGAATTGGTCAAAATCCTTTCCTTCTTGGGAACTATCAGAACACAATAAAATTGTCCCCTTCATACTGATAACTCCAAAAAGGCATCCTAATTGCTCATTCAACAGCTCTCTCAATTCTCTTAGCAAGTCAGAGATCCGCCTTTCGTATCCTATATTACCACAATATATGATAAAGTGTAAACAAAATATATTATATGCATGCCTCTATCTCCTCCACCATCTCGGAAAAATCCAAATATCCGGTAAAGGGAACTCCTGCATAATCTCCGTTAAGATACTTAGATTGTATACTGTGTGTTTTTTGCGTTCTGAAATCATATTTATCCACAGAGAATATATTTTTATTACCGTCAACATCTATACTCAGAATATATACATCATCGTTTGCCAATTGTTTCATAATCCGGGTATTGTGTGTTGTAGCAATTAATTGTCCGGTTTGTGAAGCATCAAGAGCATCACCTAATGACTCAATTACTTCGCACATCAACAAATCATGAATTCCGCCATCAATTTCGTCAATAAAAACTGTTTTGCCTGAAACGGCTGACAAAATATAAGGCAATATACTCAGCAACTTCCGTGTTCCTGTGGACTCCAATTCAAAAGGAATATCCAAGATACTTCCGTTTAACAATTTTTTAAGATATAACTTATATTGCAATCTGCCTTCTTTTGTTTCAAATTTGTAATAGACCTTTTTCACATCGGAATACAGAGAAGTAAAGTAATTGTTCAATAACTTTTCTAAAGTAAAAAGTTCCTTGTCATCCCCGATTCTGACATATCCGCTCTCTAAATCCCTAAAAAGAGAAAAAGGAGTGCCGGGCTTTATCTTTTCCAAATGAGCTTCCCTACATGATACCGAATATCCTTGGAACCATTTAAGAATATCCAGCATGTTTTTATGAACTCTTAACTCAATAAATTTATTGTTTTTTGTAGCCGTTTCATTATCTAATATGCTCATAAAAGTATGCATACCCCAATATTTTTCAATATTTTGTTTTAATTCTTTGCTGTATGTGTCATCAAAAAATATTGCTTTGCTCATTCTTATATTGCCTTCGGATAATTGGAAAACGGTACCTGTACGTTCATTCAACTTATACCTCAATTCCTCCCGCACAACCCTTGCATCATCAAAGGATAAAGAATATGTACCGTCAACACCGCCAAGAAAAAAACCTACTTCAATTTCAATCCCGCCTTTGCTGTTTATTGTTTTATATTCTTTTATCAAATTCTCCGAAGTATATAGTGTATTTTTAATTAAATCTTCTAAAATTCCTCTTCTTTCATTTAATATTGTTGCTTTATCATATTCCTCGGAAAGATATACATCGGTAATTTTTTTTAAATCTGTTTGTCTCCTCATTGATTCTACGGTTTTCCTTAAAAAAAACAGTGAAGAGATAAGGTTGGATTTTCCGGAACCGTTTTCTCCGTAAACGAATACTTTCTTTTTGGGGATACCCCCTTTTCCTCGCAAATCGAACATAATGTCAGAAAACGACTTGAAGTTTCTTAATCTTATATATGAAAGCACACTAACACCTCCTTTTGGTATATAATATAACATAATATTCTCTTAATATCAAGTTTTTATTTGTCTAATGAAAAAAAACAATATCCTAACATAATATATTTACAGTCTTTAAAAAAACAGTTGTACAAGTCGTTTTTTAAAGATTGTTTTTTAAGTTTCTTAAGGCATCTTCAACATTCGTATAGCCTATCGTATCCGGGTTTTGAGAAATACTTTCAGACTCTAATAAAGCCAGAAGTGTTTCCTTATTCGGATCATCCGCCTTGATTTGCAAAAGATTACTCTCTTTTTTGTTTTTATCAGTTTCAACAGCGAAATCAGTTTTTTCATTCATAGCAGTTGTTTCCTCGAAACTCATTGTATATTTATTGTTATACGGAATCAACTATAATACATTTTATAGGCATTGATATTAAACCGATCTCTATATTCTTTATTTGCTTTTACACATTTATTCTGATACCATAAAAATACTAAGATTACGGAGAATGTCATGAAATATCTAACCTGGTTTAAGGCGGTATATGCCGTTTTGAGAATCCCCTTTACAGTATATTACAAGTATTTTCACAACTATCACTACAAAAAGTACAAACCGAAAAACAAACCTTTTATTCTCCTTTCAAATCACAATTCCGACGGTGACCAATTTGCGGTAGGCGTTGCTATTAAGGGGCACATGTTTTATGTAGCGAGCGAACATATATTGAGAAGCGGACTGGGAGGAAAGCTTGTCAGATTGTTGGCCTACCCTGTGGTACGCAAAAAAGGCGCCGAAGCAAAAAGTACCGTAAAAGATATTCACAAGAGACTGGAGCAGGGTGCCAATGTCTGTATGTTTGTGGAAGGAAACAGATCCTTTAACGGACAGACCGGATGGATTTCACCGACAAACGGAGCACTGGTAAAGCACTCCGATGCCGCCCTTATAACTTACCGGCTGGACGGCGGATACTTCCGTACACCCAGATGGGCTAAACATGCAAGAAAAGGACCGGAATTCGGCCATGTAGTCAATGAGTACTCAAGGGAGCAACTGCAATCCATGACCGAAGAAGAAATAACCGATATTATCCGCACCGATCTTTATACCAATGCATTTGACTGGCAGAGAAAGTATAAACAAAGATACAAAGGGAAGAATCTGGCCGAATATCTTGAGACGGTATTATTCGTATGCCCCAAGTGTAAAGCCATAGACACCTTAAAAAGTGCAGGCGATATATTCAGCTGCACATGCGGATTAAGCGTAAAGTTAAATGAATACTGCTGCTTTGAAGTACAGTCGGATGATGAGTTTGATTTTGAAAATGTATATGACTGGGATATGTGGCAACGAGAGTATCTTAAGAATAACCTTGATAAACTTAAAACCGAGTATATTGACAAACCCATATTCAGACATCCCGGTCAGACTCTCAACAGAATAAAGGTGGAAAAAGGTGTGGATTTGATAAATACCGGCACTATGGAACTGTATTCCGACAGATTGGAGATAACTTCCGAAGATAATTCCAGACGGGATGTTTTCCCTCTTTCCGATATAGCGGGATTCTCCGTTACAAAAATGATGAGAATACTGTTTTCCTTAAAAGACGGCAGCTATTTTGAGATAAAGTCCGATATACCCAGAACGGGCATGGGATATATGATGCTATACAGATATCTGACCGGCAAGGATTACATATAATTGAAATTCAAGTACTAAAATGGTATCATTCGGTAATGAGCGGTTTAGTTATAAGCCAGATGAGAAAAGCGATACATGATTACGATATGATTCAGGATGAGGATACTATCGCAGTGGGACTGTCGGGAGGAAAAGACAGTCTTGCTCTGCTTTACGGATTAAGCAAAATCAGAGGACATATAGAGCAATCGTTTGATATAAAAGCAATTACCTTAAAACTCAGCGAAGAAAATCCCGATACCGATTATCTTAAAAAATTCTGCGATAACATTGATGTGGAATTGGTAGTAAAGCAGACCGACATAGAACAGATTGTTTTTGAAGAACGGAAAGAAAAAAGTCCCTGCTCTTTATGTGCCAATTTACGCAGAGGTATGTTGAATGATACGGCAAAAACATTAGGTTGCAATAAGGTGGCTCTCGGTCACAACAAAGATGATGCCATAGAAACTTTTATTTTATGTTTACAATATGAAGGAAGACTGCATACTTTTGCTCCCGTTACCTATCTTTCAAGAAAAGATATAACGGTGATAAGACCGCTGATATATTCTTTTGAACAAGACATAACGGCTTTTAATGAAAGTGCGGGTATTACACCGGTTAAAACACTGTGTCCCGCAGCAGGCAATACCCATCGTCAGAGAATAAAGGAATATATTGAAAACGAAAGTTCCATCAATCCCAACTTTAAATACAACCTTTTCCGGTCATTCACGCATGCCAATATTTCCGGATGGAAGGAGGTGCTCTGATGGTTTTTTCCGGCCTTTTCTTTTTAACGGTTTTCCTGCCCGTAAGCCTCATACTTTACTACATTTCCAAAAACCGAACATATAGAAATATCGTTCTTACCGTCATGTCTTTAGTATTTTATGCATGGGGAGAACCGGTATATATACTGCTTTTACTGCTGACTTCGGCTTTCGTATACATTGTAGCCCTCCTTATACAGCAAAAAGCCGGCACGCGCTCAGCAAAAATTTACCTTATAACAGGTATAACGGTAATTATAGCGGTACTGGTATTCTTCAAGTATTCGGGATTTATTGCACAAAACTTATCGGCAATATTCAAATTTAAAAATCCTTTCAACGACATTGCCTTACCTTTGGGCTTGTCTTTCTATACTTTCACATGCATAAGTTATCTTGCGGATGTTTACAAAAAGAAAACCGAGGCCCAAAGAAACTTTTTGGACTTGCTTATGTACATATCGGTATTTTTTACCGTGACATCGGGACCTATAAGAAGATATCCCGACTGGGTAGCGGATATAAGAAGCGACAGAGAAACCTGGGAAAAATTCAATTACGGAGTGCACAGATTCATTATAGGGTTGGCCAAGAAAGCAGTTATAGCCAACACTGCGGGCACTTTGATATCTTCTTTCACAGGCACCGATTATTCCAGACTGTCGGTACAAGGCGCATGGATAGGAATACTTCTGTTCTCGTTACAGATATACTTTGATTTTTCCGGTTATTCCGATATGGCTATAGGATTGGCCTCCATGTTCGGCTTTTCCGTAAACGAAAACTTCAATTACCCGTATATATCTAAAAGCGCTACGGAGTTCTGGAGAAGATGGCATATAACACTGGGAGGTTTTTTTCGGGACTATGTATACATACCCCTTGGCGGTAACAGAAAATACAGAATAAGAAATCTTCTGGTAGTCTGGTTTCTGACCGGTCTTTGGCACGGAGCAAGCTGGAACTTTGTGATATGGGGACTGTATTTCTTTGTACTGCTTTTAATTGAAAAAGCTTTTCTTATCAAACTGTTTGAAAAGATTCCCGGGATATTCTCTCATATATACTTCCTTCTTGTAATGCTTATAGGATGGGTTTTATTCTACCACACGGATTTATCCCAAGCCGTACGCTACATTGGTGTAATGTTCGGCATAAAAGCCGCATCATTTTCCGACCCCATATTAACCATTCTGTTCAACAACAATGTACTGTTTATACTCACGGCTGTCATCTGCACCGTTCCGTTGGGGAAATTCTTGAAACAACAGGCGGAGAAATTGGAATACAGGCTTTCCAAAGGACATACCGATATACTGAACGGAATAATGATTCCGCTGTTCAATGCGGCACTGCTTATTCTTTCAATAATATTCTTAGTAGGAGACACATATACACCTTTTCTGTATTTCAATTTCTGATATGAAAAAACTTTGCATAGGTTCACTGTTATTCATTATAGTTATTTTCGCAGCAGGCATAATAAACATTGTCAATCCGAATAAACCTTCTGTATCTTTGGCGGAGAACCGTAAACTTCAGGAGAAACCGGTATTTTCCGTATCTTCTTTTTTTGACAAATCATATGCAAACAACTATTCCGCTTACTATTCCGACACTTTCATACAAAGAGACACTCTTATACAATACAGAAGAGCTGCGGATAAGTTTTTCGGATTTAAGAAGAATATGAAGATAGAAATAAGTAAACCTGTAAATACTCCTTCACCTTCCGCACTTCCTATAAATACTGTCACTTATTCACCTTCTCCATCTCCTGCAAACACCTGCACTCCCGCCACATCACAAACCGAAGCTCCTCCGTCTCCGACAGCTTCCGTGTTACCTACCCCCTCACCGACACCGAAACCTGAGTACCGGGCAGCTTCTGCAATTGAAGTGTTGAAGAGCCCTTTTTTCCTTGTGGACAATAACGTTGTGGCTACAATTTGGGCAAAAGATGAGAGTTTAAAGAAATATGCAATGTTCATTAATGAACTTAAAGATTCCATGGGAGAACATGTGAATGTCTATTCCATGGTAATACCGACCGCAATGGAATATTTCAATCTCTCGGACATGCAATATATAACCGGGTCACAGAAGCAAATGGTGGAAGATATCGCACAATATACAAACGACTCGGTGATAGATGTGGATGCATACAATGCTCTTTTTCATCACTGTAAAGAGTATATATATTATAAAACCGATCACCACTGGACACATTTAGGTGCATACTATGCCTACACCGCACTTATGCAAGCAATGGGAAAAGAGCAAGATATAGTACCTCTTGAGAGTTATGTTGATAGGGAGGTAATCGAAGGATTCATAGGCAGTGCATACCGAAAAACCAATCAGGACGAAAGAGTGCTGAATAACCCCGATACGCTTATCGCATATTATCCCTTAGTCGAATACAAATACATTATGCATAAGAAAACAGGACCGATAGAAAAAAGACTTAACGACTTAGCCTACGTCAATCCGAATAATCAATACTACAACATGTTCATGAGCGGAGGAAACGGCGTATATCACGAGTTCACAACGGAAAACAAAAACGGCAGAACAATACTTGTCATATGCGATTCCTACGGTGCCTCTTTTGTACACTTCCTTCTGCCGCATTATGAGAAGGTATACATAATGGATACAAGGTTTTATGACCGGGAATATCTTAACAACATGACAATAGATACATTTGCAAAAAGTATACATGCAGATGACATTACCACTCTTTTATACATGGACAGTGTAGCATACACTTTCAATACCGATGCGCTGTACGGGTTATTGAAATAATTCTATTATTTCTTTTTTGCTTCTTTAAATTTGCATATTTTATTCGTCTGTTATTCCGATTAAAACAGAGCATCAATCACAGCTTTTTTGATATATCCTTAAGATAAGCTTTAAGGTTGTCTTTCAGATCGTCTCTTCTTAAAGCATATTCTATCGTAGCCTGTACAAACCCCAGTTTATCTCCCAGGTCATATCTAATGCCGTCAAACTCATATGAGTATATATCCTGTATAGTTAAAAGAGTCCTTAGTGCATCGGTAAGCTGTATTTCCCCGTTCTTACCCGGTTTCTGATGCTCCAATATATCGAAAATCTCCGGCTCCAGTATATATCTTCCCAAAATAGCGACATTGGAAGGTGCCGCTGCTTTGTCGGGCTTTTCCACCATATCTTTTACTTTCATAACTTTGGGTGCTATTTCTTCTCCGTCAATTATTCCGTACAAACTTACTTTATCTTTATCGACAGACTGCACTCCCACTATGGATGCCTGATACTGTTCATATGCCTTTATAAGTTGGCTTAAACAGGGTTTTTCCGAGTATACAAGGTCATCACCCAAAAGCACAGCAAACGGTTCGTTGCCTATGAATGTCTTGGCGCAATGTATTGCATGCCCCAGTCCTTTGGCCTCTTTTTGTCTCACATAGTATATGTTCGCCATGTCGGATATACTTTTAATGTCTTCCAATTCGGCAATCTTGTTATGCTTCAGCAGCACATCTTCCAGTTCGTAGGATTTATCGAAATGATCTTCTATAGCCCTTTTGCCTCTGCCGGAGATTATAACTATGTCTTGGATTCCCGATTGCGCAGCTTCTTCCACTATGTACTGTATTGCCGGCGTGTCCACAACCGGAAGCATTTCTTTAGGTGTTGCTTTAGTGGCAGGCAGAAACCTGGTTCCCAGTCCCGCTGCCGGAATAATGGCTTTTCTTATCTTTTTCATTGCGCTCTCCTAATCGAATAACGAAATCTGTTTTCTTTTTTTATCCTTGTCGGATAATACTTTCCCCACTGCGGGAACATTGGCAGGCTTATATCTGTCCGTATCCTTTAAACGTGCCATTTCCAGAGGAAGCATCTCCGTTACCTTTGTATCGGGTTTAAGTTTAATCAGTGTAATTCCCTGAGTATCCCGCTTTTCTTTTACCGATATATCGGCAGCACTGAATATCAATGCCCTTTGGTCGGATGTTATCGCCACATATGACGATTGGTCTTTTTCATCAATAAGAGCAAGATAAAGAAGCTTGCTTCCCATATAGTATGCATTGAGCATCTTCTTTCTGTTCTGTTTTGTGCGGAATGTTTCAATCGGCACTCTGGCACCTTTGCCGTTTTCAAAAAGATAAATCATATGGCCTTTGAAATCGGCGGTTGCGACAACATATATTATGCGCTCATCTTTTTCCATCTCGCAGATATTGGGAAGATATTCCCCCAAATCCGACATCTTGCAGTCATCAATCCGATGCAACATGGACTTATATACATTACCCTGATTGGAGAACATTATAAGTTCAGCACCGTTATTAGAGGAAAATTCCTGCAACAGAACATCATCACTCTTGAACTTGTTTTCAACATCCGTCTTGAAGTCGACCTCACGTATCTTCTTCAAGTAGTTGTCTTTGGTGAAGAATATTTTTACGGGATAATCCTCAAATTCCGGCTCTTCGAATTCTTCCACTATCTGTTCTTCGTATATAATCTCGGTTTTTCTCGGTTGACCGTATTTTTCTTTTATTTCCGTAAGTTGTTTGGAAATAATATTCTCTATTTTGGTCCTGCTCTTCAGTGTTTCTTCCGCTTCTTTTATTTCCTTATTCAAATCTTTAATGTCATCCAGTCTCTTTAATATGTACTCTCTGTTGAGATGACGCAACTTTATCTCCGCTATAAACTCCGCCTGAAGGTTATCTATTCTGAAAGCTTCCATCAAGTTTGGAACAACCTCGCTTTCCATTTCGGTATTACGTATTATACGGATGGCTTCGTCAATATCCAACAGCACCCTTTCCAGTCCCAGTAAAAGATGCAACCGCTCTCTGTCTTTGGCTAAATCATATCGTAACTGTCTTCTGATGCATTCCACACGGAACATTATCCAGTAATCTATAATATCCCTTATTCCCAAAAGCAACGGTTTCCCTTCGATAAGTAAATTGTTGTTACAGGAAAAACCGTCTTCCAAAGGTGTTTTGGCATATAATATTGCCATTAGTCGTTCTATATCGGTACCTCTCTTTACATCAATGGTTATCTTAAGTCCCGATATGTCGGTCTCGTCACGGACATCGGTAATCTCTTTAATTTTACTGCTCTTAACCAGTGCTATTATACTTTCAATAATGGCTTCCGCCGATGTTGTATAGGGTATTTCCACTATCTCTATATGAGTGCCTTTTTTGTCGGTGTTGTATTTTGCTCTTAATCGTATCCGCCCGCGCCCGTTTGTGAATATATTGTCCATCTCCGCTTTATCGTATATGGCATAGCCGCCCGTGGAGAAATCCAGACACTTGAGATAATCCCCTAAATAAATATCTCTGTCTTTCAGATATGCAATTATACAATCACAGACTTCCGCAAGATTGAAAGAAGGCAGATTACTTGCAATACCTACCGCAATACCCTGGCTTGCGTTTACTAAAATATTGGGAAATGCCGACGGTAACATGACCGGTTCCATAAGCGTTCCGTCATAGTTGGGTGTAAACGGCACGCAGTCTTTGTCTATGTCGCGGAACATCTCCGCACTTATGGGAGCCAGTTTGACTTCCGTATACCTGCTTGCGGCATAACTCATATCCCTGGAGTACTGTTTTCCGAAGTTACCTTTGGAATCTATGAACGGGTGAAGAAGCGCTTCATTCCCTCTTGTCATTCTGACCATGGTCTCGTATATGGCCTGGTCACCGTGCGGATTCAACTTCATGGTCTGACCGACCACATTTGCAGACTTGGTTCTGTCGCCTTTCAAAAGCCCCATTTTGTACATTGTGTATAGCAGTTTCCTGTGTGAAGGTTTCAATCCGTCTATTTCCGGAATGGCACGCGAAACTATTACGCTCATGGCATACGGCATGAAATTGGTTTCCAGTATGTCGGTTATGAGTTGGGGCTTAGGGTGATTTACATTGTTATTATTATCTTTTTTACCTTTTTTCATGTATTATGATACATCCAGCATATCGGTATATTTATACCCGTATTCCTGAATATAATCCTTCCTTCCCTGTAAGTTATCTCCTAACAGCAAGTCGAACATATAATCCATATCCTTGACATCGGTAGGCATTACTTTTATAAGCCTTCTTGTGGCAGGATTCATTGTGGTAAGCCACATCATATCCGGTTCATTTTCTCCCAATCCTTTGGACCTTTGTATGGTAATCCTGGGAGATTGTCCGTTTTTCTTTTCATTGCCTTTTATTTCTTCTATAATCTCGTTCTTCTCCGCCTCACTGTATGCAAAGTATGTATCTTTCTTATGCGTTATCTCGAAAAGCGGAGATTCCGCAATGTATACCTTGCCCGCATCTATCAGGGAAGGCATCAGTCTGTATATCATGGTCAGTATAAGGGTTCTTATCTGGAAACCGTCCACATCGGCATCGGTGCAGATTATTATCTTTGACCACTTGAGGTTTTTCATATCAAACTGACTTATCTTCTTGTTGGCTTTTGTCTTAATCTCCACCCCGCAACCCAATACCTTAAGCAGGTCTATAATAATATCGCTGTCGAATATCCTGTTGTATTCTGCTTTTAAGCAGTTGAGTATTTTTCCTCTTACCGGTATTATAGCCTGAAATTCCGCGTCTCTTCCCATCTTTGCCGAACCTAAAGCGGAATCACCTTCCACTATATATATCTCTCTTTTATCGGCATCTTTGCTTCTGCAATCGACGAATTTCTTGACACGGTTGTTCATGTCCAGACCTTTACCCAATTTCTTTTTCAGATTAAGCTTGGTCTTCTCCGCCTGCTCTGCGCTTCTTTTATTTAAAAGAACCTGATCGGCTATCTTGACGGCTTCCGACTTGTTCTCTATAAAATACACTTCCAGTTCATGCTTTAAAAACTCCGTAAAGGCATCCTGGAATATTGAATTAACCAGACACTTTTTAGTCTGATTCTCAAATCCTCCGACCGAAGAAAAACTGTTGGATATGAAAACTAAACTGTCCTGAATATCGGTGTATGTTATCTTGGCTTCACCTCTTGTATATTTCCCCTCGGTAGTAATAAATTTATCCAATGCATAGGCAAAAGCGGCTCTCATAGCTCTTTCGGGAGATCCGCCGTTTACCAGATAGCTGGAATTGTAATAATGCTCTATAAGGCTCATGTCGGAGGAAAAACAGAAACATGCGGTAAATCTCGCATCATGTTCTCTGGAACCGTCTTTTTCCACAAGTTTCGTGTCTTCGGAGATAAATACGGGAGTTGTACAATTCTTATCTGCAACCACTTCCTCCAGATACTGTCTTATCCCGTTCTCATAAACATATTCAAAAGTCTGCCCCGACTGCTCATCCTTAAGTGTAAACTTAAGCCCGGCATTTGCAACAGCCTGTCTTTTGAGCATATCCTGGAAGTATTCCAACGGTATGTCTATGTCGGTAAAAACGGTGGGATCGGGCTTCCATCTTGTAGTTGTACCGGTTTTTCTGCTCTTATCTTCCTTTTTCTTGAGTCCGCCTTTATTATATCCTTCTTCAAAGTGCAGATTGTACTTGAATCCGTCGCGTATAACTTCCACATCCATATACTCCGATGCATACTGTGTGGCACAGCAACCCAGCCCGTTCAAACCTATTGATGCTTTGTAGTTGCCCGACAGATTACCGTCATATTTGGCTCCGGCATACAGCTCACAGTAGATAAGATCCCAGTTATATCTTCCTTCATTCTTGTTAAAATCGACAGGCATACCTCTTCCGTAATCTTTGACCGTTACGGATTTGTCCGCATGCCTTATGACCTCAATTAGATTTCCGTGACCTGCTCTTGCTTCATCAACGGAGTTGGAAACTATTTCAAATACCGAATGCTGGCAGCCTTCCAAACCGTCTGAACCAAATATTACAGGCGCGCATTTTCTGACTCTGTCCGGACCTTTGAGGGATTTAATACTTTCGTTGTTGTAAGTGTTCTTTACAGCCATTTAAAATAACCGCCTTCTCTTTTGTATGTTCAAGTAAATTATATGTTATTTCGAGCGTTTTTTCAATATGTCATTTTTCAACTCGAACTGCTATTTATCAATTAATACATAAGAAATCCCTTTAATTATTGCATATTTTTCAGCATATGAGTTGCTATGACAGTAGATTATGAGGTTATCACACCCGTCAAAAGCACCATGGGATATTTCAGTAACATTTTGTAATATTGTAATTTTCTTCAGATTCTTACACCCTGAAAAAGCCCTTTCACCAATATATGTTACACTGTTCGGTATTTCCACTTCCAAAAGACCGATACATCCTTCAAAGGCATTTCCGCAAATTCTCAAAACTCCATCGGAAATAGTAAGGTCGGTAAGATTAACACAATCTGCAAAACACGCATACGGTATGGTTTCTATCTTTTCAGGTATAATCATCTTTTTTAGATTGGTACAATTGGAAAAGCAACGCCAGTCTATCGCAATTACACTTTCAGGAATAACCACATTATCAAGCGAAGAACAACCGGAAAATGTGTACTCCTCAAGGCGTTCTATACCATCAGGTATAATAACATGCTGCAATTCCGTACATCCGGAAAAAGTATGTTCCGGAAGCAGGGACGACAATTCAACTGTTTTAAGAGAGGAACCGGAAAACACACCGGAGCCCATACGAACTACACTCTTCGGTATTTTTATATAATCAAATCTACAATCTTTAAATGCTCTGGAACCTATACTTTCAAGATTATCGGGTAAATTAATATTCTTAATATCCGAACAACCTCTAAATGCTTCATCTCCTATGGCTATAAGGTTATCGGGCAAATCAATATTCTTAATACACCAACAACCGCTAAATGCTTCACCTCCTATCCATTTAAGCGTTGAAGGTAAAATAATTTCAGTCAATTTTTTATTATCTAAAAATACTTTGAAGCCTATACCGGTTACAGGTTTTCCTGTGATATATTCGGGTATATCCACTTTTTTTTCCTTAGCGAAATACTTAGTAATTGTCACTCCCCCATCATTTTCTATTCGGCACAAAAAAGGATATTTTAAGAAAATTCCGTAAACAATGGATAGTACAATTAAAAAAGCAATCTGACACGCAACAAACAGAATAATAAAATTAATGATAGTTTTACGGTAAAGCTTTTCACTCTCTTTCATAGTTGTTTTCATGATTACCTCACTTCTTGTCTTATTAATGGAGATGCACTTACTGACTAAACTTTTCGTAAAAACTATTTGCAAAAGTGATCATACTCCACACCATATACTACGATAATCGGTCTTATGCTTGTCAAATTTTAAGCATCAGTCAACCTCTATAAGTTCATGTGCTTTAAGAACGGATATACCGGCATTAAGATTTGCCACACGTCTTTCCGGCTCTCTGTCTATTCTGAAACTAACTGTTGCCTGAGGCATTCTCCTTCTCCCGTCCGCTATTTGTATATACAATTTATATGAATTATACAGGCTTATTTGTCAGATAACCTACATCGGGTATAAGTTTATTGAGGTCTTTGCCTATTCCTCTTTCCAGCATTTCGCTTATCTCATCCAGCACCTTGACACATTCATTACACCCTATTTCCATAAGATCGTATACAGAGGAATCGGACTTCTCATCCTCATTCATAACATGACTCCAGATGCGTCCGTTCACATTCAATACATCCACATCCTCTTTTACCTTTTCCACATAACATTTCTTCGGAAGCGGTAAAAGATTAATCCACCATTTCTTTATGTTCTTGGGATCATAGAATACTTTTTGTGTCCGTATCATTTTTACTGCCGAGTTGTATACTTCCTTTTTTGTCACCGCATTGGGTTGTGTGTAGTTTATGAACTCGGTTATATACTCCACTATTTCATACGGCAGCGGCTCCGTCCCTATAAGTTCCGTTATATCCTGTTTGTATGCATCTATACCGATCTTTTCTCTCCACAACCTTATATCCATAATATATTCCACCATGTAGTGAGACAGATACACTTTACCGGTGCTTGAGTTAAAATAGTTTGCCCCTTGTTTTACTGTCGCCAACACATAAGGATGGAGAGTCTTATCACAATAGAAATGGGTAAGGAAACCGGCAAAATATGCCAGTCCCTGCTGATAAGCGGAACCGTCCAGATTCTGCAACCACAATACAAAGTCTTTAAAGAATTTAGCCGTTTCAATCCTGTGCATCATTGATCCCGCTGCGGGTACTCTGTTATCGAAAAAGAGCGGAGTTATGTGATAATAGAGGAAGTCCGGTCCCTGTGCACCGAAATTGTACAACTGCATATTATTCTTTATGGCGTCTTTGACATTAATATCGCCGATGGCATCTTTAACATTCTTTGCAAAAAGTATATGTGTCAATATGTCAGGCATTTTCTCTCCTTTGATTCAATATTTCAATATGTTCATTTATATGCGTAAATCCCGTGTAATATATTGTAAAAGAGCTTGCACTCTTAGGTACCGAACCTCTCATAATGTCATGATAAATATGGCTGTTGTGAGTATTTGTTATAGTCAGTATGTTACCGTCTTTTTCAATGTCAATGTCGCCTTCATTGAAGGTCATATGTTCTCCCGGCCGGCAATCATACCGTTTGTCTTTGTTCTTTACGGTACAGGGAGCGGTAAAGCAGAACTCCACCTTATACGGAACCTGGTCCATGCCTTCGGATTTTATATCCATACAAACACCTGTATCTTTAAGAGCAATTGTAACATGATAAGTCAATTGTACTCTGTTTATAACAGGTCTTTTGGAGTGGTCCATTTCTTTCCATACAACTGTGTTCGGTTTCTCCGGCAGAGGTCCGTGATATTTGCCCTCGGCGGTCATTGTAAAACGGTAAGTGTCATCACCCGTTTTCTCTATTTTTTGGGGAATAAGCTGTGCCACCGCAAAGAAGGATGCACATACTCTTACGAAACACCGTAAATTGCCTTTCTGTACAAAAAGGAAATTGGGAGATCTGGTAAGTAAAGTTACGGAAAAGTCCTCATTCTTTCTTCTTACTATATCCTTATGGAATATGTTAAAAGAGGCGGGACGAGTAACGGTTTTCGGCTCATACTCTTTAAGCTTCGGATTGAGTAAATACATCCACAGAACCGAAGGTCCCCTGCCTGTCCTTTCTTTTATACTGTTAAAAATCTCATCGGCCATTCCGGCAAATAAAGGATTCTTATCCAGATAAGACATGTGCAGGTATGAATGATAATATCCGTCGGGATAAAAGGTTGCGCTCACATCCCCCTCCTGCTTGTCTTTTCTGTTGGAGTTTTGTGTAAACATGGTAAAGTCCGGCTCTATGTAGTACAACATCAGTTCCAGATTTTTTCTGACGCTTTCCAGATAATAGTCATTTTTTGTTTCTTCGGCAATGATAATAAAAGCGTTATTGCACTCTCTGTTGTACATCGGAGATCTTTCGGTATACTCTCCCGCCTCATCTATATCCACACCCTCATTTAAATATGCCTCCGAAATTTCTTTAAGGCAGTCCATCTTAACCTCGTTGTACAGCATAAGCGCCGATGAGGAATACATCCATCTGTGGTTGGGTGTAATAGTACCTCCGTTACATACGCCTTTTGCTACCGGAACAAGATAAGCTTTCAGTCTGTCCCTAAGAGCAATCTCTTCTTCGGTCTTAGCATATTTCTTCATGATTCTGTATCCTCTTACAAGAAAATTCGATAAGAGTACAGGTCCCGTTTTGTAATCGCTTATCTTGGTGTCCACAGTGTAGTCTTCACGCTGAGCGGAATACAGGTAGTCTATGAGACAGTCCATTATATACAACAAATTTTTGTCACGGTAAAACTTACTGTCTTTGCAGTAATAGCCGGAAGACATGGTCTCTATAGGTACCGCATTATTGGCATAGTCGGGAAAACCGTAAGCGCCGTATATGATACGCTCATCGGGATTAAAGCGTTTTAAGTCATTCTCGATAGCCGCCTCATTACCTTTGACTATATCCGGGTAGTGCGATTTCATTTTGTCTCCTTCGTGCCTATTATGTCAACAGACGCATCTATATGCGTAAAACTTGTATAATAAACAGTGAATACGCCCTTGCTGGGAGGTACCGAACCTCTCATATCTTTATGATATGTGTGTTCGGAAAAACTGTTTGTAAGCGTAAGACAATCATTCTCTTTTTTAATCTTAATCTCTTTTGCGTTTACCGATAAACACTCATCGGGCAGTCCTTTAAGTTCCACAGAATCATATTGCACATCTACAGGAGGAGTTATGCAGAACTCTATCTTGCACGGAACATTATCGCATCCTTCCGTTTTTACATTCAGACTCACTCTGTCGGGTTTAATCTTTACCGTAACTATATATTCCAAATCCACCTTGTTATTAACCGGTCTTAAGGAATGATCCATTTCTTTCCATGCGGTAGTTGCAGGCTTTTCCGGGAGAGGTCCGTAATACTCGCCGTGAGCTTTCATCTTCATCCGATATGTATCCTTACCGATAAGCTCTATTGACAAAGGCTTGAATTGAGCCACGGCAAAGAAAGAAGCACATATCCTTACAAAACATCTCAAATCACCTGTCTGCACGAAAAGGAAGTTGGGCGATCTTGTAAGAATAGATGCGGAAAAATCTTCGTTTCTGTATCGCACTATATCACCGTGAAATATATTGTATGAAGTGGGATACTGCTCCATCTTCGGCTCATATTCCATAAGCTCGGGATATGCAAGATACATCCACAGTGATCCGGGACCCGTTCCGTGTATCTTTTCAACGGCATTGTATATATCGTCTGCAAACTTGGCATACTGCGGGTTATTTGTCAGATAGGACATATGCAGATATGTATAGTAAAGATAGTACGGTTTTGTAACGGCATTAACATTGCCTTCATGCGTATCCACTCTGTTGGAGTTTTGGGTGAACATGGTAAAATTAGGTTCCAGATAACGGAATAATAGATCCATGTTTTTCTTGGCATATTCAAGATAGCTCCTATCACCGGTTTCCAAAGCTATCTGCATGAAAGAGGTGTTACATACTTCGCTGTAATGCGGAGAACGCTCGGTATATTCGCCGAACTCATTCATATCCACACCTTCGTTCAGATAGGCGAAAGCTAAGTTTCTTAAGTCTGTACTGTCCATTATGTTTGCCAGCATAAGCATTCCCGATGCTCCTATCCATCTGTGATTGGGCGTATGAATTCCTCCGTTCAACAAGGATTTTTCCATCATCGGAAGATAGTCGGTAAATCTTTTTAGCAGTTTCTTTTCATCATCGGTCGATGCATACTTTTGCATTATTCTGTATGCTCTGGATATATTTACGGCCTCAAATAAAGGCGAACAAAAGAAGTTGCTTTCCATCATATCTATTGTGAAGTTGGGCCTGTGATGGCTTTCCATAAAAGCAAGCACATTATGCATCAGTTCCAGAAGTTTCGGGTCTTTGTAGTACTTATTGTCTTTACAGTAATACCCTGCCGCCAAAGAGTCCATGGGTGTAGTGTGCATTGCGTGTGAAGCATATCCGTAAGAATTCCTGAATGCACGAATAGCGGGATCATATATACGGAAATACGTGTCAATAGTCGCTTCGTTACTTTTTACATTGCCTAAATAATGTTTTTTCATAAAATATTTATTCGGTGAGCATTGCCGCACCTACCACACCCGCATCATTTCCCATTTGCGCTATAACCAATGTTGATGAAGGTGTCTCCTCCCTCGTATATTTGTATTTCAATATATATTCTCTCAACGGGATAAGCAACCTGTCGCCTTCGTTGCATACTCCTCCGCCTAAAGCTATAACCTCCGGCTGGAATATGTTTATTATATTTACCAGCCCTTCTCCGATATACCTTATATAGGTGTCGCAAACATTCTTTGCCACCGAATCTCCCATTCGTTCGGCTTCAAAAGCGGTTCTGGCACTTATATTATCCAAATTGTGCCCGCATGCTTCCCATATCTTGGAATCTCTGTTTGCAAGTGCCGCTTTTTTTGTCTGTGCAATGAGAGCGGTAGCCGAAGCATAAGCCTCATAGCATCCGTTTCTTCCGCATGTGCAGGGTTCGCCGTCCATTACCAGAGTGTGATGTCCTATTTCCGCTGCGGCATAATTGAATCCGCTGTAAACCTTATTGTCGATAACCACTCCGCTGCCTATACCGGTACCTAATGTTATGGTAACCGAACAGTATGTACCTTTAACCGCTCCGCAGACACTTTCCGCAAGCGCCGCAACATTGGCATCATTGTCGATGTATACGGGAAGAGAAAAATACTTCTGCAGCTCTTTCCTTATATTCACATTTCTCATTCCGAGATTATTGTTATATATCAGTATGCCGTTTACCTTATCGGGAGTTCCAGGGCATCCCACCCCTATTTTTTCTATGTCGTTTTCACTCATCCCGGCTTTTTCGATAAGCTTTTTGCAGAGTTTGGCCATATCTCTCAATACGGCTTCGTAGCCTCTTTCGCTTTTTGTCGGTACCTTGTCCTTAACAATTATATTACCGCTTTTGTCTACTATACCCGCCTTGATTGCGGTTCCTCCGAGGTCAATTCCGATACTGTACATGTCTTCCCTCCTATAACACATATTGCAGCACCAAAGCGGCTGCAACAAACAAAATATATACCATAAATATGGCAAGGTCAATCTTTCCGTACTTCAATTCGCTTATACTTGTACGCCCCTCCGAACCGTTATAGCAGCGGGCATCCATGGCTGTCGCCAGATCGTCCGCTCTCTTGAAAGAAGATATGAAAAGGGGCACCAAAACCGGTATGAAACTCTTGGTTCTCGCAATTATATTCCCCGTACCTATATCCGCTCCTCTGGCTGCCTGAGCCTTAATTATCTTCTCGGTCTCTTCCATGAGAGTAGGTATGAACCTCAATGCAATGGATATCATCATGGCTATTTCCGCTATGGGAACTTTAATATATTTCAAAGGATACATCAGCTTCTCGATACCCACGGTAAACACCAAAGGTGTCGTGGTATATGTCATAAGAGACCCTGCGGAAATCAACAACAATATTCTTGCACTTACCAAAGCCGATGTCACAAGTCCTTCTTTAGTAACTGTGATAAATCCGAGAGTAAATAACGGAGTACCGGTCGCAAAGAAAATATTCAATATCATGGTAAATATGACAATATATATGACAGGTTTGAGTCCTTTTATTGCATACCGTAAACTGATTCCCGAAACAAGATAAGCAGTTACGACAAACACCGCACTTAAAAGCAGCGGATAAAAAGAGTCAATTATGAGTAAGAGAATCATGGTGAAGAAGGTCATGATTATTTTAAGGCGCGGATCGGCCTTATGTATAATTGAATCTCCCGGTATGTATTGTCCTATAGTTATTCCCTGCACTTAAAAAGTCTCCCGTCCAATCCGATAAATTATATCACAATCGCATATATATACAACTCCCGTAAAACTTACCGTCAACTTAAATATATACCATGTTTACGGGCTTTCTTAGTTCTGAAAAGCCAATTTGTCAACTTAAAATCCGTCAGAATACTTTAACAGCCTGCGTTGCTTTTCCGTTGTTTACGTAAGAGATATCGCTTTTTACCCATTTCCCAGTCGCATCGCTCTTCTTCGGTTTCCAAAATCAGACCGGGAACTTCCACCGGTCTTTCATTCTCATCCAATGCCACCATTACGACATATGCTACATTTATGAGTTTCTTTTCTCCGTTCAACTCCTCCACATACGACTTGACGCATACTTCCATGGAGGTTTTCCCGACATATGTAACCTTTGCCGTAAGCAGTACCGTATCGTTGGCATAAGCCGGTCCTTTAAATTCCAGCGAATCCACCGCCACCGTAGTAACATTGCGGTTGGAATGTCTTCTTGCGGCTATTGCGGCGGTTATGTCAATCCATTCCATAATACGTCCTCCGAACAGTCTGTCATTGCCGTTTAATGCGGACTGGGTTAATATCTGTGCCTGTTCGGTATATGAATCTCTAACATACTTTTTCATCCTATTTCTCCTCGTAAAATTCATTAATTGTTATGGTCTTAAACCGTAATCCTTCCGCATTTTGTGTTACTGTCATCATTCCCGACTTTGTTATACTCACATTGATTATATCTCCCTGCGGAAGTTTCTGAATGGTTATTTTATCCACAAGGCAGTCTAAAGTAAGCCACTTTCTTGAAATATCGCTCATAATATACTTCAACTTTCCCGTACCTTGTTCAATCACTTTATCGAATATATTTTTCCCGACCAATGCATCTATATGGGATATGACATTATTCGTATCCCAAAACTGCCTGCTGAGTTCATAACCCGCCTTTTCGCCCAGCATATATGCAGCAGCGGCCGCATTTAAAACATTTTTATTGGTTATAAACTCGGAAATACCCAATGCAGCGGCGGCACGTGTTAAAGGTGCACCTTTTTTCCTGACTTTATCCACTATGGCCAACTGCATAAGCTGGAAAATAACCACCTCTTTTACCGTTAAAAAGACATCGATAGGCTGAGTATCGGTAAAGTCGAAATCCTGCAGAAAGTCTCTCCTTATCTTTTGCACAAGATCCTTTTCCTCTATGGGTGACTCTATTGTAATTATGCTGTGATCGTTTTTGGGCAACAGTCGCAACCAGAATCCTTTTGAAAAACAGTAATGGGCAGTTGCCATATCTATGGAGTTGCAGCTTACCACCGACACAACCCTCTCGGGGTCTAACACGGCCTCCATAATGAGTCGGCCGGTAGTTGTTATTACTCCCTTTTTCACCAACCCCAATTTCGATAATTCGCTTTTTGCCCGCGTAAAAGAGGTCTTACTGTTTATGTCCGGATTATATACCGCCTGCGAGATATAGTTCTGCTTTATATCAGATAGGGCTATAAGGGCCGAATAGTCATGTGCACTTAAGATATAGAACATTATTCCTCCTCCTGCCAGTCAAACAGACTGCTGACAACCAGTGATGTATTTTCATGTCTGAAAGCGGCACCTTGAGCCTGTTTAGCCGCCCTTTCGGTGGCACAGGCCGTATAGCTCGAAAGATATTTCCGGTCTTCAGGCATAACGGTACCGGTCAGCATTCTTTCATAAAACCTGTCCGTTTCATCGGCTTTGATTACGGTATCGGCAAATGCCTGAATAGATTCATAAGTAAGTTCGCCGTCTTTTACCATGCTCCTTATCTTTTCTCCGTATCTTCCGTTAACGGCGTTTTTGTATGCATTTTGCGCATCGCTTATCGAATCCAAAACAAGAGACATTATTCCTCTTAAATGTATTGAAGGAGAGGCAATTACTCCCGCTTTGGTGTTTTCCAAAGCAAATGCGTTTGCAAGCTCCATAAATGCACTGTACGATGTACCCGATGCAAGACTCTGGAAGACATAGTTTGCATATACTATCTTGCCTGTGGCATCGGTAATCTCTTCGCCCCGCTGCTGCAGACCAAGTGAATCATTGTTGTACCCCAAAGCTGCCAGACTGTTGGTAATGCCGGACAGACTGTTGAAGTAGTTGTTTATTGAGGATTCTATTGCACCGACACTTTTGTATGCAACCGCATTATCTTTACTTCTTGAAAGGGTCTTTATAAGTACCTCTCTGTATTTGGGCCATCCGGCTGCAAAAGCATTGGAAAATGTTTCATAGAGATTTACAAGATTATCGGCAAAATCACTCTCGGTCCGGATGTCGGTATATTTCTCTTCAGGTATCTCCTCTTTCTTATCCGTTCTCTTTATATCGGTCAGTAAACCTTTCTTTCTCTTCAACGTAAGTGATCCTACCGCTACGGCGGCACACAACATGGATGCGGTAACCGATGCTACATTGGAAAAAACCGTTCCTAAAGGTCCGAAATGATCATATGCGGTCCCGTCACCCGCCAACCATGTAAGAAAACCGTCAACAGGCGTTCGTTGAAGTCTGTATATATACTCCACCCTGCCTCCGAATGAAGCCTGTACCGAAACGGTTAAGTGGCAGTTGTTCTTGGTCAGCAAGTCATAGAGTTCGTAATAATCGGTGATTTTCAGGAAAAAAGCGGTATGCTCCTGCTGAAGCTCGGAAAAAACTCCTTCAACGGAAAAATCACGGCTTCCGGGAAAATACTTATTAACTTCCGGTTCTTTGGGATTGGGTTTATACGTTATGAACATAGCCGAGTTCAAATGTGTTTTCAGTGCCGTTTCCTCAGCCGATGTATAAACCAACTTCGTTTCTATCATTACTCTTGATTCTTCTCCGGCAGATATTTTTTTCGGCAGACTCTTCCAAAAGTATTCAATGGTATATTGTGAATCCGCGGAATATTGTTTCCGTATATATCCGTCCGATACATATGTGTTGTCTTTAGGATTTTTTTTGGTATCGGGATTAACCAACTTGACATCCTGCAATATCCATACGCCTCTTATCTCGCTTGTTGCCGGTGCGGATAAAGCACTTAACGGATAAAACAGTATCAAACAAACAAGGATAATCGGGAATATCCGCTTAAAATCGGCTTTGTGGACTATGATAAATTCGGTAAACTTCAGTACAAGAAATATCACTATCAGCACAATACCGATATAGTATGACAGAAATGAAGAATCAAACAAAAAGGTAGGAACGGCCAGCAAAAGACCGGTAACATATCCCCCCATTGCCTTCACCGTTATATCCTCATCCTTGGAATCGGAAAATACCCTGTGGAAAACATCCCAAGTAAAGCCGTACTTTTTACCCATACCTCTGAAAAATATAACCGCAATTATTAAGGAAATAATGCTTTTTGTCCACGCATTATCTCCGGTCAGCATGTTGTATGCCATAAAGGAAAAACCCATGCCGAGAATAAACACATATACATCCTTCAGTGTTTTAAAACGAAAAGACTGAGAGATATATGTTTTTGCCCCCGGAATTACACCCTTAAAAGGTTTCTGCAACGAATACAGAGGTGTCAGCAGCATTACAATAAAATATGCATATGCCATTTTGCCTAAAATACCTCCTGTAAGCCCCAGGAATCCTCCGTTCATCCCGGCATCGGCATAAGTAAAAAAGGAAAGCATCCTTAAAAAAACCGTATCAATCCCTGCAGAGAAGAGAAGACTTACCGCAATCCATATGACTGCTACTGCAAATACAGGGATAAGATAAGTAGTTCTTCTCAAGCCCTTTCGTAAATCGATAAGCATATACTTTAAGCCCGTAAGCCCCAGCCTGTTTCTGCTTTTCTCTAAAGGCTTGCTGAACTGCATCATGTTTTCGGCTGCCGAATACTCAGGTACATTGGCAATACCTATGGGAGATCCGCATTTTCTGCAATATTTGGCTTTATCCGAAACTCGCAACCTGCAGTTTTGACATACTCTGGACAATTGCACCCTCCCTGTCAGAAATTGATTTTATCATAATATCAGGCATATTTACACACTAAGCACCCCAAGATAGTGTATAATGAATAAAATGATGACGCGAACAAAACAAATAGCATATACGGGAATATTCACCGCAATAATAGCGGTTATGTCCCAACTGGCAATACCTATGCCTTCAGGCGTTCCGGCTACATTGCAGACTCTGGCCATAGCTATAACGGGCTTACTGTTAGGTATTAAGGCGGGTACCTTGTCCGTATGCCTGTACATCACAATAGGCACAATAGGTATTCCGGTATTCTCCGGCTTAAGAAGCGGGTTCGGTACTTTATTCGGAGTAACGGGCGGTTTCATATTCGGATTCATACCTTTCGTGTTGCTTTGTGCGGCTGCAAAAAATGTAAAGAACAGAATAGCTGCAATAGCGATATGCATTGCCGGTCTTTTAACCTGTCACTTATGCGGCATTATTCAGTTTATGATAATAACGGGTAAACCTTTCATACAAACGGCACTTACAGTATCATTACCCTACCTGCTGAAAGACATAGTATCCTGTATACTGGCTTACATAATATCCGTTAAACTAAGTAAGGTTATAGCTGTGGAATAACAGTTATAACCTCTTATTTTATAGGAATATTAAATAGTTTAATCACTCAATGCCTGCAAAATCCAAAACATTAAAACTTATAATTGTTCCTTCACAAACCTGCTTTACAGATGCGTTTCCTTCGGAATCATAGAACTTTATAACAGACGGGCCAAGGTCATAATGTGATTACCGGAAGCAACAGTAAAATACGGACAAAACTTTTGTTATTCCGGATTTCACTCTTTTTTCCCTAAAATATTACCTGGTAACCGTCACCTCGGCTTTAAACAGTCCGTCATCGGTAACATAAGTAATTGTCGCGGTGTTCGGACCGTCTCCTACAGAGGATATATTATAACAAAGGTCATACGGATTATAGCCTTCTCTTGTACCGGTAATAGCTATTTTATCCGGATCGGAACTGGTTATGGTTCCTTCGGGTACCGCTATACTTTTACCGTATTGGTCATAAGCATATATATACACATAATCCTTGTTAAAAGCGGACATATACAGGTAATGAACTTTCGGAGCATCGACTTTTAAGTGGAACGGAAATACGCCTATTACATAACCGCGCTTTCCTATAACCTTTATTTTGGCTTCCATATCTTTCGTAACCGGTCTTACCGTCACAATTTCGCTTTTTTCAGTTGATACCGCAATGTTATCCACATCAACCTTGTAACTAAAAGCATCCGGTAGCGCTACTTCATCTGTAGACTGTATCTGAACAATCATCCTGTTTACAGTTGCTCCGCTGACTTTTATCTTCAGATTATGGTCTTCGGATAATTCTCCCGCATACATGAAATTCTTGTCGTATAAGAAATCTACCTTGCATCCGACAATATCCGTATCATTGACTGCTGTCAGAGTAAACTCCTTCACCGCTTCTATATAATTCGGGTTACCGGAGCCGGGCATACCGCCTTTGCAGGCAACAATCTTAAGTGTCTCCGTTCCGGCTTTTTTTGCGGTAATATATGTATAGTGCTCATTTATTTCCTGTCTTCCTATTTCAAAAACCGCCGAATCACCCGTTCCGTAAGGGTCATTGTCATCCGCCCTTCTCACTTCAAGATAATATTGATGAAAGCTGAGATTTACAAAATTCCCCAGACTGTCTATCAAAGAAAATTTCCTAAGTTTCATTGTTTTTCCTACCATCAATGCCTGATAATCCTGCTCGTATCTGATATCGGTAAAAACATTCACATCACTTTTCCCTACCACAGTCACTTCGGTACTTAAATTCCATTTTCCGTCATCGGACTTGAAGGTTACAACTGCGGTATTTATACCGGAAGTAACTCCGTATGCATCAACACTGACATCCGTTGTAGCAATAACACCCGGTCTTTGGTCGCCCAAGACAATTTTTGATGTGTCCGAACTGCTGAATGTGCCTTTCGGAGGTAATATTCTCTGACCGTATTGGTCGCTGGCGTGCAATTGTAACCATCCGCCTTCATAGTAAAATAACCGCATTCTGGCAGCATAAGGTATAGCAGGGTCGGTTCCGGGAGCAGCTTTTACCTCTCTTCGGTCATACAGAGCACCTTTTTGATATAAATCCTCTATGAATAATTTCCCTTCTTTATTATTCAACTTCAAAGCTTGCTGTAATACTACGGTAAAATCCTGATTTGTAACTTTACCTTCTTTTACGGTTAATCCCTTTGATTGAGCAAAGGATCTTACATCGGCGCTTTCAAAATCCACGCCTTGCTTATAACCCAACGCCTCCATAATTATCTTTGCAAACTCATTTCCGGTCAAAACCTCCGACGGTCGGAAACCTGACTTGACATCAGTAACAAGGCCTAATTCCGGATGCTCATATGCATAAGCTAAAATAGGGCTCCAGTATGCTTTATTCAAGCCCGGCATATCGTTAAAACTATATGTACCTTTATAGAATCGCGCACTGTCTTCCAATCCGCGTAACCGTAAACCTATCAACAATCCCTGTGCTCTTGTGGTATTTCTTAACCAATACTCATCCTCAATAAGGCCTCCCTCTCCTCTTATGACTCCGACTGAGACACAGGCATGTATTGTATTTCTGTTATCCCAAGAGATTTCCGTTACCTCCGAAGAAGCTTCCGATTGTGAATCCTGTGTGTCTCCTTTTGCATACCCCGTAAACACCGGAGCAACTAAAACAGACAGCAATACAAATATTGCTACAAACTGAACAATGAACCTCTTTTTCATATCAAACCTCACATTCTTTATTAATTATAAATATTATATGTTAACTAAAAGTAACTTCTGTGCTCTATTATATACCTTTAAGATTAGCAAATTGCTTTGTTCATAAATTGTTTACAAATTCACGGCATTGTTTACAAAAAGTTCATAAATACAAGAAAATTACTCTTATTTTCCTCTATTTCTCAATATGTATTTCTCTTCACCATGTAAAGAACAGATAGGTAAATCTCCACTACCTGTTTATTTCTTTCAGCATATTAATTGACTTAACGACCCATTCCGTTGCACCTTCCAAGCGATAGGAAACGAAGCCTGCCTGTTTGAGTATGATTTCAACTTCCGCTTTTGTAACATTCAGATTAATTAAATCCGCTATATTTATTTTGGCAGCAATATCCTGTACATGCTCCCAATAGGTACCGGAATAACCGAAAACCGTTGAATAGCCTGCAATATCCTTAATTGCTTTTTCGACCGTTTCCTCGGTATCTTCATAAAACAGACTTCTGCCGTTATCATAGAGAGGATAGAAACTCTCCTTGTTGCCGCTAATCTTAATAGCCATGTTTGAAAGATGTCTGTCGTCCTGACGTGTAATGAAGTCCAGAAGAATCATCCGTGCAATATCCTCTTTGAACTTAGGACGCACTTCAATAAGATTTCTATACTCGTTATCCGACCGCTCTCCTTTAAACAGACGGCGGAAATGAACAATATACTCCTTTGAAAAATCATATAGAAATGTGGAAAATACGGTGTCTTTATCTGCACGTGTTGCCGGACAGCACGGAACGCCTAAGCGCTTTGCAAGATGATAGACCGCTATTTCCGATTCCACATCGGTAACAAGCGGATTGATGCGTTGCTTATAGATGCCGTACCTGCCGTCAAAAACGCCGTATCGTTTAATGTTATAGCCCTCAGGTGTATCTATACTGTCTCCCGTTAAATCAATCCTTTGCAGAAAGACGGACGAGAACACATCCGTCATCACAACATCCAAGGTCTCTTTTTCGTCGTTTGCAATCCACAGTAAATCTTTCGGATGGATACCCCTTGTAATCTCACATATACGCAAAACATCATAATGTGAAAGACCGCAACGAAACAGTATGCGTTCAATATCGCGGCGGTCACGGCTTACGGTGCGTTCTGTAAGAAATTCCGTAAACTGTTCAGGTGTCCATAATGAGGCACCGTGTGTATACAGAGTCACCACCTTGTTATATCTCGGCTCAGTGAAAGTAACAGCATTTGTTTCATCAATTATGCCGATAATATCATTATTCCACTTTAAATAGCGAACTGTATCTGTTCTTTTTGCAGTTTCCCGCTTTGACATAACAACGCCTCCCTTTCACCATATGATAATGATATTATAGCATGATTATATCCGGGGGCGTAAAGAAGCTATTTATCAATCAGTTTTCCGTCTCTCATACTTAAAACTTCGTTCGCATCGGCGGATATCTCCAAGTCATGGATAAGCTGTTTAACATACTGCCAATAACTTATACATACTTGTATATCTATTATTATATTGAAGTCCAGTTTCTTAACTCTTTTTACAGTTATATTATCACCGGCAATTGATGTGTAGGTGTTACATTTATAAAACAGGCAAGCATTAAACCCTCTAAAGCCTTTTAAACAATCATTTTCCGCTGCTCAACTTACCTGTGTCTATATATATAAGTTTTTTCCCGTCATTTATACAGAAGTAACCGTCTTGTGTATATGTTACACTTCCGCTTCTTTGCTCATATTCATCCTCATAGATAACTTTCTTTGTCGGTATATCCACTATCACTATATGTTCGCTGAAATCATTCAGACTTCCCTCTACGGAGGGCTTTGTTGATGTAAGTAATGCTAAATACTTGCCATCACTACTTATAGCATAATCTTTTATTGCCAAGCATTTATCCACATTTTCGGTTATGCACTCAAGATTTCCCGCATTTTCTCCTTCGGTTTCTAAAATATATATCTGATTGGCAGCATCGAATGTGTTGCAAAACTTTACAAAATACTTGCCTCCGTAATAACCTGCATACTCATGATATCTGTTTCCCTTTAAACTGTTTTTTATCTCCAAACTGCTTCCGTCACGTATGTCATATATGTATGTACGATTCCAACCGGGAGCAAGTCCTTGCATCTCATAACAGGTGTAAATAAATCTGTTGCTGTCAATTACCTCTCCTAACCGGTAATCCAGCCACTTATGAAAGTCAATCTGCTTAAACATTAAAAGCATATTGCTAGCACCGATTGTCATATTCTTAATTCTGATTGACCGGTTTTCCTGAATCAACCTGTATGAGGATCCCTTTGTCTCTTTAGGCATGTCTAAATAATAATCTATGCCGCCTGTAATCTGATTGATTATCTGTCCTTTGTCATTCACATAATCATAGCTATATATCCCGTCCGTACTATATTGAATAACGCATACACCGTCTTTTGACGACAAAAATGTGTAATACGGATATTCCTTTGAAAACAGTATTTCGCCTGTTTTCAGATTTGCCATGTACACGGTCGGAGTCGGAACAAATTTTCTAAGGAAAAATGCTACAATATCTCTACTAATCGGAACATATCCTTCTTTGTCACCGGTTATGGCAAAATTTATATTTTTCACAATATCATTGACCACACTGTAATCGGAAACATTGATTATTTCCACAGCTTGCGAATTCAGAATGCTTGCAGGAGCGGAATATTCCTTAAATACAAATCTGGTATCCTGTTTTATAAAATCATATAATTTTTCGTTATTATCAATGAGATTTTCTCTACATTCAACAAAGCCGGAAAGTATAACCTTGCCGTCGGCATTATACAGAGCCACAACCTGAATGTCGAATCTATAATAACCTGCGTTACCTTTCTCCGCATCAGGTATATCTTTGTCTGTTTTAAAAGTTACATAGTAGTATTTCGCAGCAACATTGTATTCATCGGAAAACAATGAATTTGTTAAATCATACAACCTGGCATCAATATCACTATATTCGCAGGTTTTAATTAAAAGATGTTTTATTCCATAAGAACCATACTTGCTGTTTACATACAGTCTTATCCAGTTTTCAAACGGATAGGAATAATCTTTCTTACTTATCTCGGAAATATCGGTACTGATTATTGCTTCTCTGCTTATAGGAAAAGATGTAGGCACGACACTGTCTGATAAAGCAACCCTCATCTTCTTTGCATAATAATGTGCAAATGACCCCGGTTCACAAGTAATCACGGTGTCTCCTGAAAACACACATTCTCCCATGGATATAACGCTGTTTGGTAGTGTAATGTTTTTTGCAGCCCTGTTAAATGCCCTATTCCCTATTCTTTTGATGCCTTCGGGTACTGTGATACTCCAAAGAGAATGCCACAGAAATGATTCGTCTTTGATTGTATCCACTCCCGGTATGGAAGGAATTACGCAATTATTCTCCGGTTTACATATATATCCTGCAAAAGTATCTCCCTCTACCACATAGTATGATGTAACTCCGTTGCCTAATGTAATATTACTCTGATTCAATGAATTAAAGGCCCCTACTCCGATATATTCGGTGCTGTCGGGTATAACCACATCGGATGTACAGCCGGAAAATGCACATTTTCCTATATACTTAACTTTATCCGGCAGAACAAGAGATTTTATCTGACAGTAATCAAAAGCATAGTCTTCAATAACTTCAACATTCTTTCCAAGGGTTAATTCAGTAAAATAAACCATATATCTGTTATTAGCAAATGCCGATTCCCCTATTACTTTTACCGTATCGGGTATAACAGCTCCATACAGATCTTTATATGCAAATGCATGTTTACCTATCTTTTCAACAGGTATGCCGCGTATTTTATCGGGAATATTCACATAAGCTCCGCCTTCGGGATTATAGTCCAGTATGGTTCTATGTCTGGCGTCAAAAGTGAAATACTTTATATCGGTATATGCAGACGGCTTCTCCGGTACAGGTGTAGGCGTAGGTGTCGGAGTCGGTATCGGTGTTGGTGTAGGTGTCGGTACCGGTGTAGGTGTTGGCGTAGGTGTTGGTGTTGGTGTAGGTGTAGGAGTTGGAGTTGGAGTCGGTGTAGGCGTAGGTTGAGTTGTCTGACTCGGCTCTACCGTCGGGGTGTCACTGGGTACAACAGCCGTTTCCGTCGCAAGAATAGTTTCCGAAGGTATCGGTGTATCGGTAGGCACAGTATCACAGGATGATAATGCCAACAATAGTGCTAATATCAGTAATATGCTTATTATTCTCTTCATTTCCTTCTCCAATCTTCCACATGATTTCATATATCCGACCGTTTCTATTTACTAATACTGTCCGGAACCATCGTATATTCCGGAAGAAAGTTAAGACGCACCCACGGATCACCCACGGCATCACAACCGTTATATGAAAACATCATATATGCGTCCTGTATCTTATACCATATATCCGCACCTTCTCCGGACAAATTTACATACCCTACATCACCGTAATCATCTATTCTCCAAACAGTCATTTTGATGCTGTCAGCTTTGTAAAGAAAATCTTTTTCTACCCATTTATATGTTTCTATGTCAGGTTTTCCAGGTAGTGTTTCCGCATATCTTATTATCAAAGAGTTAGCAGGTTGAAAGGTTTCCTCGTAGAAATAGCCCTTGCTCTCCTCTGAAAAAAATCTGCGAAATACAAAGGAAGATCTATATGTCTTATACAAAACGCTCTTTTTAACCAAGGTATCAACTGCTCTGTGTAAATCCGACTGCAAAACAGCATCAATTATTGATTCAATATGCGGTAAAACATACAGTCCTTTGCCTTCTATTACTGCATATTCATATGTTCTTGCAACATTCATTACAAGCTTTTCACCTTCTTTTTCAAGAATAATCTTACAGTCCGTTTTTAAGGGGGCCGCTTTAGTATATTCCGTCCAATCACAAAGACCCTTATTATCGAAATTCACGAACCACATATTTGTAATATCATATTCTTTGTCGTTGTTAATTAATGTAACCTTATCGTATCCGTTTAATTTAAGTGCAGCCATATCTTTTGTAAGAGCAGGCACTTTATAGTAATCGCAATTATTCAATTCAGCCTGTATATCCTTTACGCAAGTGTCTAAAACAAGCCACACTTCCTCATCGTTCATTCTAATATGGGCATAAAGACCTTTCTGCCAAAGAGATTGTGCGTATAGCGTTACATCAATTTCGGTTATTGATGAATACACATAGGTATAATGACGCCTTATTCCGTACTTAATTAAATTATCGGGTTTCTGCTCCAATGTTTTTGTATAGTGATTGGCTATAGCGGACACAACCGCATATTTTTCCTGCCCCCAGTAGTATAAGTCACCTGATCTGTTCATTTTTCTTATAAGCAACGGACTGTCGCACATCATATCATATACACTTGTTTTAATAATAGTGTTCTTCTGGTTGGTCCAATTGTTTATTTCCCAATAACCGATATAATCAAAAGCTCTGTGAAATAGCGTAATATTAGATACTGCATATCTATACATAACATGGTCATGCCAAACATGAAAACCATCATATCCGCCGAATGCATTATGGGTTAACGGATACGCCGTACCGTAATATACCTCATTATCTTTTGTAAATTTTATACATTTACTGTTTTCATCTATCCTCGGCTCTGTGGCTAAAACACGCTTTTCAGGTGTATAATACATGAACCATGAAGCACTTATGAACCTTTGAAAGGAATTCCAGCAGTCGGTAATATCAACATAATTACCGTCCACAAAAGCCTCTACCTTATCAAACTTATCTTTGGAAAAATCTAAAATAAAGTCTGTCTCCGGTCTTTTTACATTCTGTGTCTGAGCTTTTGTATTCTTTACATCGGTATTAGCATACCCCGTAAACACCGGAGCAACTAAAACAGACAGTAATACAAATATTGCTACAAGCTGAACAATGAACCTCTTTTTCATATCAAACCTCACATTCTTTATTAATTATAAATATTATATGTTAACTAAAAGTAACTTCTGTGCTCTATTATATACCTTTAAGATTAGCAAATTGCTTTGTTCATAAATTGTTTACAAATTCCCGTTCTTTGTTTACAAAAAGTTCATAAATTCAAGAAAATTACTCTTTTTTTCCTCTATTTCTCAATACATATCAGTATAGATAATAGTAAGGTTTTAATAATATTCTTTCTAACCCCGTTTATCTCGCAAATAACTTGTCATAGCTGATACAAGCTGTTTCTTGATTATAAATGTCACTGCCTTTGCTATAATTCAAAAGAAATCTATCACTTTTATATGGTTGAATCATCAAAAATGAATATTCATCCTCTATGGATATAGTTGCTTTTTGCATTGTTTCCATATCAAGTACTACTATCTCATTGTGGAACAGATTAACATCTTTTGGTTGAGAATAACAGATAAAAAGTTTGTTGATGTTATCCATAGCATGTATGCTCATACATCCGGAATATTTTGTATCATCAAACAAAGTAACTTCATTATTGAGTATGTTAACAACTTGTGATTTACAATTTAAACCGCCGGGTATAAAAACATGCGGATAAACAAATCCAAGTGTCATATTCCCGGGATTACCTGTGTCATAAATGAGTTTGGAAGACAATTCTGCCGTGTCAATTTCAATTATTCTTCCCTGACACAGCAAATACGCATATCTGTTGTCTCTCCACTGCAGTACTTCCGAATACCCTTTTGTGTTCGGAACAGGATTCTCTTTTCCGGTAACAGTGTCTTTTACCCAAACATACCCGACTTTTTCAGTTGCTCTTTCGGAGTAGTATATCATTTTTGTTCCATCTTCATTGAATGACGGTCTTACTGCCCATACCACAGCATATTCAATACCGTTAAAACTTTTGGTGTTGTACTGAGAATACTCCTTTGTTTCGGTAAGACAATAAAATTGCAGTGATTCTGCTTCAGGATCAAGCAAGAATAGCAAGCCCCCTTTTTCAACAATGTACTTGTCTGAATTAGGAATCTTTATTAAACTGAAATCCGCCTCGTAAAGTACTATCTGTTTTTTGCCGTCCTTAATGATGTACGGAAACTCAAACTGATATTCCAAACTCTCGTTGACTCGAATTGAAGAAATGAACGAATCTGCAATTACAGGTTCTCTAAGATTGTCAATAGACAGAACCGTTACAGGTAATTTATATGAAGGGATACGAGTTTTTGAGTCTTCAGATTTTTTCAGCAAATCAATGTCCTGCCCTGTTTTTAACTTAACCAAGTTATTATCAACAGTACATCTGACCCCTTGAGTTTTTGCATAGTCAATATTTTTGCCATTTATTTTTATAACATTTCCTTTATCGTTTACTGCATAACCAACAACTACCGCTATTAATAGTGTCACCAAAACAAGCAACACTATACCTCTTCTGTAAAATCTTTTCATTATATGCCTCCTTAAAAACATGAAACTTCTTTCAAATAATACTCAATTCTGAATTCCGACATACACAATGCAGAATGATTAATGTGCTCATTAGTCGTTTTCATCATAGGTTTCTTACTGTGAGCATAAACAGAATATATTGCCTGTATATCTGTCGGTATTCCATTTATGCTTACTTAATTATAATTTTCCGAACTTATATGCAATGAAAACATTAATAGTAGCAGTTATTACTGTTATCATCGCAAAAAGTCTCTTACCATATATAACAACTCAAAGAGACAAAACGGGGACAAAAATTTTAAACTTTTTTCAAATATTTCAAATTTTCTTAAATTTACTCAAAAGCCACTATTCTTCGGCTACACTTTCAGCCATTCGTATCACATCTTCATAGGAAACGGAAGTTGTACAGTCTATTATAAACAGATATTTACCGTTATCCCATATAACGGTCTGCATATTTCTCTTGGTTGAGTAAATAGCGGTATATTGTCCCACTTTCACATATTTATACGGTGCATCTTCGGTATCTAATGTCATGCTTGTGTTATGAAGAACGGACTGCTTAAATATTATATCTTCGCCTTTTTCATTAGTCCAAATAAACTTGCGACGGAAATCCATTTCATCCTTGGAGGAGAGAGTATAACCTTCAGGCAGTGCAGTTACCATATACTTCTGTTCAATTGTTTTAGGGACATCAAGGCCTCTAACATCGAAGGAAAAAGCTGTGTATTTTTCATATACCGTAATGATGTAATCGACCACAGCCTCTCTGGCTGCTTTTACAGTCATAGTAAAACCGAACAGCATTATTATTACCATTGCGGCAACAGCAACTTTTTTTAACGGGGTATTAATTAAAGGCCAATAGCTTTTCCTGCTGTTTTTAATCAGTCTGTTTATCTTTCTTTCAAACCTCGGAGACGGAGTCCAGTCTATATCCTCATCTTTAGGTATTCCGGACAACTTTATCCTTTTAGCCTCTATAAATGCATCACGCAATGTGTATTTTGTTTCAGTCATTTTCCATACCTTCTTTTCTCAGATAGTATATAAGCATTTTCTTGCCTCTTACTATCTGCTTTCTAACTGTTTCCTGCTTTCTTGATAATGCCGATGCTATTTCCCGGGCAGTAAGGTTTTCCACATAATGCAAGTAAAGCACATCGCTGTAAATATCGGGTAGACTTTGTATGATATCGACGATACGGTTATATTCTTCTTTAGATACGAATTCCTCCGCAATATCACTATCACTGACAAACAACCAGGAATCATCATCAAAATCAAGGTTTATTATTTTTCTGCTCTCCCCTTTCTTCTTTTTTAATAAATTAAGGGCAGTATTTTCCGTAATCGTCATGACATAATAGTATGCTTTTTTGGAATGAACAACATCAACATTCTTTATATTGCGGGCTAAAGAAAGCAAGGTTTCCTGTACTGCATCTTCCGCATCACATTCATTATGCAGAATCTCATTAGCGACAAAAAACATTTTCTTACGATACAGATTATACAATGCACCAAATTTTTCTTTACCCTCATCGTCATCTATCAGGCTTAAGAATATCAACATTGCTGCTCCTTTTTCCGAAATCTCTTTTGGTAAGATAATATCAAACTATACAACATATTAGCACACATCCGTTTTAGTGACAATAATCGCATAGTCGGAATAAAGGGTGTTGCATGTACGCTAATGCTTACAATATTATGAGCATACTGCTCTTATACTATATATAACAATCCTGAAAGGCAAAACGGGGACAAAAATTCTGAACTTTTTTTAAATTTTCTTATTATTTTGCCAAATTCTTAAGAATTTCCTCTTTTGCATCGTCTACCGTGTATATACGGTCGTTTATATTCGGGTGCTTTTCCTTTATTTTCTTCATCACCTTTGTTATTTCCGGTATGTCTAAACCTAAAGACAGGAGTTTCTCTTCATTACCGAATACTTCATCTCTTGTGCCGTCCATAACTACTTTACCTTGATCCAGTACAATTATTCTTTCGGCATATAGTGCAACAAGTTCCATGCTGTGAGCTACCAGTATAACGGTGCACTCTTTGCTTTTGTGCAGATTCTGTATAGTGGCAAACAACTCTCTTGTTCCTTCGGGATCCAGTCCCGCTGCCGGTTCGTCAAGAACCAGTATCTCGGGTTTTAATACAAGAATTCCCGCAATGGCCGCACGCTTTTTCTGTCCTCCCGAAAGGTCGTACGGAGAGACTTTAAGGTTTTCTTCTGTTAAGCCCGCAAGTTTTGCGGCTTTTGGTACTCTTTTCTTTCTTTCTTCTTCCGGAACATTTCTTTTTATCAGTCCGAACTCTATATCCTTGTAAACGGTCTCTTCAAACAGCTGATATTGTGCATACTGGAATACCAGACCGACTTTTCTTCTTAAGTCTCCCTGAGCTTTCTTATCCTTTGTATCTATTCCGTCTACCGTAACCTCACCTTTGTCGGGTTTTAAAAGGCCGTTCAGATGTTGTATAAGGGTGGATTTACCGCTGCCGGTAGCTCCTATTATGGCTGTATATTCATTGCCGTAGAAGTCTAAATTAATATCCTCCAAAGCCTTCTTTTCAAAAGGAGTGTTCTTTGCATAGGTAAAAGAAACATTCTTTACGGATATTATCTTTTTTCTTTCTTGGGCTTTCATTATAGCAACCTTCCTATTATATCCGAAGCTCGGTTTCGGTCTATTGTAAGATCTTCTATGTTTATCTTTTCTTTTTTCAACTCATACAACAGTTTGGTCGCCTGCGGTACATCCAATCCCGCTTTGAGCATATTATCCACATCGGTGAATACCTCTTCAGGAGAACCTTTTAATGTTACGGTTCCTTGATGCAGCACATACACTTCATCTGCAAACCTGGCTTCATCCATGTTATGAGTGATATTTATTATACTTATTCCTTCTTCTTTATTGAGTTTATCCACAACACTTAACAGTTCGGCCTGTCCTTTGGGATCCAACATGGAAGTGGATTCATCAAGTATTATACATGCCGGTCTCATGGCCAGCACTCCCGCTATGGCAACCCTCTGTTTCTGTCCGCCCGACAAGGTATGAACCGCTCTTTCTCTTAAGTCATATATACCAATCTGATGCAGGGCATCATCTACCCGTTGTATAATCTTTTGCCTTTCATATCCTAAGTTTTCCGGACCGAATGCAACATCTTCCAGCACTCTTGTGCCCACTATCTGGTTGTCCGGGTCCTGAAATATCATGCCTACCTTTTTCCTTATGGGCAGTTGATTTTCTTTTTCTTTGGTATTCATACCCAGTACGATTATATCTCCGCTATCGGGAATGATAAGTGCATTAAGCATTCTGGCAAGTGTGGACTTGCCGGAACCGTTTCTTCCTAAAATTGCTATGTATCTTCCTTTAGCTATAGACAAGGAAATACCGGAAACGGCCTTTGTTGTTTCCGGTTGTGTCTTGTATGAGTAATGTGCATTCTTTACTTCAATCATCCTTAATATTAAACAAGCCTTCCTTGAAGGCTTATTTTCTACTTAAATTATCTCAAGTAACACCATCTCTGCGGCATCACCGCGTCTCTTTCCCAACTTATATATCTTGACATATCCGCCCTGTCTGTCTTTGAGCCTGGGTGCAATTTCATCAAAAAGCTTGTTGACCACGTTAACTCCGTCTACTTTGTTAACCCATTTGAATATCTGTCTTCTGGCATGTAGTCTTGAGGGACTGTCCACGGTAACCATTTCTTCTACCGTTTCTCTCTCAATAACTTCGTAATCCACCTTGTATTTGCTTTCCTTGGTCATGGTAAGCCTTCTGCCTTTATGTGTCTTGGGACGAGTGACTTTCTGAGGCTTGGATGTAAAATTATCGCACTCTTTAACAGCTTTAGCTATTATGCTGTCGGCTATCTTCTTTACTTCCTTTCCTCTTGCTTCGGTTGTTTCAATTTTTCCTGTCATTATCAAACCCGTAACCAGATTCTTAAGAACTGCTATTCTCTGGTCTGTAGGTAAGTCAAGTTTTCTATGTGACGGCATTTTATTCCTCCTTATTCATCCGACTTGGCAAATTTATATCCCAATTCGTCAAGCTTGTTATGTATTTCCTCAAATGATTTCTTGCCGAGATTGCGAACCTTCATCATTTCCTCTTCGGTCTTGCTGATAAGGTCACCTACGGTGTTGATAGCGGCTCTCTTTAAGCAGTTGTAGGATCTTACCGAAAGATCCAAATCATCGATGGGTTTTTCCAAGCTTTCATCCTTGTTGATTTCTTCGGCTTCTTTAACGGTTTCCGTCTGTTTGACTTCTTCCGAAAGATCAATGAACAAACTGATATGATCGCTCATTATCTTAGCCGCATAACTCAAAGCCTTTGTCGGGGACATTGATTTGTCCGTATATATTTCCATTGTGAGCTTGTCATAGTCGGTTATCTGTCCGACACGGGTATCCTCCACTTTATACACCACTCTGTTTACCGGGGTATATATCGAGTCGATGGGAATGGTTCCGATAGGCATGCCTTCTTTTTTGTTCTTTTCGGCGGAATCATATCCTCTGCCTTTGGATACCGTTATTTCCATGTAGAAAGATTTACATTCATCCATCTTGAAAAGATAATGATCGGGATTGAGTACTTCCACTTCGGCATTCTTAAGAATATCTCCCGCTGTAACATCTCCGGTACCTTCGGTTCTTATGCTTAAAGTCTTTACTTCATCGGTATCCAGTCTGAACCTGATACCTTTAACATTAAGAATTATCTCGGTAACATCTTCCACTACTCCGGGGATTGTGGAAAATTCATGCAATACGCCGTCTATCTTTATGCTCGTAGCAGCTGCTCCGGGCAAAGAGGATAACAAAATTCTTCTTAAGGAGTTACCCAATGTAGTGCCGTAGCCTCTCTCGAGGGGTTCCACTACAAACTTACCGTAAACATCGGTTGTTTCAACACATTCGATTCTCGGTTTCTCTATTGTTATATCTATCAATGTTATACCCTCCCTTTTAATTAATGGTATATTTAGCAGTTACTACTTGGAGTAGAATTCCACTATAAATCTTTCCTCTACAGGCAGACTTACGTCTTCACGTTTACATGTATCGACAATCTTTGCGCTCACGGCGGACTGATCAAACTCTATGTGTGCCGGTATTATCTTGGTCTGTGAGGTTTCAATAAGTTCCTTAAACTTGGGCGAGTCTTTCATGGACTCCTTGAGTTGTATGACTTCTCCCACCTGTACCAGATATGACGGTATATCCACAGTTTTACCGTTTATGGTAAAGTGACCGTGCTTAACAAGCTGTCTTGCTTCCGGTCTGGAATTAGCCAGTCCTATCCTGTAAACTACATTGTCCAGTCTGCTTTCCAATATTTTAAGAAGGTTTTCGCCGGTCATACCCTTTTGTCTGGAAGCCATCTCAAAATACTTTCTGAACTGTGATTCCAATACGCCGTAAAATCTTCTTGCTTTCTGTTTTTCACGAAGCTGCATACCGTATTCGCTCTGTTTGCTCCTTCTCTTACCGTGCTGTCCGGAAGCATAAGCTCTTCTTACCAAAGCACATTTATCGGTATAGCATCTGTCACCTTTTAAAAACAATTTTGTTCCTTCGCGTCTGCAAAGTTTGCATACTGCATCTGTATATCTTGCCATATTAACTGTACCTCCTTAAACCCTTCTTCTCTTCGGCGGTCTGCAGCCGTTATGCGGAATAGGAGTTACATCCTTTATCATTACAACGGTAAGGCCTGCGGTTTCCATAGCCCTGATTGCCGATTCTCTGCCGGCACCGGGTCCTTTTATATATACTTCCACCGTTCTCAAGCCGTGTTCCATAGCAGCTTTAGCAGCTGTCTCTGCGGCAACCTGTGCGGCAAACGGTGTGTTTTTCTTGGAGCCTCTGAAGCCTAATCCGCCTGCGCTTGCCCATGACAAAACATTACCTTGTAAATCCGACATGGTTACAATTGTATTATTGAAGCTGGAACGGATGTGTGCCTGGCCGTGTTCAACGTTTTTCTTCTCTTTTTTCTTTCTTGCTTTCTTAACAGTCGTTTTCTGTGCCATTGCTCATGTCTCCTTACTTCTTCCTTACGCTAACAGATGCTCTGACGGGACCCTTACGTGTCCTGGCATTGGTTTTTGTTCTCTGACCCCTTACAGGTAAGCCCATTCTGTGTCTTCTGCCTCTGTAGCTTCCTATATCAACCAGTCTTTTTATGTTGAATGATACTTCTCTGCGAAGATCACCTTCAACTACATGTTCCTTTTCTATCAGGCCTCTCAATTTTACAATTTCAGACTCTGTAAGATCTTTTACTCTGGTGTCAGGATTTACTCCTGCCTGCTCCAGAATTTTCTGTGAACTGGTCAGTCCGATACCGTATATGTATGTCAGACCGATCTCTACTCTTTTCTCTCTGGGTAAATCCACCCCGGCAATACGAGCCATTTTACTTTTTTACCTCCATAGTCCTTTCAAAATCTTTTTGAGTATCTATGTTATCACTGCCAAGAACAGTTACTCACTGTCAGCCGCTTATGGCAGTGCTAAGCACATTATCCCTGTCTTTGCTTGTGCCTGGGATTATCGCAGATTACCATTACTCTGCCTTTTCTTTTGATAATCTTGCACTTTTCGCATCTTTTCTTTACTGACGGTTTTACTTTCATAGTATATCCCTCCTATTTGCCTCTCCATACTATCCGACCTTTGGTCAGATCATACGGCGACATCTCTATTTTTACCTTATCTCCCGGTAATATCCTTATATAGTGCATTCTCAGTTTGCCCGAGATATGCGCCAATATCACATGCTTGTTCTGTAATTCCACCCGAAACATCGTATTTGGTAAAGCTTCAATTACTACGCCTTCCGTCTCAATAACATCCTTTGCCAAAATCTTTGCCTCCTTATCCCGGACACTACATCCAGCCGTGTTTTTCGGAGTATTTCAGTATTTCCTTCCATACATCCTCCGCTACCTGCTCTTGCGGTTTGTGCCCGTCTATATCCACAACAATTCCTCTTTCTCTGTATACCGCAAGTATGGGTTCCGTTTGAAGTTTATATGCCTCCAGTCTTGTGTTTGCCACTTCAACGGTATCATCTTTTCTGGTATACAGTTCTCCGTTACATAAATCACAGATTCCGGGTGTCTTTGGAGGATAGGTTACGATGTGATATGCTTTTCCGCATTTACACATTCTTCTGCCGGAAATCCTTCTTATGACTTCATCATCCGTTACTGAAAGATTAATGGCCATATTGATGGATTTATTGCATTCCGTAAGCATCCTGTCCAACGACTGCTGCTGGTTGATTGTTCTCGGAAAACCGTCAAGCACAAATCCTCTTTCACAGTCTTCCTTTTCAATCCTTTCCTTCAATATACGTATTGTCAGCTCGTCCGGAACCAGTATTCCTTTGTCAATGTACTTCTTCGCCTCTTCTCCTACCGCAGTGTTGTTGGCTATGTTCCACCTGAATATATCACCTGTGGATATATGCGGTACTTTAAGTCTTTGTGCTACTATAACGCTTTGTGTTCCCTTGCCGCTGGCAGGGGCTCCCAGCATAATAACAATCATGGCTACCTCAATCAAGGAATCCTTTGTAATGTCTCATGAGCATCTGCGATTCCATTTGTTTAACCGTTTCCAGTGCAACACCTACTACGATAAGTAAAGCACTGCCTCCGAAACCTATCTGTATTCCTACCACCTTTGCAAGTATTGACGGTATTGTTGCCAATAAAGCAAGGAAAAGTCCTCCGAACCAGGTTATTTTATTCAGTACATACGCAAGATAATCGGAAGTGGGTTTTCCCGGTCTAAAGCCCGGTATGAATCCTCCGTTCTTCCTCAAGTTGCTTGCTACTTCCACCGGATTGAAAGCTATCATGGTGTAGAAGAACGAGAAGAAGAATATCAATGCGGCATATACCGCTAAAAATCCCCATGAATCGGTCTTTTGCAGTGCTATCAGGAACTTGCTTTCGGTATTGGGTGCTACGAAGTTAATAATGATGGAAGGCAAAGTAGTTATGGATGAAGCGAATATTATCGGCATAACGCCCGACATATTAAGCTGCATCGGTATATGAGTACTTTGTCCTCCGTACATCTTTCTTCCCACTACTTTCTTTGCGTAGTTTACCGGTATCTTTCTTGTAGCTCCGGAAACATAAACCGTTCCCACTACCATACCTAACATTACCACTAAAAGACCGGTTACCAAAAGTATAGTCTCTATGGCTGTAGCTCCGAGATTTCCCTGTTGCCAGTTTGCATAAAGTACTGCGGCAGCGGTAGGTATTCTGGATACGATACCCACGAAGATTATCATGGATATTCCGTTTCCTATTCCCTTTTCCGTAATCAATTCGCCCAACCACATAACTATTGCGGTACCTGCACAGAAAGTAAATACCACTGTAAAGAAACTCAATACCGTTCCGCCGTCATACAGCACATCATAATTTTTCAATGTTATAAACAGCATACTTGCCTGGAAAAGTCCCAGTCCTATCGTAAGATACCTGGTGTACTGGGTAATCTTTTTCCTGCCTTCTTCACCTTCTTTAGCCAGTCTTTCCAAAGCGGGAATGGCTACTGTGAGAAGGTTGAGTATAATGGAAGCATTGATGTACGGCTGTATGTTCATTGCAAACAGCGACATATTGGAGAAAGCTCCTCCGGAGAACATATCCATGAATCCGAAAAGCTTGTTTCCTTCCACCAGTACTTCAAATGCCGCACCTATGAGCCCGGGAACGGGCAGGTGGCACCCTACTCTGTAAATGAGCAGCATTGCTATGGTGAACAACATTTTCTTTCTCAGCTCGGGAATACGCCAAGCATTTCTGATAGTCTGAAACATTATATTACCTCTGCCTTTCCTCCTGCAGCCGTAATTTTTTCTGCAGCGGACTTCGTGAATCTTGAGGCTTTAACCGTAAGATTCTTGGTTAATTCACCTCTTCCCAATATAACTATACCGTCGCAGACGCCTTTAACTATTCCGGCTTCGCGAAGCAATGCTTCATCGACAACCGTCTTATTCTTAAATATGTTGAGCGTCTCTATATTAACTTCAGCGTAATTCTTCTGAAATCTGTAATTATTGAAACCGAATTTAGGTATTCTTCTGTATAAAGGCATCTGTCCGCCTTCGAAGCCTACTCTTACTCCGCCGCCCGAGCGGGAATTCTGTCCGTTGGCTCCTCTGCCGCAAGTCTTGCCGCTTCCCGATCCGTGTCCGCGACCTTTCCTTGTTGCTTTCTTCTTTGAACCTTCGGCCGGTGCTAATTGATTTAACTTCATTTTCAGCTCCTCCCTATTCTTCCACACTGACAAGATGCCGTACTTTCTGTATCATGCCTCTTATCTTTTCATTGTCTTTCTGCTCTACGGTTTGCCCTATTTTACGCAGTCCCAAAGCGGCAACAGTAGCTTTATGCTTCTGTATGGAATTGTTTGCGCTTTTGACCAACGTTATTTTCAGCATTTTAGCCTGTTCGGCTTTTTTCTTAGCCATATAGCCCTCCTAACCCAATATCTCTTCAACGGATTTGTTTCTCTTCTTGGAAACATCCTCAACCGTCATCATTCTGGATAATCCGTCTATGGTCGCCTTTGCCAGATTAACCGCATTATGCGATCCGAGACATTTCGTCCTTACGTCCTTTATGCCTGCAAGGTCCAGTACCGCTCTTACGGTACCGCCGGCTATAACTCCCGTTCCGGGTGCCGCCGGTTTAAGCAGAACTCTGGCTGCGCCGTACTGACCGATTATTTCGTGAGGAACCGTTGTTCCGTCCAAAGGAACGTTTATAAGGTTTTTCTTAGCATCATCTGTCCCTTTCCTTATGGATTCGGGAATTTCAGCCGCTTTTCCCATTCCTGCGCCTACACGGCCGTTTTCGTCACCTACGACAACCAATGCGCTGAAACGGAAGTTTCTGCCGCCTTTAACAACTTTTGCTACACGGCCGATTCTAACTACTTTCTCTTTAAATTCCGATGGTGTTCTATCAAAATCGTTTCTCATTAAAACCCGTTCCTCCTATTAAAATTCCAGACCGGCTGCTCTTGCCGCATCGGCAAGCGCTTTGATCTTTCCGTGATATACATATCCGCCTCTGTCGAAAACAACATTTTTTATGCCTTTTTCCAGAGCTTTCTTTGCAACCAATGTACCTACTTCTTTGGCAGCCTCCATGTTGCCGCCGTATTTAAGCTTTCCCTTCAAAGACTGGTCCAGCGTCGATGCGGATACAATGGTATTACCTTTAGTATCATCTATAACCTGAGCATAAATGTTGTTTAATGACTTATACACATTAAGTCTGGGTACTTCAGCCGTACCGGAAAAATGATTTCTCAGCCTGTCATGTTTTTTCTTTCTTGCTGCATTCTTATCTGTTTTCTTTATCATTTCAATTACGCTCCTGTTTTTCCTTCTTTACGTCTGATTATCTCATCAGAGTACTTAACGCCCTTGCCTAAGTACGGTTCGGGTTTTCTGTATGCCCTGATTTGGGCGGCAATCTGTCCGACAGCTTGTTTGTCATACCCTCTTACTATTATGGATACCGGTGTGGGAACTTCAAATGTTATTCCTTCGGGAGGTATAACTTCCAACGGTTGGGAATAACCTAAGTTCAGTACCAGTTTCTGTCCGTCAAGAGCGGCCTTGTAGCCGACACCGTTTATCTCTAATTTCTTTTGATATCCGTTAACCACTCCGTGCACCATGTTATTCAAAAGGCTTCTGGTTAACCCGTGCAAAGCTTTTTGTTTCTTTTCCTCACTTTTTCTTTCAATATTTATAACATCGCCATCCTTGGTTATAGTCATGCTCTTATTGAAAGTCTGTGTAAGGGTTCCTTTGGGTCCTTTAACCGTAACGGTATTGTCTTTGGCTATATCCACTATTACGCCTGCCGGAACGGTTATCGGTAATTTTCCTATACGTGACATTTATCTAATTCCTCCTTGTTCTTAATATTGCGAGCATCTGCCCTTTTCAGAAACTACGAATACTTATCCGCGGTTACCAAACAAATGCCAACACCTCTCCGCCTACACCTGCTTCACGGGCCTTCTTGTCCGTCATAATACCTTTGGATGTGGATATTATGGCAATTCCCAATCCGTTAAGCACCTTGGGTAATTCATCCTTGCTTGAATAAACTCTCAATCCGGGTTTGCTTATTCTCTTTATACCGGTTATAACGTTTTTCTTGTCCTGATACTTGAGAGTAATACGGATAACTCCCTGTTTCTCATCGTCAATCCACTCGACATTTTCAATATATCCTTCTTCCAAAAGAATATCGGCTATGTCTCTTTTAAGATTGGAGCCGGGTATATCCACTCTCTCATGCTTGGCTGTACCGGCATTCCTTATTCTTGTAAGCATATCTGCTATTACATCTGAAATCTGCATCTTGTTCCTCCTTTACCAGCTGGCTTTCCTAATGCCGGGAATTTCGCCTTTATATGCCAATTCCCTGAAGCACAGTCTGCATACGCCGTATTTTCTTAAATATGCACGAGGTCTTCCACAGATCTGACATCTGTTGTACTCTCTTGTACTGAACTTTTGAGGTTTCCGCTGTTTTAATATCATCGCTTTCTTTGCCAAGATCTTATCCTCCTTATGCTTTCTTAAAAGGCATGCCAAGTTCGGTAAGCAGCCATCTTGCTTCTTCATCGGTTTTTGCCGTTGTTACAAAAACTAAATTCATTCCTCTTATCTTATCTATGTTGTCATAAATTATTTCCGGGAATATGAGCTGTTCTTTAAGTCCCATAGCATAGTTTCCTCTGCCGTCGAAACCCGTAAGGTTAAGACCCCTGAAGTCTCTGACTCTGGGCAACGCAATGTTGATAAGCTTGTTTGCGAAATCATACATTCTTGCACCTCTCAAGGTTACCATAAGACCTATTTTCATTCCCTGTCTTACCTTGAAGTTTGCAACCGATTTCTTTGCTGTTGTTACAACGGGTTTCTGACCGGTAATGGCGGTAAGATCGGCCGCTGCGGCATCCATTGCTTTGGGGTTATCTTTGGCTTCTCCCATACCGATACTGACAACTATCTTAACAAGCTTGGGCACCTGATTGACATTCGTATATTTGAATCTCTCCATAAGTGCGGGAATAGCTTTTTCTTTATATAACTGCTGTAATATCATTTTTATCCTCCTACTTCGCGCCTACTTTGTCGATAACCGCGCCGCACTTCTTACAAGTCCTCTGCTTATTACCGTCTTTGTCAAATGTCATTCCGGTTTTGGATGCCTGTTTGCATTTGGGGCAAATAAGCATTACATTGGATGCATGTATGGGGCGCTCGAAATCCACTATACCGCCGGCTTCTCCGGCTTTTCTGGGTTTTACATGCTTCTTGCCCATATTTGCATTTTCCACAATGACAGTACATTTTGTCTTGTTTACGTCCTTGATTTTACCGGATTTGCCGGCATCATTACCGCTAAGTATAAGTACGTTATCACCTTTTTTTACATGCATTTTCAAAGTCTCCTTTCTATAGCACCTCGGGTGCGAGAGAGACTATCTTCATATATTCCTTATCTCTCAGTTCTCTTGCAACAGGTCCGAAAATACGGGTTCCGACAGGTTCCTTATCCGCTTTGATGATAACTGCGGCATTCTCGTCGAATTTTATGTAAGATCCGTCTTTTCTCTTTATGCCTTTTTTGCTCCTTACTATAACGCATCTGACGATATCACCCTTTTTAACAAGCCCGCCGGGAGATGCCGTTTTAACACTGCATACTATTACATCACCGATATTGGCATAATATCTTCCCGTTCCGCCCAATACTTTAAAGCAGAACAGTTCTTTTGCTCCGGTATTATCCGCTGCTTTTAATCTGGTCTGTGCCTGTATCATAGTATTACCTCGCCTTTTCCACTATGGAAACAACTCTCCATCTCTTATCTTTAGATAAAGGTCTTGTTTCCATAACTCTTACTCTGTCACCGACAGCACACTCATTATTCTCGTCATGAGCTTTGAGTTTATACGTTCTCTTTATGATTTTTTTATAAAGAGGATGTTTTACGCTGTCTACCACTGCGACAACAACGGTTTTATCCATTTTATCACTAACAACATTTCCCACTCTGGTTTTTCTCAAGTTTCTCGTTGTCATCTCATATCTCCTTAATCTCGCGTTCTCTGATTATTGTCTTTACTCTGGCAATATCCTTCTTAACGCTCTTCATTTTCATGGGATTTTCCAACTGATTGGTAGCATATTGGAATCTGAGCTTAAAAAGTTCCGATTTAAGTTGGTTCAGTTCGACTGCCAGTTCTTCGTTAGTCTTCTTCCTTATATCATTAGCCTTCATTTGCCTCACCACTTTCTCTTGCCATAATCTTGCACTTTATGGGCATCTTGCCGCTTGCAAGCCTTAATGCCTCTTTGGCATCCGCCTCGGCAACACCGCCTATTTCGAACATTACTCTGCCCGGCTTAACAACCGCTACCCAGTATTCCGGTGCTCCTTTTCCGCTACCCATACGGGTCTCGGCGGGTTTCTTAGTTACCGGCTTATGCGGGAATATCTTTACCCATACGCTACCGCCTCTTTTGATATAACGGGTCATCGCTATACGGGCAGCCTCTATCTGATTACTCTTAATCCAACCGGGCTCGGCAGCTACAAGACCGTAATCACCCTGATCAATGGTGTTTCCTCTTAAAGCTTTACCTTTCATTCTGCCTCTGTGGACTCTTCTGTATTTAACACGTTTAGGTATAAGCATTATTGTATACCTCCTTCATCATCTTTCTTTGCGGGAAGCACTTCACCCTTATATATCCAGACCTTAACCCCGATCTTTCCGTATGTGGTATCCGCTTCGGCAAATCCGTAATCTATATCGGCTCTTAATGTCTGAAGAGGTATTGTACCCTCGTGATAATGCTCACTTCTTGCAATTTCCGCACCGCCCAGTCTTCCCGAAGCCATGGTCTTAATTCCGAGAGCACCCTGTTTCATGGTTCTTCCCATTGCCTGTTTCATGGCTTTTCTGAATGAAACTCTTTTTTCCAGCTGTGCTGCAATTCCTTCGGCTACAAGTTGTGCATCCATATCGATGTGGCTGACTTCGGTAATATTTACCAGCACGGTCTTGGTCGTAAGCTTTTCAATATCCGCTCTGATCTGTTCCACACCGGCACCGCCTTTACCTATAATGAGGCCGGGTTTGGCTGCAAGGATGTTAATCTTTACTTTATTTGCGGCTCTTTCTATCTCTATTTTAGAAATGCCCGCTATATACAGTTTCTTTTTAATAAACTTTCTTATGGTATTGTCTTCAACAAGATACTTTGAATAGTCCTTTTTATTTGCATACCATTTGGTATCCCATTCTTTTATAATTCCTACTCTAAGTCCGTGAGGATTAACTTTCTGTCCCATGCTCAAGCCTCCTATACTCTTTCTTTCAGAACAACCGTCAAATGGCATGTTCTTTTATTGATTCTGGTAGCGCTTCCTCTTGAAAGAGCTTTAATTCTCTTAAGAGTGGTACCCTGGTCAGCATATATTTCCGCAACATACAACTTACTTTCATCAAGGTTATTATTATTAACGGCATTTGCATGTGCCGATACAAGCAGCTTTTCCAAAGTTTCGGTTATGATATTGGGAGTATTCTTAACAATAGCAAGAGCAACTTCATAATCCTTTCCTCTGATATGGTCTATAACAAGTTTGGCTTTTGTTGCCGGAACGGAAACATTATTAATGCTTGCTCTTCCCTGATCTTTTCCGACACCCAGCTCTTTTCTTTGTTTCTTGGTCAAACGAGGAGCTTTTTTGCACTTTCTGGTAAAAGTCTTTTCCTTATTTTCAGTTGTTTTTTCCATTTTTTCCTCCATTATCTAACCCTCGTAGCCTTATCGCCTTTTCCGTGTCCTCTGTAAGTCCTTGTCAAGACAAATTCTCCGAGTTTATGTCCTACCATGTCCTCCGTGATATATACGGGAAGATGCTTTCTGCCGTCGTGAACGGCTATTGTATGACCTACCATCTGAGGATATATAGTTGAGGATCTTGACCATGTCTTTAAGACTCTTTTATCGTTAGTCTCATTCATCTTCTCAATCTTTTCTAAAAGCCTCGGAAATACATATGGCGCTTTCTTATTTGATCTGCTCATGTCAATTCTCCTTTACTTGCTGTGTCTTCTCTTGACAATCATACTGTCAGAAGCTTTTTTCTTTTTTCTTGTCTTGGTACCCAGTGTACGTTTACCCCAAGGTGTAACGGGGCTGGGTCTTCCGATAGGAGCTTTGCCTTCTCCGCCACCGTGCGGATGGTCTACCGGGTTCATTGCGGAACCTCTTACCGTAGGTCTGACTCCCATGTGTCTTTTCTTTCCGGCTTTTCCTATACGGATATTGGCATGATCGACATTTCCTACCTGACCGATAGTAGCCTTGCAGTTTACGCTTACCATTCTCACTTCGCCCGAAGGAAGTCTTATCTGTGCAAAATCGCCTTCTTTGGACATCAATTGTGCGGTATTGCCTGCCGACCTTACCATCTGAGCTCCCTTGCCGGGTTTTAACTCTATACCGTAAATCATGGTACCTACGGGGATATTTGCCAAAGGCAATGCGTTGCCCACTTTTATATCCGCTGTCGGTCCGGACATTACGGTGTCATTTACCGCTAACCCGACCGGAGCGATAATATATCTCTTTTCTCCGTCGGCATAGAAAAGTAATGCTATGTTGGAAGTTCTGTTGGGATCATATTCAATAGCTGCAACTCTTGCGGGTACTCCGTCTTTATCTCTCTTAAAATCTATAATTCTGTATTTTCTTGCTGCACCGCCGCCCTGATGTCTGACTGTTATTCTGCCGTGATTATTTCTGCCGCCTTCTCTTTTAATAGGCGAAAGAAGAGACTTTTTTGAAGCTTTGCCGGTTATATCCTTGAATGAGGATACTGTCATAAATCTTCTGGCCGGTGAAGTCGGGTTATATTTCTTGATTGGCATAATTTACTCCTTTACTACTAATGCGGTGTTACACCGAATTCTTCAATGCTGGTCTTATACTTCTTTGCAACCGTCTTAATCTTGCCGCCTTTATCAAGATAAGTTTCCGGCTTTGGATCGGTATCGATTGTTACGACAGCTTTCTTGAAAGAAGCGGTTCTGCCCAGATGCACACCTACTCTTTTTTCTTTACCTTGGTAATGCATTACATTCACTTTAAGAACCTTTACCGAGAACAGTTTCTCCACCGCCTGCTTTATCTCAATCTTGGTAGCTTTTTTGTCCACCATGAAAGTATATCTTCCCAGCATGGCCTGTTCATTGGTTCTTTCCGTTATATACGGTCTTATAATAATATCTTCATAATATTTCATTATGCATAGACCTCCTGAATCTTTTCCACCGCTTCTTTTGTTGCAACAAATTTGTCATATTTAATAATGTCATAAACATTAATGGTATTTGTCAGAGCGGTTGCTACATTAGGCAGATTTCTTGCAGATTTGACTACTATATCGTCTTTTTCTCCAAGAACTACCAGACAGGATGTATCGACTTTGATATTGTTCAAAATTTCTGCAAATTTCTTTGTCTTTATCTCATCCATTTTGAGACTGTCCAGAATTATAAAGGAGCCTGAGCCGAACTTCTGCGACAAAGCCGACTTCAGAGCAAGTCTCTTCTGTTTTTTGTTCAACGAGAACCTGTAAGATCTCGGCTTGGGTGCAAACGCAACTCCGCCGCCTATCTGATGAGGTCCTACCGAAGACCCCTGACGTGCGCGACCGGTTCCCTTCTGTCTGAAAGGTTTTGTCTTTCCACCTCTTACTTCGGCTCTGGTCTTTGTGCTTTGTGTGCCCTGTCTGGCGTTTGCAAGGTACTGAACCACTGCCGAGTGTATCGCACTTTCACTTACTTCGACTCCGAATACATCTTCGTTCAATGACATAGTGTCGACAACTTCCCCTTTTATATTATATACATCTGCTTTTAACATTTACCGTGTCCTCCTATGCGTTCTTGGCATCCTGAATCATTATCAGTCCGCCCTTGGGTCCCGGTATTGCGCCTTTAACTAAAACCGCATTACGGTCCGCATAAACCTTCATTACCTCAAGATTCTGAACCGTAACTCTTTCCGCTCCCATATGTCCCGGCATCTGTCTTCCCTTAAATACTTTGCTCGGAGTACTTGACATTGCTAAAGCTCCCACTCCGCGATGGTATTTTGAACCGTGCGAAGCACGACCGATAGCTGTTCCGTACCTCTTTGTCGTTCCGGCATATCCTTTTCCTTTGGATGTGCCTATTACATCGACAAGCATTCCTTCTTTAAGAGTTTCCACTGTTATTACATCACCGACTTTATATCCTTCGGTTGAATCCACTCTGAATTCTCTTACAAATTTCTTGGGTGTAAGACTTGATTTCTCATACAGTCCCTTTTCCGGCTTATTTACTCTGCTTTCTTTTACATCACCGTAAGCCACCTTAACGGCATTGTATCCGTCGTGCTCTTTGGTCTTTATCTGCACCACGGTCAGGGGACCGGCTTCTATTACCGTAACAGGTACCGCCTGTCCGTCTTCCAGAAACAACTGTGTCATTCCCGCTTTTTTTCCTAACATAAAGTTTTTCACTTCGTATATCTATCCTCCTAAGTTATTGGTTCAACTTTCTTTCAGTTGAACTTGACTTTTACAACTTTATCTCTATATCCACTCCCGCCGGCAAATCCAGAAGCATTAATGCATCCACTGTCTTGGGCATAGGGTTCAATATGTCAATAAGGCGCTTGTGCGTTCTCATTTCGAACTGTTCTCTTGCATCTTTGTACTTGTGCGGTGCTCTTAATATGGTCACTATTTCCTTCTCGGTAGGAAGGGGTACCGGACCGGATACCTTTGCACCCGTTCTTTTCGCAGTCTCCACAATCTTGTTGGCAGACTGATCGATTAATTCGTGGTCATAAGCTTTAAGTCTTATTCTGATTCTCTGTTTGCTAGCCATTCTGATAGCTCCTCCTTAAATTCTTTTACCATTCCTGTTAGCACATGGTCCCGGGTGTATCGCGCCTTCCCATTATATATGCCCGTATGACACGGGCCGTGACCTTTGTCTAATCGCTTCCGCCCAACCTTATAGATTGGTACTTCTCCCCTTAAGTTACCCGCAAAATGCGGCAATCTCAAGGATCATGGTACTTGCGAAAATATCGCAGCCTACAAATAATACTACATCCCTCAGCTTTTTGCAACACCTTTTTTTATAAAAGCCTGTTTTACATCGATTTAACATTTTCTTTACGTGTAGTTTATAAAACATTGATTAGATAAATATTTAATGATATTATATATATAGTCGAACTGTACTAATTTAATAATGCACGGAATTTCAAAAGGAGGGTAACTATGAAAGATTTTTATGGACGAAAAGCAACGCTTGTTAAGCTTGCCATTTGCGTTGCGCTGTTTTGATTAGCGCCCTGGTCGGATCGTTTGTTCAAACGGCCGGCTGGACAGCGAAGATTGAAGATTTGCGCAACAAAACCAACACCGGCACCATCACTATCAAGGCTACGGATAGCGAGGAGGCCAAAGACTATACGGTCAACGGTAAAGTTGTTTCCGGTATTCTGATTACACCTAAAAATGCCACAAAAGATCATCCGGCACCCGGTGTGGTCTTTACACACGGTCTGTTCAACAACCGTGAAATGCAGTTGCAAAACGGCATCGAGGCTGCCCGCAGAGGTTATGTCGTATTGCTGATTGACCGTGAATCTCACGGACACAACGACACAACCACTTATGACAATTACGGTGATTCGATGTTGTCCGCAGCCAAGTACCTTTACAACCTGACCGATCCGCAAGGTAACAGAATTGTCGACGGCAGCAGGATTTTGGTTTCCGGTCACTCCATGGGCGGCAGCGCCACAAACGGTGCTTTGATGCTTGACGGTGTATCCAATAAGACCGCTATCACCGTAGGCGACACCAAGTACACATGGGAAGGCCAGGTTGATGAAGCATTGAGCAAAGGATACCACATGGGTATTATCTCCGCAGGTATCGTCCAGGCCAACAATGCTCAGAACGCCAGTTACGGTACCAACCTTAAAGGTGTTTCGGTTCTCAAGGCATCCAGCGACGAGTTCTTCTTTGCCAGCACAACCAAGAACGGAATTTATCGCCCGCTCAACCTCAACCAAAACACTGAATTGTTGTTCACACAAGGTATAAACGAAAAGGTTACAACAAACAGAAGTTTAGACGGTAAACTGTATGTGAAGAAGGGGGATGATTATGTAGCAATAACCTCTTCCGATACTTATCACAAGAAAACACAATACTATGTATTTACAAAGAACGGTAATTCTCCGTTCTACCTCATGTCCTCGCAGGCCATGAACTTTGTGGGCAAACCTCTGGAATCGGCAACAGGCGAACAATATGAAGTTATTAACGGCGGAATCTATGACTTCAATAAAGAAGGAGCCCTGATAGGTCAGCCTAAAGACAACAAATACCTGTCGGCACAGACCGGCGGAGCGCAACAGGCAAGTGATACTGTTCAGATTCGTGCAGTTTACGAGGCCAAAGAAAATCACCCGATGAATCACTTCTCCAGAATGAGTGCAGCGGGAATAATAGACTTCTGCTACAACGTATTCGGAGTTGCCGAGGGCACAACATTTAAGGCACCTAATAACCAAACATGGTGGATTAAAGAAGTATTCGCCATTTTCGGAATTGCCGGTCTGTTCGGACTGCTTGTCATACTGGTAGATTTACTGCTTAAGACAAAAGCATTCGCTTCACTGGCAGCTGCCGAAGGCGATATTCCCGAGGCTCCGGTTCTTCTTACGAAGCCCCGCAAACATGTATTCTACTGGCTGAGCGGTATTCTGACTGCATGGTACGGATATTATGCCTGGGAGAATATAGTGAGGGGTAAAAACTGGTATGCAAACAGCTTCTGGAGAACACTGATTACCGACACCACAAGCGAAATCACCGGTCAGACCTACACCAGCTGGGCAAATGCCGGTACCATTGCTTACTGGGGTATATGCTGTGCAACATTTGCACTGATAATAACGGCGGTCATCTGGCTCATAAACAGAGTCATCAACATGATTGTTTACAAAGATGATTATCTTGCACATGAAGAGAGACCGTTCCTGGGCTTCAGAATTCGCAGTGTAGGTAATATCTTCAAGACGCTTGCACTTGCAGCAATACTTTGCTTCGTGTTCTTCGGAACCATACAACTGCTTTGGAATGTGTTGGTTGTGGACTTCAGAGCATGGACATTTGCATTCAGAATATTTAAGACCGACAGACTGCTGTCCTACTTAAGATATGTGCCGTTCTTCTTTGTATTCTACATGACCAATGCGGCATTGAATATAAACTACAGGGTGAAGGATCTGCCCGAGTGGGCAACCGTTCTCATAAATGTAGTATTCAATGTAGGCTGGTTGATTATAAGTGTGTGGTACTTCAACAGCTACTTCATCAATGTAGGAGCATTCACAAACAGCACGTTAAGCATGCAGAATATATGGACATATCCCATCATTCCATGCGTTGCAACCGCAACTATTGTTTCCAGACGTCTGTATGTACGTACAGGAAATGCATGGCTTGCCGGTCTTGTAAATGCCACTATAATGGCACTGGTCTGCTGTGCAGGCACATCCATAGGCGCATAAGAGAAACGGTAATTCACAAAAGATAAATCAAACGGAACGAGAAATCGTTCCGTTTTTCTACCTTATATATTATATAAAATTTATATAAATACCTTATATATAACTATATTAACCAACAACAAAATTATATAACCCTGATAAACTCCTACTTACGCAAAACAACAGTCAACAAATTGCCACTACCTTTTCTAAAAACTTGAACACTCATACAGCTTATTCAAATCCTTATTTTTATCACGGACATATCTGTTTACGATTTTAGAAAACCACTCCGTCTCTATTTCATTCCTTTTTTAGCAAGGTCTCAAATCGCTCTTTCCAAATCATAGACTTTTACAGATTTTTCGAAAACGGTTTTACATTCCGTAACACCCGGTTCATAAATTGGTTTTGTTACATTGTGAATCCTTACATTTCCGCTTATGCGATGAGAATTGTAGTCTCTCCACACTGTAATTTCGAGCTCTTGAGGGATTATTGTCCGTATATTGATGGAGATACGGACCTGAGACTATAAAAGCACATATGGCTGATTGCAACTATAATATTTGATGGTTATCAATATATCTTTTCAGCTGCTGATAGAAATTCTCGCGTGTTCCTGCCAATATCACAACAATAAACTTCTCGTTCTGCTCAAATATCCTATACGCAATTTCATAATTTACACTACTATAATATACATTATAGCAATATATTCCTGCCAAATTTCCTTTCTTAATCTCTCCGCTATAAGGATTCTTGCTGATTTTGTTTATAGCTTCACGGTATTCGTTCAATAGCTTTTTTTCTTTAACTTTCTTAAAGTATTTCTCTGCTGCAGAAGTAAAACGGATTTCATACATTACTCGTCCACCTGCCCGAATACTTCTTCCATTGTAGCGCCTTTTTTCTTGCCGGCTGCTATGTCGTCAGCTTCTTTTAAAAGATTCTCCAATGCGGATTTAATTTTCTTTCTCTTTTCCTTGAATTTAATTATCAATTCCTGTCCTCCGTAACCTTGCTCAACTAACTCCGAAAGAATAAAATCCGAATATTCATCCGCCATGTTCACACTAATAGGACGAATCAATATTGAATCTTCCTGTAAAACACATTCGACCTCATTGCCTAAATCCAAGGCTTCAAAAAACTTTTGGGGAATGGTTATCTGTCTCTTCTTTGAAACGCTTATGATTTTCCTTTTTCGTTGATTGTTTTCCAAATAACTGATCATAATTACAACATATCCTCCTTATGTAAACTTGCAAACAGTAAAGAAATATGGGTTTCTTTGTTTATATTATATCCAAGAAATACTGATTTTACAAGATAATTCTACCACTCCCGCATATTCCGGAACTCAAATGATTTGGCATCTAATTCCGATATGGATAACTTGCAACAAAAGCTATTAGAGGGTAATTATCCCGGTGTTAGTGGATATTGAAGTAGCAGCTTAAATGAAAATACGGACTATACCGACCTAAATAAAAAATATGCGTCAATTTTATCTAACATTTCCAAATGGCTACGCACTGCGTGGCGAATTGAGCTGGACACATTATCGCAGACAAATAAACAGCTTTTCCTATGAAAGGTTGCTATCAAGTCAAAATCGCCTCTCTAAAATAAAGGTGCTTGTATATAAGACTATATGAAATAAGCCGTACCACATTGAATCATTTAGTGTAAATTGTTCCGCGAATAGAATCCCATTTTAGTGCTGCTGATACCAAAACATTTGTGTCAATTACAGCATAATATTTTCTAACAGCCATTTCACTTCCTTGCCTCTGCAATTTCTGCATTAATCTCATCCAAAGTCATATCGGAGATTCTGTTCTCTTTTGCAATTTTACTTGCTCGTTTCATAGCTAAAACTCCCTTATTAACATTTATGTCTTCGAGTTTCATACTGAATGGAATACCGCCTTCTTTAACCAGTCTGGATACGCACATTCTAAAGTAAGTCGGAAGATCAATGCCCAGATGCATGCATATCTGTGCTGCCTCTGCTCTTTCAGCTTCATCTATCCTAAATTGGACCAGTGTATTTGCCATAACGCATCCCTCCTTTGCATATTGATTATATCATCATATGCATGCATATGCAATCAAATGTTTATATTCAACATTCTAATTCATTATATTTCCGGTTAATTCTGTTTACTTCTTAAACAACCATTCCGGCAGTTTCTTATCAGGAGATTGGAAAGGATGGTAGCGTACGGGAATATCCAAATACCATGATTTTTTAAGTATACTCTTTGTGTGTGAGAAGGTCTCAAAGGTCTCTTTACCGTGATATCTGCCCATTCCGCTGTTTCCCACCCCTCCGAACGGCAGATGCGGACTGCTTAAATGCATAACCGTGTCATTGACACAACCGCCGCCGAAAGAAAGATTTTTCAGAATTGTTTTCTCTACCGATTTATCTTTTGTAAAAAGGTACAGAGCCAAAGGCTTGGGACGGCTCTTAACAAAGTTTACAGCCTCGTTTATATCGTCAAAACCTATTACAGGAAGAACAGGACCGAAAATTTCCTCCTGCATAAGAGAACTTTCGGTATCCGGTTCGTTTACTAAAGTGAACTCTATTTGCAGAGTATCGGGATATGTATTTCCCCCAATCAAAATGTCTTGGGTTTCCATAAGTTGCCTGATACGATCAAAATGCTTTTTGTTTATAATCTTGGGGAAATTTTCTCTTTTGTATTTTGTGTCGGGAATCATTGTATTGTAATGATTCTTTATTTCATTGATAAGTTCCGCCTTTATGCTGTTTTGCACTAAAAGATAGTCGGGAGCTACACAGGTTTGCCCTGCGTTCAGAAGTTTTCCGAAGAGTATCCGCTTGGCCGTTTTTTTAATATCCGCGCTTTGTTCCGCTATTACGGGACTCTTTCCGCCCAGTTCCAGAGTAACGGGTGTAAGATTATTTGCAGCCTGTTGCATTACGGTTTTTCCTACAGCGGGTGATCCGGTAAAGAAGATATAGTCAAAATGCTGCTCCAATAAAGCGTTGTTCTCCTCTCTGCCTCCTTCCACAACGGATACATATTCCGGAGGAAATGCTTCGCTTATAACGGAGCAAACTGCATTTGATACAGCAGGAGCATATGCCGAAGGCTTTACGACAGCCGTATTACCTGCGGCTATGGCGCCTATAAGCGGAACCATGCAAAGTTGAAAAGGATAATTCCAAGGGGCCATTATGAGAACAGTACCGTAAGGCTCCTTTATTATCTTCGCTTTAGCCGGAGCCTGTGAAAGAGCAACTTTCTTTCTTTCAGGTCTTGCCCAATGTTTTATATTTTTTAAAGTATGGTCCAACTCGCAAAATACAATTGCAAGTTCGGTCATATATCCTTCATAACGGCTCTTGTTCAAATCGCTTTTCAGAGCGGAAAGAATCATATCTTCATTATTTCTTATGGATGTTTCCAGCAGTTTAAGAGATTTAATCCTTGCACTTATCGGCAAAGTGTGTCCTTCATTGAAATAAATGCGCTCTTTTTCTACAATCTTATTTATAATTGTGCTGTTGCTCATGTCGGAAACTCCTTTATCGGTTTCTATACCACCTGTTTTGCGTACTCCAATACTCTTTCCTTTACCATCTCGCAGTTGGTTTTATTACAGTATTCCAATATGAAAGCGGCATCGGGGGTATGCTTTTTACGAAGCGACAGAAACTTCACCCAGTCTATATCGCCTTCTCCCACATTCCTGCCCTTTGCATCATTTACTTTTCTGTCTTTACCGTGAAAATACGCAATATAGTCTTTAAGATATTTGAATATATCTTCTTCATCGGAATTGGCAATGAGATTTGCGGGATCTAACAATATTTTGAAGTTATCTCTTTCACACTGCCAGATTAAGTCTCTGGTTCTTTTTGCGGAAGGTGCAAAATCAAATATACAGGGCTCATATGCAATGGATACTCCGTAATGCTTTGCGATATCCAACAGTCTTATCATGTTGGATTTGAAATAGGCAAAATCCGCCTCAAAGGTAAAGAAGTCTATGCCTCTTTTTCCCGGAACAAATCCCGATTCGGTTGCCACATACTCAATACCGTTGTTTGCGGCTACCTGAATGTATCTTTCATATGCTTTAAAATTGTTTTCCTGCTTCTCCTTATCCGGCTCGAACAGTGAGGAAAATGCACCTATGGCAACTACATCTATCGAATTATCCCTGAACAATTTGATTATGTCTTTAGCGGCTTCATCGGTCAACGCATCCATCGGTTTGTAACCGTTGTACTGGTATACATATAAATTACTGAATGCAAAACTTATCTCTGTAGAGGTAAAACCGAATTTCTTTAATAAGTCTACCGTTTCCTCCGGTGTATGATTTGCAAGACTCCTCGTAACCAATCCTACTTCCATTGTGTAATTCCTCCTCTAATCCTTTTTAATTATATCTTCCGGTACAATCCATCCTTTTTTATAGAAGATATTGAGAACCGGTCTGATAACTAAAAAAATAACCAGCGTTTCTATCACTATCACCGCTACGGTCTTAATGCTTCTTGCTACCAATAATTCATTAATCGGTATTCTGTACAGCATATACAATGCTATACTCATAAGAAAAAAGTCGCTTATCAGGGCTTTGGTCAGTACGGCAAAAATTGTGGTTTTTACGGTTATTTCTTTATTGTGAAGAAATAAGCCGTATATAAGGCCGTTAGCCATGGCCACAATGGTTATTACCGGAGAATACGGTCCGGTAGGAAATAAAACGCTTCCCAGCAAATCGGCAAGCACGGCGGATAATGCTCCGTAGGCGGGGCCGAATAATATTGATGCCATAGCAATGGAAACAAATTCCGTCCCTATCCTTATAACCTGAAGATTAACGGCTAAGAGTTTTGCTAAAACAACCGTAAGTGCCGTTAATAACGACAGTATCGTAATTCGTCTTGTGTTGCTCACTTGACGGCTCCTTTTATACAATACTCTTCCAGAAGTTTAAGATATATCCGGTAATTATCCAGAGAAACTTCCGGAGGTGTCTGATGGTCCACACTGGGTATATACCCTCCCGACCTCATGGCCGGAAGCAGACGCTCGAATTCTTCCCGCATAGCCTGCTCGGAAACACTCATCACCATCTTGTCGTATGCCCCGATTATGAGAAAATCGGGATGATTCTTTCTTACTCTGTTGATATCCACTCCCGCTTTTCTTTCCAGAGGCAAAGCTCCTCTTATACCCGCTCTTTTCAGCCACGGAATCATTGCTTCCAGCTGCCCGTCGGTATCCACTATAGGTATTATTCCCGCTTCTTCAATATGCGGAACGGTCTGCCTGTAGTACGGAAGCAGGAACTCATCAAACATCTCTTCGGAAAGCATGGGTCCCAAATTATATGACATATCTTCGGCAAATGTCATAAAGTCGGGCTGTATGGCTTTGCTCATCTCGTCAATTACATAGTTTATGTAGTCCGCTTCATCCTGATTCATGCGGTGCATCAGTTCGGGCTCATCATAGAAGGCATATAAATGCTCCTCTATACCGAAAAGCGTTCTCGGAAACCAGAAGAAGCCGTCCACCGTTATCCATACCACCAAATCACCGTCATCATGCATTTTTTTATATTGTGCCGCATCTTCCGCCGCAGCCTGTACTTTCCTTTTATCATAAAGATAGGGTTTTAATCTTTCATACGACTGTATGTCGGTTACTTTCTTCATATCCTCGGATAACTGATTATATCCTCTCCCCCTGGCTCCTATCCAATACTGTTTCAATCTGTCCAGCCCGAAGTACTCATGCTTTATGTCTTCTTTATTGGGCATATCGGGAACGCCTTCGGAAATGAATCTTTGAATGGTTTTATCCCACCATCCCGCCCATTCAATCATGGGCAACCTGTCCACGGGTCGGAAATTCATAACATTTAAAAATCTTTCTCTCTGGTTCATATTAATCACTTGGCAATGGAAACAAATTCCGCCCCTTTCTTTATAACCTGAAGATTAACGGCTAAAGGTTTTGCAAAAAAAACCGTAAGTGCCGTTAATAACGACAGTATCGTAATTGGTCCTGTGTTGCTCACTTGACAGCTCCTTTTATACAATACTCTTCCAGAAGTTTAAGATATATCCGGTAATTATCCAGAGAAACTTCCGGAGGTGTCTGATGGTCCACACTGGGTATATACCCTCCCGACCTCATAACAGGAAGCAGACGCTCGAATTCCTCCCGCATAGCCTGTTCGGAAACACTCATCACCATCTTGTCGTATCCCCCGATTATGAGAAAATCGGGATAATTCTTTCTTACTCTGTTGATATCCACTCCGGCTTTTCTTTCCAATGGCAAAGCTCCTCTGATTCCCGCCCTTTTCAGCCACGGAATCATTGCTTCCAGTTGTCCGTCGGTATCCACTATAGGTATGATTCCCGCTTCTTCTACACGCGGAACGGTCTGCCTGTAGTACGGAAGCAGAAACTCGTCAAACATCTCTTCGGAAAGCATAGGGCCCAAATTATATGACATATCTTCGGCAAATGTCATAAAGTCGGGCTGTATTGTTTCACTTACCTCGTCAATTATATAGTTTATAAAATCCGCTTGGTCCTGATTCATGCGGTGCATCAGCTCGGGTTTATCATAAAAGGCAAATAAATGCTCCTCTATGCCGAAAAGTGTTCTGGGAAAGTAAAAGAATCCGTCCACCGTTATCCACATCACCAAATCACCGTCATCATGCATTTTTTTGTATTGCGCCGCATCTTCCACAGCAACCTGTGCTCTGTACTTATCATAAAGATACGGTTTTAATCTTTCATAGGATTCATCGTCGGTTACTTTCTTAATTTCATCGGATAACTGATAATACCCTCTCCCCCTGGGTTTTATCCAGTACTGCTTCAACCTGTCCAGCCCGAAGTATTCATGCTTTATGTCTTCTTTATTGGGCATATCGGGAACACCTTCGGAAATGAAACGCAAGATTGTTTTATCCCACCAACCGGCCCATTCAATCATGGGCAACCTGTCCACGGGTTGGAAATTCATAACATTTAAAAATCTCTCTCTTTGATTCATAGAAACTCCTCAACGGTTATATTACCAGTCCGTAATTGCTTAGTCAATTTGTTTTGACTGTAATAACTTTTCAAATTCCTCATATGGCATGGGTTGATAATAGTAGTAACCCTGAGCGATATCACAATCAAGCGACCTTAGTATATCGGCTTGCTCTTTTGTTTCCACACCTTCGCATATAATTAATGAATCCATATTATGTGCAAGATCGGTTATGCCTTTTATCATCTTTTTGGTTTTACTGTCTTCTAAGTTGTATATCATGCTTCTGTCAAGTTTGAGATAGTCCAACATGAAATTGGGCAAATCGGAGAAGGAGGAATACCCCGTTCCGAAATCGTCCAATGAAATGGTAAAGCCCATTTCTTTTAGTTTATTGACTATATCTTTCATCATCTTCGCATTTTCCGCAATAAGACTTTCCGTTACTTCAATGTTCAGATAATTGGGAGACACTTGGTATTTTGTCGCTATGGCAAATATCCGGTCGCAGAAATCGATATTTGCAAAGTGCGAACGTGCAAAATTAACCGACACGGGAACAACCTGTCTGCCTTCTTTAAGACTCTGTTGCAACAGTTGGCAAGCCTTTTCAAACATGTACATATCAAATGTCGTAATAATACCGCTCTTTTCAAAAACAGGTATATATTCGCCCGGCCGGATAAGTCCGCGTCTGGGGTTATACCATCTGGACAATATCTCGCCGCCGTATATTGAGTTGTCGGCAAGCAGTATCTTAGGCTGTATATATATGAGGAATTCGTCTTTTTCCATGCTTGCAAGGAATTCCTGTTGCATAAGTTTTTCCTCTACGGTCATAATACGAACGGTATCATCATAAAACTTGTATCTAACATCATCCTTTTCCTTTACGAACTGACGGGCCTGCAAAGATTTCTGCATAAGGACATCCATATTCAGTTCTTCATATTTAGGATTATAAATTCCTATACTCAGCACAACGGGATAATCGGAGTTTTTAAGATTGTACTTTTCATTTACCTTCTCTACTATATTGGATAATCTCCCTATCATTTCCTCTCTTTCGGTAAATTGAAGCAACAATATGAAATCGTCGTTATTTGCTCTTGCAAGAATCTCATTGTTGTAAATATGATTATCCAGCAGTACGGCTATATCGTTCTGAACCTTGTCCGCCTCTGTATATCCGTAAACCTCCCTTATGTAATTCAGGTTATACACAACAAGATTAACCATGCAGTATGTACTTATATTCAACATACTGATGGAAACATCGGTTACCGCTTTCATCCCCCTTATATTGGGATACCCTGTAAGACTGTCGGTATTCAGAAAAAGATTCTTATTCTTCTTATACTTGAAATATGCAATAAGTATCGTAGCACCTGTCAGTATTGCGGATATAACTACCGAGAGAGCAATCGTGACACGCAGTTCGGTTCTGTTGAACATTTTTTCATACTGCACGGCCTCGCTTGCGATAATGGTCTTTATATCTTCCTCGGAAATCGTATCTATGGCACGGTTAATCAACGCGGCAACATCGGGCGGCATTCTTTGGGTAAACTGCATCCCCACATCATAACCTTTGAATTTTACCAACTGTCTGCTTTGCATGAAGCCGGCATACCTGTTTACTTTCGATACGGTAATATCCGCCTGAAAGTTAAATCCGTATTGCAGGGCTTGTTCAAAATCTTTTGTTTTGAGATATTCGAATTGAAATCCGGTCAGCTGATGTACATGGTCTAAAATCCGTACGACAACACCTTCATATTGTTTCTCCGCATAGTTGTAGAATTCAAAAGGAAAACTATTTCTGTCCAGTGCCACATAGACAACGGGGTAAGATGCCACAACGGCCTGTTCTTCCTTTGTCAGCACAAAGGTTTGTTCCTCGGCCGCATATCCGTATATTGCAGACATTACCAGAATACATATGATTGATAAAACTAAAAATCTCTTCTTCATCTACTCTCCTATGCTCAGTTTATGTGCTTTATCACAGTCCTTTTTGATGCCTTCCGCTCCCCTTATGAAGCTTTTAAGGACTTTGGATACCGATTGCCTGAATTCCTCGAACTCTTCCTCTACCTGTTTATATTGCTCGACCTGACGCTCTTTTTCCTCCATTGTGTCTTTCAGTATTATATCGGCCTGCTTTCTTGCATCGGCCAATATATTGTCCGCCTTTTTCCTTGCATGAATCAAAGAAAGAGCAATATCATCCTTATTCTTCTCCAGCAGTTCCAGCCTGTTAAGCAGCATTTTGTTCTGCTCCAGTATAAGATTGACCTGCCTGTCTTTTTCCGCTATGCGACTGTTCAGATCTTCCTGCAAGAGTTCTATGTACATAATGACATCTTTTTTTGAATATCCGAATAAAACTTTTTTAATACCTTTGAATGCAATCATATCTGTTATCCTTTATCTTGTTTATATACATTGTACTACATACTTTGCTTTACACACTTTATATTATCGGTTGAATTTTACCCTTTTTATTTTACCCCACTGCAGTTTTTTCTTCTTATAACCTACAAATGCGACCATTCTGGTATAGGCTAATATTACTCTGAATCCGATATTTTCAAATATACATGCACCGATTGCCTTCCACACATCCTTTGCGGTCAACCTTATGCTCTGTGTATGTATCCTGGAGAAAAAGGCGGATAATGTCAATACCGCTCCGTAAAGTAATGATATTATCGTGTATGCTATGGCAACCCTTGTAGTGACCATGCCCAGAAGAAACATGGCTATAACCGACAATATACCGAATATCTCTATATAAGGAGATAGCAACTCGAAGATAAGAAAATACATGTAGGATACCGTTCTGACCAATCCGAATTTACTGCTGAAAAGTATCTGTTTGTGCTTGGTCAGACTCTGATACAGTCCCAGATGCCATCTTCTTCTCTGTTTTCTCAGATCTCTCATGTTATCGGGAGCCTGGCTCCAGCATACCGCATCGGTGGCATACTTTATGGTATACGGTATTTGATTCTTAAGACAAAACACATGCAGCCGCACAACCAGTTCCATATCCTCTCCCATGGTGGTGTGATCATAACCTCCGACCGCAATTACCATATCCTTTTTAAATAATCCGAATGCCCCGGATATTATCAGGCTTCCGTTGAACATATCAAACAGTATCCTGGATGCCAGAAAAGACCGTTCATACTCCAAAACCTGCATTGCCGCAACCATATTGTCCGGCATTTCGTACTTTTTGACTTTTCCGTTTTCCAGCACCACCCCGTTGGCTATCCTTATAACTCCTCCGCATGCAATAAGATTCTCATCGGTAAGTACCGGCCGGACTATTCTCTCAAGAGCGTCCGACTGCAGCATGGAATCGGCGTCCATACACACGAAATAAGGATATCTCGATGCGTTTATACCCATGTTTAAAGCATCCGCCTTGCCGCCGTTTTTCTTTCTTATGAGTACGATGGGAACTTTATATGCATAGCTTTCATATATGAATTCCTCGTCCTGGCACCGTATGCTTTTCTTTATTTTTCTCCGCACCTTGGTCATCTTGAACTCTTCGATAAGCAGTTTGGAAGTGTTGTCTTTTGAACCGTCATCCACAACGATAATTTCATAGAGTCTGTAGTCAAGATTTAAAAGAGAGTGTACGGTATCGCAAATGGTGACTTCTTCGTTGTATCCGGGTACTACGATGGATACGGGGAAATAGTAATCATGTGAAATGACATTATGCAGTGTGTTCAACTGCTTGCTCTTGTACAATTCCGAAGCTCCGATGGTTACCGATACCAGCAAAAATGTAGCATATGCAAAAAGGTAAAGAGAGTAAAAAATCCCTATTGATATAAGTATTGCTCTTGCTGTCTCAATAAACATCCCGTTTCTCCTTTCTCGTTTTTCTCTTGAGCCTTTCGGTTTCCATCTTGTACTCCAGTATTTCCCTTGCGTATCTGTCCGGTCCGTTATATATATCCACCAAATCCACATATTCCACATCCAGCTCTACAAGGCTTTCCGACGCATTGAATCGCACATACCAGTTGTCCGATGTCAATGCTTCTTTCAGTGCATTCACCGTTTCATCGTTTTTGTATGATGCAAGAGAGGTTGCGGCTATTGCCCTGTATTCCCACTCGGCATTTTTCTGCCTCAGAAGCTCCACAAGATATTGCCCGGCGGGAGCATAAGTCATCCTTCCGAAGTACCTTATTATTGCAAGCCTTATTTCCTTGTGGGAATGCTCGTCTTTTAACAACTTTAAGAACTTTTCGCTGTAATCCAGAGTGGACATCCTTATGAAATTAATTATGGCAACCCTGGTGCTTACATCGAAACGGCTGTATTCCTTCCACAAAAGCGATGCAAGGCGTGCTCTGTCTCCATGGAAGAGCATTAATCCGTCGGATATAAGTTTGTTGTTGTGTTTTATTTTCATTTCCTGCATCCGAAGCATCGCGGTAAGTATGGCTTCGCCGTTATCGGATGTATACAGTGCATGAAGAGCATTCTGCCTTACATATACCGATTTATTGGTTGTATAGGATATCATTGCCGAAACAATGAAGTCATAAACCGTTTCATCACACAGTTTGAACTCGCCGACAAGAAAAGCAAGATAACCTTTTTTAGAATTTTCCTTGTTATCGAACTCTATAATAAGATATTCAAACAGCGGTTTACACAGTTTAAGATATGTGAATGTGCTCTCATAATCTACAGCCGCTTGCTCTTTTACAATCTCATGAAATGCTTTTAAGAAACGTATCTTAGTGAAATTCCTGTACAGATACTGCTGCTTTTGTTTGTCAATCTCCTCATTCTTACTTACAAGCTCAATCTGATCTTTTATTGCCTGCCTGATTTTTTCTCTTTTATCTTTGAATATAAAGTCCCGGTAGCGCAGATAGAGAAGAAAGACCGTGTTGAAACAAATCATCATCACACAGATTGCCGTGTATATAATCAATATGAGATCTATCCTTACCTCATTCGCCATCCGCTGTCCGCTCCTCGTCTGTCCACATTTTTTGTATCATGTAATATGATGCTTTAAGTCTTTCATGATATGTTACCTTGTTCCATCCTTTTAAACTGAACGGGAACATTTCTATTATATGCCCTCTGCTGTCCGCTGACCCTATACCCACATACATCTTATCTATACCTATGCTTTCCACCCCGTAATGCTCATAATAGTCGTCATGAATAAACATATTGGACGGATCGGAAAAATTCAGAAGATTCCAGGGAATTCTCAACTCTATATAGTTGCCGGCAATATGGAAATCGGCCAGCGAATTGTATTCTTTATGTGCGGGGTTGCTGTTTCCGTGTGTCAATATTCCCGTTTCATAAACTTGCGCCTTAATGCCGGGATGGTTGACTTTTTCCAATGCTTCCAGCTGAAGTATGAGATTTATCTTATTGAATACCGGGCTGTTTATGTGCGGAGGACGGGAATGCGGATTCTCTCCCGCTATATACTGGTTATACATCGCTCTCAGCACATCATATCGTTCCTGAACCAGTACCCTGCTATCATTTATCCCGTTTAATACTATAAGAAAGTCCGCATAGCAATCAAACCGCACATCATGTTGCTTACAGTAGTTGCTCCCGGATTTTCGGGTAATATCTATGGGTATGTAAAGAATATCGCGTTCACGGTCATAATCCTTTTTATATACAAGGTAATATATGAACTTTTCGTCATACTGCATTGATATGCTCATATCACCGTTTACCCCAACCGGTACAATACCGAACCATTCGCTTAAATCCCCGTCAACATGACACAATACTTTTTTCTCTCCCGGGTCAAAAGCCAATATACCGAATCCCTGATCGGAAGACTGTGCATCCGACCAGTACACACACCTTCTCTCATCCACCGAATGTTGTGTGTTCCAGGTGGTCAGCGACCAGTCATCCTGCCAGACATACACAAGGCTTCCGGCACAATCCACCGATTTTATCTGCTCATATGTATTAACTATTATCTGTCCCTGTTCATATTCCGTATTCCTGCCCTGGTTATACCCTTTGTTTGTATCCTCATGAGCCATCCCTCTGGAGGTAGGCACTCCGAACTCGGTTATAACTATGGGAATGCTGTGATGGAGTTTAAGCATTTTCAGATATGCCGTATAGGTGTTGACATTACCTTCCGCATCCTTAAACCAGAAATCCTTATTTTCAAAATAGTTAAGGTAACCGGGGTAATAAGGGTAAGCATGATAGGATGCGAAATGACCGGATATAAATGCATCGGTCGTCCTTATATGCTCCACATCCACCTCGGCACACTTTTTGAAAAATTCCGTTATATAATCGGGATATACGAAAGGATCGGTAGACGGCCAGTTAAAGAAAGATACCAACCTCTGCTCTTTATACCTTGCCGATTCGTAAGTGATTATGGTATCGCCTATCATTGCAAGCACCGATTCAAATGCCGTCGCATCTTCCGTAGTATACATATACTTGCCGCTGTATCCTTCATGTACTTTATGCAACCTGTCGGTATATGCGATGGTATTGCTGTTCCAGTTGGACCCCAATATATATCCCAACACCCAGGGCGAGATATCTTTCATATAGAATCCGTAACCGCTTTGCTGATTAAGTACCAGTTGGCGTTTTCCGTGTATTATATCCACAAGAATATATGTCTGCTTTATTATCTCTTTATAAAAATCTTCATCTTTCGCATCTATATGACTGTTCTGGACATAATCGGAAACGGTAAGGCCGTGAAGAAGATAAAGAGGGTCTTCATTATCTTTATTAAAATCATACAGCGCATTATAGAAGTCTACATTCATTATCTGATACACCCTTACGGTATTGGCGCCCATTTCTTTTATCTGTTTTAACCACCTGAGGTAATCATCATATTCTATGGCATAGTCGGTTCCGAATTTGCCGGGTATGGCACTTCGGATATTTACACCTTTAATCTGAAATTTCTCATATTGTCCGTTTTTCAGAATGTATATGTTTTCCTCATCGGTAATGAATGACGTCGTAACAGGTGTCTTAGGGTGTAAATCTATGAAAAAGTTCGTGGAGAACAGCACATAGTTTATACCTAATGCAAGAATCAATATAATACCCGTTGCTATTAAAAACTTCTTCATTTAACCTCTTTACATGCCTAATTATTGAAGGACTTGTTTCTGGAATCGTGGCTGTACTGTTTTATCGAATCAATATTCTCATCCATCCATTTCCCTCTTGCCGTTATATAGTTCTTAAGCTGATTCAATGCCGCATCGTAACTTTTGAGATTTCTTTCTGCAGGCTCCAGCAATCCTTTATCTATTAAGAAAGTATATCCCCACTTATCAAAATTTCTGTCAATAGCAGGTCCGAGATATTTTACGGTCTTGTCGATATAGTTTATTAAATACTCGTCGCTCAGCACCGTTTTTCTTAAAAACTTATATCTTTTAATTACCAAATCTGTAAAATAGTCGTCTTTCATGAGCATGATGTACCATACTTTATTCTGGAAGGAAAATCCGGTAGCACTCATGGGTGTTTCCATATAGTTATCATAAGCATTGTTAAAATCCCATACCGGACCTATTCCTATCTTCCCTTTTGTATCTCTGTAAAGATATGTGGAGTAAATTCCCGCATCATAATTTTGCGTAAACTCGTTTATAATCAAATAATCCACGAAAGACATTACATCAATATGTTTACGGTAGCCTGATTCTTTATCGGCATAATCATAGGAGTATAAAGCTTTTTCAAATGCCGATATATCGTTTTCAATATATGTCTTTATCTGCTCGTTAATGTTTTTTCTTGCGGGATAGACAATATTACATATGGAATTCATGTTGTATGTATATCCGGTAAACGGGTCTATCTCCTCTTCGGGAACGGTACCTCTGTCCAGCCGGACAATATAACTTGTAAACGGTCTGTCTTCTCTGTATCTGGAAATATCCACCCTGCCTTTGCCGCGTGAGATTGCTTCCATCATGACATATACCCCCATATATTCATCATTGACAAATACCTCGCAAAAACGGACATCGGGAGCATTACTCATTATCTCTCCGGCTATATTCATGCTTATATAATTCCTTATGAGTGTCTTGTCCAGTATAGGTCCGTTGAGAATCCACTTATCATGGGCTTCCATACCCATTACTTTTTTGGCGTTCTCTGTACGGTCCTCTTTTATAAGTCTTATAAGATAGGATTTTTTATCAAACCATAAGGAAGTGTTGCCTCTTGCTCTTATGGTAATGAGACTGTGCAAATCCGCCTGATCGTCCAGATGATTGTTGCTATCGTCCTTGTCAAATATCGAAAGGTCCGCATCGATAACCATGCTGTTATCGGCAAGAACCGGTATGTCCTGTCCGTCCGTATTTATATGCACTAAAGGAAGATGAGTACAGAAGCGACCGTCCGTATGATTACACTTCACATGCTTTACATCGTCAATATGCTGATGATGTCTTCTGTTGCCATAATTTAAGTAAGACAGCGAAACGGCTACGGCAATAAGGCATATAAGGGCTATTGAACTGATAATTAACTTCCTACGCAAGACCTCTCCTTTTAATTATTTATCTCGTCGTTCTGTTCCACGATGTTGACATACTCGATGTGTTGCAACTCGTAAAGCCTTTCGGTTATGCTTTTTTCGTTGGCAGCCGCTTTTCTCATTACTTTTTTGGATACCTCGTAAATATATTCCACGGTAAGCTCGGTGGTATTCTTTACTCTGAGATTGGCTTTTGCCGAATAGTAGTTGAATATAATGGCTTCAATCTGACGCTCGGAGTTTCGTGCTCCTTTTACGATTACCAGCATCCTGTTGTCATTCCTTACCTTACCGAAAGCAAGAAGCAGCAGGAACACAACGGTACTTCCTATAGCGGCTACCAGATAGTCTCCGGCACCGCAACAGATGCCTGCGATAATTGCCCAGAAAATGTATGCAGTGTCTCTGGAATCCTTAATCGCCGTACGGTATCTTACAATGGATAATGCACCTACCATACCTAACGACAAGGCTATGTTGTTTCCTATGACCGTCATTACCATTGTCGTAAGCAGCGTCAGCATCAAAAGAGATACATTAAATTTCCTGCTGTATATAGTACCCGTGTGGGTATACATGTACGACAGAAATATTACCACTCCTACAACGGCGGCTACGGCAAGATGCGACAATATTTCCTGTACGGTCAGAGTTTTTCCCTGCTCCAGCAATTCCAATAAATATTTAGTCATAATCCTTCTCCTTTTTAAAATACATAATTAAGGCATATAGTACGACTGAGTGCATATTTACTTACCGATAACTCCGATTGCTCCACTCTGTCCAGCATGTCTTTAATATAGGAAAGTAAAAAACCGTTGTATTTTACCTCCAAAATCACCCCGTCCTGACTGAAAACCGGATATGTGTTAAGATTTTCGGAAAATATGTCAAAGCAACTCTCGGTCGCCCTAATATTATGGTCAAATGTAATCCTTATACTGTTCTCTTTGGCAATAAAAGCCTTCCTGTTATATTCCACTATGGCTTTGGGTCTGTAAAAACGCATATTCATGACCGCATACAATTCTTTGGCAAAAGGGTCTTTGTAGCCGAGCAAAGGTGTATATATTCCCTTTGTAAGCAGTATGGCATCTTCTCTTGTCATCTTCAAAGACCTTTTCAGCTGCTGGGAGCCCTGTTTCTGTTTCATCTCAAGACCGGCAAACTGATCGGTGGGCTTATATATTCTCAACCGTATCTTTCTTCTTATTTCCACGCCGTCTTCTTTTTCGACAAAATCATTATCCCATAAAGTATCAAAATATAAAGAACGCACCATATAGCCGTGCTCTCCGTTGTTCTCGTCCTGAGCAAGGTAGGTATTAAAAGCGGCCGAATATTTTATGTAATCGGTCTTTGATATGATATACTTTTTTTCCTGTCGCAAAACCTGCTTCATTTTCGTCTCTTTTTCTCTCGTTTAGATTATATTATTCAAGGAATAAAATAACAACAGGCTTTACTTCCATAAAGCTGTTTTAATTGATTTAATTTAACTTAAATAAATATTTAACTTAAAATACTATTCTTATTACCTTTTTTCCAGTCTTTTCAACAAAGGTTTACATATTGTTTCCAGATATTTGGAGCCCAGCACCATGACTATATCACCGCTTTTCGCATGCTCGAAAAGATAATCCTCTATCGCCTGATATGACGGCAGATATATCGCTTTTGTAACATTTTTGTTTATTGCTTGGGCAAGCCTTTTCCCCGACACTTCACTGTCGGGACTTTCCCTGTCATTGTATATGTCGGCGATTATAGCGATATCCGCAAGGGCAAAGCTTTGCACAAATTCCTCAAACAACACCCTTACTCTGGAAAAGGTATGAGCTTCAAAAGCCGCATAAAGTTTATTATGTTTCATCCTGCTTGCCGTTTCCAGCGTTACCGCTATTTCGGTGGGATGATGAGCGTAATCGGAATACACCTTTATTCCGTCGGCTTCTCCTATAAGATCAAATCTTCTTTTGGCTCCGTGTACAAATGACAGATGAGTACACACTTCGGTAAGATCCGCCCCTAATAACCCCATAACCGCAATGACGGCCAGTGAGTTCAGTGCATTGTGTTGCCCTTCGGCTCCCAATTGCACATGACAGATAAAATTTCCTTTGATATACAGATCATATGACGGCTTACCTTGTGTATCTATTGTCATATTCATAGCGGTATAGTCTAAAGATAAATTATTCAGACCGTAGTATACGACATTACGGGAAGCTTTTTTTGCTACTTCCCTTGTAGGAATATCATCATAACAGGCTACCAGAAAACCGTCTTTATCTATTTTGTCGGCAAATTCCAAAAAAGACCGCTTCATATTGTCGAAGGTTTTGAACCAGTCCACATGGTCAAAGTCAATATTCAGTATAACTCCGATATACGGTTTAAGCTTTAAGAAACTGCCGTTGAATTCACAGGCTTCGGTCAGAAAGTAATCGGAGTTGCCGCTTTTTACGTTACCGTTCAGAAACTCCGCTTCCCCGCCGTTGTGTATGGTGGCATCATATCCCATCTTTTCCAATAAGTATGCTGCAAGAGTGGTGGTTGTGGTTTTTCCGTGAGCTCCCGATATGGCTATCGAGTACTTGAATTCCTCCATTATCTTACCTAAAAGTACCGCTCTGTCCATTACAGGTATCTCTTTAGACACTGCATATGCATATTCGCAATTATCCGGATGCACCGCCGCGGTATATACCACAAGATCGGGTTTTCCCACTTTGGAGGCATCATGTGGTATATATACATGAATACCCATGGATAACAGTTTATCCATTGTAGCGGTATGCTCTATGTCGGAGCCGGTTATCTTTATGCCTTTTTCCGACAATAATATGGCAAGACCGGACATGGAAGTACCGTTTATACCTATAAAATGCACATGTTTGATTCCCTGCAAAAATCCGGCTTTCATGCTTAGCTCTCCGCCTCAAAAGTCTGTGTGGCAATTATATCGGCACCCGTACCGCATACGTCCTTAATTATCACATCTCCCTGCTGAACGGGAGCCTGTATTCTTACTTTATATATCTCTTCCATTACATCGAAAATCTTACTCTTACTTACGGGAGCGCCGGTTTTTACGGGACAGACCGTATATTTTGCGTTATCTATCTTAACGGAGGAAGTAATCATTCTTGTAGGGGAAAGTATCTCGGCTCTGGCATATTCATCGCCCCTTTTGCAACTGCTGCCTTCCATGCTTATAATGCCGTTCTTGTCATAATTCACTTGTATCGTACATCCCCTGGGACATACTATACAGACTATATCTTTTTTCATTGCTCCACCTCTATGACCAAATCGCCGAAACCGTTTGTTTCACTGCCCGTATTCAACAAATCCCTCATCTTTATATCCACCGATTCCATTTCCGAAGGAATGAGACGCAGCAACTTTCTTCGGGTAAGCACATTATCACCGACAGAAGCCCTTACATATACTTCGCGGAATCGCGCCCTTGAACGGAAAAATATCTTTATCTTTTCCTCCGTATCCTTTAAATATATATGCTGCGGCAACACATATCTCAATCCGTTTCCGGCAACCACCGCTATTTTTTGTGCAGACTTTTTTTCTGTCAAAGTTTTATCCAGATAGGCTTTTGCACTCATAGCCGCTCTTTGACCTTCCATCGTTACATAATCCACAAGATCATGCACATGCAGCACATTTCCGCATGCAAATACTCCTTCGGTATCGGTTTCCAGGTCCTGATCCACAAAAGGACCCCCCGTAACCTGATACATGCCCACGCCCATCTGCTCACTTAATTCGTTTTCCGGTATAAGGCCGACCGACAACAGCAGCGTATCACATTCCACATATTGTTCGGTGCCTTTTATAGGTTTCATGTTGCTGTCCACCTTGGCGGTGGTGACTCCCGTTATCCTGCCTTTTCCGTGTATCTTGACCACCGTTTCGGACAGGTGTAAAGGAATATCGTAATCATCCAGACACTGCACTATATTCCTGGTAAGACCTCCGGGATATTCCATTATCTCATAAACACCCATAACTTTTATGCCTTCAAGAGTCATTCTTCTTGCCATTATGAGACCTATATCCCCGCTTCCTAAAATTACAACCTTTTTACCCGGTAATATACCTTCGATATTTACAAATCGCTGTGCCGTTCCCGCGGTAAACACACCCGCACAATTGGAACCGGGTATGCGCAATGCTCCTCTCGGCCGCTCCCTGCATCCCATAGCCAGTATTACGGCTTTCGCTTTTATAACCATGAAACCGTACTCGGGATTGACGGCATAAAGAGTCTTATCCTTTTCCGCCCCTATAACCATGGTATCCAACATAACGGTAATATTTGTTTCTTTTATCTTTTCCGAAAATCTCAACGCATATTCGGGACCGGTCAGTTCTTCCTTGAAAACATGCAGACCGAAACCGTTATGTATGCACTGATTGAGTATTCCGCCTAAGGAATTGTCTCTTTCCAGTATAACTATATCTTTTACCCCAAGCTCATAGGCTTGTAATGCCGCAGCCATTCCCGCCGGTCCTCCGCCTATTATCGCCAAATTAAATTGCTTAATCACGTGAATGCCTCCCTAATATGCACGAATCGGCATCTGCTTTTGCTATTTTATTCACCGCAATTCCTGTATGCTCGGAAAGTATCCTCATAACATGAGGAGCACAGAATCCTCCCTGACATCTTCCCATTCCCGCTCTGGTACGTCTCTTTACACCGTCTACCGTTCTTGCTCCGCACGGAGCATAAATGGCTGAAACAATCTCTCTTTCCGAGACGGTCTCGCACCTGCATATTATCTTCCTGCACAATTCATCGGATTTACAGGCCGCTTCTTTCTCTTCATTGGTCATTTCGGAAAAAGGCTTGTCATGTTTAACTTTCATGGTATATTGATTTTTTGCCTTTTCCTTCATTTCCATAAGCGATTTAACCATATCTTCAACATATACCGCTATGGCGGGAGCGGCGGTCAGCCCCGGAGATTCTATACCGGCAACATTGATAAAGTTACCGCACTTTTTACTTTCTTCAATGATAAAGTCCGAAGTGTCGGGAGTGGCGCGTATGCCTGCAAAAACCGTAATGGATTTTCTTATGTTAAGTCGGGTGTAGGTTTGCGAAGCGGTTTTGAATACATAATCCAGATTCTCGCTGTTGGTACACTTGTCATCTTTATGGTCGGCAACGGTGGCATCGGGACCTATCATAAGATTCCCGTCCACGGTGGGTGTTACTAAAATTCCTTTACCTTTTTCGGTGGGAGTCTGGAACAGTACGGTATTTATTCTGCTGCCTTCGGTTTTGTCAAACAGTATATATTCACCTCTTCTGGGAATAATATTAAAAGAATCATCTCCTGCCATCCGACTTATCTCATCCGCATGCGCTCCAGCACAGTTTATTACTATTTTCGCAGTTATATCAGTTCTGTCCTCTTCTTTTATCCTGTCCAATTTGCTGATTGAGCAGATATCGCCGGTAATTTCTGTGGAGATATGAAACAATCCGTCTTCCTTTTCTATGCCTGTCACTTCGGTTTCCCGAAGAAACTTAACACCGTTCATTACGGCATTATCCATAGCCGCTATATTCAGTTTATACGGCGATACTATTCCGGCATTTTTTGCATACAGGGCTTTTGTGACCAGCGGATTTACATAAGGTTCTCTTTTAAGTATAAAGTCTTTGTCCACAATAGCCATATCGGTAACACCGTTTTTGATACCGCTGTCATAAAGCTTCTGCAGAACCTCTTCGCCCTCTTGGTCGAAAGCCAGTACAAAAGAGCCGGTCTTCTTAAACTTTACGGAGAGATTGTCACACAGCCCGGGCATCATATTGCAGCCCGAGACATTGAATTTTGCCTTTTTTGTACCGGGTTTGGCATCATATCCGGCATGTACTATACCGGAATTGGCACCCGTAGCATCCATCGATACATCGACATGTCGCTCTATTACCGCAATCTTAACTTTATACTTGGACAATTGTCTTGCGATGAGGCTGCCGACTATACCGGCCCCGATAATACATATATCGTAATACATACATCCTCCGTTATCTATACAATACGCCGCTCTGTAAAATCATTGTCAGAATCAGGGAAAGCACCAGTATTGCGGCCAGTATGATTGCTATTGCTTTCTTCATGTGATCTCCCTTCCTTACTGATTAATTTTATACCCGAGCCGTCTTTTTTGCAATGATACGCTACCTTGCATAATCTTTAAGCAACTCTCTGAAATACACATAGTTCTCAAAAGGAACTTCCGGCGGAACCCCGTGGTCGCAGGTGGGCAGATAGCCTCCCTGTTTTTTCATAAAAGGTAAGATTCTGTCAATTTCCGCTTTTATGGCCTCTTTGCTGTGAGCCAGTATTCTCTTATCTATACCGCCTTTTATACGTATGTCGGGATAATCTTTTCTTATCTGCACCACATCGCATCCCGAGGCCACTTCCATGGGAGACATATAGTTCATACCTATCTCTTTATACAACGGAATGACCGGTCTGCAGTCACCGTCGGTGGCAACATGAATTATAAGGTCATAGGTTTTGGGTTGTTTGTACGCACACTCCTTATCACTCATTGCAAGTCGCGCATTTCTGCTCCTTAATCCCTGTATAAGTTCTTTGTAATAGGGAAACAGAAAGGTGCGTATCTGCTCGGGAGATATTAACGGGCCGTGATTGTAGCATATGTCTTCATCCAGCAGCAGTTCATCTATTCTTACATGGTCCTGATATTTTGCCGTTACATAATCGGATAATTCCAGCCACTTTTCCATGCAGGTATGAAGCAGTCCGGGATCGTCATAAATCATATACAGTATTTCTTCACCGCCAACGAGCGAACGCAGATACATAAAAGCACCCACAATATACATGACCGAATGATACCCTTTCTCTGCCAACGGTACGGAGTCGGATATAAACTTTTTCAGGTCCTCGTTTCTTTGGGCATTTGCATAATCCAGTCTCCACTTGATTTCCTCCCATGTGGCCATATCCTTAACGGGAAAATCCAGATATTGGGGCATAAACCCGTCTCTTCTTCCTTTGAAATATTTGACCGTCCTTCCGGCTTTGTCTATTGCTATTTCATATTGCTCATCGGAATGAATAACCTCTTCTTTGAATCGGGGAACAAACGGGGCTACAGTTCCGGCAAGACCGTGAAGGTAATAGTTTGTAAGTCGTTCAAAACCGAAGAGTGCTACCATGTCTTCACCTTCTTTAATATATCCTTGGCTTATCCACTGCTCTTTGCTGTAATAACCGAACTCTTCCAACGGTATGGGAGCATCGGGTTTCATGGAATAGAAATCTGCGGTCATTTTTTTAAGTTGCTCAAAATCTCTCATACTGTATAAATCAACCTTTCCTGTATTCTCTTACCGTTTCAATCATATTTATATAGTTTTCGGTAGGCACATAATCGGGAACGGAATTACCGGTACCTATTGCTATACCTTTTTCGTTACCCACCGAGTAAAGCAGATCGGTAATATATTCCTTCAACTGCTGTTTATCCGTTCTGCACAATACATCGGCATCCACCCCTCCGAAATTACCTATACGGTCTCCGTACCGCTCCACCCACACGGAAAACGGTGCTATCTGGTCTTCATTGGAATGCTTGGCATTTATCTTTGCCACATTGATAATATCCTCCATCACATTGAAAATATTACCGCAGGAATGTAAAAGAAACGGCAAGCCGTAGCTGTGGGAAAGTCGTACAATATCGGCATAGCCCGGAACAATATACCTCTTTATATCTTCGGCTGAAAGCATGGTGTTGGATTTATATCCCAAATCGTCGCCCATTCTTGCTACGGCACACATATCGGCATATTTATCCAGGAACCCTTGCCATATATTAACAAACAGTTTTCTCATTGCCAAAAATATATCGGCATACAGTTCGGGGTCCTCATAGGACATTATGCAAAGATTCATGTATCCCGTCAGGTCCTGAACACATTCGAATATACCGTAACCGGGACCGCCTATCATTTTCATACCCGGAGGGAGCGATTGTTTCAAAGCCATGTAGAATTCATCCGCCCTTTTAAGAAATAACTCCGGTATTTCCTCCCACGGATAATTGATAAAATCCTCTCTTGATGTTATGGCGGGAGTAATATGTTTATCCAGAGCTCCGCCGCCCGGAAAAGACTCTCTTATCGCCACTTCAAAAGAAACGGTATCATATCCCATGGTTTTAAAGAAAAGGCAATACCGATTAAAGAACTCGCACTTATCGGAAAAATCGCCGTCAATGAGAGCTGCAAACTTTTTATTGAGTATCTTTTCCATGTGGTCGGTACTGATACTGTGTTCATACATCGGAAGCCTTTTCGCCTTTTTATTAAATGCCGCATCCTGTATGTTTCTGTAATCCGGTGTGAATTCCATAACCGTCCTTTAATACTTATCTTTTTTCTAATTATATCATCAAATACCGCTTTAAAATATAACTATCACCTATACATATATTCAAAGAATACAATCACTACATGGTATAATGAGATGAAACTATAAATTCAAGAGGTACATCATGACAACACTGAAAATGACCGTAAACACAACCGTTAAAAAAGGACACATAAGTCCCCTTATATACGGAAGCTTTGCCGAGCATCTGGGAAGATGCATATATGACGGCATATATGTAGGAGACAATTCCGATATACCCGATACCGACGGTATAAGGAATGATATAGTGGAGGCTCTGAAGGCAATTAAACTGCCGGTGTTGAGATGGCCGGGAGGATGCTTTGCCGATGAATATCACTGGAGAGACGGTATAGGAGATAAGTCAAAAAGAAAGAAGATGATTAATACCCATTGGGGTATGGTCATAGATGATAACAGTTTCGGTACTCATGAATTCTTAAGATTGTGCGAACTTATAGGGTGTGAGCCGTATATTGCCGGCAATGTAGGCAGCGGTACCGTTCGTGAAATGGCCGAATGGGTGGAATACTTAAACTGTGCCGCACCTACATCGGTTGTGCTGGAAAGAGCGGCAAACGGACGCATTGAGCCGTGGAAAGTAAAATACTTCGGAATAGGAAATGAAAACTGGGCATGCGGAGGCAATATGAGACCCGAGTACTATGCGGATCTTTACAGACGATATGCGGTCTACTGCAGAAACTACGGTTCCGGCAGGTTATATAAAATAGCATGCGGACCCAGTTCTCATGATTATAACTGGACCGACAAGCTAATGGAAAGCATAACCGCCACCAAAGACTGTTCGGCTATTTCTCTGCATCACTATTGCTTAATGACCAATGTAAGAGCAACCGAGTTATCGTCAACCGATTATGCAAAAACAATTGCCAAAGCACAGGCAATGGACAAAATAATAGAGAAACACTGGGAAATAATGGGCAAATACGATCCCGATCGCAGAATCAAGCTGGTTGTGGATGAATGGGGCACCTGGTACAGGTCCGAACCGGGAACCCATCCGAGCTTCCTGCATCAGCAGAACACCATGACCGATGCCATAGTAGCAGCCGGAACGCTGGATATATTCAACAACAAGTGCAATATTGTAGACATGGCCAATATCGCCCAGACGGTAAATGTTCTGCAGTCGGTAATTCTGACAAGCGGCAAACAGCTTATTAAAACACCCACTTACCATGTGTTCGATATATACAAGGAACACCAGAACAATATGCTTCTGGAAAGCAGCTGTGAGAACAGAATATTTAACAGTGACGAAGAAATTTATGCCGTATCTCATTCGGCATCGTTAAAACCCGACGGTTCGGTATTCCTTACACTTTCCAATGCCGATCCGGATAAAGCATACGAAACGGATATTAATCTCATAGGAAACAACTATGACAATATATCCGCCGAAATACTGGTTTCGGACAATTATCTTTCCCACAACACCTTTACGGAGCCGGAAAAGATAAAGAAGCAAACATATACACAGTACAAACTGAAGAATAACAGATTGCTGTTAACGCTTCCCGCATGCTCGGTTGTAGGTATAGCTTTGAAATAGCTTTATACTGCCGGAACAACTGCCTCCTTCTTGCTTATATCCCCTTATTATGGTAGATTGTCGGAAGGAAAAGAAACAAACAATGCCGGACATGTTCGGATATTAATATTAAAAACTAAAAGGGAGTAAAAATGGACAAGTTACAAAGCCTTTATGATGAAATTAACGGAAACACGGAAAGCCCGGTGGCATATATGCCCAAGACCCCTATAACCAGCAGATTCGTATCTCCGTGGGATACTTGGGGATGGTATACGCTGAAAAGCAATTTCCGAAAGGGAGTTGCACTTTATTCCAACAGTGACGATTATGTAAAAAACATAGATGACTGTTACGCAGGTGCCGACTATATCCAAACCTTCAATTCCAAAGCCGTCAACTTAAATGACCACCCGGAGCTGGATTTCTTTGTGGAAACCGATGCGAGTGTTACGGTTGCAATGGAAGAAGGTTGCATGCCGGAATGGCTGAAAGACTGGACAAATACAAAGAAAAGCATGACATCAGGTAAAGGTATAAAATATCTTCTTTATACAAAGGAATTCCCAAAAGGTGCACATGTTCATGTACCGGGCTTTGAAACCGACCACAACCATTACATAGTTATTATCCTTCCTTTATCCAACCGGGAGAAGTTAAGTAAAACAGACAAAATACATTACCCGAACACACAGTTACAACCTCACAAAACCCGTCTTTATCAAAGCTATATAGTGGAGGTTTTCAATGACAAGAATGACGGTATATTTGTAAGTAACGACTACCGATCCTTCGGTTGCTGCCATATTAAAACAGATGATAAAGACAGGAAAAACAAATACCTTGCGCTGGAAACAACCGACAAATGTGATAAAGCATATGTAAAAAAGAGTGTCGGAATAAACATTGAATACCCTATCGTTTTTGAGTGCAAACTCAACATTTCCAAAGATTCCGCAATGCAGGCATTACTTACGGGAAGTAATGAAAAAAGCATCGGAGCGATATTCAAAAAAGACGGTTTTATCTATGACGCCGAGGGAAAAATAAAGGTATGTGCTTTTACAAAGAATACCGATGTTTGTTTGAAAATAAAGGCGGATACGCAAAGTAAAACATATGAAATATGGGTAAACCACGTCAAACAGGCAAAGAATATACCGCTTGACATGGAAGACATACAGCATATGTGTTTCCATGTACAGAGTGATAAGAGTTTATCTTATGCATACGTGGACAATATATATCTTTATGATGATACGGAAATATATGCGGTTAACGAAACCTTTGAAACCGATACCCTTAACAACTGGACATCAAATGGAAAACTTGCAATCAAACCCTATCCGTTTGACAAAGACAGAAGCTTAACCTTAACGGGAGCATCCTATGCAACATATGCATTTTGTCCTGTAGACGACATAGTGTCGATAGAAACCAAGGTTAAAGTAGCCGATGAATCTTTTACTCTTGCTCCCGAGATTGCAGATAAATGCGGCAATGTAGCCGTTAAAGTTGCTTTGTATAAAAACAACCTGTATGCCTCCGACGGAGAAGTCTGGAAGAGAATATATGAAGGACTTACACCGTGGATGTATTATCCTCACAATAACTGGTTTAATATAAAAGTGACGGCGGATATTAAGAAGAACACATACGACCTTTATGTGGACGGAGCAAAAAGAGCGGTCGGATTCAGGTTTATTAATAAGACAAATAATCTCGGACAGTTAGCCTTTACTTGTGAGAAATCTTCAAAAGTATATATCAACCGCATAAGAATATATGACTGTGCGGACTTTTCCAGAGGAGTACTGCCCAATGCAAAAGTATTTGATGTAAAGAGCGCTCCGTATAACGCTAAAGGTGACGGAAAAACACTGGAAACGGCCAAGATACAAAAAGCCATCGATGACGCGGCATATACCGGAGGAACGGTGTACATTCATGACGGTACTTTCTTTACCGGCGGTCTCATACTTAGACCGGACATGACGCTGTTTGTCGACAGAAGTGCAACAATAATAGGTACACAGGACCACAGCCAATATAAATTGGTATCACCGGGAATTTCTCTCTGTGCGGTAAGACAACTGGGAAGGGGTCTTTTATACGGTGAAAACATATCTAATATAAGAATTACCGGCGGAGGAACTTTAGACGGTAACGGTACTTACAGATACAAGATGAATGATCCTTTGCAAGACAGAGAGGCGGATGCAAGACCGGATATAGTTTACATATCCTATTCCAATGATATTGTTGTGGAAAATGTGGACATGAAAAGCTCCGCATTCTGGACGGTTGTCCCGCTTTCTTCGGGGAATATAACTATAAGGAATCTGAATCTGGACTGCATGAACACGCCCAACCGTGACGGCATAGATCCTGTGGACTGCCATGATATGACCATTTATAACTGTAATATAATGGCGGGAGATGACGGACTGTGCTTTAAGAGTTCGGATAATGTAGGCTGCTATAACATAGATGCATATGACATGATGATACAGAGCCTTGCAAGCGGTATTAAGTTCGGAACCGATACATATTACTGTCTTAAAAACGCAAGGATAAGAGACTGTGCCATAAAGAATGTCAACAGATGCGGAGTGTCACTGGAATCGGTAGACGGAGCCGCAGTGGAAAATGTAATCTTTGAGCGTTTGGATATGACCGATGTGGGAGCCCCGTTGTATATATCCACAGGTATCAGAAACAGACTTCCCAGAGGTAATCAACCGGTAAGAAGAAGCTACATGAAGAATGTAACCTTCAAAGACATTCGCTTTGAACAACCTTATCCGTTCAGTTTTGAAAGAGAAATTCGCGAGAACATGGTTATAGGTCAGTCCAAGGACAACTTAATTGAAAATGTAAACTTCATTAACTTCGACCTTAAGCTTCCGGGCGGTGTAAAAACCCTGCCTAAACCTCCCGTAGTCATTAACGACAAGTATCCCGAATATGACAGACACGGATTATCTTCAGGTTATGCCTTTACAATAAAATATGCCAAGAATGTTAAGTTCAAAAATTTAAAAGTAACACTTGAAAATGAAGATATACGGGATGAAGTGGCATATTTTGATTATGAGGAATAGATAATATCTAAATTAGCCATATAGGAACTATAAGGTTATCTTTGTCAAATGCACCGAGTTTCTCGGCAAGACAAAGTATCGCACCTGTTCCCCTTTTAAGAGGTGACTTGTCAATAATTGAAAAACTTTTAACCAGCCGCTTGTCCGGCATGGCTGCCTTTTTTATTTCCACGGGACACAATTTTCCGTCACCTTCGATAATGAGGTCAATTTCCTTACTATCCCGGTCTCGGTAGTAGTATATAAAAGGTTCACGCCCGCAGTTTTGGTAACTCTTAATAATTTCCGCTATTGTATAGTTTTCCAACAATGCCCCGCTCATAGCACCGTTCATAGCTGTTTCGGAGCTGGACCATTTGGTAAGATAGCAGACTAACCCAGTATCGAAGAAATAGAGCTTTGGCGTTTTTATAGTACGCTTTAGAACATTGTTTGAATACGTATGTAAATAGAAAATAATACCGAGGGTTTCTAAAATATTAAGCCAGTTCTTAGCCGTATATTGGTCTATCTCGGCATCGTCCGCAATTCCTTTGTAGTTAACAAGTTGTGCCGTTCTTGCCGCAACTGCCGTAATAAACCGCATGAATTTCATTGCATCTATCGCTTCGGAAAGATCACTTACATCACGTTCCAAATAGGTTTTGATATATCCGGAATATACAACCGAGCGGTCTTTATATTTGCCGCTTACCAAAGCAGGCATTCCGCCTTTCCATATGCGCTCAAACAATTCCGGAGCGGACACCGATGCAACTGCTTTCTGTCGTTCTAATAATGTATCAAAATCAGTGGTAAAAGGAACCGTTACACCTCCGGTTATCTCACTTTGAGACAACGGTAGCATCTGTAAAAGTGCTACACGTCCTGCCAAAGATTCCTGCACACCTCTCATCAGTTTGAATATCTGTGATCCCGTCATCCAGAAGTCACCGGGATTGCAACCTTTATCAATCAGTATTTTTACATACGGAAACAACTCCGGAGCATACTGAACCTCATCTATAAATATCGGAGGTTTATGAAGCTGAAAAAACATTGCAGGATCGGTTTTGGCAAGCATACGATCGCTAATATCATCAAGAGTAACATAAGTACGGTTTTCGGGCTCACTCTTCATCAATTCTTTAAGCATGGTGGTTTTCCCGACCTGTCTCGGACCTGTAATGAGGATAGCGGGAAATTGCTCGCTTAATCGCAGCACCACTTCTTCCATATGTCTTTTTATATAGTTCATTTCATCATCTCCGTTTCGGCTAAAATATGGCTATATTCATATTATAGCCGAAAAACTAAAATGTCAATAGCGTCAACCTTAACTTCCAGCAATTTTGATAGAGGAAAGTATTACCTGAAGTTAAGGATGTAAAGTTGATTTTTCTTGATGCCGTAATAGCAAATCCCGATCGTCATACAAACAATTTCGGGCTTTTAAGAGATATAAATACCGGCACAATAATCGGTCTTGCTCCCATATTCGATCACAACATGGCTGTTACAGCACGCGGTTATCCGGGAAACCCCAAAGCAACCGACCTGCTGATATCTCTTTTCAATGACCTTATGAAGAAATATCCTGAATACACTACTCACATACCATCCGTTACCGAACAGACGGTAATCAACATTTTAGATAAGATAAACATGCGTGTTAAGAGACAGGTAATAATAGACCTTGTTATGGGGCGGTATGGGTTTATTGAGCAGAATAATATAGATTAGTAGTTAGATTAAATATGAAATATATCATTACGCCCCTGCACTTGCGGTACGTGCAAGTTGAAGTACAGTTTTTTGATTATAATATTTATCTGCAAGTGCAAGTAAAACATCGTACCTCAAATTCTGTTTTTTAATATGATTGGCAACAACACTATACGGTTGATCTTCATCAAGCGGAGCACTGTCCATCATATCTAAGACATCAAGTATTTGAAGATACATTTTATTATCTGCCGTTACCTTTATCTTAGGAACCTTAATAGCCACACCTAACTTTTTATCATAACGCATACAATCTCTTGCAACATTTGTTGCCAGCACAGGATGCTTAGGCATTTGTGAGGTTAAACCTAATCTATGAAGCAGTGCAGGACCTGTTTCATACCCGTTATTATTCGCCAAATACTTGTCAGATATAAGTTTGTTCTTATTAATTCCTTTTTCACCAAAAACCGTTTCGGTTGTACGATAAAAGATGCCTTTTTGATAGCTTCTTAAGTCGGGAATTGTTCTGTTTTCAATAATACGTTTCATGGCAACAGCTACTGCCGCTGATGCGTCTTTGTAATTTAATTTAAAAGCATCCTTAACAGATTCTGATAACTGCTTTGAATAAATAGGTTCTCCGGGCTGTATTTTACGAATAATCTTACACAAGTATTCAATATATGTCATAAAATGCTCCTTTCATGTGATATATTATATACGTATTTAGCAATTATATACCGTTATTATTATATCATCTGGGAAGAATGTGTCAATAGCCTAATTGGATAGATAAAAATAAGTTTCTATGCACAATCTTGCTTTTCGGCTTTCTTTCGAATGTTAAAAAACGTATAAGTCTCCCTATACGTTTCTTGTTGGTTATTCTTTTGTTTTTCCCGCTATATATTACCGCTAAGTTTAAGAATGAGCAGGATTATTGCAATTACTATACCTATTGCTAATGCAACACGTGCCGGTGAAACAGGTGAACGTCCGCCGACCTTTCCTGTTCTTCCGTTGACCATGAACCGGTAAATCTTTTCTTTATACTTGAATGATGAAAGCCATATCGGCAACAGCAGATACTTGTACTTTATATCATTGTACTTTATCTTCATATCCAGTTTTCTTACATCGTCCGCATCGTTTTCTTCTTCAATTTTATCGGTTATCTCACTATGAAGTATACTTTCTATATCCTCCTTAGCAATATTCCATCCTTTCTGAAGACCTACGGAGTATCTTTCGGATATGAATCCCGCAACATATTCCGGCTTGTAAGGTATGCTGTTTTCCGTGTCAAACGGTTTTATCATGTTAAGAGTTCCCTGATCATATCTTTCCGTTGCCGGAACGGGATACTCGTCAATGAATTTTTCGTATGTTCCGCGTGTCGGATACCATTCCATAACCTTCTTGGTTTCGCCTTCGTCGTCCTTTACTTCTTTTTCTTTTCCGTACTCGGCAGTGTACTTTACATCCGCTTCAGTATCAAATGTCCAGTATGGCAGATAAACACCCTTGAAAGACTCCGGTTTGGCACCTTCTTTTGCAGCTTTGGGACAGAACAGTTTTCTCTTAAGCCAGTTATGGAAGTTTGCCCCTGCTTCTTTATCGGTTACGGTGAAAGGGCACACTCCGTCGGGAGCCAATGAATCCGCTCCCTTTTCCTCGGTCACCTGATTTGAACCGCAATACGGACATACATCGGATATCTGAAGAGCATCATATACCGATACAGCAGCACAGGATTTACATACTACTGTCTTTTTCTCAGCACCCCAGTTGAAGTTTCCTTTTTTCTCCTCGGCAAGAAAGTCCTTTTCTTCTACTTTTCTGTCTTCAGCTTCTTTAACAGATATTTTTCTCGTATAACCGCAATACGGACATGTAAGACCTCCCGTTTTGGGATTAAAGTCCATGGTACCGCCACATGAAGGACATTTTTGGTCCGTTTCCCGTTTTGTATCTACTCTTTTATCTTCATACATTTTATATTACCTATTTTACCTCATCGGCATCATTAAATGCGTCACCGCATTCCGGACAGAACTTAGGAGGGGTAGCACCTGCAGGTAAATCCCATCCGCATTTATCGCATTTATATGTTTTAGCTCCGGCAGGCTTGGGTTTTCCGCACTCTCCACAGAACTTACCTTTATTAACAGTACCGCATTCACATGTCCAACCGGCTTGTTCAACAGGCTTGGGTTTCCCGCATTCTCCGCAGAATTTTCCTTTATTTACGGTTCCGCACGAGCATGTCCAGCTGTTGGGGTCCGGAGCATTCGGTCCTTGCTGATTTCCACCCATAGCATATAAGTTTGAAGCATTCATTCCGCCTGCCTGGCCTGCTAAATTCATTCCTGCAAATGCCATAACGGGACCTGCACCTTCATTCTGTGCCGCATGAACCATTGCTTCGGACTGAGCTCCGACCAATGTTGCTGCCGCCATAGTAGGATCTCTCATAACAGCGCTTCTCTGCAGCTTCTTGATTAATTCTTCGTCCTCTTCCGATGCCTTTAATGAACTGATACCGAAAGTACCTATTGCAATTCCTCTTGTCTGAGTCCATTTTTCCGACAGCACCTGATTAAGAGCATCTGCAAGTTCCATTGTGTGTCCGGGTAAAGCACTGTACCTTATACCCATTTCGGAAATCTTTGCAAATGCCGGTTGCAGTGCGGTCATAAGCTCGGTTTTTAACTGTCCGTCTATGACTTCACGTCTGTATTCATCCACTACATTACCCGTTACATTGGTATAGAAGAGTACCGGGTCAACTATCTTGTATGAATATTCTCCGTGGCATCTGATTGCTATATCAATATCCAACCCTATGTTTTTGTCTATAACTCTGAAAGGTACAGCATTAGGTGTACCGTATTTGTTACCGACAATCTCTTTCATATTGAAGAAATATACTCTCTGATCTTTCCCCGGATCTGCGCCCATGGTAAAACGCTTTCCTACTTCTTTAAAGCTGTTTAAAAGACCTTCTCCGAAGTTGCCGTACAACATACTCGGCGATGTGGACGTGTCATATATGAATTCTCCCGGTTCTCCGGAAAAATCCACTACCTGACCCTGATCCACTATCATCATGAACTGTCCTTCATTAACAGCCACTATGGATCCGTTGGAGATTATATTATCCTCTCCCTTAACATTAACACCTCTTTTGCCTGTTCTCTTCTGTCCTTTTTTTACAAGAACATCGGCATCCATTGACTCGCAGTAGAAAAATTCACGCCATTGATCAGCAAGTACTCCACCTGCGGCACCTACAACAGCTCTTATTAATCCCATAATTGTTCCTCCTGATATGTATTTGATAGTAAAAATGTTCAATAACAGTATAACATTGCAAACAAAGCGATTCAATAAGGGATTTGTTTTGTATATAATTATACGTAAGCCAAAAGAGCGTTTTGAGGCCTAAATTTTCGACCTCAAAACACCCCTTCGTTTTTGTAGTTGAACCTAAAGTCATTCAAAACCGTTTTACCACCATATAGGATTACACCATTCTCAAACGAAAGCACAGTAAGTCTTTGTTTTTACTGTGCTTGCATGTATAATTTTAATATGTATGGAGGCATAAAATGAAAAAAACAATCTTACTATTCCTGTTGGTTTGTATCATTGTTTTAGCCGGTTGTCAGAAGCAGCCGATAAAAACCGATCAGCCAACAACATCTATACCCAGTCAGACACAGACACCAACTCCCAGTTCGGAAGTCACACAGACTGAAGAGCCGCCTGAAAAGTTTAACCTTTATGAGGATACAAAGGGAATGGCTGTTGTTAAAATTCAGGACGGAGAGGCAAGTATAGCAATTAATCCGAAGAATTGGTCGGATGTTCCGGAGAATCTTGATAGAGATAAACAAACTGCCTTCTGTAAGATAAACGGCTTAGCAGGAAAGATATCAACTGCTTGTGTGGGTGAAATATCCGATTTGTCACAAACTTTCGGGGGAGATGGACCCTTTACTACACCGATTGCGGTCTTTCTAATGGAGGACGGCAGCTTGGAATGGGTAACGGTAAATCCCTGGTGGTATGTATCCGGTGCAGAACAGGGATACGATAAGGTAGCTCACAGTTGGGGAAAAATTCCCTGGATGGAGAATATAACATCGCTTTCCTTCGGTTCGGAAAATGATGGTGACGGCAGCAGAACTACCATTTATGCCACAGACAAAGACGGTTTGCGCTATAATCTTAAATACCCTTGTAACTTTCAATCTCTTTTGCACACAACATGGCGATATACCATTGACCCTGAGGACAAAGATGCTTTGTATCTGACTTTTGAGGATTTTGAAAGAGTGGATTTGGATCTCAGATGGGGAGCCCAGCCGCTGGAAAACTTTTTCGGTACTTATAAGCTTTACTTAGCCGAGGACGGAAAACAAGGAAAGCAAGCAGGCTGTATTGAGTTTGATTTTACTTTAGGATGGTGGATTTATGAAGGTGAAGGCGAGATAGATCGTCCGACAGCAATCAAAGGAACTTTCTTTACACAATTTGCAAGAGATTGGAGTCTTTCCTTAACCCTTTGGCCGGCAGACGGAGATCCTTTGTATGCAACACGCGAAAAAACACCGGATGAATATCGTTTCTTGTCTGCAGATATGCTCGAAGCAATTCCCGAATATACAATGGACGATGATGAACTGGTAATCTACCTTATGTATATAGTTCCGGATGTAAACGCGATGATAAAGGAAAGCGGAATGTCCGCCTTGGTAACCGGTGAGACTACGGAACTTGCAGGTGGTGTAGTATGCCGTAACATCTGGCTCGGTACAAAGAAGGATGATTCTTTTACCCGCGAATTGCTTTATGGTGTCAGTCCCGACGGTTCGGTTTACAGATATGATGCATTGAGCGACAGCTGGACAATGTTACATTAATGACTATAACAAATTTTATACTACAAGGTCCTTACATACAGCTATACAATACGAAGTAGTCGATTCCGTATAGATTATAAAAGGAAAGTGTCAGAGTGCCATAATATGGATGGCATTCTGTTTTTCTGTCTTTTTAAAAAGCACCGATTACATCGATGCTCTTTGGTCGGAGTGACAAGATTTGAACTTGCGACTTCTTGGTCCCGAACCAAGCGCGCTACCAAACTGCGCTACACCCCGTGCTTAGATATTATAACCCGTCTTTTGTGTTCTGTCATCTGCTATTTTTTAATATTCTTTATGTCATCATATCGGTTATATCCACATCATCGTCTTTGCTTTCTTTTCTGACAAGCATATTTAAGAAATTCGTTATAGGTTTCCTGAATATTATTACAAGTCCTATAAGAACAAGCATTATGACAATAACCAATATCATCTGTCCTGTTGTCCATTTGAGCACACCGTCTCCTAAAAATGCCAAGGATAGAGTTGAGGGTATTCTTGCTACAAGCGCTAGGAATAAGAATATGCTAAAGGGAAGCATCACTATCCCGGCAACATAACATAAAAGGTCGTCAGGTAATCCCGGAATAAGGAATGCTAAAAGGAAGAATATGGGACCGTTTCTTTTGACAAAATCCACAACTTTTTTTGTCTTTCCTCCTCCCGCCAACTTTTCGGTAAGAGGCTCTCCAAACGCTCTCCCCAACCAATAAACGGTTATTGATGCCAATACTGTTGCCGTATGGTTGACGGCAAAACCTCCCCAGGTACCGAACAGCATACCGCCTACAAAATATGTTATCTGACCCGGTATGGGAGCAATTACAACCTGTAAGTAGGAAAGCAGAAAGAACAGAGCGGGACCCCATTTGCCTTTACTGTCAATGTATTCTTTAAACTGTTCGCCATTTAACTGGAATAAGTCCCACAGTTGTTTTCCTTTTTCGGTCAGAATAAAGATAAGAAAGGCTAAAATAATAGCAGATGCTATGATAAGCTTTATATTCCTTCTTCTTATCTTTTTCTTTTTATCTTCACTCATCTTTTTATTGATGCAATCATTTCTTTAAGCATGTTTCCGTATTTTATGTATGATTGGAAAAGCTCTTCATCACCGGCGGGTTTCTCTCCTGTATGAACAATGGCAGCTACATGCGGTTCAATGGATATAACTCCGTCATACTTGTCCTCATTGATTAGAATATCCAGTATTTCTCTTACTTTTCCTTCACCTTCTCCTACGTAGCGGAATTGATTTTCCAGACCGGGTCTTGCAATAAGTGCATCTTTGATATGTACATAATCTATATTCCCCCTCAGTCCTTGAAAAAACTTCATAGGCTTATCATAACCGTGAGCCACTACATTTCCCGTGTCGTAAAGGAGTACAAAGTTGGGACTGTTTACTTCCTGTTTAAGCTCCAGCATATTTTCCGGAGTTTCTCCTCCCCAACCCGTGCAGTTTTCGTGAGCCAGTATAACATCCAGATCCTCGGCCATCTTTGCAAGTTCTTTACATCTTCTGATTACTTCTTTCTTTGTGTATTTTTTATCGTCTTCATCGGGAATCCAGGACATTATCCTTATATACCTGACATTGAGCATCTTCATCCTCTTTGCAGATATTTTCAGATCCTCTTTGTCAATATTGAAATCCCCTCTTATGCTCCTGCTCCAGTTACCTATAGCTGAAGAAAATGCAGTTACTTTAAAGTTGTGTTCTTCAATAATTTTCCTTACATTATCAAACTCCTGATCACTGAAGTTGGTGGTGGAAGGATTAACACCGTTATGATTTCTTAATTCCAAGGTATTCCACCCTAATTTTTTGTGCGCTTCAATCTGCGTGGTAATATGTTTGCCCGCTTCATCGCTGATTCCCGTAATAATCATTTCTTCTCCTCTTTATTGTTTTCTCGTATTTCTTCTAAAACCCCGTCACTCCAGAGTTTCTCGAGGTTATACCTGCTTCTGGTTTCTTTTTCAAATATATTTACCACTACATCCATACAGTCTATAAGTATCCATTTAGATTGGTTATACCCTTCCACAGGCATGGAAACCGTCATTCCCAACGCTTCCGCCTTCTCTTGCACATCATCGGCCATGGATTTACGATGACGGTCGGAAGTTCCCGTGCATATTACAAAATAGTCTGTCAGTGTAGTTACATCTCTTACCTCTATGGATATCAAATCCTTTGCTTTTTTTTCTTTCAGTACCTCAACAATTTCATTCTTAAAATTTTCAGTATCCAATATTACCTCCTTGTATGTTTTGATTATATCATAAAGAGTAAGTTATAAATGAGAAATACGGAAAATCATGAATAATCGTTAAATCCGGGGAAAAGTTGCATATAATTGCTAAAAGCATTATTATGCTTAGAGTATGAGGAATGGAGGAAAACTGTATTAACGAATTACTGAAAGTAACATTGATATTTATAGGGATATTTATAATTCAGTCGATGGTATACTGGGGCACTCAGTTTCTTGTTAAAAAACCTCATATGCTGGGAAGCAAACTGGATGATAAGATACCGTTTATACCGGTTTTCATTTTCCCGTATGTTATCTGGTTTGTTCTTTTGTTCACAATACAGTTTGTTCTATACTTTTATTCCCTGCAAACATATGCTCTGTATGTAATGTCTTTACTTATAGTGGATATAACGAGCGGAATAATATATCTGGTATATCCCACAACTTTCATCAGACCCGAACCCGAAGGAGATTCTTTTTCCGTTAAAGTAGTAAGATTCATTTACTCGCATGATAAGAAAATACTGAGCTGTCTGCCTTCTTTGCACTGTTCTCTATCCACGCTTTTTATATTATCGGCACTTTATGCAACCGGTCTTCCGTTATTTTTAAAACTGATAATTATTATATTTTCACTACTCGTTATAGTATCAACGGTATTTGTAAAACAGCATGTAATTATCGATGTTATTACCGCCATACCTCTGGCTGTTATAAGCTGGTATATAGCTATGGCAATAGGTGCTGATACGTTTCTTACCTTCTTCAATTTTTTACAGTAATTTTATAGTTACATTACATTTAATGTATAGAATATATCTGAGAGGTGTTAATCATGAAAACGGCAATAATATATTACTCATACAGCGGTAAAACAAAAAAGTACTGCGAAAATATGGCAGCGGAACTTTCCGCCGATATCCTGGAAGTGCAGACAGTCAAAAGAAAGTGTTTTTTATCAAATCTTTTTACCGAATGCCCTAAGGCACTACAACAGCAACCTACGGATATTTTGCCTATTGATTTGGATTTGTCGGGTTATGAAAAAATTATACTGGCAGCGCCTATGTGGGCAGGCTTCCCCGCACCCCCTTTCAATAACATGGTAGCCATGTTACCTAAAGGCAAGCAAGTGGAAATATATATTGTTTCCGCAAGCGGTGAAACAGATCCGATAAAAAAAGAAAAGGTAATAGTATTGACTGAAGAAACAGGTTCAAAAGTCATCAAGTATACCGATATATGCGGTGCGGATATAAAATAGGTTATTTTGTTTCGTTTAAAAACCGTACTTTATTAATTTTAGCGATATCCGATGCAATAGTCTCGGCTTCCGTTACGGTATCTTTGGGAACGGGTATCCGGCACTGGAGCTTTTGAGGTCCGAATCGCTGCCATATTGTAAAATTAACCGTTATGGTATAGTTGTCTTCACGGTCTTTGGCAAACTGTACAGATGTGATTCTTGTTAAAGGTGCTTTCCACTGAAAATACTCACCCATAATCCATGCACCGAACGGACTTATTAACACTTCCGGAGCAGCCTCTTTCATCTTGTTATACCGAGCCCTGGGTATTAAAATAGCCGCTAAAGATATCAATATCTGAATACCCAGCAATACTACAATGAAGAATATGGCATCCTTACTGTTGCTGAAACCGAATATTGCAAACAATCCTCCTATTATCACAACAAACGCAATTATTACCAGCAGCATTACTTTGTTGGAGGTTTTTCTTTGCAGGAACTCTTCCGCCGCTCTTTGCAGTCTTTCATTCTCTTCAAATCTCCAATGGGCTAATAAACCCGTTCCTTTCAGCATGCTGTCCAGATTTCTCGCCTGCCGGATAAACATAAAAAAGCATATAAAGAAAGTAAGGAATAATATAGCTCCGACATAAATCATCCAGTAGTAATTCATTTCGCCTATAACCGCTCCCGCTACAATCATCGCTATTCCGATAAGCATAAAGATTATAGACATAATCACCCATCTCTTTGCATTATTCTGTGCCCACATATCTTACCTCCCGATTATTTTAAGAAGATTTTCCGAAATATGATTAAATCCCGAATCTGCGGGATGAACTGTATGGTCCTGATGATATTTGGTGTCATGCGGCATAAGAGCCAAGCCGTTTACGGGAATAAAACCGTATTTCTTTGCTAATGTCGTTAATTCTTTTTGATACTCATCAAACATTTCCTTAAATGATTGGTCTTCATCGTATCTTAAACACCATATCGGAGTAATAATATATACTTTTGCATGCTTGTAGATATTCTTAAGTTTATACAAATACTTGTCGGCTGTTTTCAGTACATTTTCCAGTTCCGCTATATCTTTTAATTGATAGATATCGTTGATGCCGTATGCAATAAAAATACTGTCGGGATCATATTTGTCCTGTTCATCCAAAGAATCCACATCAAACTTCGCCGAACCGACACCCCTGTTCAGACTCTGTGCATTCAAGGCTCTTGCAACCTGTGTGGGAAAAGCCAACGAAGGACTCAAAGCTACCATGCCCTGGGTAATGGAATCTCCCAGAAAAAGAAGTTTTTGAGAGGGTTGCTCTTTAATGCATTGAAAATTACCTATATCCAAATCATACACCCTTATTCTGCTCAGATTAGGCACATAAACGGTCACTCTCTTTATCGCTTTTTCCGTTAACGGATAAGTTAAAGTAGACTGCTTTGCATCCAATGCTTCTTCTATGTGTCTTTTAAATATACCGTTTTCGTAAAAATCAAATCCCACATATCTTCTGGAAAAATGGTCGGCTCTGTAGGAAAAGGTTATACACTCGGCATCGGTATAAAAATCCATACATATACCGGCTGTACACAGCGACCGGTCTTCCGTTGCCTTGGAAAGGTTTTTATAGTATTCCAGCTGCTTATCGGTAAACCGAACGGGAAAATATCCTTCCTCGGTTTTTATAACCTTGTATGCGTTTTTAAAAATACCCGTATACATTAATCTTTAATCCTTTGCTCTTGGAAATACTCCAAAGCGGCAGCTGTTACGGGATAGAGAACTTCTCCTTTGGAAAGTACATGATATACCGTCCCTTCAAGGCTCAGTTCCACCGCCTCATCAAGTTTATTGTACATTAATTTGCGTATTTTAGTCACGTTTTTGTATGTTCTTCCTTTTTCCGCAGCATCGGCAATAAATACTATTTTTTCGGTAAGTCCCATCCCCGCCCGTCCGAACGAGTGATAATAAATGGCATTAAGAATCTCTTCATCCTCTATGTTATATTCTTTTTTTGCTATTACCGCGGCACAGGGACCGTGCAGTATATTGCCGGTATGATATTGCTTTTCAATAAAAATACCGGCAGCTTCAAGTATTGCTGCCATATCTTCTTCTTTCATGTCTTTGGCAATATCATGCACAAGTGCCGCCGCATATACTTTTTCGCTGTCCGCCCCGTGTAATCTTGCAAGATGATCTGCCAATTCGACGACATTCTTTACATGCTCATATCTTTCGGGGCTATACCTTTTTACTATATCCAGCCTTGCCTCTTCACTTATATATCCCATTTTCTTTTATATACCTGTACACTTTTTTGTCCAGCATCCACTCTATCGAGTTGTCCTGCTCCGCTATCCCTTTACGTATTGCGGTAGAGGATATTTCCGATATGCATCTTATGTCGAATATAATGTCGGCACCGTAATCTTTTTTGAATATTTCAATCTGTTCGGTTATCTGCTCTTCGGTAAAGCCCGATCTTCCGAATACCAAAAACGTGCAGAGTTTGAACACTTCCTCATATTCTCTCCATGTCTTAAGCTGAAACAGGGTGTCCGCTCCTATGATATATATTATCTTTTCAAAAATCGGATATTCTTTTTTTACCTGTTTCAATGTATCTATCGTGTATGTGGTTGTCGCTCTTTTAAGTTCCATATCTGAAGCTATGAGTTTTTCATAACCGTCCAATGCCAGACACAGCATCGTATATCGGATATTGTCATCGGTTATACCGGCATTATCTTTATGAGGCGGCTTTGTACAGGGTGTCAAGAGCACATACTCACAATAATCCAGTGCGTATTTCGCCATCAGGATGTGAGCCTTATGTACCGGATCAAATGTTGCTCCTAAGATTCCCAGTTTCATTTTCTGCCTATATCTTTCCTGTAATGCATGTCTTTAAAGCATACTTTATTGATATTATTGTATACTCTTGCGACCGCTTGTTCAACAGTATCTCCTTTTGCAGTTAATGAAAGGACTCTTCCTCCGTTGGTAACATATTCCCCTTCTTTCATGGCTGTTCCCATATGATAAACGGTTATTTCCTGCTTTTGTATTTCTTCCAATCCCGATATCGGATAACCTTTGGTATATTCTTTGGGATATCCGCCGCTTGCAAGAACCACCGTGGCACCGGCACTGTTCTCCCATTGAATGTCAGTCTTGTCTAACCTTTCATCTGTTATCGCATTGAATATATCAAGAAGGTCGGTTTTCAGTAACGGCAGAAGTACTTGTGTTTCGGGGTCTCCGAACCTGGCATTATACTCAATTACCTTGGGTCCGTCTTTTGTAAGCATCATCTGGAAATATATTACGCCTTTGAAGTTGCGACCTTCTTTCTTCATGGCTCTTATTGTCGGATAAAATATGTTGTTAATGCAGTATTCTTCTATCTCTTTTGTGTAATGCTTGCTGGGACTGAAAGCGCCCATTCCGCCGGTATTGGGACCTTTATCGTTATCAAATACTCTTTTATGATCCTGACACGACGGCATGGTCTTTATGGTTTTACCGTCGGTAAATGCCAATACGGTAACTTCCGGTCCCTGTAAAAACTCTTCGATTATAACGGTGTGGCCGGATGAGCCGAACATATCGTTTATCATCATTTGGTTAATGGTTTCCTCTGCCTGCCGATAATTTTCAACAATTATCACACCTTTACCCAGCGCCAGTCCCGACGCTTTTATAACCAGAGGGTATTGCTTGTTTTTAACATATTGCAAAGCTTTTTCGGGGTTATCGAAAACTTCAAAAGCACCCGTAGGTATACCGTATTTCTTCATAAGGTTTTTGGCAAAAGCTTTACTGCTTTCTATTTCAGCCGCTTTAGCTACCGGTCCGAACGCACGTATATTTCTTTCGTTCAGTTTATCCACAAGCCCCAAAGCTAACGGGTCATCGGGAGTGACCACAACCAGGTCCACAGGGTTGTCTTTAAGAAAATCCAGTATACCGTCTATATCGGTAGCCTTTATGTTGACGCATTGCGCTATTTTTCCCATTCCGGCATTACCCGGAGCACAATATATCTTTTTAATTTTCGGACTCTCGGAAAGTTTTTTTACTACGGCATGTTCTCTGCCGCCTCCCCCTATTACCAGTACCTTCATCTTTTACCTTTCTCAGTGTAAAAAGTGCCTTATTCCCGTGAATATCATACAGATACCAAATTGGTCCGCTTTGGCAATTACCTCCTTATCGGCTAACGATCCTCCGGGTTGTATTATGCATTCCACGCCCGCTTCTTTGGCCGCTATGACACAGTCATCAAACGGGAAAAACGCATCCGATGCCATAACGCTGCCTTTAGCCCTTTCTCCCGCCAAGGATATGGCTATCTTGGCCGCTCCTATCCTGCTCATCTGTCCGGGACCTATTCCTATTGAAGCTAAGTCTTTTACAAGAACTATCGCGTTGGATTTGACATGCTTGCATACAGTCATTCCGAAAACGGCATCTTTCAACTGCTGTTCGGTAGGCTGTTTTACGGTCACGACTTTAATATCCTCCGGGTTTACAACGCAATTATCTTTGCTTTGTACAAGCATTCCCCCGCCTACTTTCTTCATAATATATTCGTTTTCATTGTTATATGTTATGTTATCCAATCTAAGAATTCTTAAATTCTTCTTTTTCCTTAATAATGTAAGAGCTTCATCTTTGTAATCGGGTGCAATAACTATTTCCAAAAATATCTCATTGAGCTTTTCGGCAGTTACTACATCCACCGTTCTGTTGAATGCGACTATTCCTCCGAATATGGAAACCGGATCGGAATCATACGCTTTTTTGTATGCGTCAAATACATTTTTACCCACTCCCACACCGCAGGGGTTAGCATGCTTTACCGCCACACATGCAGGTCGGTCGGGAAACTCTTTGAGCATGGACAATGCGCCGTCGGCATCATTTATGTTGTTATATGAAAGTTCTTTGCCGTGCAGTTGCACCGCATCGCAGATGGTTCCCTTTGTTATTGCGGGTTCTTTATAGAAAGCGGCTTTCTGGTGAGGATTCTCTCCGTATCTCATTTCCTGAAGCTTCTCATAAGTAACGGTGAAAGTATTCTTTAAGCTGTAATCTCCTGTAAGCTTGTTGAAATGGTCGGCTATCATTGCATCGTAATTAGCGGTGTGTTCGAATACCTTTATTGCAAGTCTAAAATTGGTCTCATAAGATACTTTGCCGTTTTGTTCCAATTCATTTAATACACTTTCATAATCAGAAGGATCGGTGATAACCGTGACTGTTGCATGATTCTTGGCACCGCTTCTCAACATTGCCGGTCCGCCTATATCAATATTCTCAATAGCCTCTTCTTTGGTAACATTGCTTTTCTGTACGGTCTTTTTGAAAGGATAGAGATTAATAACCAACATATCTATAGGGGTGATATCCAGACTCTCCAATGTATCCATATGGTCTTTTTTATCTCTTATAGCTAACAGACCCGCATGTATATTGGGGTGCAGAGTCTTTACTCTTCCGTCCAGACATTCTTTGAATCCGGTTATGCTTTCAATGGGAATAACCTTTATTCCGTTTTCGCTAAGTACTTTTGAAGTGCCGCCGGTGGAAATTATTTCCACACCCATATCACTCAATCTCTTTGCAAATTCCGCAATTCCGCTTTTGTCGCTTACACTGATCAATGCTCTTCTAATCATGTTATCTTTCCTTTATATATATATTTTCCTCAATATCTTTTAACTTTTTGACATCCCCGGCTAAAGCCACATATCCTATCTCGTATATTTCGTTCTTAAACTGTTTTTGTATTTTCTTCGCATCTTCTTTGCTTACCGCTATTACCGTTCCTATACCCATATTGAAAGTACGGTACATATCCTCTTCGGTTATATTACCTTGCTTCATTATGAGGTCAAATACGGGTAACACCGCCCAGCTGCCCTTGTTGATTACGGGAGTTAAATTGTTGTCTTTAAACATCCTCGGTATGTTTTCCACAAATCCTCCTCCGGTAATATGGCTCATTCCCTTTATTTTAGCAACGGTCCTTATCCTTTTAATATCTTTTACATATATCTTTGTAGGTGTAAGAAGCACCTCACCTATGGTTGCTTCATATCCGGGATATACTTTGCTTAAGCTTTTTGCATCCTCTCCGAATATCTTACGTACTAAGGAAAAACCGTTGCTGTGCACTCCCGTTGATGCCAATCCCAAAAGCACATCGCCTTCTTCTATCAACGATCCGTCAATTATATCAGGCTTGTTGACCGCTCCGACACAAAATCCCGCTATATCGTATTCGTCTTGTTTATAGAAGCCGGGCATCTCGGCCGTTTCTCCTCCTACCAGAGCACATTCTGCCTGTATACATCCTTCGGCAACACCTTTTACTATCTTTTCAATTATATCGGGATAATTCTTGCCGCATGCAATATAGTCTAAAAAGAATAACGGGTCGGCTCCCTGACACAGTACATCGTTGACGCACATTGCCACCGCATCTATCCCTATCGTGTCATGAACTTTCATGGAATGAGCAAGTTTCAGTTTGGTACCCACTCCGTCGGTTCCCGAAACCAATACCGGGGTAGGATATTTATTCAAGTCTATTTGGAATAATCCGGAAAAACTTCCTATTCCGCCCAGCACCCCTTCGGTTACCGTTCTTTGAATATGCTTTTTAATTAAAGCCACAGACTCGTAACCTGCTTGAACATCCACTCCCGCTTCTTTGTATGCATCTTTCACAGTGATTATCCTCCTAAAACTCTTTAGGTATATCCACGGGATAGACTCCTGTAAAACAGGAAGTACAAAAATCCACTTTGGAATTGACAGGTGCTTTGATAATTCCTTCATAACTGATGTACTCTAAACTGTCGGCACCTATCCATTCGCATATTGTCTCTTTATCATTCTTGCTGGCCAGCAACTGTCCTCTGCTGGAAGTGTCCACTCCGAAATAGCAAGGGTATTTATACGGCGGAGAGCCTATCCTTAAGTGAACTTCCTTAGCTCCCGCTTCCCTCAGCATTCTGACAAGTGTCTTGGTTGTGGTTCCTCTGACTATGGAATCATCAATGAGTACCACTCTTTTACCTTTGACCTCGGTCTTGACCGGGTTGAATTTTATCTTTACCGCTATTTCTCTGGCATTCTGATTGGGGGCTATAAACGCCCTGCCCACATATTTATTCCTTAACAGACCTGCAGGTGCAACTATATTACTTTCCTGTGCAAACCCGTATGCCATATCGGTTCCGCCGTCGGGAATGCCTATTACCACATCCGCCTGTACCGGATGTTCTTTTGCTAAAATCCTTCCGGCATTTACCCTTGCGTCATGTGTCGATGCCCCGTCAACAATGCTGTCCGGCCGAGCAAAATATACATGCTCGAATATACATAAACTGCTCTTTTTGCAGTCAAACAACCTTCTTGACTGAATACCGTCGGAATCTATCAGTACCAGTTCTCCCGGCTCCACATCTCTTATAAATTCTCCGTCAACCGCATCTATAGCGGCCGATTCGCTGGAAATAACATATGTTGCACCGTTAATCCTGCCTATACAAAGAGGCATTATACCCAGAGGATCCCTAAGACCTATAAGGAATCTGGGGGTAATCATGACAATGGAGTAGGAGCCCTGAATATATTTCACCATCTGCTCCACCGAATCCTCTATATGTTCGCTGCTTATGCGGAACTTGGTCAGAAGTGCAGCCAGTACTTCGGTATCATTGGTGGTATGGAACATACATCCGTCCGCCTCCAGTTTCCCTCTCAGCTTATTGGCATTAATTATATTGCCGTTCTTTGCTATGGCCATATATCCGCTGATATACTTCAGTACCAACGGCTCGATGTTTCCTTTGGATACATCCCCGGACGAGGAATACCGCACATGACCTATTCCGGCATCACCCGGCAGTTTGTCCAGATCCTGGCTCTTGAAAACCTCGGGAACAAGACCTTTATCTTTATGCCACTCTATTAAATCTTTATCTCTGACCGCTATACCGGCACTCTGCTGTCCTCTGTGTTGAAGAGCATACAGTCCGTAATATATTTGCTCCGCTATGTTAACCGATTTATCTTTTGAATATACTCCGAAGACTCCGCTCATATTACTTGTTGTTTATCTCCCTGTCCGCTTGCATTACCTTTTGTTCCATTTCCTTTTTGAACTGTTGCAATTTATTGCTTAATTCTTCATTATTCAGAGCCAGTATCTCGGCTGCCAATATTGCGGCATTTTTTCCGCCGTCAATCGCCATCGTGGCAACCGGTACTCCCGCAGGCATCTGCACCGTTGAAAGGAGTGAATCCATGCCTCCTAAATCGCTTGTCTTAACGGGAATCCCTATAACCGGCAACACGGTATGCGCGGCTATGACTCCCGCTAAATGGGCCGCTTTTCCCGCAGCCGCTATTATGACCTTAAAACCTTCACTTTTGGCGTTTACGGCCAGTTGCTTGGCCATATCGGGTGTGCGGTGCGCCGAACATACCCTTACACTATATTCAATATTATATTCCTCTAAAAATTTCAGACCGGGTTCTACCGTTTTACTGTCGCTGTCGCTTCCCATCAATACCAATACTTTCATTTAATCCTCCCATTAAAAAAGCAGTCTCGTAGTGACTGCACCATAAAAAAGAACGCAATGGAATAAGCCACTCATAGTCGGGTCTGAGGTGTCCCGGTAGAAACGTTGCAGACCGTTTTTTGCAACATATACGAGTTCTCTTCAAGAAAATATTTTATCACTCCCTCCCTTTATGTGTCAACACGAACGGGCTGTTTTGTCAATAACCTATGATAATTTCACCCCATGAACTAACCAGTGAATATTTCACCCCCCCTGTACTGTAAAAGTGAAATATTCTTGAAAAGTTTATATGATTGGAGGTATGAAATATCATATGTCAACAAAGGAATTAAAAAGGTTATTTGTTTTAGAGCAGAGTGTTGAAGGCAAATTGACTGTAAAAGAAGCAGCAGAATTACTTCATTTAACTGAAAGAAGGATAAAGCAGTTAAAGAAGGAGTTCAGAGAGAAAGGAGTTACAGCTGCTATTCATGGAAATGCTAACAAGCCTTCTCCAAAACGCACAGACAAAACCACTGAAGAGAGAATTTTAGGAATTAGGAAAAAGGAACCATACTGTTCAAGCAACTTCAATCACTTTAGAGAAATATTGAAAGAACACTTTGACATTAGGATTTCCTATTCCGCTCTTTATCGTTTACTTACCGAACATGGGATTAAAAGCCCTAAGAAAAGAAGGAAGAAGCGTAGGGTCTACAAAACAAGAGAAAGAAGACCTGCTTTTGGCATGATGTTACAAGCAGATGCATCACCTTTTAATTGGTTTGGAGGAGAGAAAAAGTTTTCATTACATGGATTGATTGACGATGCCACAGGTAAACTCACAGGGCTTTATTTATGCGAAAATGAGTGCCTGCTTGGCTACCTTGAAGTACTCCGGCAAACACTCATTTCGTTCGGAATCCCACAATCCCTATACCCTGATCGTCACAGTGTCTTCTTTTATACACCACAAGACAAAGACAAACTCTCTATTGAAGAGCAACTTTCAGGATGTACAAAGAAGGTAACACAATTTGGGAAGATTGTCGAGCAACTCGGCATTGATATGTTTCCTGCACAGTCCCCACAAGCTAAAGGACGTATTGAAAGAAGTTGGAATACTTTACAGAGCCGTTTGCCTGTAGAACTTAAAATGAGGGGTATTACGAGCATGGAGAAAGCTAATCTTTTCTTTGAAAAAGAATACATTAATTTGTTCAATGAGCAATTTTCTGTTGAGCCAAAGGAGAGCTATTCAGCTTTTGTTCCCATTCCGCACACTATTGATTTAGACCGTTTATTAAGCGTCAAATTAGAACGTTCTCTTTCAAGTGGGTCTACAATATCTATCTGCAACAAACTCTTTAAAATCGAACAGGATCGCTTTTCTGCCAGAGAAAAGGTTACAGTCTTGCTTTCCAAGAAACACGGATTAAGAGCTCTTATTAGCGGTGAGTTCTATCCTATTTATCCGATTGATGATATTAGTTATGCAGAAGATGTTGTCAGAACCGGAGACTTTCCTACTGTAGTTGTAAGTCTGTTGCATCACTTCTTTCTTAGTGATGTCAGATTAGGTCATTTTCCGGAAGGGGTGAAATATTCACAGAATAATTAAACACTTTAGGGGGTGAAATTATCATAGGTTATTGACATACGAACGGGCTGTTTCCGTCATATACATTATTTGTTTCAACCTGTAAAAAGCAGGAGTTTTATTAAAAAATGTCCGATATTAACAATACCTATCAATAGTTTTTTCTCATTTTAAAGAAAAATCCAAATTTTACATACTTTTTTCTCATTGTTAGAAAAAACTCCGAATTCTTCCGAGTCTTTCTCTTTTCAGAAAATTTCTCACTTTACATAACTTAATATTTCAAATTTACATTTTACATTGTTTTAACTGTTCAATGTCCTCACTCTTTACATCGACAATGTATTCTTTAGGTATGAAAAAGAAAACAAATTATTGTAAAATTAAATGGGAGGAACTAAGAATGAAAAAAACAATAACAATAGTTATAAGCCTGGTTCTGTTACTTGCCATGCTTGGCGGATGTACTCAGAAAGGGTTTGATAACAAAACGGCTATAACCGTTATAGCTCGTGAGGAAGGTTCGGGCACCAGAGGCGCTTTCATTGAACTGTTCAAGATTGAGAAGAAAGATGCCAACGGCAAAAAAGTAGATCACACGATTTCTACTGCCGACATCAACTCCAGTACCGGTGTAGTATTGACTACCGTAGCCCAGAACAAGTATGCCATAGGTTATGTATCTTTAGGCTCACTGAATGATACGGTTAAGGCTTTGCAGATTGACGGGGTAGCTGCCACAGTTGCAAATATCAAAAACGGAACATACAAAGTTTCCCGTCCTTTCAATATTGCAACCAAAGACGGATTATCCGATGTTGCTAAAGACTTCATAGACTATATATTGTCAAAAGAAGGACAGGCAGTTGTAGAAAAATCCGGATATATTTCAGCAGTTTCGGGCGAAGCTTATGCAGGCAAGAAACCTTCGGGTAAAGTAACCGTAGCAGGATCCTCTTCGGTAACGCCGGTTATGGAAAAACTTAAAGAAGCATATATTAAACTTAATCCCAATGCCGTTATAGAGATTAACCAGTCGGATTCCACTACAGGTGTTAACAGTGCTCTCGACGGAATATGTGATATCGGAATGGCTTCAAGAGCTCTTAAAGACAGTGAAATTGAAAAAGGAGTGAAACCTACAGTAATAGCTATTGACGGAATAGCGGTTATAGTTAATAATGATAATCCTACAGTAGGCATGAAAGCTGAAGAAGTAACCAAGATTTACATCGGCGAAATAACCAAGTGGTCGGAAATAGGAAACTGAGATTTTGAGTAGTAAAAAAAGTAAAAGTGTAAAAGAAAACATCATGAAGGCGATCTTTTTTATAAGCGCCTTCATGTCTGTCGTTGCGGTAATACTGATATGTATATTTCTCTTTGCCAACGGGCTTCCGGCAATGAAAAAAATAGGGTTTGCTGAATTTCTTTTGGGTAGAACATGGAGACCCGGAAATGACATATACGGAGTATTTCCGATGATTATTGGAAGCCTCTATGTAACTGCCGGAGCGCTGGTGATTGGCGTTCCGGTCGGAATTCTATCAGCTATATTCTTGGCGCGGTTCTGTCCGCCCAAGTTATATAAAGTTGTTAAGCCGATTATAAACCTGCTGGCAGGTATACCCTCCGTGGTATACGGCTTTTTCGGGCTTATGGTCATTGTGCCGTTTATTAGGAATACTTTCAATGTCGCAGGGACCAGCATGTTGGCTGCTTCCCTCGTCCTTGGTATCATGATACTTCCTACCATAATCGGCATGTCGGAAGCGTCCATAAGAGCAGTACCCGACAGCTATTACGAAGGTTCATTGGCCTTAGGTGCAAGCCATGAGCGGAGTGTTTTTTATTCCTTGCTCCCGGCTGCCAAATCGGGAATCCTGTCCAGTGTAATATTGGGCATGGGCCGAGCCGTAGGCGAAACAATGGCAGTCGTAATGGTTGCAGGCAACCAGCCGGTAATGCCGTCAGGTGTGTTAAAAGGCTTAAGAACACTTACTGCAAACATAGTGTTGGAGATGGGATATGCAGCCGATCTGCACAGAGAAGCACTTATCTCCACAGCGGTGGTTCTCTTTGTGTTTATCTTGATTATTAACTTACTTTTTTCTATTATAAAGAAAGGAGTTAAGTCATGAAAGCTGCAAAGAGACAATCGGTTTTTTTAAGATGCTTAGTATATATCTCGGCCGGACTTACCATAACGACGGTTGTAGGTATTTTAATATATATTCTCATTAAAGGCGTGTCGCATTTGTCGTGGGATTTGTTCGCATTTAAGTACACATCGGAAAATGTATCGCTTTTTCCTGCTCTTGTAAATACCGTCACAATGACTGTTGTCTCACTGCTTATAGCGGCACCGATGGGGATATTCTCCGGTATATATCTTGTTGAGTATGCCAATCGTGACAGTAAGGCGGTAAAACTTATCCGATTAACTACCGAAACATTATCGGGAATTCCCTCTATAGTATTCGGGTTATTCGGTTATCTGCTCTTTGTCTCTTCCGCTTCGGGTTTCGGCTGGGGATATTCCATGCTGGCGGGAGCTTTTTCTCTGGCTATAATGATACTGCCGGTAATAATGCGTTCCACCGAAGAAGCATTAAAGAGCGTTCCGGACACTTACAGAGAAGGCAGTTTCGGATTGGGAGCAGGCAAACTTCGTACAGTATTCAAAATTGTGTTACCCGCCGCAATGCCCGGTATACTTGCCGGAATAATATTGTCAATAGGAAGAATAGTCGGTGAAACCGCCGTACTTATATACACATCCGGAACGGTAGCACATATACCCAAGAACCTGATGGGTTCGGGAAGAACTCTGTCGGTGCATCTGTATGCTCTTTGGTCGGAGGGAATGAATACCGAGTCGGCATATGCTACAGCGGTAATATTGGTAGTTACCGTCTCGTTGCTAAATGCATTGTCCGCTTATCTGGCAAAAAAGTTTACGAAAGGAAATTTGAATGGATAAATTCGTAATAGAAAATCTTGATCTTTTTTATGATACATTTCAGGCACTGAAAAAAGTGAACATGTCTATACCGATGAATGAAATAACCGCTTTTATAGGGCCTTCGGGATGCGGTAAGACCACATTGCTTAAAACGCTCAACAGAATGAATGACCTTATAGCCGGTTGCAAAATACAAGGCAAGGTATTGTTGGACGGGGTGGACATATACGGAGACATTGATGTCAATCTTCTCAGAAAGAGAGTAGGTATGGTGTTCCAGAAACCCAATCCTTTCCCTATGAGCGTATATGATAATATAGCATACGGACCGAGAACACACGGAATTAAAGCTAAAATTAAACTGGATGAGATAGTGGAGAAATCCCTGACCGATGCGGCTATTTTTGATGAAGTAAAAGATCGTCTGAAAAGAAATGCATTGGAACTCTCCGGCGGGCAGCAACAGAGACTGTGTATTGCACGCGCATTGGCAGTGGAGCCGGATGTTCTGCTGATGGACGAACCCACAAGTGCATTGGACCCTATATCCACAGCTAAAATAGAGGACCTTGTACTTGAATTAAAAAACAGATATACTATTATTGTAGTCACACACAACATGCAACAGGCAACCAGAATATCTGACAAGACGGCATTTTTCCTCCTCGGTGAGGTAATAGAAATGAACGACACGGAAATTTTATTCTCAAACCCGGCTGATGTGCGTACTGAAAACTACATAACAGGGAGGTTCGGATGATGCGCAGTAAATTCGATATGCAGTTGGAGATATTGAATAACAGCCTTATAGAGATGGGCGCAATGTGTGAAAAAGCCATTTCATCGGCTATTAAGGCTTTACTGGAGAATAATATTTCTCTTGCAAAAAAAGTAATGGAATCGGTTAAGGATATAAATCAGGCGGAGAAGGATATAGAAGCAATGTGTCTGAAGTTGCTTCTCCAGCAACAGCCCGTAGCAAGGGATTTACGTCAGATATCCTCAATACTTAAAATGATAACGGACATGGACAGAATCGGTGTACAAGCCGGGGACATTGCAGAAATAGTTACTTTTGCCAATCTGTCGAAAAATAAGGATAGAGTACATATAGCCGATATGGCTGAGGCAACTATAAAAATGGTAACGGAAAGCATAAATGCATTTGTTAAAAAAGACCTTGAGCTTGCCAATAAGGTAATAGCATACGATGATGTGGTTGATGATCTTTTTGTTAAAGTCAGAAACGGCATTGTCGACCTTATATCAAAAGACAAGAGACATGGAGAACAGGCAATCGATATAATAATGATAGCTAAATATTTGGAAAGAATAGGAGACCACGCAACGAATATTGCCGGTTGGGTCGCTTTCTCAATTACCGGCATTCATGTGGAACTGTAAAGATGATTTACTTTGTAGAAGATGACAGCAGTATACGGGAACTTGTAGTATATACCCTTAACAACACGGGTTTTGAAGCAGAGGGCATGGATAATGCAAAAACATTGTATAGTAAAATATCCGTAAATAAACCGGAGCTGATACTGTTGGACATTATGTTGCCCGGGGAGAGCGGACTGGAAATATTAAAGAAGTTACGTTCTTCCAAAGAAACGGCGAATATTCCGGTTATAATGGTGACGGCAAAAGGTACCGAGTATGACAAAATAATCGGATTGGACAGCGGTGCCGATGATTACATTTCCAAACCCTTCGGTATAATGGAGCTTGTATCAAGAGTAAAAGCCCTCTTGAGGAGAGTATCCAGAAAAGAAGATACCGACAGTGTAACCGATACTTATACGTATGAGGGAGTATGCATAAACAGCAAGAACCATACAGTTACATTGGATTCGGAACCTGTGGTTCTTACTCTTAAGGAGTTCAGACTTTTATATGAGCTTATGGCTAATCAGGGTATAGTCCTGACACGTGATACACTGCTTGAGAGAGTATGGGGTTATGATTATCCCGGCGAAACAAGAACAATTGATGTACATATACGGACACTAAGAAAAAAATTAGGAAAGTACGGGGATATTATAAAGACAATACGAGGTGTAGGATATATTATCGGAGGCAATGCATGAGAAAAAGGGTTTTTATAAGCATCTTTCTCACCTCGCTGCTGACAATGATACTTACCTTTATCCTTATCTCCTGGATAATGTACAACAACACTTTCGACAGCGTAAAACGTGAGGTTCAAAACGAATCTTTTTATGTTTCGGATGCTTTGAAAACATATAATAATGATACGGCCGACATGTTTTCATACCTTAACAGAGCGGGTCTTAAAAGTCGCAACAGAATAACATATATAAAAAGCGACGGAACCGTCCTTTATGACAATTTAGCCTTAGCTGCGGATATGGAAAACCACTCGGACAGACCGGAGGTAATAGAGGCTTTACAAACCGGGCACGGTGAGATTACCCGATATTCCGATACTTTGGGAGAAAGTATATACTATTATGCTATAAAGTTGGAAGACGGCAACATTTTACGCATTGCCGCAACAACCAAAAGCATCTTGGGAATGATGACAGGTTCCGCGATATGGATTATCCTCATATTTATAACTTTCATATCTCTATCCGTAATCATAGCAAGATTGTTGACAAAATCCATTGTCAGACCTATTAATAATCTGGATTTGGATAATCCTTTGTCAAATAAGACTTATGATGAGTTATCTCCTTTGCTCTTGCGATTGGATAAGCAAAAAACCGAATTGATGGAAAATGTGCAGGAAATATCCAATACCCGCATCAATTTTGCTTTTATATCCAACAATATGTCTGAAGGTATTGTGGTGTTTTCCGAAAAAGGCTATATAACGGGTGCAAATAGAAGTGCCAGAGACATTCTCGGCATAGATATACAACAATTCTTCATGGAAGGTTGCAGAGATCTCGGTTATATCAAAGCAGTCCGCTCTGCACTCGAGGGAAAACCAATGACTGCAAAATTTGAAAAAAGCGGTTTTGTATATCAGCTTTCGGCAAGTCCGGTTAAAGAGAATCCCGAAAAACATGCCGCTCTTCTTTTCATCACCGATATAACGGAGAAAGATCAGGCCGAACAGAGAAGAAAAGAATTTTCCGCCAATGTCTCACATGAATTGAAGACACCTCTCACTTCCATATCCGGTTATGCCGAACTCATATCAAAAAAGATTGCAAAGAAAGAGGATGTACCGCGTTTTGCGGAGATGATACACACTGAGGCTACAAGACTGCTTCAGGTTATTGAAGATATTATGAAGTTGTCCCGACTGGATGAATCGGATCTGGAGAAGGAATTTGAGGATGTTAACCTGAGCAAGCTCTGCACCTCGGTTATTAATGATTTACAGCAGATAGCGCAGAATAAAGATGTAGTGATTAAATCCGATTTGAAAAATGTGTATATAAACGGCTATTCTCCGATACTTTATGAAATGCTCTACAATCTGATTGATAACGCTATAATTTACAACAATCCGAAAGGGTACGTTGATATTTCCTTAGCAGAAGAGGAAGATGAAATCATTCTTACCGTTAAAGATAACGGAATAGGAATACCGCCGGAACATCAGCCCAGAATATTTGAACGTTTCTATAGAGTGGACAAAAGCCACTCAAGAGATACGGGCGGAACGGGATTAGGTTTATCCATCGTAAAACATGCCGCAGCATTGCATAAGGCGGATATTGATTTAACAAGTACTCCGGGCGAAGGTACAACGGTAACCGTCACTTTTTACAACGGTGATAAATAATATAAACGGCTTTTTACTTTAATTCTTTTGCTAATTTCTCAAGACCTGCTTCAAAGTTTACACCGAACCGTATGTCGGTTTTTGCTTTATATGAACGGATAAGACTTTCTACCGTGAAATCCACTGCTACCGTTGCGGAATCTATCAGGTTTTTACCTTTAATCATTGCGGCCAACAATGCGCTGCCGAAGACATCGCCCGTTCCGTGATAATATCCTTCTATACGTTCTCTTTTATAGAATCCGAATTGATCAACGGTCTTATCATATGTAGCCGCACCCAGTTCCTTTTCATTGTAATAAACACCTGTCAGAACCACTTTATCGGGACCCATGTCTGCAAGACCCAATAACAAATCCCTTATATACCGCTCATCATACGGTCCTTCCTTGTATTGCTTATCCAGCATAAAACAGGCTTCTGTAATATTGGGAACAACCGCATCGGCTTTGGAAACAAGTCTTGCCATTCCTTTGGGAAAATCCGGACTGAACGATGCATAGAGCTTACCGTTATCGGCCATTACCGGATCTACTAATATTAAGGTATCTTTGTTCTTGTATATATCAAATATATCCGATACTATGTCAATCTGTTCAAAAGATCCGAGATATCCCGTATACAGCGCATCATACCAAATATCCAGAGTTTTCCAGTGCTCCACTATAGGCATTATATCCTCTGTAAGATCCCTGTATGTAAAACCGGTAAATCCTCCGGTATGTGTAGACAGCACAGCCGTCGGGATAACCGTGCACTCTATCCCGGCTGCCGATATTATGGGCAGAGCCACCGTCAACGAACACCTTCCGAAACAGGATATGTCATGTATTGCCAATACTCTTTTTTGTCTTTCCATGTTGCACCTCATTCTTTCGTACAAATACCAAATCCTTGCTACTTTCTAATATATACAATAGCCATATCCGTGTCAAATGGTTTTGACTGCATTGTATGAGAGATTAAATATCGGATTAAATAAAAACCGCATAATACTTTTATCCGTTATCTTTTAGGCAGTATCTCTATCCAGTATCCGTCCGGGTCGTTTATAAAATATAAACCCATTGCTTTATTCTCGTAGCATATGCAGCCCATATCCTTGTGTTTTGCATATGAAGCATCAAAGTCATCGCTTATCATTGCCAGATGAAACTCATTATCTCCGAGGTCGTATGACGGCTTGTCAAAATCCTTCAGATAGGTAAGTTCCAGCATGAAACTTGTTTCACGCTCCTTTAAGAACACTAAAGTGAAGGAATCCGTCTCTTTTCTTCGGACCTCTTCCAATCCTAAAGCTTCTTTATAGAAGACTACGGATTTGTCCAAATCGGTTACATTGAAATTAAAGTGTGCAAATGCGTGTTTCATGCCTCCTCCTCAAAGAAAAATACCTGATTAATATGCTCTATTCTTACTATTTTCTCATAATGGTCACTCAGTGACTTGTTTTGGAATATTTTATCGGTTGTGGAGTAATTCTCGAAATAATGCATGGGAAAAACTTTCAATGTTCTCGTGTTATCCAGAAAGTATTTCAACCCTTTATCATAGTGCTCTTCCTGACGTAAATCCACAGGATAGAAAGCGTAATCAATCACCCTGTTTTTCAGTTCCGCTATCCTTTTACGGTAAGCTTTACTCATTCTTTCATTGTGTCTGTCACTCTCTTCTTTCCATATCCAAAGGTGCAAATCCCCGGCATGGAAGAATACCTTATTATCATGGGTTACAACATATGCCACTCCGGCGTCGGTTGAGGCCAATGTCTCTATATGCACATCCCCTATATCCGTTTCCCTGTTAGGCATCAGATATGTTATTCTGTCCTGAACATTCGGAAATTCGGACTTTATTCTGTCTCCGAAATTTCTCCTTATATCATATGCCATGATAAAGAATGCCCTCGGGTTGTCGGCGAAAAGTTCCAATACTTTCATATCAAAATGATCCTCATGGCTGTGGCTGGAGAATATGTAAATGTCCTTATCAAAATGCTCGGGAAGTTGCCCTTTCCCGTAATAGTCAAAAAGTATAAACGCTTTCTTTGTTTCTATAAGGAATGTGCTGTGTATCAGATGAGTTATGTACATTTCTTCCTCCTCCCCTTACCGTAATAATACTGTATTATTACGATTTTAACGCAGGTCCTATTAGTTAATGGTATCACGGCGGGAATACTTATTCAATTAAAATGCGGAAAAACACTTGTTAATAAATTAACCATCTTTTGCTTTTTATTTGACATAACATAATATATGTTGTTCAATAGGAAAAACAATAAAGGAGAAACACATGACCGATAAGAAGCAAAACAAGTTTTGGAGTAAAGTAAAGAAATACTTAAACCATGTCTTTATAGACGGACTTTCCGGAATGGCTTTGGGATTATTCGCCACTTTGATAATCGGTACCATAATAGCCCAGATTGGATCATTGATAGGCGGTACCGCCGGTAAATATATAAATATGGTGGCTTCCGTAGCTAAAGCTCTGACCGGTGCCGGGATAGGATTCGGTGTGGCATATAAGTTCAAGGAGTCCATATTGGTATCGGTATCCGCAGGCGTTGCGGGAATGATAGGAGCATTTGCCGCAAGCATATTATCCGGTACGGCATTTCCGGGAGCAGGGTTGCTGCTTACAGGTCCCGGTGAACCGCTGGGTGCGTTTTTGGGTGCATTAGCCGGAATAGAAGTAGGTCATCTGGTATCGGGTAAAACAAAGGTTGATATCCTGGTTACTCCTTTGGTTACAATTACCGTAGGGGCGGCGGTAGGTCTGCTCATAGGTCCCCCCATTTCCAAATTCATGGAAGCTGTCGGCGCCGTAATCAACTGGGGAGCGGAACAGCAACCTTTCATAGTCGGTCTTGTCGTTTCAGTGGTCATGGGATGTGTTTTAACGTTGCCGATCAGTTCGGCAGCTTTGGGAATAATATTAAAGCTTTCCGGTCTTGCAGCGGGAGCGGCTGCCGCAGGTTGCTGTGCTCAGATGATAGGCTTTGCGGTAAGCAGTTACAGAGAAAATAAAGTGAACGGATTAATAGCGCAGGGACTGGGTACTTCCATGCTTCAGATGCCTAATATAGTCAGAAAACCCGTAATATGGATTCCTCCGATAGTGGCAAGTGCGGTAACGGGACCGATATCCGCCTGGGCTTTGAGAATGACATGCGATGCAACCGGTTCGGGAATGGGTACATCGGGACTGGTAGGCCCCATAATGACTTTCAAAACCATGCTTGCAGACGGATTTCCCGTCTGGTATACAATACTTTCTATTATCGGTGTACAGTTCATACTGCCTGCCGTGATTTCGCTTTTTGTATCGGAACTGATGAGAAAAAAAGGTATCATCAAACTTGGTGACATGAAATTAGATATGTGAAATACGGTTTTATTCTCTTCAGGCATATAATTAAACAAATTGAAAGAAAAAAATAATAAAAGGAAACAATTTACAGAAAGACAATACCGCCCGTAAAGGCGGTATTTTTTAGAATGTGTGGTTTTGTATATCTTTCAAAAGGGGATTCTATATATCCAGTAATTTTAAAATAGCTTGTTTCGACTGTACGCCGACTGCTCTTCTTACAACATTTCCGTCCTTTATAACAACCAGAGTGGGAATGCTCATTATGCCGTAACGTTGTGCGAGCTCGGGTTCTTCGTCCACATTGACCTTACCTATAACCTTATCGGTCACTTCCGCTGCTACCGCTTCAATTGTCGGAGCAATCATTCTGCACGGTCCGCACCAGCCTGCCCAAAAATCTATAAGTACCGTCTTACCTGATTTTAAAACTTCTTTTTCAAAATTGTCTTTCGTTATCTTCAATGTTGCCATTATGTGCCTCCTTTTAAGTTTGTCACCAAACTTTCATTTACCCATATTATATACCCCTCTATAGGCATCAACAGTGACTTTATCACATTTTTTAGTAAATATTGATTGTATAATTAGGACATAGTATAATTAAGGAGCAAGGAGGACTTAAAAATATGGAAAATAACAATGTAAGAAGAATGCCCCTTTTGGGAGATGATGCACCGGCTTTTACAGCGGTAACTACACAGGGTACAATTAACTTTCCGGCAGATTATAAAGGAAAATGGGTAATACTCTTTTCACATCCGGCTGACTTTACCCCCGTATGCACAACGGAGTTCATGACTTTCGGTTCTATGATAGATGAGTTTAAAGCTCTTAATACCGAACTTATCGGTCTTTCGGTAGATTCACTATATGCTCATATTGCATGGCTTCGCAAAATACAGGAACTGGAATGGAACGGAAAGAAGAATATTGAGATTAAATTCCCTCTTATCGAAGATATCCGTATGGAAGTTTCCAATCTTTACGGTATGGTTCAACCCGGACAGTCCAACACACAGGCAGTCCGTGCAGTATTTATAATAGATCCTAAGGGAAAGATTCGTACAATATTGTACTATCCCATATCTACGGGAAGGAATTTCGATGAACTCAAGCGTATTATCCAGGCTTTACAAACAGCCGATGCCGAGAGTTGTGCAACTCCTGCGGACTGGAGACCGGGCGATGATGTTATAGTTCCCACAGCAGGTTCCTGCGGAGTGGCAAAAGAGAGAATGGAATCAAAAAGTAAGGATATGTACTGCCTTGACTGGTTCCTATGTTTCAGAAAGCTGAAGAAATAAGGTGAAAACGTGCATGTTCATTATGCATGTAGAATAACAATACAACAGTTGAAGAAAGCAGGTGAAAACCTGCTTTTTTCTACACTTCTTCTATGTTTATCCCTAATATCCTTTTTCATTAACTTTACGATTCTTTATATATCTGTACAGAAAAATCACCAGAGATATAAATATCAGTATTAAATAAAGAGCGGGATAAAAGTAATGCTTAACCCAAGATTTATAAGGCAATCTTCTGAAAGGAAGAATGAACAGTCTCATTATGCAGAAAAGATTTGCATATACTAAAAAAGCACTCCCTTCAGGAAACTTGTCGCTCTTTTTTTGCACAATCAAAGCAGGTATCAGGATAATTATAGCAAATGCCATCTCAAACAACTGAGTGGGAAGTACGGGATAACTTGCCAGACCGCCTGCATCGGCGAACTTGGGATATACAACACCGAATATGCTGTTTGTGAATTTGCCCGAACAACATCCGTTCAAAAAGCAACCTATCCTGGCTATAGCAAAAGAAACGGCGGCGGGAACAATGCATAAATCCAAAATGCCGAATATAGGTATACGAAACAGAAGACACCACAGTACTACCGCAAGCAGAGCTCCAAAAAAACCTCCGTATATTGATAGCCCTACAAACTCCGGCTCAAAAACCGAAATATCCTCATAAGCTGCGGGATTAACAAAGATGTTGAACAATCGGGCTCCGATAAAGAAGAATACAAGCAGGAAAACAGCCAAAATTGCCGTTTTCCATACTTTTATCTTCTTCTTGCCGAGTAGAAGAAACAGAATGGTTGTTCCCGATATAACCGCCAGAATTGCAAATAAGCGGTAGGATGCAACGGTTTTTCCGAATATGACTAAAGAAGGTTTCATATCATTTTATTTCTTAACAAACGTTGCTCGTAATCTGACATGATAATCGGTCATTTTCATTCCCGGAATCGTCATCATTATATTACCCGTTACGGATATGCCTTCCCTATTCGGCAGATATGCAGCTATAAATACACCTCTGATATAAAGATCGGTAAGTACAATTCTGCCTTTATCTTCATAATAACTGAAGTTCATAGAGTCTAATCCTACTCTGTCAAAATATATGCTTCCTTCATTTTCCTCCTCATGGGCGGAGATTGTCATTGTTGATTGCAGAGTTTCTCCTATCAGCTCTTCTCCGACAGTTATTGTAATCTCCGCAGCGGAATCACATCCTATACTTTTTGCCATTTCATCCGCCTTTTCCTGCAATCTCGCTAATGCTTTTTCAAAATTTTCTCCGATAAAAACATCCTCGATAAATAAGGTTCCGTCCGGATAACTGCCCAAAAGTTCCTCAAATGTAGGATGTAAATCGGGTACGGTTATTACAGTATCGGGCATTCTGAATGTAAAGTTTACGGTTCTGTCCGGAAGGTTCTTTCTTAACGATGAAGTCTTTAAGAATATGTTCAATGTATCGGGCATGCCGGAAAGAATGTATCCTAAATAAGTCGCTTCAAGTTTAGGATTTTCTCCTTTCTTAATCATGGGGAAACGCCACTGATTGGAAAATCTTGCAATTTGCGTTTTTGAAAGCTTTGTAACCAATCCGTCGGGTACGGCAAATCTCATTGTTGCACCTTTATACTTATCATAGAATGTATCAGGTTGATCGGATACAATCTCAAAAGTAATGGTCTTGTTTAACTTTTCTTTTTCCTTCAAAAGTGTCTCTTCGAACTCAGCCTGCATTTTAGCAAATATCTTCTTCTTGTACTGAGCTACTATCGGTATCATACGCTTCCGCAAGTTTTCTCTTACGGTGGCTGTAACAATCCGTTCATCTTCCTCACTCAAAGAAGGATACTCCACACGTCTCATCGGGTCGTTATCCGCCCTCCATTGATTTCCTCTGTAAGCGGCGGGTGTTGCCGCCCATAAGCGCGGATAGAAATTAATTGCATTGGCTACAGCTGTAATAAATGCTTCCGGATCATCCTTGTTAAGCTGATACAACTTGTCAATAAGCCACAACCACTCGGCATCACTGCCCGCTTTATATGCGTAATAGTTCATTCCCGGCGAATTATACATGTAATACCATGCCCCGCTTTTGCTTTGACTATATCTATCCCCTTTCTTAATGCAATACAGATAAGACTCGTTTATAAAATCTTCCTGTGTTTTTACCGCTAAATCAATTTTCTTTGAGCGTTTGTGAGAAATGGCTGCTCCGGCAATATTGACTGCCGCCCATCCTGTAAAAGCGACAGTAGCAGCCACAGGGCCTCCGATAGCACCGGCCATTGCAAACCAACTCATTTCCATCAGCCCCGTTAACACGGTTTGTGCCGCTTTGCTTCCGCTGTCTAAAATAAAATACTCATAACTTGCTTTTAATAAAACCAGTCCGAACCCTATTTTAGACAGAGTCGAAGTCAGTCCCTCAATCTGTGTCAATGGAATACTGTTCATAATGGCCTGCATGGTCACCTTGCCTTCATAAGCCTGACTGGTGAAATTTAAAAATTCCAATCCTACTGTTACCATGTCGGAATCGGTAGGTAAATTTCCCTTTTTTAATTTTTCATAGAATTTTAAAGGGTCACCGTTCTGGAAAAAGCTCCTTATAACAGTATAGTTAAGTGCTGCCGTTGCAAATCGCGAATCGGATTTGGATATTTTGAAAAGAGCAAAATCCGTAAAGTGATCGGTGTAAATAACAACCTTATTCTCTTCTTTGAATGTTTCATGAGGTAGAATCCTCCACTTGGAAGATTGATCATCATAATATGCAGCACAGACATCCAAGTCATCATAATCGGTCATATCCAGCGGGATGGCTATGCTTACTATACCTGCAAACTCCGAAGATTCTTCATCATCGGCAGTCAATCTGTATGATGCCAAGGCATTGCCCATTTCCTCATCGGATGCACCTTTTGTCGGACTTATCTTCAGTTCAACATCTTCATCCGATGTCATACCTTCGAAATCTACAGATATACCCTCCGCCTGCACAACGGGACTCTCCCGTCCTACAGTTACAACCGTACCTTTCTGAGCTCTTCCCGCCTTGGTCTTATATCTCCTGTTACGGTCTATAATACCCGGAACATACATTATTCCAAGAACTATACTGACTATCAGTACAACGGCTATAACGGATATCAATACTTTTTTCTTCAGATTCTTAACAGGTTTTTTTGCACGCTTCTTAGGCTGAGGTGTTACTTGAGTTATCGGAGTTCCGCAGACAGTGCAAAATCCGGTTCCCTGTTTTAATATTGTGTTACACTTCGGGCACAATAAATCCTGATTAAATTTTTGACCGCAATTAGTGCAGAAAGTTGTATCATCATTGTTGTTTGCCCCACAATATCTACAATACATAATATTGCCCTCCCTTTGTTATTTTACATTACAAAAGTATTATACCATATGGACATCCGTTTCAGGTCTTATCGGTGTGTGATTAGACAGCCATTATGGTAAAATATTAATATATACCTGTAAAAATTATGTTACAACCGGGAAGGCGGATAAGTGAGTAAATACAACTACAGTAAAGAATTGAAAAAACCTATAAGCCTGGGAAATATTAACTTTGAGAATATCCTTATCCGCACTCTCATAAGAACGGGCTGCCGCCTGTCCGATTTGCAGATTAAACTCTTGAAAGGCAAGGAAGACTTTTCCAGGAGAACCGTTCATATACCTGTCGGAGATAATATAAAAATACCCTGTACCGTTATTGAACCGAAAAACCAAAAAATAAACTTACCGGCAATTATATATCTTCACGGAGGTGCATTCGTATTGCCGTTAGCAAGTCTTATGATTAAAAATGCCCTATACTATGCCGAGCACTTGCAATGCAGAGTGTTTCTTCCCCAATACAGGCTGGCGCCGGAATATCCTTTCCCTATTCCTTTGTATGACTGCTATAACGCATTCAATCATTTAACGGAAAATGCAGACACATACCTTATAGACAAAAACAATATACTCATATACGGAGACAGTGCGGGCGGCTGTCTGGCCGCTTCGGTGTGTCATATGTTAAGAGACAACAAAAAATATATGCCTAATGCACAGATACTTATCTATCCCGTAACGGATAATTCCGTTACATCAAAATCCATGGAGCAATATAAAAATGCGGCCTGGACAAAAACCGCTACAGTTCATATGTGGAACCTGTACTTAAAGAACGGACATGCGGGTATGCTCGGATATGCGGCTCCTTTACACAATTCGGATTTCGGCAACCTTCCTCCCGCCTATATCGAAGCGGCACAAATGGATACATTGAGAGATGAAGCGCTGTCTTATGCGGATAAACTGAAAGATACAAAAATACCGGTTGAGACATATTTAGTGAAAGGTGCATACCACGGATTTGATATGGATCATACCTCTCCTTTGGTAAAGAAAGTACTCAAGCACAGAATAAAAGTAATGCGCAATTATTTTGCTGCAAGAAAAATCTCGGACGCTTTTTTCCATTGTTAATCTTTTATATAAACAACCAAAGACTTATAGCCATAACAGCCATGCCCGCTACCATTCCGTATATGGACAGATGGTGCTCTCCGTATTCTCTTGCAGATGGCAACAATTCGTCTACGGATATGAATACCATAATACCCGCAACAGCTGCGTTGAGTATTCCGCTTACGGTGTCATTCATAAAAGGCATCAGTATAAGGTAGCCAATCAAAGCTCCTATGGGTTCGGACAATCCCGAAGCAAAAGAATACAGAAAAGCTTTCTTCTTGCTGCCGGTGGCATAGTATATGGGAACGGATACGGCTATACCTTCAGGAATATTGTGTATTGCTATAGCCGCAACAATGGGTATGGCCACTCTGGGTTCCTGAAGCGCTGCAACGAATGTAGCCAACCCTTCGGGGAAATTATGTATTGCAATAGCTAAAGCGGTAAGCACTCCCGTTCTTTTAAGCCTGTCTTTATTGACTTCTTCATCTTCCGTCTCCACCATTTTCACTTCATGGGGATTCTTCTCGCTGGGTATAAGTTTGTCTATAAGGGCGATAAACAGCATCCCTCCGAAAAAAGCGATAATAGTATACAGAACACCGATTTTTTCACCATGTACCTCGGTAAGCACATCCGATGCATTGGAAAATATCTCCACCATGGATACATAAATCATAACACCGGCAGAAAATCCCAGGCTTGTCGATAAAAACTTAGTATTTGTTTTTTTAGCAAAAAAAGCTATGAGACTTCCTATTCCCGTAGACAATCCCGCTATAAGTGTCAGCCCGAATGCCAACCATACATTACCCATCTGCTACCTCGCATCGTATCTCTACAGTTTGAAGTATATCATATCGTGCAGCATAGTTTAAAGATTAATAATAATGGAATTAAATGGTTATTAAGAACCTTACTTTATGCATGAAGCGGCATATTGATAAAAATATAACAAAGCGGAGACAAATTGCTTGAATTCTTATTGATATAAGGTTACAATAAGGCGCAGTATGGAATTTGACGGACTACAAAGGAAAAGAGATTACAAGGCAGTACAGAAGACAGTTGTCATTGCTATAACGGTTATTTTGTTACTTATACCTTTTATGATATGGCAGAACAACAGCCTGACAGTAACCGAGTATGACAAATACAGTAGCAACTTACCCGATGCTTTTGACGGTTATACAATTGTTCACCTTTCGGATTTGCACAGTAAAGATTTCAAAGGCAAAGGTACGGTAAAGATAAACGCACTCAATCCCGACATTATTGTAATAACCGGAGATCTTATTGATTTACATAACCGAAAACTTGATGTAGCGGAAGACGCTGTTAAAATGCTTACTAATATTGCCAAGGTATATTTTGTTACGGGAAATCATGAAATACTCTCCCCCATTTATCCTTCTCTTCTTGAAATATTCGATGAATACGGAGTAACCGTTCTGGATAACGAGCAACAAAAAATATATATCGGGGAGCAAAGTATAACAATCTACGGATATGCCGATTGCGAATACGGTATAGATACCGATGCGGCTCTGGACAAGGAGGATTTCAACCTTGTTCTCTGTCACAGACCTTATGCTCCGGAAGTTTTTAATAAAGTAAATGCGGACCTTGTTTTAAGCGGTCATGCACACGGCGGACAAATCCGTCTTCCGTTTATAGGCGGATTGATTGCCCCCGATCAGGGATTTTTCCCTAAGTATTATCAGGGAATGCATGATTATCTGGACACCTCGGTTGTGATAAGCAGAGGTCTCGGCAGAAGTATATTGCCGTTAAGATTATTCAACAGACCGGAAATCGTGGTTATTACACTTCATAAGTAAGTTTATTAAACACTCACGTGAAACTGTTTTTTCACTTATTTTTTCTTGTTTTAAGAAGATTTTTTGGTGAACTTGTAATAACAACACCCAGTATAATCAGTACCGCTCCCAAAATGCCCAATACGGTTATTTTTTCCTTCAGCAGAGTTGCGGCCAATATCATAGTCACAAAAGGTATGGCATAGATATAACTGTTGGTAACAGTGATTCCGAGTTTGCTTACCGGTATGTTCCATATCAGATAACACAAACCGCTGCCTATCACACCGAGGAATAAAATGCTGATAACGAGTTTGAGATCGGAAAAAGCTGTAAAATCAAACGGCTTTCTTTCGATTAAGAGAAAAGGAGCAGTCGTTATAATCCCGTAAAACATTACTTTTCGTATCAGCAGTATGTTGTCATACCTGTTAATTACTTTTTTCAGAATGAGAGAGTAAGCCGCCCATGACAGAGCAGATAAAAAAGCCAATAAATCTCCTATGGGATTGAATTTCAAGATAAATGTTCCGTTGAATACAACAAAAGCAACTCCGATAAAAGCAATCACGAAACCGGCTACCGTATTAACCTTTAACTTTTCATCCTTTGTAAATATGTGAGCCAGAAGTGCTATCAGAATAGGAGATGATGCTACTATAATGCTGACATTTGAAGCGGATGTCATTGTAAGTGCCTTGTATTCCGCAATAAAGTACAGTGAGCAACCGGTAAGTCCCATAAGAAAGAATACCGGTTCATCTTTCCATATAATTTTGGTAAATTTCGGTTTTATCAGCAGAAGGACTATATACGCAAGTATAAATCTCATTATCATAACCTGAAACGGGGTAAAGTAATCCAACATAAATCTGCTGGCGATAAAAGTGCTTCCCCATACCATAATCGTTATCAGTGCTGTAAAATGTGCCCCAAACTTGCTTTTCTTATCCATCGCTCCCTTTATCCGACCGATAGATTATATCAGAATAATCATTAAAGCAATAGAACTACATTATTGAATTCTCACCTGCTCTGAAACATTCTATACTACTTCAACTCTGCATATTTTAGAACATCCCTGCATAAGTATATGAGCAGTAGGGATAAAAGGACATTGCATACTGTAATTGCCAAAAACGGTAATATATAATCCGACAGCAGAATCCACCCCGTATTGTCTATCAGCAATGCGACAACCGCTCCGGGTGCCGCCATTACTGCAACCGAAAGGAAGTAGAAAACATATATAAGTACTCTTGAGGATATTGTTCCGAATACCCTTTGGATAAGTATATTACATGCGGTACACAGATATGAGAAAGACAATCTTGCAAGTATTAGTACAACCACATCGAATGGTGTCAGTTTTAAGATAAACGCAAGTGCTATGTATAATATAGCCGCTTCCACTAAGAATCCGGCAAATGACTGCGCTATGTTGTACAATATCTTTTTGAAAGATGTTTCCGGCACCAGGTATATATAAGGTTTGCCGAGCTCCTTGGAGAAACGACCCATCTTGACCGATATCATCTGCATGTACGTAGTGTATGCGAAAATCGGACCTATTCCGTATTCTCTCATAAATACCGCAAATATAATGGAAACAATCATGAACACTATGCCGGCCGGTTCCAATATAAATCTTCTTGCTCTTCTTTCCTCTAATTTGTGCTTGTAATAAAAAGCACTTGCTCCTTCACCTTTGGAAAGACCGGTTTTACCCACTTTTACCTTGCCGGTTGTTTCCATTATCTTGCCTTCTTTCTGTGCCGATGCAAGCGAAAACTGCTCTTCACTTGTTTTTAAAACATCCTCATAGTAGTCCTGCTTTGCATAAGAAAGCAAAATTGTCATGCCCGCTATATATGCAACGGTTAAAACCGAACCGAGCAGTATGGCGGAAATATCTTTCAGCAATATGCCGTTAAGTATTCCGCCTATCCATCCTCCCCCGGGCATAAGTCGCAAAAGTATACTGTTTCCGGCAGTTACAAGATTGGTTACTACATTATCCATATCCTTAAGTAAAAATATGACCAGTCCTATTGCATATGCAATGATTATACCGAAGAAAATAACTGCGGCTATCCTTTTTTTCTTATCGTCGTAACTGGTAAAAGAATATATAACCATTGCTGTCAGTTGTGCAACAAATACCGATAATGAGTAACCCAACAATATAATAATAAGTTGCAGGAAATTTATTCCGTACAAAATGTGCAGCCATGAGTATTGATATAATATAAAAACACCTAAGAGTAACGAAGTACCCAGTTGCTGGAATAATCCGTAAAACAACACCCTTCTCGGATGTATGGGTGACGTGAATAAGAGATTCACATCCGGCATCTTGAACATAGTTGCTCCGCTTTTAAAGCCGTTATAGGCAATGAGACTGAACATAATAATATACAAAGCCGTAAGACCGGCTGTTAATTCCCGAGGATCACGGAATACCGTATTTTCATCCACACGCTTTTTCCCCGATATTGCGGTAACCACTATTAACGCTATCATGATAACGGCATATATCAAGCGAGCCGGTTTCTTGAACAGTTCCTTAATATTATTTTTTAACTTTATAGCCAGAAGGTATGTAATTGCGTTTTTTTTCATGCTTCTTCACTCTTTTTTTCGGTAATCCTGAAAAACAGTTCTTCCAGACTTTCCTTGTCGTCTCCGGAAACGCTTTCATTTAATTTCGTAGCCGCAAATTTCCCGTCCATCATTATATGAGCGACATCCCAATAATCTTCAACGCTGTCAATCATATGGGTACTTATCAGTATTGTTCTTCCGTCTTGCTTCAATTCCTGAAATATAGCTTTTATAACCTTAATGGCATGAGGATCCAGACCTACTAAAGGTTCATCAAATACAATAACCTCGGGTTTGTGTACCAATGCACAGCATATGGATAATTTCTGCTGCATTCCTTTGGACAATTCCTTGCCCAATTTTGATTTCTTATCCCACAGTTCAAACCGCTCCAAAAGACTTCTCTCATATTCGTCATCTTTTATCCTATATGCTCTGGCAATAAACTCCAGATGCTCTTCCACGGTCAGAAGATCATATACCGCAGGAACTTCCGGCACATACCCCAATAACCGCTTTGCTTCAATGGATTTGTTATCGTAGCCGTCTAACTTTATCTCACCCTTGAAACGCAACAGACCGCTTATGCATTTAATGATTGTGGATTTACCGGCACCGTTGGGACCTAAAAGAATTGCTATCTGTCCGCCATTGACAGAGAAAGATATATCATCATTTGCCACCACTTTTCCATACTTTTTCGTTACATTCAATACTTCCAGCATTTTCTTCACCTTTTATGTATATTTAAAATCAAATTTATCCTACTCTATGAGATATTTTATCACTACTGATACATAGAAAAATCAATTTTCTGCAAATTATTGTGTTGCTTGAGTTAAATGTATATATACAAGTTCAAAAGAACGATAAATTGCAGAAAAAAACGTGAATTTAAAGGAGAGCCTTCCGGCTCTCTTTCAACATTAGTTTTCTATGTTTTTTTCCGTAGTGTTTCTATCTTCCGTATATGCTGTTGGTCTTTGAAGAAGCATAAACGGACGTTATAAGGTCGACGGCCTTCATTCCGTCTTCCAGTGAAACATAAGGTGCTCTCTTTTCCAGAAGAGCCTCTGTGAAATCGGTAAGTTGTTTCACATGTCCGCCGGCTGTAATAATATGGCTGCTTGCCGCTTCTCCCTGTGCTATATCATCAGCCGAATACTCTTTCTCGCCTTCTATGTAAAGACGTGCAATATGCTCCTCTTCAAGAAGTATTGTACCCTTGGTGCCGTGAATCTCTATTGTTCTGTTGCATGCCGGTACCATTGATGTGGACGCAATTATTGTTCCCAAGCAACCGTTCCTGAATTCCACAACCGCAACCGCATTATCTTCTACCTCTATTTTGTGTGTCAAAGTGCGTATGTAGCCGTAAACATTCTTTACTTCTCCTATAAAATAAAGAAGCGCATCCACACCGTGAATACCTTGATTCATCATTGCACCGCCGCCGTCAAGTTCCCAGGTGCCTCTCCATTTACCGGAATCATAGTATTCCTGCGATCTGTGGAATTTCATGGTAAGGTTGGCCATTATAAGATCACCGAGTCTTTTATCCTCAATCATGCTTTTTACTTTCCTTATTCCGTCATAAAACCTTAACTGTGAAATTACACTGCCGGTCATGCCGTTTTTCGCAAAAGCTTGTACTACCTGCTTAGCACTTTCCGTGGTCAAGGCAAGCGGTTTCTCAATAATAGCGTGCTTCTTATGCTGTGCCGCACTTATGGCTATAGGTGCATGATATCCGCTCGGAGTACATACGGTTACGGCATCAATCTCCTCACTTGATAAAAGATGCTCATTGCTGTCAAAGCTTTTAATGCCGTATTTTTCGGCAAAAGGCACAGGTTCCTGCGGTGAACAACCGCTGACTCCCACAAGTTTGGCTCCTTTTATCTGCAGAAGGGCTTCTGCATGAGTATGTGCTATACCCCCGCATCCTATTATTCCGTATCTTATAATCTCTTTACTCATTTCGCTCCTTTGCTCTTTTCTTTTTTATCGGTATAGAAGAACCATCTTCCGCTTTCCGTTCCTCTCTTCTCATCACCTGCAAGCAATTCTTTGTAATTCAAAGCCACCTTCTTGAAAGCGTTTGCGTACATCTCTATGCATTCCGGCATATAGTGTTTAAACCACGGTATTGAATATATCTGAACATGTTGCGATACCGTTATACCTTCATCCAGTTTACGCACATCCCTGTCGGTAAATGCCACTCTTGCCGGCTTATCATAGTTCAATCCGTTGTAGTCTTTAAATATATCATGCAGATGCAAAGCCCTGTTTCCGCCCGCTCTGGCTGCAAAACCTTCCGCCCGTACCGCTTCACAGAATCGCTCTACGGAAAGTCCTTCCAGTTCTTCCGGACAGTATAATCCGTGGGGAGCATACCATCCTGCCATATTGGAGCCGTCCGACTCGTCCACCATATGGGCTCTGATTCCCGGAACTCCCTCCAGAAGACTCCAGAAATACTTCATTGCTTTCCTTATCTCGGCAGTTCTCTCATCATAATATTTCAGTTGCACCCTTCCCATTGCGGCACACATCTGGTTTACTCTCCCCTTAACTCCGCCCAAAGGCATGGAAGCATATTTTAAAAGATAATCGGTGGATATGTACTTGGAATTGTTTCTTTCATAATGGCAATATGCCATTGCACGGTCATACATTTCCTTGTCGTCGGTTACGAGAATACCCATTTCACCTGTCGCAAAAGATTTCCCGCTCATTGCGGACATTGCGGCCACATGACCGAATGTACCCAACATTCTGCCTTTATACATGCCGCCCTGAGCATGGGATACATCCTCTATCACATAAATGTTATGTTTCTTTGCAATAGCCATAATGGGGTCCATGTCGGCGGGATGTGAAAGATAATGCACAACCATTATTGCTTTGGTTCTCGGTCCTATGCATCGCTCTATATCATCGGGGTCGATACATAGTGTCCTGGGATGTATATCGGCAAAAACCACTGTTGCACCTAAATTAAACGCCTGAAGACAGGATGCCCAATAGGTCTTGCTGGGGCATATTATTTCATCGCCCGCTCCTATCTTACATGCGTACATTGCAGCTTGAAGCGACATTGTGCCGTTGCAATATGCGATGGCATATTTTCTCTTCTGCCATTTGGCAAACTCTTTTTCGAATTTCTCCGTTACATCCAGTCCGCTCATTGCACCTCTTCTCAAAACATCCAGAACGGCATCTTCATCTTCCTTGGTCACTATGGGCCACTTGAAAAGCGAATCCGGCACCTTCGTTTTGTCTATTGCCGGCTTTCCTCCGAATATTGCAAGTTCACTCATTTATGTTTTCCTCCTCTTGTATGAATACTTCTATATTATACCCTAACATTTTTATTGCGGTATTTCTTTGCACTTTCCACTTATTTATTGACTGTTTCCATTCATAAATCGTTTTCTGTATTGTCCCGGCGTCATGCCGATAATCTGTTTGAATGTGCGGTTAAAATGGTTTACATTGTTAAATCCCGACTCATAACATATGTTTATAACCAGGTCATCGGTGTGTTTCAGCATCTCCGAAGCTTTTGCTATCCTCAGTCCTGTTAAATATTCCTTGAATGTTTTGGATGTAAGGTTCTTAAACAGATAACCGAAGAAAGAGGGAGACAAGTGAAACTTCTTTGCAACGGCATCAATATTCAAGTCCTGCGTATAGTGCTCTTCTATATATCGTATAGCTCTTTTGATTGCATCGTTATGTCTTTCAAAAAGCTTTGCCGATTTGCTGTTACTTATCTTTTTGGTAAATTCTCTTCCCACCATCACTAAAAGTTTCAAAAGAAGCGAGCGGATTATAAGGTCAAATCCCGGCTCTCTGTTTTCATATTCCCTGAGTATTTCGTTAAAAATATTTTCCGTTTCACACTGTATTTTGCCTACCAGATTAAATCTCGGTCTGACCGAATGCTCTTCCACTAAAAAAGGTTCTATATATGCGAAATCCCAGAACGACTCGCCTTTTTTCAAATCATTAAGAAATTCGTTAATAAATTTGGGATCAAATTCAAATTCCACTATTTCGGTATCGCTTACTCCCGCGGGTTGTATCTGATGCGGAACATTCGGAGGAATGACAAAAATATCTCCTTTTACAAGGTCATATTTTTTGTTATGTATGATATGAACGGCTTTTCCGCTGTATACATAGTTTATCTGTATGCATTTATGTGCATGCAGATAATGTGTTCCGTTTTCCGGTCGGTATTTTTTGACATAAAACATCAAATGTCCGTCAGGATTGTCTTCTATTCTGAAAACCGGTATGTCTTTTAGATTGCTTTTATCCGTCATCAATCACATCTCACAACAAGTACTACATTTCCCACTGCCGTGATATCATTTATTACCTTTTCTTCATCGACTTTTCTCGGTATGCCTATTACAATACTCAACCCGATATTGCCGTATGTGCCGCTTTTTGCACTCTGCACTTCAACATTATCTATGGTGTATCCCGCTTTTTCAATATCCTTTATAACGGTATTTATGTTCCTGCTGCCGGTAATCTCCAGATAAACATCCATCTTTATCCTTCTGGACCCGAAGTTGCCTAAGTAAGCCATTACTATTGCAAGTACTATAACGCATATGATAGCCGCTTCATAAAATCCCGCTCCTATTGCTAAACCTACAGCAGCAATGGTCCAAAGCCCCGCAGCGGTGGTCAGTCCCTTTACATGGGTATGACCGGTAACAAGAATGGTTCCTACCCCCAAAAATCCTATGCCGGAAAGTACCTGAGCGGAGAGTCGCATGGGATCGGTATCAAAACCCAATATATCCGACATGAATATTCCTGTCATTGCGGTCAGGGCCGACCCTATGCATACTGTGATATGTGTCCGAAACCCGGCTGAACGGCCGTGCCTTTCCCTCTGCATTCCTATAAGTCCGCCGCAAAGAAAAGCCAACACAATCCTTATAATCATGGTCACAAAATTAAGTTCTCTGAGATAAGAAATCACATTGTCCATGTCAGACCTCCTTTCTTTCAGTCAAGATTCTTCATCCATCCCTCAGAAGATGCGTCGCTCGGCATGCGCCAGTCCCCTCTTGGAGAAAGTGCAACAGACCCTATTTTAGGTCCGTTGGGACTGCAGCTTCTCTTAAACTGATGCAGGAAAAATCTTCTTAAAAATATCTTCAGCCATTTTTTAATCTCATCGGCGGAATAATTATCTTTAAACGCATATGTTGCAAGCATAAGTATTTTTTTCGGTGTAAAGCCCCAGCGGAGGAAATAGTATAAAAAGAAATCATGCAGTTCGTAAGGTCCTACAATGCTTTCGGTCTTTTGTATAATTTCACCGTTTACTCCGGGTATAAGTTCGGGACTTATGGGTGTATCCAGAATATCATACAGAACAGCTTTCAGTTTGCTTTCCGAACGGTCAGCAATATATCGGATAATATGTCTCACCAATGTTTTGGGCACTGAAGTATTTACATTGTACATGGACATGTGGTCTCCGTTGTATGTACTCCAGCCGATTGCCTGTTCCGAAAGACTGCCGGTTCCTATAACCATACCGTTTGTCATATTGGAAATATCCATCAATACCTGCGTTCTTTCCCGTGCCTGTGCATTTTCATATGCGGCATCGGTTGTTACTCCGTCATGCCCTATATCCGCTAAATGCCTTTTTACCGAGGCGGTAATGTTTATTACTCTGAAATCCGTATTAAGAATCCTGCTCAGTTTGCTTGCGTTATCCTTTGTTCTTTTTGTGGTGCCGAAACACGGCATGGATATACACACTATATCCGAAGGAGACCTTCCCATATCCTTAAATGCTCTATGTGTGACAAGCAATGCAAGAGTGGAATCCATACCTCCCGATATACCTATAACCGCGGTTTTGCAGTTTGTGTGTTCCATTCTCTTTTTAAGACCTGTTGCCTGTATGTTCAATATCAGGTCACAGCGCTTTTCCATCGTGTCGTTGTCTTCCGGTATGAAAGGATGTTTTTTTATTGTCCGGGATATCCGACATTCAACAGGCTTCATTGTAAACGGTATAATCTTATAGCCGCTATCATGCTGTTCCGCTACGGGTAACCGGCTCTTTCTGTCGTGAGACAGACGTTCCAGATCTATCTCGGTTTCAATGTATTCACCGGTAAAAGGCAGAGCTTCGGAAAGAACCGTTCCGTTTTCCGCTATCATCTTATGACCGGAAAAAACCATGTCCGTAGTGGATTCCCGATCGGATGCATTGCTGAAGATGTAAGCACATATACTTTTTCTTGATTGCGCTTCAATGAGCGTTCTTCTGTAACCGGCTTTATCCAGAAGTTCATTGTTTGCCGAAGGATTTGCTATAACCGCGGCTCCGTTCATTGCGTGCAGAGAACCGGGATTTACCGGAGCAAACAAATCTTCACCTATTTCTATAGCAAGTGAAAAATCGTTCATAAGCATATTACGGAATATGAGCCTTGTTCCGAACGGTACCGACGTACCGTTAATATCTATTACGGAGTTCTCCTTCGGTGCACTCCTGAATATACGCATCTCATAATATTCGTTATAGCTGGGAAGATGGGTTTTGGGAACAATACCCAGTATATTTCCGTTATACACTACTGCGGCACAGTTATACAGATAACCTTCCGCCTTAACCGGAAGTCCCGTAACGATAAGCATTTCTTTGCTTTCCGATGCTTTGACAATATCTAAAAGACCGGTTAACGCTTGATCGATAAGAAGCTTATGTGAAAAAAGATCGTCACAGGTATATCCCGTTATATTAAGTTCGGGAAATACCAGAAGTTGAACATTTCTGTCATATGCCTTTTTTATTGTTTTAATAATGCCGTTGCAATTGTACTTACAATCCGCAACTCTTAATGATGGACTTGCCGCCGCCACTTTTATAAATCCGTAATGCATTTTAATACCTCTTCTTATATAGATTATACACTGTTTAGGGAAAAATTAACATATTTGTGTTATGTTGATAAGCCTTTTGGTATGAGGAAACATAATTATCCGTTTTGTAAGTCATCGGCAAGTAACTTATCATTTAATATCCGACAGAGCAGTCCGACTAAAATTTGAGCTATGCCGCTTATTGCCAGCACAATGGGAATACCCGCCAATTTGAAGCCGAAAATGTCCACAACATTATTCCCTATACGCCAAAAGCATAAAGTGCCCAACATCATACTAAAGAAACAGGACATATGTACTGCCAGGTTATAGAAGGAAATATGATTTGTTCTGTCGCTTTCCGGAATATTGTCATCCAACAACGAAGCGATAACGGAATTTATGATAACTCCGAGCACATGCTGCATTAATCGTACAATAACCCAAAGCCATATATAGTTTTCCGATGTGACAAAAGCATACATGATATATGTAGGTCCCTGCAGCAGTAATGCATAACCGAGTATCCTGTACCGGGAATTCTTATTAAGAGACTTTGTCAGCGCCTTACCGAAAAAGACATGAATCAGAAAGTATATGGCATTAATAAGGTTGATTTCCCAATAGCTTAAACCTACACTTTTAAGCAAAAAGCCGTTTATGGCGGCACTTGTCAGGTTAAATCCCAAATAGTAAAGGGCTACTATAAGAACCGTCCACAGAAATTTTTTATTCTTTAAAGGCAGAACCAACATATCTTTTATCTTTGTTTTTTTTCTGCTTGGTTCATAGGGATATTCCTTAGGTATAGCCAATACAACTATATTCAATACGGCTAACGCAAATGCGATATATCGGAATGTGGTAATGATTTCTATCTGTTCGGAACTGCCCGCAAAAGAATCTATTATCAATGAAACGATTAAAACCACGGTTTGAGTAAAAAAACCGCTTATTCCGGAGGTTAAGGTATAATAGTCCGCTCTTACATCATTGGGAAGATAAGGTATATGCCAGGCGGAATAACCGGAATCGATTATTGCGGATATTGCAGTGGATATTGTTACCAGCAGTGTGAATCCTACTACTCTGCCAGTCTGCGACGTAATTAAATCGGGAAGCAGTGTCACCCCCAGAATATTGAACACATTAGCCAATACGGCTAAAACCGTGAGGAAAACTTTTCTTCTGCGAAGCCTTTCCAAGATTAACGGTGAGAATATGGCCAACAGCCTTGTTATCATGGGAACAAAGATAATTATCCCTATGTTAACGGTATTCATTCCGAAGCATATTAGAAAGCCGATATAAAATGCTCCGCCGCTTAACTGCGTAGCTAATGATGAAAGTATGGATGATGCTAATAAACAGTCTCTTCCCTTAGCTTTTTCGTCGTTCAGATTAAATGTTTTTCTAAAGGAGGAATTCTGCCATTTTGTCTTTATTGCATGTAGGAACTCGCTCATAAACCCCTCAATCCGCTGATGTTGTGAGTACTACAATGCAGATTATATCAATTGAACGGGAATATTGGCAATAACTGATTGTGTGTTCATCTTCTCAATAATTCATCGGGAAGCAGCTTATCATTTAACTTCCGGGAGAGTAGTCCCACCGCTATCTGCATTATGCCGCTTACGGCAAGCAGAATAGGCACTGCCGCCATTTGGAATCCGAAAAAGTTAAGCGTATTTTCTCCCATAACTGAAAGAAAGAATGTACCGAACATCATACTCAAGAAAATGGACATATTAACTGCTATGCTATAGAAGGCAATATAGTTTGTACGATCCTTGTCCGGAAGGTTGACATACAGCATTGAGGCGGTTACGGCATTTACAATAACACCCAGTACATGCTGTATTAATCTTATTAAAAACCAAAGCCAGATATAGTTTTCAGGTGTAACAAAAGCATACATAATGAATGTCGGTCCCTGCATAAACATTGTATAAGCAAGTGTCTTGAACCAGGAATGCTTCTTAAGAAACTTTTTCCACATCTTACCGAAAAAGATAAAGAACATGAAGTATACCGCATTGACAAGATTAATCTGTGTATAGGTTATACCCACATCCTGAAGTAAAAAGATGTTTATAGAGGCGGTTGTCAGATTTATTGCCATATAGTAAAAGGCTAAAATGATAATGGTCCACAAAAATTTCTTATTACGAAAGGGCAACACGAATATATCGCTTATCTTTATTTTGTCGCCGCTTCGTTCATAAGAGTATTCTTTAGGTATAGCCAATATAAGTATGCGTATTACCGCCAACACCAATGCCGCATAACGGAATCCCGTCATTATTTCCAATTGCCCGGGACTGCCCGCAAAGGAGTCTACCACCAATGAAAGAACCAGTGCAATACCCTGCGCTAAAAAACTGTTGATTCCGGAAGTCAGTGTGAAATAGTCCGCCCTTATATCGTCAGGAAGATACGGTGCATGCCAGGCCGAATAACCGGGATCGATTATTGCGGATATTGCTGAAGAGGTTGTTACCAATAATGTAAAGCCTATTACTCTTCCCGCTTCCGATGTAATAATATCGGGCAGCAATGTTACACCCAATATGTTTATTACATTGGCTAAAATACTCATTGCAGTAAGAAAAACTTTTCTCTTTCGGAATCTTTCCAAAATAAAAGGAGAGAATATCGACAACAGCTTTGTTATTATGGGAACAAAGGTTATTATCCCTATATTAACAATGTTTATTCCGAAACTTAAGAGAAAACCTGTATAGAATATTCCGCCGCTCAGCTGTGTCACTAATGATAAAAGAAGAGATGATGCCAAAAAACAACTTCTTCCTTTAGCCTTTTCTTCATGCAGATTAAATGTTCTTACGAAAGCCGAATTCCGCCACTTTATCTTTATCGCATGCAGGTACTCGTTCATAAATTCCTCAACCGGTTAATGCCTGTGCATTCTATAATACTGATTATACCAAGTCAACGGGAATATTGGTAACTATTATCTCTTCGATAAGTCATCGGGAAGCAGCTTATCATTAAACTTCCAGGAAAGAATCCCTACAATAACCTCCGCTATACCGGTTATGGCAAGCAATACGGGAACACCCGCCATTTTAAAACCGAAAACATTCAAGACATTGTCTCCCATCCATGAAAGGAACATGGTGCCCAGCATCATACTTAGGAAAGAGGACATATGTATTACTATGTTATAGAAAGAAACATAATATGTCCTGTCCGTGTCCGGAAGATTTACATACAGCATTGAAGCAATTACCGTATTGGAGACTACACCGAGCACATGCTGCAACAGTCTTACCGTAAACCAGAGCCAGGTATAGTTTTCCGCTGTGACAAAAGCATACATAATGAATGTCGGTCCCTGTAAAAGCATTGCAATTGCCAGAGTCTTAAACCAGGAATATTTTTTAAGAACCTTTTTCCACATCTTTCCGAAAAAGATAAAAAACATGAAATATACGGCATTGATAAGGTTAATCTGAGAATAGGTTACACCTACATCCTGAAGCAAAAAGATGTTAATGGAAGCATTTGTAAGACTTGCTCCCAAATAGTAAAAGCCAATCAGAAGAACCGTCCACAGAAATTTTTTACTCTTAAAAGGCAGAATGAATATGTTACTTAATTTTATCTTGCTGTCGCTTTGTTCATAAGGATACTCTTTAGGTATAGCCAATACCAGTATATGCATTATAGCCAACACCAATGCTGCATAACGGAATCCCGTTATTATTTCCAATTGCCTGGGGCTGCCCGCAAAGGAGTCTGCTACCAATGAAAGAATCAATACCACACCTTGCGTTACAAAACTGTTTACTCCGGAGCTTAATGTGAAATAGTCGCCCCTTATCTCATTGGGAAGATAAGGTGCATGCCAGGCGGAATAGCCGGGATCGATTATTGCGGATATTGCTGAAGATATTGTTACCAACAATGTAAATCCTATTACTCTTCCCGTTTCCGATGTAATAATATCAGGCAGCAGAGTTACACCTAATATGTTTATTATGTTGGCCAATATACCCATTACCGTAAGAAAAACTTTTCTTGAGCGGAATCGCTCTAAAATAAGAGGCGAGAACATCGATAGTAGCCTTGTTATTGTGGGAACAAAGGTTATTATCCCTATATTAACGATATTTATTCCGAAACTTAAGAGAAAACCGGTATAAAACACTCCTCCGCTTAACTGTGCAGCTAAAGAGGAGAGTATGGACGAAGCTAAAAAACAACTTCTTCCTTTAGCCTTTTCGTCAGTCAGGTTAAATGTTCTTGCAAAAGCGGAATTCCGCCACTTTATCTTTATTGCATGCAGATACTCGTTCATATATCCCTCAATCAGCTAATATTCTGAGTATTCTATAATACTGATTATATCAAGTCAATGAGTACATTGGTAACAATTATGGAAATTAGGAAATTATAAAACTATGAATACCGGGAACCTTTGTGTACAAAATATATTTGCAAATAACCTATAGACAACTATATGTTTGTGATATAATAAAAGTCTAATAGTACTAAGTACTAAATAGAAAGGAGAAATACAATGAAAAAAGATCAGAACAGATTTTTTATCTGCAGACGTTGCGGAAATATGATAGGAATGATTTATAACTCGGGTGTGCCCATTGTCTGTTGCGGAGTGAATATGGAGCAATTGGTTGCAAATACAACCGACGGTGCAAATGAAAAACACTTACCTGTAATAAAACAGAACGGTAACAATGTTGTTGTGGAAGTATCCACCGTAGTTCATCCCATGGTAAAAGAACACTATATCATGTGGATTTATCTGGAAACGGCAAAAGGCGGACAACGTAAATCCCTTCTTCCAGGGGAAAAACCCGTGGCAACGTTTGCAATCACCGATGACGACAAGGTAATTGCGGCATATGAATACTGCAATTTGCACGGACTGTGGAAAACTGCCGTAAAATAGTGTATAGTCATAAATATAATTGTGGAGGAGGTTTTTTCCGTGAAAAAATATGTTTGCATGGTATGCGGTTATGTTTATGATGAAAAAGAAGGCGATCCGGATAACGGTGTAGATCCCGGCACAAAATGGGAGGATGTTCCGGAAGACTGGACATGCCCGATATGCGGAGTTTCCAAAGAGGAGTTTGAAGAAGAATAATATAAACATCAACTCGAAGAAAGCAGCACATGCTGCTTTCTTTTTTATCGAGCCTGCTAAGAATATAATCATATTATCATTATACGGTTTGTTAATAAACATAACTTCAAACCGTTAGATGATAATGTATAATAGTGACATGGTGGATACAAGATGAGAAAAATAACTGTAGCAGGTTCAAAGAAATATGACATAATAATCGATAAAAACATTCTGTCGGAAGCATATCAATATATTAAGCCTTTCTTAACAGGTAATATTGTCTATATCGTAACCGATGACATAGTGGATTCGCTATACGGCTCTATATTAACCGACTCTTTGGAAAGCAACGGGCTGTCGGTATTCAGGTATATTATTCCGCACGGGGAGCAATCCAAAAACGCCGACAATTACATAGCGGTACTCAATGATATGGCAAGCAAAGGAGTTTCCAGATCGGATATGCTTATCGCTTTCGGTGGCGGCATTCCCGGTGACATAGGCGGCTTTGCTGCGGCTACATACCTGCGCGGTATACCGCTTTTACACATTCCCACCACATTGCTTGCAACAGTGGATTCCTCAATAGGAGGAAAAACGGGAATTAATCTTAAAGAAGGCAAAAACCTCGCAGGTGCTTTTTATCAGCCGCAAGCGGTAATATGCGACCTTTCATTATTGGACACTTTGCCGGATGAAGTATTTAAAGACGGATATGCCGAGATTATAAAATACGGGATATTATCGGGCAATCAGCTTTTTAACCGTATAAAAAAACCTCTAAAAAGCGATATCGAAAGTATAGTGTACGAATGTATAAAGATAAAAAGAGACATTGTACAAAAAGATGAATCGGATATCGGTATACGACAACTTCTTAATCTGGGACACACGATAGCTCATGCTGTTGAACTTCTGAGCGGTTATACAATTTCGCACGGTGCTGCGGTTGCAAAGGGACTGCATTTAATATCTAAAATTTCCTATACACAAGGGTTATGCACCAAGGAAGTTTTAACAAAGATAACGGATATGCTGAACCTCCACGGTTTTAATACCGATTTGTTATACGGCGCAAAAGATATCGCAAACGCAATAACGGCGGATAAGAAAAGAAGCAGCGGCCACATAAATCTGATACTTATACGGGACATAGGTAAATGCACTATAGAAAAAACCGATATGTCAGATTTGACCGATATAATACAAACCGCAACGGAATATAGAGGTTGAAATGGATATATCGGTTACAGTAAAGAATCCCGGGGGTACCGTAAAAGCGATTACATCAAAATCACATGCACACAGGCATCTCATATGTTCGGCATTGTCAGATGTACCTAACTTTGTTGAAGTAACCGACACCTCTTCCGATATTGATGCTACCGTTCAATGCCTTAACTCATTGGGTGCAAACATTACCGCTGAAAAAAACGGTTATTATATAAACCCGATAAAAACCGTAAGAATAAATGCCCTTTTGGACTGCAATGAATCGGCCTCCACTTTTCGTTTCCTTCTTCCGGTTACCTGTGCATTGGGAGCAAAGTCTTCCTTTATTATGAAAAAAGGGTTATCTAAAAGACCCATAACACCTTTATATAATCAGCTTATCGGAAAAGGCTGCACATTATCTTTAGAAGGAAGCGTACCTTTCCTTACCGAAGGGCAGCTTAAAAGCGGTATATATCAATTACCCGGTGATGTGTCTTCTCAATATATATCCGGTCTTCTTCTGGCACTTCCTCTTCTGAAGAATAAAAGCGCTATCCTGCTAACCTCCGACCTTCAGTCTTCGGGATATGTTGATATGACTGTTGATGTCATGAATCAATACAATGTAAAGATTATTAAAACAGAGAAAGGTTTTGAAATACCCGGCAATGCTGCTTATACACCGACAGGAAATATGAGTATTGAAAAAGACTGGTCCAATGCGGCATTCTTCCTTTGTGCCGGAGCTTTCTCTGAAAGAGCAATTACCGTTACCGGATTGAATATACACTCCCGACAAACCGACAAAACAATTATCGATATTCTTAAAACAACGGGAGCATATGTTACAGTTAATAAAGATACTGTAACCGTCAAAAAGAACAGGTTAAATGCCACCGATATTGATGCATCACAAATACCCGACCTTGTCCCCGTACTTGCTCTTTTGGCAGCTGTTTCCGAAGGAACAACCAATATATTCAATGCAAAAAGACTTCAACTAAAAGAAAGCAACAGATTATCTTCCACTTGTGATATGCTTAAAACGTTAGGTGCGGATATAACGGAAAAGCCCGATTCCCTGGTTATAACAGGAAAAGAAAAGTTGAACGGCGGAACAGTTTGTTCCCATAATGACCACAGAATTGCCATGACCGCGGCAATAGCATCTATTGTGTGCGAAAATGCCGTAATAATCAAAGAGGCGCATGCGGTAAACAAATCATATCCCGCCTTTTTCCGGGATTTTGCATCCATAGGCGGTATAACGGAAAGGATTTAGTAAAATGTCATCGGTATTCGGAAAAAACATAACAGTCACTATATTCGGACAATCTCATTCAAAAGGTATAGGTGTGGTTATCGACAATCTGCCTGCAGGTTTTTCAATAGATATGGAGCAACTCACCGCTTTTATGCAAAGAAGAAGTGCCATAGATAAACCGCTCTCCACAAAAAGGAAAGAAAAGGATGAAATAGAGTTTCTTTCAGGACTGGTGGGAAATACTACATGCGGCGCCCCGATATGTGCAATTATTTACAACAAAGATATAAATCCCGAAGACTACCGATCCTTTAAGGATATCCCCAGACCTTCTCATGCCGATTATACGGCTCATATAAAATACAAAGGTTTTCAGGACACTTCGGGAGGAGGACACTTCTCGGGAAGACTGACCGCACCTTTATGTATAGCGGGAGGTATCTGTCTTCAGATACTGGAAAAGTACGGTATAAGCATACATGCACACATAAAAAAGATATACGATACGGAAGATATATCTTTCAATCCTGCAGAAGATAACAGAGAGAATATTGAAAAACTCTTAAACAATGACTTTCCCGTTATAGACAAGCAAAAAGGCATACTCATGCAGGAGCGCATTCGTACAGCATCACAACAGAATGATTCGTTAGGCGGAATAATTGAATGTGCGGTAAATAACCTTCCCGCAGGAATAGGCGAGCCCATGTTTGACGGTCTGGAAAACAACATTTCCAAGGCCGTGTTTGCAATACCCGCAGTAAAAGGAATAGAGTTCGGTAACGGTTTTGATTGCGCCAATCTGAAAGGCTCCGAGAACAATGATCCTTTCTATATCAAAGACAGCAAAATTCTTACACGGACAAATAACCACGGCGGCATATTGGGAGGCATAAGCTCCGGAATGCCGTTGATATTCAGAGTGGTCGTAAAGCCCGCTCCGTCAATAGGTATTGAGCAGGAAAGTGTCAATATGACAAACAATAACAGTGAGCAAATAAAGGTAGGCGGAAGACATGATGCATGTATCGTGCCCAGAGCGGTTGCCTGTGTGGAAGCGGCGGCTGCAATAGCAATTTTAGACATGTATGCATCATACAGAATATGGGAATAATTTAAAAATTATATAAAGGGATAAAATGAATTTAGACGATTTGAGAAAAGAAATAGATAGAATTGATGATAAACTTTTACAATTATTTCAGGAAAGAATGGGCATTGTAAAAGACATTGCGGAGTATAAAAAAGCACACAGCATACCCATACTTAACAGTGAATTGGAAAAAGCCAAACTTTCAAATATTATCTCCAAGACGGACGAAGAGTTGGTCTCCTATACACAAATACTCTTCAATACATTGTTTGATACAAGCAAATCTTATCAGGAAAAGCTGAATATTTCTCAGCCGGCTGCGCTCGGATATTCCGATAAGAAGTTCGGTTTATTGGGTGCCGAATTACAGCACAGTTACTCCCCGCTTATACATTCCCATCTGGGCGATTATGAATACGGGCTTTATGAAAAACAGTCCGATCAGCTTTATGATTTTGTACATAACAGCAACCTTGACGGTTTTAACGTAACGATACCCTATAAAAAAGATATTATGAAGTACTGTAATATACTGACACCTATCGCAAAAAGAACCGGCAGTGTCAATACGGTTATAGGGAAAGCAAACAATCTTACAGGAGATAATACCGATTACTACGGTTTTAGATATATGATTGAAAGAAGCGGCATAAATCCGGAAGGTAAAAAGATTCTCCTTCTGGGTGACGGAGGCTCCGCTGCCACAATCAAAGCGGCAATACAGGACATGAACGCAGGCTGTCTCGTAACGGTATCCAGAAGCGGTCAGGAAAATTACGGAAATATAAGCAATCACTATGACAGCGACATAATTATTAACTCCACACCGGTAGGAATGTACCCTGACAACGGCAAAACCGTTATAGATATCTCCTCTTTCAAAAAATGTATTGCTCTTTTCGATCTCATATACAATCCCGCTCAAACAAGATTGATGTATGAAGCATCCAAACTCGGCATAAAAGCATATAACGGACTCTCCATGCTTGCGGCACAGGCAAAGAAAGCCGCTGAACTATTTACCGAATCCGTGATCGATGATTCCGTCATTGAAAGAGTAGTTGAAAAGGTAGCTAAGAAAACCGGGAACATAGTACTCATAGGAATGCCGGGAAGCGGAAAGAGTACTGTGGGAAAAGCTCTTGCAGAACTGACTGAAAGAGCCTTTATAGATACCGATGAGGTAATAGCCGCAACATATAATAAGAGTGCATCGGACATTATAAAAGACAAAGGAGAAGTTTTCTTCAGAGACATTGAAACAAAGGTGCTGGAAAAAGTAACTAAACAAAGCAACTGTGTAATATCTACAGGCGGCGGCGTTGTAACCCGAGAAAGAAACCGATATCTCTTACGCCAGAACGGTATTGTCGTTTTCCTGAAAAGAGATTTATCACTGCTTTGCACACTCGACAGACCGCTGTCGCAGCAAAACACTTTGGAAGAGCTTTACAAAGCAAGAAAGAATAATTATCTCGGCTGGTCGGATTATCAAATAGACTGTGACGATACAGATAAAGCACATTTAAAAATATATGAGGTGTTAGGCTTATGAAACTTTTAGTTATAAACGGACCCAATATGAATATGCTGGGTATCAGAGAACCGGAAATATACGGTCATGCAACATATGCGGATTTAGTAAGATACATAAAGGATATCTGTACGCAAAAAAATATTCAATGTGAGATTTTTCAATCCAACCATGAAGGTGATATCATCGATAAAATACAGGATGCATATATGATTTCCGATGCCATAGTCATAAACCCCGCAGCATATTCCCATACAAGTATAGCCATTGCCGATGCAATAAAATCCGTGGGGCTTCCGGCTGTGGAAGTGCATTTAAGCGATATTACAAAACGTGAAGATTTCCGGAAACATTCCTACACTGCAAATGTATGCATAAAAACCGTTACGGGAAAAGGTTTTGACGGATATAAAGAAGCCATATTGCTTTTGAAGGATGCTATCGACAGATGCTGATTAAGTAATTATTCTTATTATCTTTTACGAAGAAATCGGCAGCACATGCCGCCGACTACTTATGCTTTCTTCTATAACCAAATTAATCCTATTTATTCTTATCCTTTATATCCACAACCACCTGCTGTAAAGGTATCTCAATCCCTTGCTCATCAAATGATTTCTTTACGTTTTCGTTCATGTCAAAATATACCGTCCAATAATCGTCGGCTTTGCACCATGCTCTTAATACATACACAAGTGAATTAGGACCATGAGCATAAACTCCGGACGTTACAGACGGATCTTTAAGAACTAAAGGATGTTTCTCCGCTACTGAAGTCAAAACACTTTTTACCTTATCTATGTCGTTTTTATATGAAACTTTGTACTCTATATCCACGCGTCTTAACTCTTTTGCACTGAAGTTGGTTATGGAAGCGGTAGTCATGGTACTGTTGGGAACAGTTACAAGTTTATTATCTTTTGTCAGCAGCCTTGTATAAAATATGGTTATTGAATCGACATAACCCATATGCGTTCCGTTGTCTACAAAATCTCCTACCTTGAAAGGACGAAATACCAGTATCATTATACCTCCGGCAAAATTGGACAGTGCTCCCTGTAATGCCAATCCTATTGCCAGTCCGGCAGAAGCAAGCACCGCTATTATTGATGTCAGCGGAACACCCAGTATTCCTATCACGGAGATAATAAGAAGCACTTTCAATGTAATAGCCAGAGCGCTTTTTAAAAATGTCTGTACCGTTACGTCAATTTTATTGAATCCTTTGGATTTCACTATAAACTTCACAAGGTATTTGATAAGCAGAAGACCTACAATCAGTACCGCTATTGCCAGCAGTATCCTCAAGCCCGCCGTAGCAGATGCTTCAAGCAGAGTATCCCATAGTTTGCTTAATGTTTCATTCATGTTTTTTACCTCTCTTTGCTATAAACTATTATATCTCAATACTGTCGGAAAGTGTCATAAACCGATTCATTTATACCTCATTATCTGCTTTTGCATATTATATCATCTTCATTCTTACTTCAATAAACTTATTCTTCCCTCTGCATATAACAAACTTACCTTTTAATCTGACACTAAAGTCATTAACAGTTATGCCGTCAATTTTAATGCCTCTGCCCGCTATCAGTCTTCTGGCTTCCGAGTTGGATGTTGCTAAACCTGTTTTTACAAGAACATCAATAATGCCCGTCTCATACTCCTCAATATGAAATACATCTATATTGTCCGGAATTGCCTTTGCGGCAATACTGTTATATCTGTCTTCCGCCGCATTAATACAGTCTCTTCCGTGGTACATCTCCACTATCTTTCTTGCATATACTTTATGGGCTTCTCTTATATCCTCAGAAATAATATCGGTATACTCCGCTTCACAAATATCCGTTGTAAGTCTAAAATAGTCAGTAAGCAATCCGTCGGGAATCCGCATACACTTTTCATACATTATCTCCGCCGACTCATCTATACCTATATAGTTATCCAAAGATTTACTCATCTTCTCCACTCCGTCCAATCCCGCAATAAGCGGGAAAGTCATAACTACCTGAGGAATCTGCCCGTAATCCTTTTGCAGTTCTCTGCCCACCAGAAGATTAAATGTTTGATCGGTTCCTCCTATTTCAATATCAGCATTAACCGCAACCGAATCATACCCCTGTATAAGAGGGTATAAAAGCTCATGAATACCTATCGGTTGATTATTCGAATACCTTGCGGAAAAATCCTCTCTTTCCATTATCCTTGCAAGAGTATACTTCCCGGCCAATTCAATAACATCGGCAAACCTCATCTTTCCCAGCCATTCCGAGTTGTATACTATCTCTGTTTTCGACGGATCCAATATCTTTGTTACCTGCTCAAAATATGTTTGACCGTTCTTTCCGGTTTCTTCGTAAGACAGCTGACTTCTTGTCTTGCTTCTGCCCGACGGATCTCCTATCATGCCGGTAAAATCGCCTATCACAAATATGATATGATGTCCTGCCTGCTGCAACACTTTCAGCATTCTCAAAGGCACCGTGTGTCCCAGATGCAAATCCGGTCTGGACGGATCGGCACCGAACTTTATCTTCAGGGATTTCCCGCTGTTCAGTTTTGTGCGAAGTTCTTCTTCATTGAAAACATTGACCGCATTTTTCATTAGAATTTCCATTGTTTTTCCATTATTCATACCGGTTTCTCCTTACAATCAAAAAAGACTCAAGCGTTTGCCTGAGCCTAATCATTAATTGTTTCTACAAAAGAATTACGACAATAACAGCCCAAGCCTATTTAAGTAGTAATAGTTGTAATAATACATATTTGAACTGTGTTGTCTGTTTACTGCCATTTGGCGCTCCTTTTTAATTTATCTTAAGTATATCAACACATCTTTGTAATGTCAATAAATATCGGTAATAGTAATAGTGCTATTTAATAAAGTTCGTCCTAATATCTTTTTATTGAGGAAAGCCCAAACCATGCCGGCAGAGCCGCGAACGGATTATGCTTTATATCATATTTCCTGTTTCCGTCCGCTTCGGCTTCTTTAATAGTTTTGTAAAACCATAAGTCGTGTGCCCCGGGTTCTGCGTGAAATTCCTCAAGATGCAGAATATAAAAGCCTTGGCTGATAACGGCATTAAATATATCCATAATTCGCCAATGGTTTCCTGTTGTATTGTTGTACGGCTTTTTCACTTTTATTTTTGCACCTGAATCGTCAAACGGTCGATTGAAAGGATGAGTTTCAAACATAATATACTTTCCCTTCGGCTTCAACACACGGTTGAAGTTTGAATACATAGCTTGTAGGTCATTTATCCAGATATGAGTGCCGTTTGATGTGTAGACAAGATCAAATTCACTATCGCACATTCCGTCTAACTTCATAGTGTCGGCTTGAATAAATTCAATATTCCAGCGTTCATTGTCGGCAATCTTTTTTGCATTTCCCAGTTGCTGCTCCGAAATGTCCGCAGAGACAACTGTTGCACCGAGCAAATGAAAGGCAAAAACCGCTCCGTTGTCTCCGCTTGACGGTACAAGCACCTTGATACCTTTCATACTGCCAAACGCATTTTGAATCATATTACGGACAGGTACGGGAAACGCCCACCACGGGTCGGCTTTTATCCTTATCGCATTGTTGTTTATGTTATATGCTCTGTTATAGTACTCATCGGAACCGTCATTCCAGAACTTTTTAATGCTGCTTTCCATTATACTCCTCCGCAAGCATAGCATAACAAAGCCGGTCATGACGCACGCCGCCGAAATAGATTGCCTTGCGCTCGCGTCCTTCCAAGACAAATCCCAGCTTCTCCAGCGACTTCTTTGCTGAAATATTGCAGTCCAATGTGCCTGCCGTAATGCGTTCAAGACCCAGGTTGCAAAAACCGTACTCAAGTATCAGCGAGACTGCCTGCTTGCCATAACCTCTGTTACGGTTTTCCAACTTCTGTATGCCCATGCCGATGGAACAGGAACGGTTACGATTATCGATATTCTGCAGGGCGATATCTCCTATCACAGTACCGTCATTAAGAAAGATTCCCAGTCGCACATGTGTCTTTCCCTGTGCCGCCTGTATCTCCTCAAACCACTTGTCGGCTCCTTCTACAGAATAACCGATGTAAAGAATATCGGTAGGATTCTCAAAATCGTATTCGTTGTCCTCAAAAAGTTTGCGGCAGTCTGCACGTTCCAGCGTTGCTAAATATATGGATTTCCCCTGTAATTTAAGCATTTTCTTTTCCTCCGATTAATGTGATTACGGTAAAGCCTGTCATAATCGCCGTTTTTACCGCTCACTCATTAATAGTATAACAGTACTCATACTCCATTCCCAATAGGTTTTTCTTTCCCGCATATTTTGATGTATCGGATGCCGGTGCAAAATACTGCTCCAGATATTCCAGCAACGGTGTAATGTCGGCATCGCTTCTTGTTTCTATAACTATAGACAGGATGCACTCGTTTTTGAAAGGCTCCTTTACATACTTCCTGTTATACCCGGTATATGTAACATACACCGTATCACTTTCGTCAGCGGTTTCATAATAGCCTATTACTTTAAATCCGAATCTCATTCTGCCCGAAGGGTTGTCTTCTTTTTTCGGTTGCTCAAACAACCTTATAATCTGGTAGTCTATATCGGGATGGTTGCGGACCGATTCCCATATCATTTTAGGCACAATTGCATATCCCGTTATGCCGCTGTCCAAGTGATCCTTGGGTTCCACATAGTCTTCTTTTCTGATAACAACAAGGTCATTTTCGGTATAGTTGGTATAAAATGTTATATCACAATTTTTTTTCATACTTTTAATTTCTCTTACACTTGTAACGGCTTGATGGTACCAAGGACTATCCATACCGTGTGATTGGTAGTATTCCGTATATTTAACATAAAAACCTTCCAATCCGTAACCTCCGAAATTAATACCGTAACAGGGAATCTTTACATTTAGCGGGTACTTAGACCAATCCTCTCCTTTTACCCCTGTGCTTATTATTATGTCCGTTATATATTGCGAATATTTATGGTAGTCTTCAATCAATGCATCGCCGTATACATGTGACATCTGAAGATTATCGTTACCGTCTATTCCGGTTACGGTTATTATATTCTTTTCAAAACCGGAATCTTCCGAAAGATTTATCGGCAGGATATCAACATTATTTACATACATATATTGATAAGGTTCATTGAATTTGTTTATTCTTTTTTCATACTGTGAAAGCACATTATAGTCTGCAAAATATTCGCTCAGGAAATATGAGAATTTTACAAGGTTCGCTTTATCGTTTACATCAATCCCCATGTAGTCGATATGACCGACAATATCTTCTTTCCCTCCCAGCACCACATTGCTCAATCCTGAATAGGAAAAGTACAAAGTGTCGTGTCTGTGCTTGGTTTCATATTCCCCTATTATGGTGAAATATGCCAGACCGCTTGTGCCGGAATTTATAAGGAACAATACCTTTTCATTATCGGATAATTGAGAATCTATATGTTCGCTAAGAGTAGAGGGAATTATTACATAGTTATGTAAACTCTGTTCCAGAAGGTCCGCAGAGTAACCTTGGTAAATTGTGATTTTACTGTCCGCTTTATCAGCAGTTAAACCGCTTAATGCAGTTATACCTTTACAGTACTTAATTGATTCTATAACTTTCTTTGTCTCTCCGCTTTCCGGATTTTTCAAAACCTCCTTACAGTTATACAAAGTCAGACCCGTTTTACTTATTTCATATCTGACGGTGGTTATGTTGAGTCTTTCTATTTCCTCTCTGAACACCAACCTTTTATCCAATAAAGCCTTGGAATATCTGTACGGCATATTCAGCGGTTCCTGTGCATCCGACCTTTTAATAACTATATCGCTGTTGAAAGTTGTGACATTGAAATGTCCGATATTGCAAAAAAGTCTGTCGCGAAAAAGAAACAACAATGTTGCTACAACCGCTAAAACGATTACAGCGACAGTAATAACCAAACCTGTCTTTTTCTTTTTCACCATACGCTTAATGCCCTCAAATACCTTCACTAACGCTGTTTATTTAAATACAACACAAGTTACGGAATAATGCGTGTTAATAATTAATCCGCATTGCTTTTAATTGTATAGCAATATTCATAATCCCTGCCCAATGCATTTTTCTTTCCCGCATACTTTGATGTATCGGTTGCAGGTGCAAAATACTGCTCCAGATATCCTTGCAACACTTTTATATCCGTATCATCTTGTGCCCATAAGGTTACGGACTCGATGTGTTCGTTCTCAAACGGTTCAAGCTTGTACTTTTCGTTACTGCCCGCATATGTTATATATATAACATCATACTTATCGGTAGTTTCATAATATCCGATTACTTTAAAACAGGATATTGTTCTGCAGGAAAAAATTCTTCTTCCCGATTCTTCATATTCCGCCATTGCTTCATTCATACGGACAATAATGTTCACATTATCAAAACGATTGCGATTAGCTTCATGCATCGGTAAAGGTATTACGGCATAGCCTTTTACATAATGGTCTATATCGGTCTGTTTCGGCACTATCATGTCCTTACTTGAATATCCGAAATGCAATGTCACTTTACAGTTTTTCTTCATGCTTTTTATTTCGCTTATACCGGTAACGGCTTGATAGAAAGGGGGGAAATCTTCATAATTATTCCAAAACTGACTTTGAAATCCGAAATTCATTTGTATGCTATATAAAGGATAATTATAATATCCGGGCTCTGAAGAATCTGTCGGATAGTCGTCCGGATTAACACCCTTTACACCCGTACTTATGACAATATCGGATATATGCTGTGAATATTTGTCGTAATCTTCTATCAACGCATCGCTATATACATGTGACATCTCAAGATCACTCTTTCCGTCAATTCTTGATATGATTATTTCATAGTTTGCGTAAATAATGTCTTGCAAAGGAACAACGGGTTCTATATTCAACGAATGAACATACATGAACTCATAGGGCTCATTATAAACATTAAATCTCCCCTCATATTCGGAATATACACTCCCTTCCGCAAAATATTGACTTAAGTAATTAACCAGTCCGGTAAGATCCTTATTCTCATATACATCCAACTCCAGGCTGTCAACATGGTTAGGTATATCTGTGCGCCTTGCACGAATTAATTCCGTTAATCCCGCATATGAGACATATAAAGTGTCATACTCGCTTTTTGTCTTATACTCCCCTATTATCGTGAAATAGAATGTATTGCCGAAATAGGTATCACTTATGAACAATACCTTCTCATTGTCCGGTATTTCTTTATTGATATACTTGCTCATGGAAGAAGGAATAATAGCACAGTTTTCATAGCCCTTTAACAACAACTCTTCGGAGTAGCCTTCATAAAGCATTATCTTGCAGTCTTCCCTGTCGGAAAGTATTCCGCTTAAGGCGGAAATACCCTTGCAATACTTTATCGCATCTATAATTTCCCTGTCTTTGTCGGTATCGTCCTTTACCAAAAAACCTTCATTTGTATACCATTTAATATTATTTTCTTCCATCTTATACCTTACGGAAGATATATTGATGTTTGCTATTTCCTCTATAAATGTCCTTCTTTTATCCAGTATACTCTTAGCATACTTATATGACATATTCAGCGATTCACCGGTATCCATTCTTTTTATAACAATATCGCTGTTAAAAGACGAAACAACATTATTATCTTCCTTTTGAAACAGACTGTCGCGGAATATATACAACATTGCAGCCGCAATAACTGCAATGACTATTACGATAACTATAACAACTATTGCTTTTTTCTTTCTTTCCATACTGTTATTCTCCGCTCAGTCTTTCAATAATATATTAAACGCACAAAATGTCCTGTAAGTTGTGTTTATAGTCGTATATATTTTACCTTACCGTATAGCAATATTCATAATCCCTGCCCAATGCGTTTTTCTTTCCTGCATATTTTGATGTATCGGTTGCCGGTGCAAAATACTGCTCCAGATATTCCAGCAACGGTGTAATGTTTGTATCTTTTTTTGTTTCTATGGTTACAGAGTTGATATAGTCATTTCTGAAACGTTCCTTTGTATACTTATCATTGCTGCCCGCATATGTTATATATACCACATCATATCTGTCATCCGTCTCGTAATAGCCTATTACCTTAAAACCGACTAATACTTTCTGGTTACTCTCCACAGCATCATTTTTCTCGCTCAGGTATAAAATATGGGTTTTTAAATCGGGAAGATTGCTTGCGGCATCATGCATTGTCTTAGGTATTATCGCATATCCTTTTATATCACCGTCTTTTTTAAAGGTGCTCTCAATATAATCTTCCTTTCTTTGCACAACAAGATCCCTGTTTGTATAGTTCGTATAAAAAGTCACCTTGCTGTTGCTCTTCATTCTTTCTATTTCACTTATGCTGGTAATAGGCTGATGCAAAAGATATTGAACGTGTTTTTTCCAAGCTTTCCCTTTTCCTACATCTGCTAAGGCATCTTTACGATTCTGTGTAATCATATTTGTTACCGCATCGCGAAAACCGGTTGAGCTTGAAGCGAAACTTATATTCAGACCGTCAGCATTATCAAGAATAAAATTTGTCTGTATAAAACCACCGCCTTTGTCTATTGACTCAAGTTTTGCGTTTTCATAAGGATCATGTCCTCCCAAACCGGTACTTATATTTATATCGGTTATGTATTGTGAGTATTTATCGTAATCTCTGACCAATGCGTCTGCATATAAATAGGACATATCCAAATCACCTTTTCCGTCTATTCGGGAAACGGTTATTATTTTCTTTTCACAATCTGTATCGGGTGATAAATCCAACGACTTCATGTTGACGGAGTTTTCATACATGTATGAGTAATGCTCGTTAAACATGTTTATCCTGCCTTCATATTGAGAAAGTGTGTTTGCATCGGCAAAATATGTGGTAAGACAATAGGTAAGTTTTGCAAGATCGGCTTGCTCATCTGCGTCAATCTCCAGACAATCAACAAAGCTTATGTCAATCTCTTCACCTATATTAATCAAGTTACCAAATCCCGCATATGACAGATATAGGGTATCGGGCTCCCCTTTATTTTTACTCCTGTCTTTTACTTCATACTCCCCTATTATGGTGCAATAAGCTATACCGAAAGCGCCTTTCTCCAGCACTATTCTTTTGTCGGAATCAGGTATCTCTTCGTTTATAAGCTCACCTAAAGAAGACGGAATAATTACATAGGTTTTATCAACACTTAAAAGATGCTCCTCGGAATATCCCGCATAGAACTCCACTTTACTTTTTCCTTTGTCGCCGACTATCGTGCAGAGAGAAGTTATACCTTTACAGTACTTTATCGAGCCCATAACTTCCGCAACTTTATCCTCTTCCGAAGAAACAAACAAATCCTTTTCTCCGCGCATACTTATATCATTATCCTTCATATTGTATCTGCGAGAAGATATATTTACAGCCTGCACTCCTTCAATATATGCTATATTGTCCGAAAGCAGGGCTTTTGTATACTTATACGGTATATTTGCCGGTTGCTTACCGTCAACCCTTTTTATAACTATGTCGCTGCTGAATGTTGCATCAATCAAACCTTCTTCTTTTTTTGACAGACCGTCACAAGATGCCAACAGCAATGCAGTTATAATAACTGTTAAGGCGACAGCTATAATCATATTTGTTTTTTTCATGTTTTTACCCTCCAATCGGTTGTTTGTAAATCCTTATGTAAAACACAAATTACGGCATAATTTTTACTCCGCAATCTCCTTCATTGTAAAACTGTATTCATACGCCAAACCCAATTCATTTGTACTGCCTGCATATTCAGCAACATTTTCCGAAGGTGCAAAATATAACTTCAAAAAATTAATCAACGGACTTATCTCCACATCTCCTTTTGTCTTCATGGTTATAGACTCTATATGTTCGTTCTTGAATGCTCCACTTTTATACTTCTCGTTGCATCCGACATATGTTACAAACACTGTATCATACGGATCGGTAGTCTCGTAATACCCTATTATTTTAAATTGGGCTCTAAAATGAGGAGATCTGTCTATCTGACTTGGGTCAACTCCGCCTATACCGACATATACCCTGCTCTCATATACTTCAACAATGTGATTGTTAAAATTGGGAAGATCGGATGTTGCCTCATGCAGCGGTTTTGGAACTATGGCATAGCCTTTTATTTTGCCCAACAAGTCCTTCTGTCTGGGTACAATAAGGTCACTGTTCATATAGTTCAGATAGTATGTAACTTTGCAGTCTTTTTTCATCCTTAATATTTCATTTATACTTGTAACGGCCTGATGATAACAGGGAAAGACCCCCAGCGTTTCTTTCAGTTTAGCCTCGTATACTGTGTCATATTTTAAAAGCAACTGATATACCGGCTGATTCCAGAAAGCTTCCGAACCGAGAGGATAATCTGCCGGATTAATTCCTTTTACTCCCGTACTTATATCTAAATCGGTTATGCATTGTGAATATTTATTATACCCTTTTATCAGCGCATCGGCATACACATGCGACATTTCAAGATCTTCCTTCCCGTCCATTCTGGATATGGTTATTATGCTCTTTTCATAGATTACATTCTCTTTAAGTTCAATCGGTTCTATATCCATTGAATGAACAAACATATATTGATAAGGGTCGTTATATATATTATTCCTTTCCGTATACTGGGAAAGCACCTGTGCATCCGCATAATATTCACTTAAGAAACGCATAAGTTTATTAAGATCCTTGTCCTCATTCACATCAATTTCCAGACAGTCAACATGGTTTAGAATATCGGTTCTGCCGGCACGGATTAAAGTACTTAAGCCGGTATACGTAACATACAAGGTATCATACTCTTCTTCAGTCTTGTACTCTCCTATTATCGTAAAATGCAACATGCTGCCGTATCTCATATTCCTTATATTCAACACCTTTCCATCGGCAGGCAAATCCTTATTAAAATACTTACTCATGGAAGAAGGTATAATGGCAAAGTTTTGATAATCATGCATCAGTAAATCTTCGGAATAGCCTTCATAAATGGTTATCTTGCAGTCTTCCTTATCGGCAACTATCGAACTTAAAGTGGATATACCCTTGAAATACTTTACCGCCTCTATTACCTGCTTACCTTTACCTCTGTCGGTATCTGTCAAAACACCCTCCGGTGTATGCCAATCGATATAGTTTTCACTCATGTTATACTTTACGGATGCTATATTGATGCCGGCAATTTCCTGTCTGAATATAAATAAGTTATCCATCAGTGCTTTGGTATATCTGTAAGGCATATCCAACGATTCATTCGCATCCGTTCTTTTTATTACTATATCGCTGTTAAATGTTGTAACAACAAAATTGTCTTTTTTAAATAATCTGTCACGGAATAAAAACAACAGTGAAGCCGCAATAACTATAATTACTGCTGCGATAATCAATATAGCAAATCTTTTTTTCCTGTTTTCCATTCTGTCAGACCTCCGATTTAAATGCAATAAAATTGCATATATACTGTATTTTCAAGACTTAACTATCCAAACAATACTCTGTTTCTTTTTTTCTTCTATATATACTTTTTATTAATTATTTTGTGCTACACACGGTTCATTCTAACATAAAACAGAGAACTGTTAAATAAATTACTTAAATTGTTCACAATTGTTCACAATTGGAGATATATTTGTTAATAAAACATTGCATATTCCTTCTATATTATATCCAACAGCCGTAATTGATTGGCATATTGCGGTATGATATAATTTTAAAGAGGTACGGAAGTACCACGGAAAGGGATGGAATATGCTTAAAAAAAGCTCTGAATTCAAAGAAATACAAGGACCGCTTCTTCTTATCGTAATGGACGGAGTGGGGTTATCGGATAAAAAAGAAGGAAATGCCGTAGCGGCTGCAAATGCTCCTACATTGAGGATGTTGATGGACAAATATCCGCATACGACCATAAAGGCTCACGGTGTTGCGGTAGGATTACCGGGTGATGAGGATATGGGCAACTCGGAAGTAGGTCATAACGCATTGGGTTCCGGACAGATTTACAGTCAGGGAGCAAAACTGGTTTTTGAAGCCATAGAAAAGAAAACCATTTTCAGCGGGAAAACCTGGCTTAAACTTAAAGACAATTGCATAAAGCATAATTCTACAATACATTTTATAGGGTTGTTTTCCGACGGCAATGTTCATTCCAATATAGCTCATCTTAAAGCAATGTTGGAACAGGCAAAAGCCGAAGGAGTTAAAAAAGCGCGTGTGCATATATTATTGGACGGAAGAGATGTCGGAGAAACGTCGGCCCTGGAATATGTGGAGCCGTTTGAAGAGTATCTTGATACTTTGCGCTGTAATAGTTTTGACGTTGAAATTGCAAGCGGCGGCGGCAGAATGAATATTACCATGGACAGATATGAAGCCGACTGGGATATGGTAAGAAAAGGCTGGGAAATTCATGTATTGGGAAAAGGACGCGCATTTTCCTCCGCCAAGGAAGCTATAGAGACATACAGGGCGGAAACCGATGTGGTGGATCAGTTTCTTCCGGGATTTGTAATAACAAAAGACAATAAACCGGTGGGAACAATAGAAGATAACGACAGTGTTATATTCTACAACTTCCGCGGAGACAGGGCTATTGAAATAAGCAGAGCATTTGAAGAAAAGAACTTTGACAAATTCGACAGAGTAAGAGTACCGAATGTAATTTATGCGGGTATGCTGGAATATGACGGAGACCTTCATATACCCAAGAACTATTTGGTCAGCCCTCCGGATATAAAAAACACATTGGGAGAAAATCTCTCCAAAAAAGGAGTTAAACAGTTCGCAATATCCGAAACACAGAAATTCGGACATGTCACATATTTCTGGAACGGAAACAATTCCGCCAAATTTGAGGGTGAGACATATGTTGAAATACCTTCGGATAAGATACCGTTTGAGCAACGTCCCTGGATGCAATGCGCCCTTATAACCGATAAGCTTCTGGAAGCGTTGAAAAGCGGAGAATATAAGTTCCTGAGAATGAATTTCCCCAACGGGGATATGGTAGGTCACACGGGCAGTTTCGATGCGGCTGTAATAGGTGTGGAATCGGTAGACCTTTGCCTGGCAAGAATGTTGCCGGTTGTGGACCGATTGAACGGAGTAGCCATAATAACGGCAGACCACGGAAACGCCGAGGAGATGTATGAGACAAAGAAAGGCATCATATCAATAGACAGGAAAACGGGAAAACCGGTGCCCAAAACCAGTCATACTCTTAACAAAGTTCCGTTCATTATCTATGACAACAGAAAAGACAAGGGTTATACACTGAAAGAAGGCGATTTCGGATTGGCCAATGTGGCGGCTACGGTTGTCAATCTTTTAGGATATGTGGCCCCCGAAACCTGGGAAGAAAGTATGATTGAGGAGGTTTATAATGGATAATTTTTACGAATTGGCATCAAAAAGACAGAGTTGCAGAAACTATTCGGACAGACCGGTTGAAAAAGAAAAACTTATGCAGTGCATAAAGTCTGCGGCCATAGCACCTTCGGCATGTAACGGTCAGCCGTGGCATTATACCCTTATTACCGAGAGTGAAACAGTAGCTAAACTGGTAAGACATTTACAGTCCGCCGGCGCCAACAGATTTACATCCAAAACACCCGCTTTTGCGGTTATTACTGAAAAACCTACTAATGCAATGGCATCTATGGGAGAGCGATTAAAGGATCAGGATTTTTCCTCAATGGATATAGGGATATCCGTGGCACATTTTGTATTGCAGGCTGAAGCTTTGGGATTATCCACCTGTATAATCGGTTGGTTTAATGAAAACGGCATTAAAGAACTGCTGAATATTAAAAAGTCCGACAGGATAAGGCTGGTTATAGCGGTAGGCTACAAAGACGACTCGGACAAACTCCGTCCGAAGAAAAGAAAATCCTTGGAAGATATTTTAACGGTTATAGAATAGCGGCAAAATTGCTGCTTTTTTTATTTCCTCCCCTTTTTTAATAATTGCATAATTATATTGCTATTTAAGTCTTTTTGTGCAATAATTAAAAATACAGGAGGTATATTCTTTTGAAATACTATGAGAATATGGTAGAAATGGGTTGCTTTTCCCGTAGTGAACTTGCTAAGGCTTTACAATTGGGGGATAATACAGCAGCCACCATATTACAACAATATCAGAAAAAAGGATATATAGAACGGGTCAGGCATAACTTTTACGTTGTGATAAGCATAGAGAATAAGCAACCAATCTTATCACGTTACGGAATAGGCAGCCGCCTATTTCCCGATGCGTCCGTTTCACATCATAGTGCCTTTGAAGTATATGGGTATGCAAATCAAGTATTTTATGAGGTTTATGTTATGACAAGCAGTCGTTTCAAGGACTTTGAATACGATGGAATAACTTTCCGCCGTGTTTCACCTAAAGGGACTGTGCAAACGGAAATAATAGGAGGTGTCCGTGTTACAGGAGTAGAACAGACGGTTATCGACAGTATCAATGATGTAGATAAGATTGCGGGACTGGAGGAGCTTCTCCGCTGCCTTGATCTAATCCCCACTCTGAATGAAGAAAAACTGCTATTTACTTTGAATGAATATCAAAATGGTTTTCTCTACCAAAAAACCGGTTTTATCCTGAAACACTTTCGCGAGTCTTACGGTCTATCGGATGCTTTCTTCCGGATATGTGCAGATCGTATACCTAAATCCGACCGCTATCTCACAAAGGAACATATAGGATATGTATATCATCCGGAATGGAGACTTATGGCACCAAAGGATATAAATACGGTGATAAATAAAGGAGTAGATTATCATGCTGCACTTTAGTAAAGCAGAACTGAACAGACAAGCAAATGCTCTTGGTTTTGTCCGCGATACATTTGAAAAGATTTGTCGTCTTGCAGATGTGCTTGGTTTTATGGAAAATAATAAAAAACCACAAAAAGTTTTTAAGATAGGAATAGCATTTACAATTTAATCAAATAATTGTCTACATATTTGTTACCACGCAGAACTGTTATTAAATGTTTCTTGCAATTTGTTGACAAATTTGTTACATTTTGCAATAATAGAGCAGGAGGTATTTTAATGACGGACAATAATATTAAAGACTTTCGTCAGGATATTATCAAACAGATTACGAAAGCACGGGTTGCTAAAGGTCTCACACAAAGTCAGTTAGCTGAACTTTTAGGTATGCACCGTTCCGCCATATCACGCTTGGAAAGCGGAAGTCACAGTCCTTCATTGGACCTTTTACTACAAGTGGCTTCGGTTTTGGAGCTTAAAATTGAACTGACAACACCTTCAACGAAAGTACTTTCCCATATGGAAAACAACTACGAGTTACGGCTCTTTGATAAAGTATTACTAACTTTCTCTCTTGAGAAAAGAGGAATTGAAGGATTGACAGCACATATTATTTCTATTGACAAGGAACAACTTCACTTACTCCCGCTTGGATTGGAACTCTCTGATAAAGGAATTTTGAGATGGTTGGAGAAACGAGTGATTCCTAAAAACCGTACCTTTGTGAAAGAGATCTTGAAAACTTTAAATCTGTCTCAAGGTAATACTAAAGGTATTATTGATATTTGCAAGGGCTTGTCGCTTAACGACAGTTTTTGGGTAGTCCCGGAGGGCTTTGAAGGTTCCTTTGCTCAGTATAACCTCTATGAAAACCGTTTTTCGGAAATTCTTTCTTTGGTTGCCTATACGGGTATAGAGCAAAGTCACGGAGGTTTCACAACCTCGCCGGAACTGACTACTGCCGGAATGCTGCCTAAAGCATGGCGCCTTATTGATAATGACGGTATTTACTTGTATAAAGGCGGCACATTCGGTGCCGCTAATACGGGAAACGAGCCTTACAGTGAATATTATGCTTGCCAAATTGCACAGACCATGGGTCTAAATGCCGTGCAGTATGAATTGGAGAACTGGAAAGGTATTCTAGCTTCAAAATGCAAGTTGTTTTGTGATATTGATACCGCTTTTGTACCGGTAGGACGCATTGTAACATCGGGCGGTTTAAAAGCGGTATTAAAATACTATTCTTCAATCGGGGAAGATTTTCTCCAAGCGGTACACAGCATGCTGGTATTTGACGCGGTAATCTACAATGAGGACAGACACTTCGGAAATTTCGGAGTCTTAAGAGATAATCATTCAGGTGCATTGATTGCCCCTGCACCTCTGTTTGACCACGGACTTTCACTGTTTAATTATGCTATGCCTAAAGACATCAAAAACCTTGACCAATATGCCAAAACCCGTCTACCCGCTTATCCGGATGTAACATTCGAAGACATTTGTACAGAAGTTGCGGGAAAAGCACAGGCACAGCAGTTACGTCGTTTGATCGGTTTTACCTTCAAGAGACATCCGTCCGTTAACTGGCCGGAAGAGCGATTGACGGCAATTGAAAAGCATCTGCAAAAACGAGTACGTCAACTGTTGGGAATGGTAAAATAAAAAGGATTCAGTGTTCCAACACCTTACTTATCGCTATGGACAACTGATCGGGACAGGATGTTTCTTTATAACCGCATTTAATGCCTTTCAACAGGCTTACGGCTTTCTTTGCTTCCATACCTTCAAGTAATTTGCTTATTCCCTGAAGATTCCCGCTGCATCCGTCCGTAAACTTCACATCTTTCAGTTTTCCTTCCTGTATATCAAAAGTTATCTCGGTTGAACATGTTCCTTTTGTTTTATATCTGTACATATCTCCTCATATCTCTATTTCTTTTGTCAATATTTTCTTTACGGTGTCGACATATATGATATGTTCCTGTTCCAATACCCTTTTCGCCAATGTCTCCACGGTATCGTCTTCCAGTACAGGAACTTTTATCTGATTTAGTATCTTACCGTTATCATAGTGTTCATCCACCACATGAACGGTACAGCCCGATTCTTTTTCTTTGGCTTCCAGTACCGCTTTATGTACTCTTTCTCCGTACATGCCCCGGCCTCCGTATTTGGGAAGAAGGGCCGGATGGATATTCAGCACCTTATATCTCTCCACAATCTCTTTAGGCAATTTCTTCATATAGCCTGCAAGCAGTACCAGATCAATCTCATACTTTGCCAACAATTCCAGCAACTTATCAATAAAACCTTCTTTATATTTGTACTCGCTTACATGATAATTATCTATCTTTTCCTTTTTTGCGCGCTCCAAAGCATAGGCATCACTGTTATTGGAAATAACCAGTACGACTTTTGCATTAATCTTCCTGTTCTTACAGGCATCTATGACCGCCTGCATGTTGGAACCTCCGCCCGAGGCGAATACACAAATATTCATCATGGAAATTATATCATCATATGCTATGGCTGCACATACAGAAAATCATAAATGTTACCGGTAATATCAATCAGGTATTCCTTTGTATGCTCCTTATTCTCGTTTTCGGCTATTATTTTTATAAAATACTTATCCTTTATTCTGTTACCGGAAGAATCAACGGTATCGGGACACAGAGGAAGTATATATTCCGTATTCAATGTGTAGCCGTTCTCCCATAATCCTTCATAACATATATCATTCGGACACATGTCATAACTGCCTAAAAGATCTTTATAATCATAGGTGTTTCCGTATCTGTCCCGGTATGTGCGGTTTTTCAATTCTTCACTGAACAGGACCGACAGTTTTGTTACTCTGCCTGCAACCGCTACATTTAGGCGAACTCTTTCCAGTGAGGTAAATCTTTCATTCAGATGCCATATATTCCAGTAACCCGTCAGTGATATGTCGGTGATGTGAACATCATAATTCGCTTGATACGGAATATCTTCCGGCAGGTCGGATATTATTTCCTCCGGTTGTACTGGATCAGTCGGGTTATACGGAGTCTCTTCTTTATAAAGGTCTACAGAACAATACTCTCTTGTTATATGAACATCGTTAAATATGCTCTTAACTTCTATTAATACCCTCACCTTATACCTTGCCGGCATGACACTCTGAATCGGTATATCCAGCTCCAGTTGCCCGTTTCTTTCATGAGGCTGCAGAATAACGCTGTTACCTCCCTGTACCGACAGTTTTATATAATCAATTTCCTTAAGAGGTTTGTCTATGGTGAAGTTTACATTGATATATCCTTTCTTATGCACATCGGCAGCGGAATAGGTAAGCCTTTCTTCAGTAAAAGCGGCATTCAGGTTTACATTAGGAACACCCATTGAGGGAACCTTGAAAGTGGCATAATATCCGTTGGTTTTGAAGGTATAGATGGAACCGGTACTGAGCCAGGATGCGCCGTTCTGCACCCTTGTCTTAGTCATACCTATATCATTTGCGGTAAAATTCACCGCTCCGTGCCCTATAAGATTTGTGTGCAGCATATACGGTTTTTGCACCGAAGGCTCCAGCCTGTCCCACGATTCGACCGCTCCGGATATTTCGGCATATATCCACTGATTGGCATTAACGGGACCCATTTCGGTGTTCTGATAAGATATATTGGTAAAAGGGTCTTCATCAAACGTATATCCCAAAAACTGATATTCACCTGCTACACAATGATTATTCACTACATCTTGAGGATTACCGTAAACAATATATCCGTAATCACGGTACATTGTGAAAGATGCGGTATAGTTACCGTTTACACTTTTTACAGGTATTCCTAAATATTGTATCCATAGTATAAACTCCTCCTGATTTGTAGGAGTATTGGAACACAAAGAACAGCCGAACAAATCCTCATATATTGTTTCTTCATATCCGCATGTTATGCATCTGTATATGACGGCATGTCCGAAATCGGTATGCTCCCCTATGTTCGATGTCTTCTGCATATCATGTCCGTGACATAAGCAACACGGTCTGTATGTAGTAAACCTGTCTTCCGTTTGTTTGCAAATTTTACAGGTTCTGCTCTGTCGATGTCCTTGTTCCTCATGTATTTTTGAAACAGCCGACCATTCGGAAAAATCATGATATCCCCTGCACAGGCAGCAGTCGGCAAGTGTTGTATAAGATACGGTGACATGCCCGCATGCAGAACAGGTGCCGGTCTTTTTATGCCCGTCAGCTGTGTGTTCCTGTGATACGGTATATGAGTAATTATGATAACCTCTGCAATAGCAGCAGGTGGGTACTGTCGTGTAATAGTCGGCATTATGCCCGCAGTCAAAACACCTTTGTGTGACATAATGTCCGTATGTCGTATGTGCAGAAGATACGCTGTAACTGTAATTATGGTATCCTCTGCATTCGCAACAGTCGGATTTCTCTGTATATCCCGAATCGCAAACATAGCCGCATTTACTGCATTTCCTGGTATAGTAATGTCCCGATCCGGACGTATGATAATCGGATATGCTTGTTGTATAGGAATGACTGCAATTGCAGATAGCACATGACGCCAGTGTTGTATATCCGCTTTCTATAACCTTTCCGCATTCCTTACAGGGAACGGTGTAATAATGGCCCAGTCCCTGCGTATGCTCCCTGCTTGTTTCCGTGAGACCTCGAATATGACCGACACAATCACAGCAGCTGTCATCTTTTTTATAGTAGGAGGTCGTGTATCCGCAGGTTGAACACTTCAATTTTACCAAATGCCCGTGAGCGGTATGAAACCCGACAGAGAGTGTATAGTAGTTATGATTACCGGTGCACCGACAACATGTTGAAAGAGTTGTATATCCCGTCACGGTAATCAAATCGCAATCCTGACAAATATATCCGCATTGATGACCTTGCGGAGTGTGTACATCGGAAACATATGCGGCATTTATGTGTTTTCCGGTTCTCTCAAAACTTTCACAATATGCAAATGCGTTAATGCACATGCTTAACAGTAAAATTATCGTAATCAAAGACAGGATAGCTCTTTTCATGTTATCTTCTCCATAAGTTGCGCTATTTATTTTTTTCCTATACTTACCTTTTCATTGTTTTTTTGAAAAAGTAAAATTGCCTATAACATTATGCATAGTGAAAAAGACATATCTCAATGTTTCATTGGAGTTGTCTTCCAACAGGTTATATGCATCCCAAGGCTTTAAAGCACGTAAAAATACATATCTGTCTATTACATAATCCGCTATATCATACGGATTATGTTCGGATAATGCTGCACACAGTGCATTTTTAACTTTGCTTTTATAGAAGCTATCGGGTATACCGTCATCCCAGTTAAACTTCTTCAGCTCCAACTTTAAAAACATTGTATCGTAACCCCACTGTGTTTCGGTATATCCCGACGGGCCTTCAAAAAACCTGAAAGCAAACAAACAATATGTGGGGTTGGTATTTATGGCGGATTTGTGGTATCGAATCTCATATGTATTCTTGGTTTCATATACTCTTTTTTCCACCACTATATACCCGATATCATCCTTGACCTGTGTCAGAGTGGATTTAATAACATCGGATAATTCCTCATATGTAACACCCTTGTATTTAACATTATCTTTGGTTGTATTATCCAGAAACGAGCAATCGAATTTCACCGAGGTATCTCTCTTTGTTTTATCGATAAGTTTGATTAATAAGGTGCAGGCCTGTGCTCTGGTAAGCGTTTCATTGAATCGAAAAGTGAAATCTTCAAACCCGTTAATAACTCCCGCACTGTAGCACTTTTTTATATGCTCCTTATACTTATCAGGTGTATATGCACCCAAATCAAACGGATATATCTTTTCCGAATAAAATTCCGGCTCCTTAAGGTATTTCATGGCATTGGAGATAAGCAAGGCTGCCTGCCCTCTGTTAATCTCTTTTTGATATTCACCGTCAAATCCTTCCAAAAGCTTAATATCACCGGCTTTATCTATGTAATTTTGAGCCCAGTAACCTTCAGCATTACCTATATCAAAACCCAGCGCTTTTATTATCATTTTTATGAACTCATCGGCTTTGACATTGCCGTCGGGTTTGAATGTATTATCGGGATATCCGTTTATAATATTCATTCCGTACAACTGTATGACCGGTTCAAAAAACCACTGGGATGATTGCACATCGCTAAACCGTGAACCTGTAGCCTGAGCATTAACACCGCATACTCCGGCTGCCGGTATTAAGCATATGATAAGCAATAAAGATGTAATTTTTTTCATGATACTCCTTTCGAGTATCATACTATTGTTATTGCCAATATATGTCTACTGACAAAAATGCTTTTTTTTATACTATAAGAAAGAATTCCGATAATTTTTTCGGAATCTCATTCCGTTAATCACGAAATATTGTAAAAAGTCAATATGTAAAAAACTACTCTCTTTTACTTTTCTCTATCTTTTCTTCGGTATCTTTCAGTACCTTTTCTCTTAGGGCTTTTAAGAATTCACAAACCTGTGCTTCTTCTATACCGTAGGTTTTCTGCAGCTCATACTCTATATCCAACCAGGTAGATATGTCTGCCTCATTATGCTGTATAACCGCTTCCATTTTATCCAATGCTTTAAAGACTATCGCCTCTTTTGTCTTCTTTTGCTCCATCTCGGAAAAGAGTTCTTTGATATGCTGATAGCGTTCTTCCGGAAGCTGCCGTATAAATTCCAGCACCTGCTCCATTTCTTTTTTATCATCTTTTTTTGTTTTCCTGAAAGAAGGTATATCTCCCGTTATCGCTTCGCCTATGTCATGAACAATACACATTTCCACAACTCTGTCCATGTTTACATCGGGTATAGTATCTTTTAATACATATGCCATAAGTATGAGCCGGTAGGAGTGTTCCGCAACCGATTCCTCTCTTCCGCAGGATGTCTTTGAATGCCGAAAATTGCATTTCATCTTCTCTATAACATGCAGCCATTGTAAAAAATCATCAGGTTTCATTATTCACCAAATAACCACGGGTCATCAGCCGGCACCTCTATAATTTCTTTTAAAGTCATTATCTGAGAGCCGCTTACAAATTTCACCAATCTTCTGTCTCGGTCGTTTGTATACCAAAAATAGCTTTCTCTTGCCGTGAATAAGGAAAATCCCGCATACTTGGCAGAGTACTTGACACACTCATAAGACTTACCGTTAACGGTAATTGTTTCCATCGTCTGATTGGTTACTCCATAAGGAGCAAACATTGCACTTTCGTTTACAAGCACATTTATGTACACCTTATCGTCTTGCTCTATCTGAATTAACCCGAGTGTCAGGTTAATCATTTCATTGTCAAGATATCGTGCAGGCTTTGCTACTTCCTTATCCGCTTGCTTGTCTTCCTGAATCGCTTTTATAGTTGCCTTTTCTTTCGTATAGTCGGTTTTTACCGACCAGTCTTTTTCTTTTCCGGAATAGAAAACATTGGATTTGTACGAAGAAGACGGAATAAGAGTATAGGTGTCGAATATGACTTGTGCTCTGTATTGCCACATATCAAACTCCGCATATGACTGCATTTTTGTTATGTTCCCGTCTGTTACATACTTGAATGTGAGGTCTCCGTCAATATTCTGCTCTTCGTTTACTATGTAGTATACCAGGCGGTAGGACCCTTTCGGTATTTCACCGACCGTATATTCATCTTCGCTAAGCTGTATTTTGCATCCGGTTAAGGTTGTACAAAACAACGATATCAATAAAACAAGAGTTAATGTTTTAAATACTTTATTCTTCATCTTAATCCTTCCTCTTCATCTCTATTTCAAATCGGTCAAAGTATACTTTCTCCATAAACTGCTCATCGGTGAAAAATGTCTTGTTGAATCGTGCAAGCTCTTTGGTGTTTTTACTCATCCATACCGGAACCTGTATATCCATCTTCTTGCATATGTCCACAAGACAGTTTGTGAGTCTTTGCTGAAAGTTCATGTCGGGATTGACACATTCGGCTTTTTCTTCAACCAGTATTAAATTGTTCTTGATAAGTTTGCCGTATATTAGCATTATTTTCCGTCCTGCTCATTTTGTATTGCCTATTTTATCACTGAATGAGTGTTTTTTAAACATTTTATCTTATCGCCTATTGCTATATTGTGCATGTAAAGCAAGTTCCTGCCCTGACCTACATCGCTTCCACCTGCAGTATTTTTTCCGCAAGAGTTTTACTGAACTTCTCCGGTTCTTCCGCTAACGGACTGTGGCTTGATCGGTTAAACCATATATAGTCTTTAAGCGGAGCCTCTACGGTTTTATAGTATTCATACGACAGTTCAAACGGTGTATTGTAATCGGAAGCTCCTATCAGATAAAACATGGGAACGGAAAACTTTGTGTACTCTTGGGAAAAGTCCAGCTTAACTATATCTTCCCACATGTTTTTCAGAGAAAAACTGTAGCCTTTTAAAACGCCGGCTATGTCGCACAATGTGTACTCCTTTGAGAAAAGTATCGGTTTAACGGTACTCTTCCACATTGATGAGCATTTGAATGTTGCACCGCCGTATTTTGATAAAAGTTTTCTCTGTTCCATCAATCCCTTTATCGGATCGCCTGCATAAAGCCCCTCTACCGGTCTTTTTATTTCCAGAAGCTTCTGCACATCTTTCTCATTACCGGCAGCCTTTGCTTTTTCCAGCACGTAGTCATAACTTTTCTCTTCATTTCTTATCCCGTTCACAAGTTGCCCCTGTCCGAAATACGCTTTTATATTCTCAGGATATCTGTATACCAGCATTGTGCCTACGCAGGATCCCCATGAATGTCCCTGTATGTATATCTTGTCTTTATTGAATTTTTTACAAAGATATTCCGTAATCTCCCTTGCGTCTTCCACAAAGGTATCCAAATTCATATCCTCTTTCTTTGCCCCTTTATAGCTTCCGCCGGTACCTCTTTGGTCCCATCCCGCTATTGTCACTTTGTCAGTTATATCTAACATATACTTCATTACGTTATGTCTGTCCACTACACCGGGTCCTCCGTGGATAAAGAGTACAACGGGATTAACGCTGTCTGTTCCTATAATATGAATCTTCTGTTGTATCCCGTTAATCATTACCTTTTCCGTTATATCAATCGTATTTTTCATATTTACCCCCTTTTTTGTAGCCTCTTCCGTTGGATATAATTTCGGAAGTCAAAAGTGCTCTGCCATATATTCTTAACTTCAAAACATTCTTACACACACGTGCTTTTGTTTTTCCGTTCATATCCTTGAAGTATGTGCTGAACCGACCGAAACCGAATATTCTGTCCTGACCCCCGTCATTGTACATTCCGTTGATGACATAGGAAACTATATCGGGACCTCCGTCAATTATTATGGCTATATGGTTTATCTGATCGGGTTTCAGCATATATTTATCGGAACTCCGGCAACAGGTATTTATACCGTCATTCATTAATATATTAATTCTGTAGTCGGATATCTGTTCTATCAGCACTCCTTTTCCCGAAGCATCCCTGCTGTCTAATATCTTTCTCTTTCCCGTTCCCGCTTTGTATATAAACTCGAAGGTAACTCCGCTTTCGGTACTCTTTGTTGCAAATATGTGACTCTTCCTGTCGGTGATACAGAATACGGGAAGTTCCGGCATATCAATTACCGATTTGCCTTCGCTTTCTGAAAGTAACCCCTCATCGGTTATATCCGATGACTCAAACTGATTCCAAAGGCTTTGCAGGAATTTTTCCGGTATTTCATGCACTCTTGCATCGAGTTTTTGTGTTTCGGTAATGTAGTATTTGCCGCCATCCTCTATGAAATCCGGATAACTCATTCTGACACCGGGATCTTCATGATATAAAACAACTTCCGGCTGCGACCACTTTATCCTCCTGCCTTCTTTTGTATCATATTCGATACCGGAACATAAAAATGCCGGATTTCTGTTTTCATACCATTTGCTTCCGTTGTTGTGGTACCAGTACAGGTATTTGCCGTTTTTACACTTCCATACGAAGTTTGCCGCTCTCGGATGTTTCATCAATCTATTGTCGGCATACCTTTTGTATTGCGGTTGCTCCCATGTATGTCCTTTGTCTCGACTGTATGTTTCCACCGGATGACCGTCTATAGAACGGTATACACAGTAAATACTTTTATCGCTTAATACAACCATGGATTGTTCTTCGGCAATCAATCCGCCGCCCTTAGGGGTAATAAGTCCTATATCGCCGTCGGGCAGTGTTTCCCACACAAGCTTATTGGGATCTTTCTCAATGTTCATATTAACCGCTCTTAACAGCCAGCCTTCGGATACGGTAAGCATATCGCCTATCTTGTGGATTATAACGTAGCCGTCATTGTCCAATATAAAAGGTTTGCCCACGGTCCAGAACATGCGAACTTTTCCTCCGTACGGATTTTCTCTGTCTATCTTTGTTTCTCTTATAGGTACTTCGTATCTTTCCGACCAGGTCTTTCCCGAGTCATCGGAGTATCTGAATACGAAAGCTCCCTGCATATCCACTCTGTGAGACAGACGCTCTTTTCTGCATATCAGATTTCTTAAGTTGTTTTTATTGAAATTATAGAAACAGTAAATCCTGTTAAACGATGTTTTCAGCAACACTCCGTAAGCCGACTCTCTTAAATCATCGCCTTCCGGAAAGTACAGATCGGTCCAGGTATTGCCCCGGTCATAACTTACGGTTATACCAACATGTGTTCCGGCCGCTCCTTCCTGTCCGTATGCGGTTGTCAGAACGCAGACCCATGCTCCGTCATCCGCAACCACGACATACGGCTGGTCGGTATACTGCTCCCTAGGTATAGGTTTTCCTCTGTCAATGTATCTGAAATCTTCCATTTTGCCACCTCTTTAAAACACGGTGCATATACACTGCTTATATAACTGCATAAATAACTACTCGTACTGTTTTACCGGTATGGGGTCACCGAGATATTTGGGCTGTCTTTTCATAATAACCGTTTCCATAACGGCCTTTATCCTGGCTAAACTCTCCCTTATATGATTATACGTCATATTGTACATGCTCTTGTTCTCTGCGGCATATCCGTATGCTTTAAAGCCCAACCTTTTTGCTATATACAATGCTCTGTAAATATGGAATCTCTGTGTGCATATTATTACGCTTTGCACTTTGAATATATAGCCCGCTCTGTATATGCTGTCATAAGTGTTGAATCCCGCATAATCTCTGTAGATATCGTCTGCATTCACACCTTTGGATATAAGGTAATCATACATGACCTTTGTCTCGTTGTACTCAACGGTGCCGTTGTCCCCCGACACTATAACAGCAATCTTTCCGTCATAGTATTCATATACCTGATATGCGTAATCCAGCCTGTCTTTAAGTACGGGTGAAGGGTTTCCGCTTGCGTATACAGCCGCACCCAACACAAGAACGGCCTGAGGTCTTTCAATCTTTTCCAACTGCTCAACACTGTCAAATATATCGGACAAAGGATAAAGCATTACATAAAGCTGTAATGACGTAAACAGCAGTGCCGATATCAGTAAAATAATCGCTATTGCCTTTTGTGCTCTGTTTTTCTTTTTCTTTTTTCTTTTAGAACGCATTATCCCTTACTGCCTGCTCCAGTTTTTTCTTGTCTTCCGCCGTAAGATTCTTAAAAGGTTTTCTCGCCTCTCCGCAATCAATTCCCGCAAGTTTTGAGACATATTTCATAGCCTGAATAGTAGCACCGCTTTCAATCATGGGTTGTATAATGTTGTTCAGTTTTGTCTGTAATTTTTGTGCCGAAGCAATGTCTTTTTTGTCAAAGGCGGCTTTTATCTGTACAAAAGCCTGCGGATATATGTTCATTGTTGTTCCGATAGCACCGGTTGCTCCCGCCATTAAAGCGGAAGCGAAAGCTTCATCCTTGCCGCTGTATATCGGTTTTTTTGATGCAACCGCTATTCTGTTTAACACATAGTAATCGGCAGCGGTATATTTAATGGAGTAAATCCTGTCATCGGACAACAAATCGTTTATCTGGTCTACCGACATATCCACACCCGTAGCACCGGGAATGTTATATATCATTATCTTTAAGCCGCATGCATCCGCTATATCGGTATAGTACTTTTTTATAGCCTTATGTCCGTGTGAGTAATAGAACGGAGGAACCGAAGCTACCGCATCAACGCCCATGCTTTTTGCATGTTTCGCATACATTACGGCTAACGCCGTACCGGGTGTGCCCACATGTGCCACAACAGTCGCTCCGTTTGCTTCTTTTGCGGCTACTTCCAGCGTTTTCATTCTTTCTTCTTCGGTTAAAAGAAAGGTCTCCGCGGAACTGCCGGTTGTATATAGTCCGTCGGCTCCTTTATCCAACACATATCTTACAAGTTTTTTCAGCGCCTCATAATCCACGGTCTGATCTTTTTTAAACGGTGTGAATATCGGAACTAAAATATCACATTTCTTCATGAGCAAATACCTCCTGCTATGTTAAGTTTAATGGATACTCGCCTTATTTACAATCAATGATGTTATGTTTTATGATAATATATATTCAAATATATTTTGTTAATAAGAAAGAAGAGAAAATGAAAGATCCGAGAAACGAAAAACTGGCAGATTTATTAATCAACTATTCCTGCAGACTTAAAGAAGGAGAGAAGATACTCATTTCCGTCTCCGAGACCGATAACGACCTGGTTAAGAGGCTGGTGGAAAAGGCATATCAGGCAAAAGCTCTGCCTTTTGTACAGATATCCGACTCGTCCCTGTCCCCGAAACTGTATGAGCATATAACGGAAGAGCAGCTGGAAATAATGAACGAGCGGGACCTGAACTTCATGAAGAAGATGGATGCATATATAGCCATACGGGCAAGTAAGAATATATATGAGATAAGTACCGTTCCCTCGGAAAAACTGTCCCTGGCATCTAAAATATTGAAACCTTCCTTTGACCGAAGAGTCAAATATACAAAGTGGTGTGTGCTGCGGTATCCCAATGAGTCCATGGCTCAGCTTGCCGGAATGAATACCGAAAAGTTTACCGATTTCTATTACGATGTATGTACGCTGGATTATCAAAAAATGAGTGACGCAATGGATAATCTGGTGGAACTTATGAATAAAACCGATAAAGTGCATATAAAGGGAGAAGGTACCGATTTGACTTTTTCCATAAAGGACATTCCCGCTATAAAATGTGCCGGTGAAATGAATATCCCCGACGGAGAAGTATTTACCGCTCCGGTAAAAGACTCGGTAAACGGTTATGTAACCTTTAACACTCCTTCAGTCAGTGAAGGTAAGACATTTGAAAATATCCGTCTGGAATTTGAAAAAGGTAAAATTGTAAAAGCTACAGCCAACTATACCGAGCATTTAAACAAGATTTTAGATACCGACGAAGGCGCAAGGTATGTAGGTGAGTTTGCAATAGGTGTGAATCCGTATATATTGGATCCCATGAAAGACACTTTGTTTGATGAAAAGATATGCGGATCTTTCCATTTTACCCCCGGTGCCTGCTATGACGAAGCACCCAACGGCAATGATTCCGCCATTCATTGGGATTTGGTGTGCATACAGACCGAACAGTACGGCGGAGGAGAAATCAAGTTTGATGACAGGTTAATACGCAAAAACGGTATATTCACGGTGGAAGAACTTCACTGTCTTAACCCCGAAAACTTAAAGTGAGGACTTTATGAAGATAATGCATCTTGCCGGCGGCGGTGATATAGGAGGAGCAAAAACCCATATAATCTCTTTGGCAAAAGAGCTTTCCCGTACCAATACTCTTAAGCTGGTATCTTTCCGATACGGAGATTTTGCCGAAAGCGCCAAAGCCGAAGGCATTGATGTGACGGAAATTAAAAGTGCTTTCCTTCTCAAAGATATTCATGCCCTTTTTGTTGAATATGACAAATTTAAACCGGACATAGTTCACTGTCACGGAGCCAAAGCCAACATGATGGGACTTTTTCTTAAAAGGCACAGAAATGCGTGTGTTACCACCACTATACACTCCGATTACAGAAAAGACTATATGCATAACTTATTCAAACAGGCCACTATAGGTCTGTTCAATACATTGGCTTTGAGAATAATAAAGTTTCACATTGCCGTTACCGAACAGTTTGCAAGAACCCTTATATCCAGAGGCTTTGAGGCATATAACATGTTTTCCATATACAACGGCATTGATTTTGAAAAAGAAATGCCTAAGATATCCAGGAAGGAATATTTTGAACAATATGGCATACCGTATAATCCCGACGAGTTGATTATAGGGATAGCGGCACGTCTTACCAAAGTAAAGGATATACCCACCCTTATAAAAGGCTTTGCCAAAGCTCATGCCGATAATTCCGATATGCGTCTTCTTATCGGCGGAGACGGCGAAGAAAAGCAAAAACTTACGGATTTGGCAAATCAACTGGGTGTAAGTGAAAAGGTGCACTTTTTGGGCTGGATAGACGATGTGGACAGCTTTTTCAGTGTAATAGACATTGATGTAATATCCTCACTGAGCGAAACTTTCCCTTACTCTTTAACCGAAGGAATCCGGGCGGGAGCCATCCCCGTTTCCAGTAATGTGGGAGGAGCATCTTCACTGATTGACCAGAAAGTTACCGGATACATTTTCGAGCCCAAAGATTATGAGACTTTAGGCAATTATCTGTATCAACTGTCAAAAGACAAGAATAAGCGCATAACCATGCAAAAAGCTTCCTATGAGCATACAAAAGCCAACTTCTCGCTAAAGGCAATGAAGAATAAACAGGAAGATATTTATTCGCTTATACTCAAACACTTTAACGAAAAGGAGCGCAACAAGGTAGTTATATGCGGAGCATACGGGCGAGGTAATGCCGGTGATGAGGCAATAAAATACACAACCTTATCCAGTATGAGGAATATCGATCCGGATATGGATATATGTGTAATGACCTTAAGGCCTAAAAAAGAAAGAGCAATCGACAGAGTTCAGACCATATACACCTTTAATGTTATAAAGCTGTTTTTCCTGTTAAGAAAATCCAAGATATTTGTAAGCGGAGGAGGTTCCCTTATTCAGGATGTGACATCATCAAGATCGCTTTTCTTCTACACCTTTACTCTTTATCTTGCCAAGAAACTGGGCTGTAAAGTTATAATGTTCGGCTGCGGAATAGGGCCTGTATCCAGACCGTTCAACAGAAAACTGTCGGGAAAGATAATTGATAACTATGTGGATGTAATAACGGTACGCGATCATATGTCGGAAAAAGAGCTGCAATCTTTAGGAGTAACAAAACCTCAAATCACCGTTTCCGCAGACCCCGCAATAAACCTGACCGCCGATAAAAGCAACACCCATAAGATATTCATTTCGGAAGATATACCCGCAGACGGAAAATATATCTGTCTGGCACTTAGAAGCTGGAAAAACTTCAACAGGAATGAAGCCGTTGCAAAAGCCTGCGAGCATATGTATAACAAATACGGATTTACCACAATATTCTTCCCTATGGAATATCCCAAGGATTTATCGGTGTCGGAAAAGACGGCGGAACTGTTAGATACACCTTACTATTTAATTCGCAATAAATATCCCACCGAGCAGGTAGTGGCATTCATGTCAAAGATGGAACAGGTTGTGGCAATGAGACTTCACGCATTGATATTCGCAGCCGCAAATTATGTTCCCGTAGTGGGAATATCCTATGACGTAAAAGTATCGGGCTTCATGAACTATATAGAAAGCTCGGCATGCTTGGAACTTTCCGATGTAACGGAACAATCCGTTATTAATGCAATGGAAGAGAGTTTTAAACATAGGGAGAGAGTTATAAAAGCAACAAATACGTTAAAGGAAAAAGAAGCGGTCAACAAGCAGCAGTTTATCAAGTTGTTGGAGAATTAATACGGTCTTTTTCAGTTGACTTTATCCTCTTGTTTCGTTACAAGTTTACCGTCTCTCATGCTTAACACCTCGTCGGCATCGGCAGATATCTCCGAATCGTGAGTAACAACAATAACACAATATCCTTCTTCATGGGCAAGCTTTTTCAGTATGCCTATTATGTTCTTTCCGTTCTCCGAATCTAAATTGCCCGTCGGTTCATCGGCAAGTATTACATCGGCTTTTGCTGCCAATGCGCGGGCTATTGCCACTCTTTGCTGCTCACCTCCCGAAAGCATTGACGGCAATCTTTTATGGAAGGCGGAGTCCAATCCCACCGAGTCCATCATCTTAGCAGCTGTAACCTTTGCTTCCTTATCTTTGATTCCTTTCAGATGCAGAGGATACATAACATTCTCAATAGCGGTAAGAAGAGGGAACAGATTGTAATCCTGGTATATTACCGCAACATCATCTCTTCTGTACTTGTCCAGATTCATCTCTTTAGTATCTTTCCCTTTATACACAACCGACCCTTCTTTCGGAACATCCAGCCCTGCAAGCATTGCTAAAAGAGTTGTCTTACCGCATCCGGATTTTCCCACAACCGCATATAACTTACCTCTCTCAAACTCAAAACTGAAATCGTTAACGGCTTTTACTGTCTGATATTTATTCCTATACTCATATACCGCATTTTTAACTTCCAAAATCTTTTCCATCTCTTCTCCTTTACTCATTTGCCTTCATTATTTTCATAACATTTACCAAAGCTACATTCAATACCGATATTGCCGTTCCCGACATGTAGCATACGAAAAATACCGCTATTTTCCATACAACCAACACGGCATTTTGCCGGTATATCGCAAAGAATACCGCAATGCCCAACAACATACCTGTCAAACAAAGCAGCAGTTGTTCAAAAAATGCTTCAAAGAAAACCATCGCCTTGCCGGTACCCAAACTTCTCATAACGGCAAATTCCGCTTTTCTGTTCTTGGTGGACATAAAACTTACAACTAAACCCGTAGCAACCGATAGCACAAACAAAAAAGGCTCCGCTATCTTGAGTTTCCTGATATCCGATTCGATAGGTTTAACCACATCATCAAGATTTCCTTTGGGCATTACAAAAGTATATCTGAACAATATTTTCAATTCATTCAATTCTCTTCTTATCGCACCGACGATAGAAGGTTCAATAAAATAAAACTTCAATATCTTCGCAACTTCTCCGGTATATTTTGAATTAATAAGGTTAAACCTGAAGGAATATATGCTGACGGTGCCTTTTGTAAGTTCATCATTAAAACTCTCATACGAGCAGTAGATATTATCCGGCCCTTCATGGGTTCCCACAATGTTAAACTCCACAAACTCATTCTCTTCCTGTTTATCATATCTCAAGCGAACTGTATAGTACTCCCATCCCATATCTTCCATCATTCTCTTAGGAACTATACATGACGGCCGGCTGTCCAAGAGAATCGACTCGTCATATAGGGGCATCAGGTTAAACTCATGTTTGAACTCTTCTTCATCCGGAAGATATGTCAAACCGACTACTGATCCGCCAAGTTCCCGCTCCACTTTGTCATCAAACATATATGTGTAATTGCTACTAAACGAACTTCTTATCTTTATATCGGTAATATAGTCTCTGATGCCATGTAGGTTCTGTGAAATTATATTATAGTATTTAGAGTTCATAGCCAGGTTTGTTTCCTCTATGCAGAATTGATCGGTTATAACCGTTTCTATTATATATTCCGAATATACATCTTCCAACGACTGTGTCTGTGTAACTATTGACTGACTTATGATGCAAATGGATAAGGTAAGTACCATTGCCGCACAAACCAAAGCAATACTCTTAGGCAAACTCCTTAAAATGTTGGTTATCCCGTACCTCATCAGGTATAATTCAGTTCTTTTTCGCATTTTTCGATTTCTTCAATCCTTTCATAAGCCTAAATACATCCTGACCCGACTGGGTGCACTCTATTATTGCGGCAATGAGTATCAATACAACTGCCTGAATGATTGCGCTTAGCCATACTGCTTTTGTAGACTGCATCTTGCTTATATTCATCGCTTTGAATAATTCCGTCGGTGCTGACATTCCTTCAAAACCTGCTGCTATAGTCTTGTCCAAAACATCCCCGTATAATTCCATGCCTGCAATAAGACCTATTGTCGAAGCTATAATAACAATAAGCACTATACCGCTCATTTCACTGAAGAATGCTCTAACTCTGCCCGCACCTAAGGAAAGCATGGTTGCAAGATTCTTTCTGCTGTCTATCATATATATACTTAAGAATACAGCAACTATGCATACCCACGCCAGTACAGATATGAATAATATAAATGAGGCGGTCTTCATATACCCGTCAAGCTTACCTGCTATCTCGCTGTAATTCTGGTCAAAGTAATAGAACATGCCTCCGTAGCCTAAAGCTTCCATCTCTTTTTCAAACTCCTCTGTTTTCCCGTTTTCAATAACCACCGAGAAAGAACCGGGTATGCTCGTTCTCTCCTTTTTAACAAACTGTGACTTTCCGTCTACGGATCTTACCGTTTCGGCTATAATGGGTTTAGTATTGAAATCACCTTCAAGTGATTTTGAAGGTACAATAATCATATTGTGAGAAATCAGAAACTCACCCCTGTCCAATGCTCCCTTTCCTCTGTATTCTCCGATAATTTCATACTCTGCTTCGGTTATGAAATCCTGTCCTCTGTATCCCAAAGGAGCAAAGATATCTTCGGTGATATAGTCCGCAGAACTGCCTCTATCGCCTATCGGAATATGTCTGTTAAATACAGAAAAGTCACTTTCATAAACAGAAAGCTTTATCTTATCGCCTACTCTTAAATCATTTGTAACTGCTACATTCCAACTTATTACACAAACTTTAGCACCTTGCTCATATTCATCTTTGCTTATTGCCCTGCCGTTGACTATATATAAATCACCGGTATTAAACGAATACATGCTGTACATATCATCGGTAAGCAGTATTTCCGTAGAATGTTTGGTTATCCTGCAGTTATTTACCAACTCGTTCCACCTTTTATCCCCGGAATCCAATAAGGCTTGCGCACTGGAAGTCAGCTTTTGAAACGGATGCACAGTGTCTTCGTAAGCACGGCTCACCCTGTCACGATCTATTTCCGGTCTCTCTTTCTTCTCTTCTTCCGAGAGGTTATAAAACTCACCGTACTTAACTATCTCCGAGTATCTTCCGCTGTAATCCAGTCGTCCGGAATACATTTTCAGATCATTGTCCCGCCCTGAAAAATATACATGAACTATATACTTTTCTCCCACTTCGAACGGAAACCTCAAGTCGTTTGTAAGATGTAATCCCCTTACGTATATATATTCATTACTTATATTCGGGTCCTTTCTCTCAACAAAATAGGGCAATATATTCAAATCTTCCTTATCTATCTTGAAAATTGCGGCATAATTTGAGCCTCTTGTAAAACCTATACTCTCACACACTCCTGTAATTATTCCATACGGATAAGGATAAAATCTTTCTCTGGTCCCATCACTGGCAAAGCTCGTTATATCCGGACTATATCCCATCAGATATTTTCGCCTGTCGGTATGTTTTGTATATTGTGAGTCCTCTGCGGCTTGCTTTACTTTACCAAGCAACTCGTAATCATATTTAGGCTCCCCGGAAGATGTATATATCTGTTCCATAAACTCCAACTCTCTTACAATACCTATCGTGGTGAATGCATCTTTTGAATATTTTATACTGTCATAAGAATATTTCCACATACCCATACTTATACTCAATGCACTCGCTGAAAGAGCAATAAGCAGTATGAATATAGCGGTCTTTATGGGTGCTCTGTATAGTTTCTTAATGGAGTATTTCATTATTACCTCACTTCTTGTAATGTTCTACTTTTCCAAATCGGATAATACCTTAGCAACAGAGCGAACTACATCATTATTCCAAAATGCTGTTGCAGGATCATCGTAAAACTCGAAAATTAAATAGAGTTTGTTATACCTGTATATTTGAATTCCCGGAGTATCATCGGTTGTGGCGGTAGTATAAATAAAGCCGTTGTTTTCAACTACATTATCTTCTGCAATAGACACTATTGCTTTACGGTCTTTCAGTATAGTTCCTTGATAATATGTAGTTTCCGCCAAAACGCTTTCGCCTTTTTTCCTTATCTCAAACAGAGGGACATCGGACTTGGTATATTTTTGAAATTTGCTTGTAAGATTATCTTTATAAAGTGTATTTAAAGCATTTTTAAGGTTATTGATATAATCTTGTGTATGTTCTTTGGGAATGTAAAAATCATCATTCTCATTGAACAAAACCTTTTTCTTTTCGGTATAATTCTCTTCCACTACTGCTACACAATTCTCAATTATGTCGGTTTTGTCTTCCGGTGATAAATCCGAGTTAAAGAATTCAAACACAATATAGCAGTTTTTGTATTTGTATACCGACACGGTATATTTCTCAGAACCGTAATTATTAAAATAATCATAGCTGAAGGACGAAATGTTTGAGAATATATATCCGCCGTTATCAAAGGTTTTATCCTCTATTATATTTATGCAAATCGAATTGCCTTTTTCCGAAACTATTCCCTGAATTAATCCGGTCATAGACATTATACTTCCGTCAGCACCATGTACAGTGTCATTATCATACCTGCTTTCTATCGGCTTAATCTCCGTACCGCTAAAGGAACGGTATCTAAAGTCCATTACCAATTCATTTTCATAATACTCATTCAGTATGTCAATTAAGATGTTTATATCTGCCATCCAATACTTTATATTCCCTTCGTCTTTTGTCACTGCATCGGCTCCTTCAAAACTGTCGTCAATAACCTCTGTTTCGGAAATTCCGTCAGTGGGACCCGGTTGCATATTATTACAGCCGACCAATATTACAAGTAACAATATAAATAACAAAAACTTTAACTTATTCTTCATCATTTATCCTTTCAAAAAATCATGTATAGTATTAATAGTGCTGTAATTCAGTTCTTTTTCGCATTTTTCGATTTCTTCAATCCTTTCATAAGCCTAAATACATCCTGACCCGACTGGGTGCACTCTATTATTGCGGCAATGAGTATCAATACAACTGCCTGAATGATTGCGCTTAGCCATACTGCTTTTGTAGACTGCATCTTGCTTATATTCATCGCTTTGAATAATTCCGTCGGTGCTGACATTCCTTCAAAACCTGCTGCTATAGTCTTGTCCAAAACATCCCCGTATAATTCCATGCCTGCAATAAGACCTATTGTCGAAGCTATAATAACAATAAGCACTATACCGCTCATTTCACTGAAGAATGCTCTAACTCTGCCCGCACCTAAGGAAAGCATGGTTGCAAGATTCTTTCTGCTGTCTATCATATATATACTTAAGAATACAGCAACTATGCATACCCACGCCAGTACAGATATGAATAATATAAATGAGGCGGTCTTCATATACCCGTCAAGCTTACCTGCTATCTCGCTGTAATTCTGGTCAAAGTAATAGAACATGCCTCCGTAGCCTAAAGCTTCCATCTCTTTTTCAAACTCCTCTGTTTTCCCGTTTTCAATAACCACCGAGAAAGAACCGGGTATGCTCGTTCTCTCCTTTTTAACAGACCGTACCTTTCCGTCTCCCGCTCTTCTCAATTCGGCTACAATCGGCTTGGTATTAAAATCACCCTCAATGGATTTTGAGGGAGCTATCAGCACGTTATTAGAAAGTGTCAGTTCTCCTCTGTCTCCCGATCCTTTATTTGTGTATGCTCCGATAATCTCATACTCTACTTCGGTTATGAAATCCTGCCCTCTATATCCCAAAGGAGCAAAGTAATCCTCATTACTTTCCGGCTGCCCGGTATCCTTTCTGATTATCATCTTACTATCTACTGTAAAGTCACTTTCATAAACGGAAAGCTTTATCCTATCGCCTACTCTTAAATCATTTGTAACTGATACAGGCGCACTTATTACACAGACTTTAGCACCTTGTTCATACTCGTCTTTACTTATCGCCCTGCCTCTGTCTATATATGAATCGCCGGCATTGAACGGATACATACTGTACATATCGTCGGTAAGCAATATCTCCATAGAATGCTTGGTTATCTCACAATTGTCTACCAATCTGTTCCATTTCTGATCCTCGGAGTCTAAAAGAGATTGAGCGTCGGTACTCAGAGCCTGAAACGGGTGTGTGGAATCATCGAAAACACGCCATACTTTATCACGATCTATTTCCGGCCGTTCTTTTTTCTCTTCTTCCGAAAGAGTATAGAGATCTCCGTATACACCCACATCCGGACCAAGAGTTCCGTTGTAATCCAGTCGTCCTGAAAACATACCTTCTTCGTAATCCCAACCGAACATGTAAGCATGTATTATGTACTTTTCTCCTACTTTGAACGGAAACCGTAAGTCGTTTGTTAGTAGTGTACCCCCTATTAATATGTAATCACTATTATATCTCGGACCCGGCTTTTCAACAAAAAGGGGAAATATATTCAAATCATTTTTGTCAATCTTGAAAACCGCCCTATAATTTGAGTCTCGCCAAAAACCTATGCGCTCACATACTCCCGTAATTATGGCATACGAATACGGATAAAATCTTGTTCTTGTACCGCTGATGATAAAGCTCGTTATATCCGGACTATATCCCATCAGATATTTTCGCCTGTCGGTATATTTTGTATATTGCGAGTTCTCTGCGGCTTGTTTTACTTTACCAAGCAACTCGTAATCATATTTAGGCTCCTCGGAAGATACATATATCTGTTCCGTAAACTCCAACTCTCTTACAATACCTATCGTGGTGAATGCATCTTTTGAATATTTTATACTGTCATAAGAATACTTCCACATGCCCACACTTATACTCAATGCACTCGCTGAAAGAGCAATAAGCAGTATGAATATAGAGGTCTTTATGGGCGCTCTGTATAGTTTCTTAATGGAGTATTTCATTATTACCTCATTTCCATCAGTTATTTCACATTAGGTATGTAGTAAAAGTCATAATCCGTATATACGCAATTCCGACCTTCTTTCTTTGTTGCACTATCGGAAAAATATTCGTTCATAAGACCATATATTGCGGACACATCGGCTTCCTCTTCATAATATATGCTGAGCGATTTAATCATTTTATTCAATTTAGCCTCATCATACTCAAACAGTTCACCATAGGTATACATTGAAACATATATGGTATCTTGGGTATCTGCCTGATAGAAACCGATAACCTTGAAATTGCGACTGAGATGATAGGGCTCTAAATTAATCAGCATTATGTCTATATCATCTACCGTATATCCTTTGGCAATATTTTCTTTCATCCATGCAGGCAAGATTACATATCCCTTTTTTTCCTCCTCATTCTTCTTCATCATATATGAAGAGTCATAACCTTTAATGAAAGTTACCTTACAATTATCTTTTCTCTCTATAGTTTTGATGCTGGTTATACCCTGATAATATGAAAGCCTGTCAATCGGCCCTATATGCCACGGCTTTTTATATGCAAGAGAAATATCATCACGCTGCTTCGATAAGACTGTCTGAGCCTCTATATCCTCCGCATTTGCAAGAAAGTCTTCCTGCCTGTTGATCATGCTTCGCACATACTCATACGGCATATTCAAATCGATTTCTGCATCTTGTCCTATCCTGCGTACAGGTATTTCATGCAATGAAGGAGCTTCCTCTTTATTTCCCGGCAACAAAAACAGAAACACTGCCGCTACAATTATAAGGATAGCGACAATTATGAATACTGCTATTCTTGCTTTGACTTTGGTTTTTTCTTTTTCCATTATCTCACCTCTCGGTTTAATAAAATATATACACGGACTTAAAGCCTTATATTGCTTCTGTTAATATTTTGATTGTTTAGATATGTTTGATACTATCATAACAGGCATTTATGTCAACGCTTTGCAGGAAAAGTTCATTAAAAGTTCATTTTTACTAATAATTTAGTTACAATAAGCACTAAAAAATCGAGTTTTACCGATATTTACTTTCCCGATAATATATTCTCAAATACATCATTCTTCTCCACATCCGGTCCGACTAAACTTCTGTACAATCCGAACCATCTGCAGTCGTACTGACTTTCACCCTGTCTTACGGCAAAGGACCATATGTGCTGACTCTTATGACAGTCATAGCCTTGTACGGCCATTTCAAATGCTGTAAGCCCGTTGAATCGCTCCAGCGGAATATCCCAGTTCATTAAAATCTTGTTTTCCTCATATAAATGAAGATACAGTTTCGGAGTATCCCATACACCGTATTTTTCATACGATGACATATATTTTGTGCTGTCCGCGGCATATTCCACCGCTAAAGTAAGGGCATATGCATTCAACATATGAGCTCCGTGACCGTACTCGCCTTTTAAGTCATGTCCTATCACCACTTCCGGTTTGAATCTTCTTAAAAGTTCCACCTGGAAATTCAGCACATCCTCCAGAGGATATACGCTTTTAGCATGTTCCAGATTTGAACAATATTTATCCTCAAATTCACTTATAACCGGGTATGCGGTCATGCCTACGGTCCATAATCCGTTCAGCAACTCATGAGGCCTGTACGGTTCTCCCCAATGGTTTGTAAGATATGCAATCTGGACTTTGTATTGCAACTGTCCGGCATAATACGGCATCATACCTCCGAAGTACAGATGTTCATCATCGGCATGAGTGGGTAACAGCAGCATATCGGCATCTTCATACGGGGGATTCCATATCTGTACCCATCCGGGAAGATTGCCGTATGTGAAAACATAGACATCACATATTGTTGCACCATCGTTTGTCAACTCAATACTTATTCTTGTGCAACCGCACGGCAACTCTATATATTCATGTATAAATCCGTTCTTTCCGCACGTCAATTTTTCATCACCTATATTAAGCGTCCATTCTCCCGGTATTTTGTCCCATATTATGTATAAAGAGTGCATCTTTTCATAAGACGATATCTCTATTTTTGATCCTTTGTTAAGTTTGTGTTTGGAGTAGAAGCTGTAATCGGAAAGCTTGTCGGAATAATGCCCGTCAACACTTACATACACCTTCTTGGTTATATCCTCCGCATCGGGTTTTATCTCTTCTGTAGGCTCGGGAGTCGGCTCGGGTGTTGCAGACGGTGTTTCCGTTTCCGGTATAACTGTGGGTGTCGGTGTCGGTGTGGGTGATGGTAAAACTACTGTTGTCCCGCTCGGAGAAATAACCGGTTCGGCACAACCGCACAGCACAAGCAACAGAGCTGCAACTATAATCAATATAAGCAATTTATATGCTTTCCTTTTCATAAGACAACTAACCTTTATATAACAATACCTTTCTTTTCTTTGCCGCATATCCGCTTAACGGCACCAATATTATATTGGAAATTCCTCTCTTTGTGAATATAATATATGGAGGGTAAGTAAGGAGACTTGTTATGACAAACAAACTCGGTGCTGCAAAAAGAGCGGTTTCAGTAATATTGAAAACTCTGGCTGTTTTCTTTACCACTTTAGCTTTAATAGTTGTGGCTCTGCTGGGAGTTATATATGTATTGGTAAAAGGCCCTTCTCCTACCGCAAAAAAACTGTTTGTGCTGTCGGTAAGAGAAACAAGTGCTGTAGGCTTTCTGGCCGACATATATCTGTCGGATGAAGAGCTTGCAACCCTTACTGTTTCGGAAATTGTAGAAGAACCGAAAGAAAAAACCGATACCTCCTTAATCGAAATACCCACACCTACCTCTTCATTACCTCCTTCGGGGGAGGATGCTGATATTACGGATACCGTTCCGGAGGAAAAAGATATAGAGGTTGTCAGAATAAAGGGAAGCCTTTATGAAGCGGTTATGCTTATAGTAAAAGATCCCTTAAGAGTATTTGTGGGAACTCCCGACGAATTGGGAGGAAAAGGCTTAAAGCTTACGGAAATGGTGGAAAAGTATGATGCCGTTGCCGGTATCAATGCGGGCGGTTTCTATGATCCCTTGGGAGGCGGTCATGAAGGCACTCCCGACGGTATGGTTATATGTAACGGTGAAGTAGTCTGGGGTGACCCCGATGTAAAACTGAATGTCTCCGCCTTTGATGATAAGGGTATATTGCATGTAGGCATGATGACCACACAGGAGGCAATGGATGCCAAGATACAGTGGGCGGTCAGTTTCGGACCCCCTTTGATTATAAACGGAAAAGTGCAGAGTTTTGAAAAAGACCTCATAAGCGGATTAAATCCCCGAACGGCAATCGGACAACGTGCCGACGGAGCGGTTCTGATGCTGGTGGTTGACGGCAGACGCATGAACTCCCTGGGCGCCACATATGCCGACTTAGCGGATATTATGCTGGATTTCGGAGCAGTCAACGCTTCCAATTTAGACGGCGGCTCCTCAACACTTATGATTTATGAGGGTGAGGTACTCAATGTCTGTGCATCGGTAACCGGTCCGAGGGCTCTTCCCACTTCATTTTTGGTAAGGTGATTATGAGAGATAAAGCAGTTATGCATAATAAAGACAATGCGGGAAAACCCAAGAGTAAATTCGTAAAAGGCTTGATAATATATTCAATATGCTTTCTTGTTGCGGTGTTTATCGGTTTGGTTTTCTTCTGGCAATATATAAAGTCCTATGAAATATCCCGACCGGAAAACTATATGAACGAGTTTATCTCTACCGTCAATGACGATACCGTAAGGACCCTGATGACTGAAAACAAGAAGATTGAAGTATCGGAATTTGAAGAGGAAAACACAGTCATTAATCAATTATACTTTTCACTTCTTAAGAATGAAGAGTATAAATACCGTAAGATGCCGGGGCAATATGCCGACACATCACCGGTCTACATAATCTATACCGACTCGGCAGATTTAGGTAAAGTTGTGCTGACAAGTAAGGGTGATAATTCCGCAAAATACGGTTTCAATCTTTGGCAGACCGGCAGCTTTACCGTTTTGGATTGGGTACTTTTACCTGAGCAAAAAACATTAAGTATAACGGTACCGGAGTATGCCGATGTGTATGTCAATAATATAAAAGTGGGTGAATCATATATCACGGACAATGCCGTAGCATATACAGGTTTTGAATATGTCAATCAGCCTTTTGATAAAAGACCTACAGGAAAGAAATATGAGATACCGGGTATATACCTGGAGGCGGAAGTAACGGCTGAAGACGACAAGGGGTTGCCTTTAGAACTTAACAAAACGGAAAACGAGTATGCCTACCCTTTAGTTATAAAAGAAACTTATTCATATAAAGTCACCGCTCCGAAAGAGGTTAAGGTTTATATAAACGGAGTATTACTTACGGAAAAGTATATTGAAAACGGTGAAGCATATTATCCGGGGCAGGAAAATATAACGACATACTCGCAGGTTCCTTTGTTAAACACATACTCAGCCGACAATTTGTATTATAAACCGGATATTGAATGTTATGATGTAAACGGAAAGTCTTTGGAGGTAACGAAGGCCTCCGATAGCAAGAATATATTCTATCACTACCCCGCAGACGAGCAACTGAAAAACACTCACGAACAGCATGCTCTGAATTTTGCCAAAACATATATTAATTTTACCGTCAATGCCACAGGCGATATATGGGGATATTTCCCCACATTAAACGCATATCTTGTTGAAGGCAGTGTTTTACAGTCCAGGCTTAAGTCGGCATGTGCAAGTCTGTACTGGGTAATGGGCTCCACTTTGGAGTATAAGTATCTTAAAGTTATTGATTTCCGTCCGGTAAGTGAAACATGTTTCACATGCACTATGTCTTTCAGTGCAATACATAAAACATACTATGAAACGCGATATCTGGAAGATTCGTTTGACCTGGTGTTTATACTGTATAATAATAAGTGGAAAGTAGCGGAGATGCTTTCGGAATAAATAAGGAGTATAATCATGACATTTAAAGATAACGGTCTTGGAATAACCGCAGTTATACCGTCATTAAATCCCTCACAGAAACTTCTTACGACGGTTTCGGGATTAATTGAACAAGGCTTTTCCGATATTATAGTGGTAAATGACGGAAGCAGTCCGGAGTATGACGGTATATTCGATGAAGTATCTTCTACGGAACAGTGCACTCTATTAAAGCATGAAGTGAATAAAGGAAAAGGAGCTGCTCTTAAAACAGCCTTTTCATATATTCAGCAACGGAACAAAGATATTAAAGGTGTAGTCACAGCGGATGCGGACGGACAGCATCTTCCTGAAGACATATTGAAATGTTCGCAGCACATGACCGATGACAAAACGGTTATATTGGGAGCAAGGAATTTCCATCAACCGGATGTTCCCCCGAAAAGCTTTTTGGGAAACAAGATAACTTCCTTTGTTTTCAAAACGGGATGCGGAATAAATATAAACGACACACAAACCGGACTGAGAGTATTTCCCGTAAAACTTATTCCTTTCCTTCTTTCAGTTGAGGGTGATCGTTTTGAATATGAAACCAATATGCTTTTAGAGATGAAACCCGAAGGTATTCCGTTTAAAGAAGTGGAAATAACCACCGTATATGAGGATAAAAATGTAGGGTCGCATTTCAAGGCGGTTCGAGATGCTTTCAGGATATACAAGCTCATATTCAAGTTTATGCTCAGTTCAATAATATCTTTCCTTTTGGACAACATTGTTTTCTATGTGTCTTTGTTGATATTTGCAAATTATGTAGAGAATACAAGGATTCTTATAAGTACGGTAATAGCCAGAGCATTATCCTCATTTTTTAACTTCAATTTCAATAAAAGTTCGGTTTTCAAACATAAGTGTGATTATAAAAAGTGTCTTATCAAATACTATGTATTATCCGTATCCGTTATGCTTGCATCGGCAGGTCTTGTAACTTTGCTTTCCTTGATTATCCCTGCCGAAAAAGAAATAATAATCACATTGATTAAAATAGGGGTGGATGCAATATTATTCTTTGTTTCTTTTCATGTTCAAAGAGAATGGGTATTCAAGAAGTGTAAATAGTTATTTAATCGTTTTGCTCCTCATCTATGTCATTAAACCAAAAATCCATGTATTATCCGTATCCGTTATGCTTGTATTGGCAGGTCTTGTAACTTTACTTTCCTTGATTATCCCTGCCGAAAGAGAAATAATAATCATATTGATTAAAACAGGGGCGTGTATACAATACTTTTCTTTGTTTCTTTCCATGTTCAAAGAGAATGGGTTTTCAAGAGTTAATATGTAAAGGGTGGTTTGTACCACCAAATACATATGGCTGCGGCTCATTTGTGGTGAATTGGAAAGCAGTTGTAAGAAATGAGTATTGTCTTTTTCTTTTATTTCAACAATCCCTCAACATAGGACTCTTCAACCGCCATGTCAAAGTAATCCAGAGTATTTTCATCTCCCCACCGGAGATTTCGCATAATGCCTATTCCTGGTATGATAACTGTTGTTGCCGACTTTGGAAGTTCCTGTCGGATAAGTTCACAAATCCGCAGCAAGTGTGCCTTGGGCAGACCGCATCGGTCATGTGCTGTGTAAATATGATTAATGGGAAACTCTGCAAGCCCGGCAAGTTTTTTACAATGTTCATCCAGCGGGACCGTAGGCGTTAGACCGTAGAGCAATCGTCTTGAACAGGAATCCCCGCTGAACAAAAAACCAGACTGCTTGTCCCAAAACAGAACGCTCCCCAGTGTATGCCCGGGCATATGGATAACCTCAAGAATTCGCTCACCCAGATCAATCTTCTGTCTGTCCTTCAGCGGATTCAGTACGACATTATGTATGGGAAAACATATTCCCGGAATCCCTTTCAGGACCAGATCATAATCATCAGGATGAAGCCATGCTTCACCAACCGACTCAAGATTGTAAACATGATCCGGGTGCCCATGGGTTAACAGTACCTGTGTCGGAAGGCCTGTAAGCTGACAAGCATAGGAAAACAAATCCGGTGTATCTACTGCCAAATCAATTAAAGCAGCCTTTTCCTGTCCTTGTATCAAATATGAATTCTGTGTTGCCCTGCCCGGTGCGTCTGAAAATCCGTCAGAATTCGGTCCGTGAAGACTGTCGGAAATCCGATATATCCCTCTTGACAGTTCCGTGTAAAACAAATTACATTCCAATTACATCGTCTCCTTTTATAAATAATCCTTATGAGTAATCTTCAATTCTCCATTCATCCAGCCAGTCTATGAAGATCATTCCATTCGGGTGCTGCGGAGCCGGTTCCTCAAACCTCAGCGGAAGCCAGACATAGTCTGCGACGGAAGTGTCCGTATCATTCTGCACAAGAATACTCCGGTAACCTTGTAGCCCGTATTTCCTGATCAGAGATTCCCTGAAATGCTCGCCTTCGCTGAGCGGGACTCGGCCCGAAAAGAAGCCCTCAAAAATTTCCTCGCAGAAGGCTGCCGGTATTTCCATCGCATTCGGCATCCAGCGGTCTGCCAACGCTACATACAGATTCTTCTTTCCAGGCATCTTGAACACCGAGGAAATCTGCGAGTGAAAGGATGTGCCGGTCGGATCGCCGGGATGTGGATCTCCGAGAACAGTAAAAGGGCCATGCCAGCTTTCCGACACTGCAACTTCGCTGCGGTTTGGAAAATACCCGGTCGTTCCGGATGTAATAAGATAGTGCAGTCCATTTCGCTTAAAGTGTGCCGGCGCTTCCCGAACAAAAGGCGGATACGGATGCGGGAAATGATGGGAGCAGACATCTGTCACATCTGTGTAATCTGCTGTCAACTCTGCGCAAATCAGCTCTGAATGGACTCGTTCAAAGTAATAATAAGCTTTTCCGTTCTCATCATCGACAAGATCAAAATCCCCGGCATTCATGCCAAGCGGAGATACCCCGCTCTGTACAATCGAATACGGTCCTAAAAAGCTGTCTGCGACCGCTATCGTAACCGTCTGTCGCCTGTTGTCATCTCTGTGCATGATCTTCATCCAGCAGACATATTTCTCCGTCTTTTGGTTAAACAGGATATGTGGCCGATCCAAACATGCCGTCCGGGGATTGAACGGTGATAACGGATCGTCAAGCACAGGCTCAACGATCAATCCCTTATCCTCCCAGTTGTAGAAGTCCCTTGACGCATAGGCACGAACTCCCCAGGTCCAGATACCACTACCGGGAACAGAGAATTCCTTGTTTTCTCCATACAGATAATATGTCTCGGTTTCAGCATCGAAAAAGATACTCCCCCCGTGGGCCTGAATGCGCTTTCCTTCCGTGTCGAGGAAAGGCTTTCCGGGTCGGATACTATGATTTTTCATATTATTCGAATCTCCATGTACCACTCCCAACCTCCTTTGTTTCTCCGTTCCATTTGATCACTGCACGGGTATTGGGCGGAACTGTTACCGTCAGAACGGAGTCTGTATATTCGACAGAAATAAGGCCGGCCTCGCAGATAAACTCCCGTTTCAGCCGGTCCAGACCAATCACACGGTCCGGGCTGACCTCAAATCTGGCAAAACCCGGCTCAAGCGGTCTGACTCCCGCAAGAACGGAAAAGAAATATTCATCCACAATACCGAAAGCATAATGGTCAAAGCTGATCTTTTGCGGTGTTCCGTCAGGTGCTACGGCACTCCAGCTTTCCCATATTGTTGTAGCTCCCATGCTGACTTCATAGAGCCAGCCCGGGCAGTTCGGGTTCATCAGGACCTTCAATGCCAGATCGTGGCGGCCGATGCTGTCCAGTACTTTCAGAATGTAGGGCGTTGCAAGAAAACCGGTTCCTATACGATAATCGTTTGAATGAATCAATTCAATGAGTTTCCCGGCGTATTCCTTTTCCAGGTCTCCGTCAACCAATTCAAATGCCAGGGCAAGGATGTATCGTCCCATATAGTCTGCATATTCGTGTTGTAGAGGAAGCACTTCTGCCTCGATTGCTGCTTTCATTTTTCGGGCGATACTTCCGTAATACGCAGCGCTCTTTTCGTCGCCAAGCTTTTCACAGATTTCTGCCAGCAGGTTTACCGAACGGAATGCGTAAAAAGGAGCGATATACCAGGCCGTTTCCTTACAAGCTTCAAATCCGGGCTTTTCCTTCCCCGGAACAAGCCATTCTCCGAAATGGAAGCCGGTATTCCAGAGGTACCGATCGTTTTCATCAAGTGAAGCGCCGCCTCTGCGCATCGCCGCTGTGCGGATTAGCTGATTAGCGTATTTCTTCATAGCGGGCAGACATTTCTTCAGAATCAGGTCATTGCCTGTCAGCCTGTACATACTGTACGGAAGTTCTATAATCACATCGCTCCACCCGGCAACCGAAGGCAGTTCTCCTCCTGCTGCGGATTCGCCTTCCGCGGGCAGAATATCCTCCAGCCCCTTGGCCGGCTTTGACTTATCATACTCGCGGCTAATCTTTCTAAGCATGAAGTCATACATTTTTGTCGAGGGGCAGGTAATCGGTACCGCCCCGCTTTCCTGCTGATCTGCAAGGAGGCTGGAAAGCCAGCTTTCATAGAAAGGTGTCATTTCTTCGTTCAGCATGCTTGCGGCATTATAGACCAGAACATCACCTGTCCATCCTGCTTTTTCGCGCTGCGGGCAGTCTGTCGGGATTGACATCATATTGTTTCTCTGGGAATACCGAATGTTTTGATACAGCCGGTTCAGCTTCGGATTGCTGCAATTGAATCCGCCTTTGTTCTCCTTTTCCGTGGAAAGAAGGACGGCGGTCACATCTTCAGGGCGGATATTTCTTGCGCCTTCGATCATGATGTAGCGAAAGCCGTGAAAGGTAAAGATTGGTTCATAGAGAGTCTTTTCCCCGCTGCAGATTACGGTTTCGCGCTGGCGGGAAGATAGCGCCGCGAAATAATTGCCATCTTTATCCAGAACTTCCGTATGATGGATGCGCACTTCCGTTCCGCGTTCTTCCCGTAGCAAGACTCGGCATCTGCCGGCAATTACCTGACCGAAATCATAAATAAGTTCGCCCTTTGGGCTTTGAATGACCTTCTTAACTGAGAAGATTTCAACAGCCCTAACCGGATCAAGCGCCTGAGCCCGGAGAATATCGAAGGGATAATCACAGAGCACCGGTCTCAAGGGCTCCGAATAAGGCTTTGTCAGATCGATTTTTTCTCCGACGAACAGATCCGAATACAGGATATTTGTCTGGCGACACTCCTCACTGCCGTCGCTGAAAACAGTCTCGCGGGTTCCATCTGCATATTCAAGTTCCAATTGATACAGGATTGCGGGCTTTTCGTGATCGCAGCCGACAGGTACGGTCTGGCTGTTGAAGTACCAGCCGTCTCCCACCAGCATCTCCAGCTTGTTTTTTCCCGTATGCAACAGCCCGGACACATCGTATCTTTGGTAATACAAAAGCTTGCTGTAAGCGGTGAACTCCGGAGCAAATTCCCTGTCGTCCGCTCTTTCTCCGTTGATTATCAGATGATAAACGCCATAACAGGTGGCATACATGACGGCTGAGCGAAGTTTCCCGCGGATTTCAAAACCTCTCGTAAAAGAGAGCACCGGATTTTCGATACCGTCAGAGAGCATCTGATGCGGATTTCTCATAAAGGTGGATTCAACCCAGCATGCTTTCCAGTCTGCAAGGTCAAGACCTGTATAAAAACGTCCGGATGCACCGGAGGAATCACCGTCAGCGGTACACACGGTCACAGTATACCGATATTCAGATTTTGAGGGAAGCTTCGGTCCGTCATATGCGACAAAACTCTGCCGCCTGCTCTCCACTGTACCGCTGTCCCACATCGTTCCTTTCTCGCCTTCCACAAGGATTCGGTAAGAACGCTGCACAATGTTCTTGTGTTCAGAACTGATGCGCCAGGAAAACTCAATATCCCCGTCAACGCAGGGATTTGTTCTATGATTTACGCGTAAATGATACAGTTTCATGTCTCTGTTCCTTCCAAAATGTAATTGCTCTTTTAATCCATCCTTCGGCTTCTGTTTTGCCGCCTCTGCCAAAACCATGCCCGCCGTGTTCAGGTTTTTCTATAACACAGGGGACTTCTGCTGTTGTGAGAGCACGAGCAAAAGCTGAGCTGAGTTCACAATCCACCGTCTCGTCATCTCTCGCGTGAACAATAAAACACGGCGGATAGTCGCAGTCAATATTCTGATCAACGTTATAAGGTCCACAATAAGATTCATCGACTCCAGATCCGAGAAGACCTTTAAGCATAAGCTTGCGATACGGTTCCGGCAACTGTTCCAAGGCTTTCCAAACATTAAGCAGGGGATAAGCAAGGAGCACTGCTTCTGGCGCAGGAAGGTTGAATTTCCGATATCCCAGTTCCTTAATGCCCCCGCAGGCAGCAAGATGTCCCCCCGCGGAAAAGCCCCCGACTGCGTAATGCTTCATGCTAACATCAAGATTCTGTTCATTGCTGAAAAGGAAACGAATCGCGGCTGCCAGATCCTCCATCGGCTTTGGGAAAAGCGGTGCCAAAGCCCCGACCCGATATGTCAGACAAAGGCAGTCTATTCCTAGCGCTGCAGCTTCTGCCGCTGCGGGAAATGCCTCGGGCAGATTGCAAACTGCACCGTAAGCGCCACCCGAGGCGAGTATCAGCGTTCTTCGTACGCAGTCTTTTTCGTAGTTGCATGCGGTTTCTGCCGGAAAATGGACCAGTTTAACATTCGCTTTTCCGGGGCACGCAGCAGTCTCATCAGACCTGTATACATCATATAAAACCCTTCCTCTTGCAGCATTACGGCACAGTGTGTTCAGACCGAAAACCATATCGTCCGCATTCCACGCCGGATCTGCAGCCTGAATATCTTTCAGGGTTCTGCTTTCGTCAGAGAATCTGCCGGCTCCCCTTTCTGAAAGGTCATAGATCAACTGGCTGAACAGATTGTCCTGCAGTATGCTGCGGATTTCTTTTATTGTTGTTTCCGGTGTAATCATAGTTCTCAGTCCCCTTCAAAAACCAGTTCTTCGATTCTCTTGCTGATATAGGACCCTGACCCTTCCAAATCGGCGCGGTTCGTCATAAATACAACGCCCAGCCTGTCAATAGGGCTGATGAAGAAGTGCGTGCCAAAAGCCCCGCTCCAGCCGTAGGTTCCGGCTGTCGCAGGACTGCCGCCCTTTTCAGGATCCTGACGAATCTTCATTCCCAGTCCCCATACAAAGCCGGGTTCGGGCTCAAGATGGACGAGAGGCGCTTCACTTCGCATCATTCGAACCGTTTCCGGCTGCAGAATCCGTCTGCCTTTATAGGAACCTTCACAGAGCAGCATCTGTGCAAAATGGCTATAATCATCAAGAGTGGAATACATTCCGCCACAGCCATGTTCAAAAGAGATGGCCTTCTGGTGCATGGCTCCTGCCACATCATTCTTTGTTCCGGTGACATCTTTCAGGCTGCCCGCATGCCTTTTATATACCTTGACAAGCCTTTTCTGTCTCTCTTCTGATAGGAAAAAGCCTGTATCAAACATTTCGAGAGGATCGCAGATTTCTGTGCGAACAAAACCTTCAAGCCGTGTGCCACTCACACATTCAATGAGATATCCAAGCACATCAAAACCGGCGAGAGGTGAATAACCCGTTCCGGTTCCCGGATCAAAATCCAGGGGTTGAGCAGCAAAATACGAAACTTCTTCCCTGAGCGATCCGAACTGCGGAAGACCTTTCAGAAGGCTCAGCAGACTGACCGTTCCCTGCTGCATTCCCGAGGAATGGCTTAAGAGATCGCGGACTGTGATGTCGCGGGAGGCAGGTTTTGTTTTCACTTTACTGATATTGAAAAACGGAAGAAGCAGAGGTATTCTTTTAAGTAAGTCCGGTCCGTTGGCATATTTCGGATCATGATTCACCTGCATATCCGCGAATTCCGTCAGATAATGCGAAACAGGATCATCTATGTCGATAAGTCCCCTCTCTGCACAGATCATCACTGCGGCAGCTACGATCGGCTTTGTCATCGACATGAGTCTGAAAATACTGTCATATTCCACGGATCTCGTTGCTTCAATATCGCTTAATCCCCATTTTCCGCGGAAAATCGTTTCAGCTTCTGAAAACACATGCAACGCTCCACCGGCTAGTTCATGTGAATCAATATAGCCTTGCATCACCTGATTGATTGTTTCAGTCTTCATTGTTATGCCTTTCGTCCCGGTAAGGACTCTGGCTGCTTTCCTCCAGCGTCTCCCCATTCTTTCTGTCCACTCTGACTTTTCGTATCTCTTCCGGAGCCTTTCCCTCTTCTACCCACTTCATCAGAGCAAGCATGCCATCTTTTTCGGTAATTCCGGGTCCGTTGCCGAAGCAATTACCATGGTTGTCACCGGGGGTTATGTATAGTCTCATAAAGCGGTCCAACGCACTCTGCGAACCAAAATGCGTGAGAAGCTTCCCGTAATAGTCCAGCGTCCCTGCCACCGGTATCAGCGGGTCGTCCATACCGTGGTCGATTATGAGTTTGCCGCCGGCATTCACAAATGCATCGATTGCAGGATTATCACCAAGGTTATCCGAAAACTTTCTGACGCCTTCTTCAAAAAGCTCGGTGAATTCCCTAATCTTCATGCCATCAAACTTCTGACCCGGTGTTTCCGTGATCCATCTGGCGCAGATTGGAGCGAGAAAAAAAGGCTTTACGTGCCGCGACCATGGCATCGGATAATAATAGGTGCCGATAGGAATCACACACTGCCAATTCTTCACGCCGGGTGCAAAACCGTACCAAAGGAAACTGCCGTCAGCCTTTCTCGGGCCACGGCAAAGTTCCGTCATGAATCTTGCATCGGCTTCTGTAATGGAATCGCTACCAATATTTTTCCCCACACAGGAATAAAAATCAAATTCAGGGATCTTTTCCAAGTGATAATACTTGTCCGCACCGCCGTTTGCTTCATGAACGGCGTCAATGAAAAACTGATTCTTTTTAGCTGAAAATGTGATTCCATACTCGTTCATGAGTGTCTGAGCCCAAAAACCGGAGACCATCAACTTCTGCCAGTTGATTGCGGGGCAGGATGCCCAGATGCCGTTATAGTCTTTCGGATAATTCTGGACTTCCATGAGCGATTGTCTTCCGCCTCCGGAACCGCCGTTCATATAGGACCATCTGACAGGGCGGTCATGGAGAAGCTCTGCTATAGCTTTTCCGAAAACAGTCATATTATGAGTGCTCCGAAGTCTCCAGTTTTCGTACAACTCACGGTTGAGCGTTCCGGTTTTCGGGTCGATGGTGTAATCGTGGAGCCCGCCGTCATTGTTTCCCGCGAACATCGTCGCTGCAGTAAAACCGTTCATGACGGCAAAGGGGACCGTCAAACCACGCTGGGCGTTATCCGGCTTTGTCAGATAACTTCGTCCTCCGATTCCGGTCCCTCCTCCGGCGGTTCCCGCAAAACGATCGTTCCAGGCTGCAGGCGACCAAACAATGAGCGTCTCAGTATGGTTACCGGTCAGATGCTCCAGTTCCACTTCATAATATGCGGGTAGGCCTTCAATCTTTTTTCCGCCGCCGAACATACGCTGAATCAGAGAAACCTTTGGATGATACTCCCCGCTCCCGTTAAAACTGACACATATATTTCTGAACACCTCACCGGGAAACAGCCGTGCAAGGCCGGCTTCGACATACTGACCCGTTGCCCTCCGTTCGATTCCCTGCGTCGGAGAGACAGAAGTCATATCAAAGAATCTGACGTTGTCTCTTTCAAGCATGATACAGTCTCCTGTTTTTCAGTATTTCCGCGACAATCTGGTCTCGCATTCCTCGCGGCTAATCTCACCGGCATTACATTGAGCCATAAGTTTTGCGTCGTCATCCTTCAGCTTATAGAATGCCATAACCACAACGCTCAGCAGTGTGCCAAGTGCGGGAATCAGCATAAAGACAATCCAAAGAGTGTCCAGTGCACTCTGGGTCTGCACTACATTGAGCTCGGCAAGCTCCTCAAAACTGTCTGCCTCAACAGTAATCCATTCGGAAAGCCCCAGGATGAACACGCCCAAAGAAGAAGCGATGCTTGTCGTTAACTTGTTAACGAACGCATTGAGGGAGAAGAAAATCCCCGAGCAGTCTTTTCCGGTCTTATAGCGCGTATACTCAATCGTATCCGGAGTGAAAAAAGTCTTTGCGATATTGGCAACATTGCCCGGCGCAGCCTGCAGCACCAGCAGGATTGTAATAACGACAAAATTGTTGTAACCGGCAAAGAAAATAGAACCGTAGATTAGAGCTGCGGTCAACCCGCAGACCATATAAACCTTTTTCTTTCCGAATTTGCGGCATAACTTATCGGTATTGAGCTGGGCAATCAGCTGAGGGATAAAGGCGATCGCGATTGGAATGATAAGAATCATCGAGTCACCGTACAGATAGTATGACGCATAGGTTCCGAGAGAACTGCCCGTCGCCAGAGCCCCCATAATAAGCGTGCTGAGAAGGATGACAGCCATGTATTTGTTTGTCTTTACGCATTTAATCATATCACGGAAATTGTAACGCTCCGTGCTCTTTTCGTCCTCGGTGTTTTTCAGTTCGGTATTGTGTTCCTTCACTTTTGTCGCCAGCGGGAGCATCATGAAGAAGAAAATGACAGACGAAACAATCGCAACCATTCTTATGGAGATTCCTACATGTTCGCTAATAAGGAATGTCCAGATGATGCCGGCTAAAACCGTCGCAATGCCGCCGATGATGCCTTTCGTCTGAAGGATTGAGTTACGCTCCTCGGTGTTGTCCGTCAGCGACACAATCATTGAGTTCATGGGGACCTCAACAAGCGTATAGCTGATATCATACAGAAGATAGGTCACCATAAACCAACCGATCTTCACGGCGTTTGGCACGCCCTGCGGCATAAGAAAGAAAAGGACCGTAAAAATCGGGAACAGGAAGAAGGTCGCGCGGTACCAAGGTAGGTATTTGCCTTCACCGGCTATTTTTCCAAAAAGTCGGCTCTTTTTGATATTGAGTTTGTCGATCAAGAAACCGAAAATTACATCGTCGAGCGCATCGATGACCTTGACAACCAGGATTGCCGCGGAAATCGAAATCAGGTTGATTCCCTGAAACAACAGAAAGAGCGTCATAAACGCCGTGACGATATAGCCCTCCAATGTGCGCCCCAAATCGCCAACATAGTAGTTGATTCTTTCGCTTTTTGTTGTAAGCCATAAAGACTTATCGATCTTTGGTTTGCTTTCCTTGCTTTTCATAGAAACCTCCCGATATTATATTATGCTTGACAAGCTCCCAGCCAACTGATACATTTGTTTCATGGTGCAAGTGTATCAATCCTTTTTCCTGAAATCAAGAGAAAGGATTGCTTCGTCAAAAAAAGAAACAAAACGGGGAATTTGTATCACTATGAAAGCAGTAACATCACACGAATTTGTACTTGAAAGCCTTACCAGTGCCTTGATTGGCCTCATGAAAACTAAGTCATTTGACAAAATCACCGTTACGGAGCTTTGTGAAAAAGCCTGTGTCGGCAGAGTTTCTTTTTATAGAAACTACAACTCCAAACAGGATATTCTTGTTAAGTATCTCGCCGCCTGTACCAATGAATGGTGGCAGGAGTTTTCCCAAAAGCCGGAAAAGGAATTCTATGAAAACTTCTGGCCGTCACTGTTGGATGAATTTAAAAAACAGAAGGAACTGCTGCTCCTTCTTAATCAGAATAACTTGAATTATTTATTACGTGATCACATATTCTATTGCTGTGGCCCCTCACCAGATGAAGATGACAATGTGGCCTATATACGGGCTCTTCTCGCAGGTATGATCTCCGGACTTATAGAAGAATGGGTGCATCGCGGCATGAATGATCTGCCGGAATCATTAAACATCCATTCAATGCTGAAGGAAGCGTTGAGATCACATGAATGAAACCATTGGAGTCAGATTGAACCGAAATACTCAACTGCATACTTCTTGCGTTTTAATGTAAGGGGTAAAAAATCCCCTTGACAAACCGTATCTCAAGAAGTGTAAATAGTTATTTAATCGTTTTTCTCATCATTCCACTGCTCATCATCTACATCATTAAACCAGAAATCCATACTGCTTTCACTTGCTGATAATAAGTCTTCAAATACTTTGCTCTCATCCTTTTGATTCTGCGGTCTTTGTTTACACATTTTTTAAATCCTTCTACTTATGATAACTCTCATTGTTTGCTATCTTGAATGCTCTGAATAGCTGTTCTAACAATATTACTCTCATCAACCGGTGAGGAAAAGTCATGTCGGAAAAGGACAGAAGCATATCCGCTCTTTTCTTTACACTGTCCGAAAGACCGAGACTTCCTCCTATCACGAAATCAATAACGGGGTTTGATAAATCGAATACAGATATGACTTTCTCGGAAAAAGCTTCACTGTCAAATTTCATGCCTTCTATCGCAAGACATATCACATAGTCTTTGGGTTGGATTTTTGACAGTATTCTTGCTCCTTCTTTTTCCATGGCATCGGGAATATCGTCTTTTTCATCACTTACTTCCGTTATCTTCACATCACAAAACCTTGACAGTCTTTTAACATACTCGTCTTGTGCTTCAATTAGATATTTTTCTTTTAATTTTCCCACACAGATTATGTTTATCTTCATAATAAAAACACTCTGTTATTGCCTTCCCTTACCGCTACAACCAGATTTATGTCTTTGCCGATTACATAACCGTTCTCTTCTATGCACTTCCTTACGGTATCATATGCCAGCTGAGGCACATTGTTCTGTGCACTCATATGTCCGAGCACAACGGTCTTTAGCCCGAACTCTATGAACTTAACAACTATATCTCCGCAGTCCTTGTTACATAAATGCCCTTTTTCTCCCTGTATTCTTTTTTTCAACTTCAGCGGATAGCGACCGTTTATGAGCATATCCAAATCATGATTGGACTCCAATAACAGCAGGTCGCTGCCTTTGATGTTTTCCGCTATGGTTTCAGTAAGATGCCCCATATCCGTCACTGATGTGATTTTCTTTGAGTCTAAAAAGAAACTGAATCCTACCGGATCGGCAGTATCATGCGGTATGGAAAAAGGCATTATCTCTATATCTTTAATAACAAATCTCTTTCCCGTTTCAAATGTTTTCTTGTTTTCCTCTCTTATTCTTCCGAATATTCTCGGCATTTCTTTCCACGTAGAGGTATTTGCATATATCGGTATGTTATATCCTCTCTCCATAACGCCTATGCCGGATATATGGTCGTAGTGTTCATGCGTTATTAATATTGCATCCAATTCCGATGCATCTTCACCGATATCCGCTATAGCCTGAGTAATCTTTCTTTTAGACAACCCCGCATCTATCAGTATCGATGTATCCCTATATTTAAGATAAATAGCGTTCCCGCTGCTTCCGCTGAATAAAGGACAAAATTTTATCATTATATCCCCTTTAGCTGACATGCAGTCAATATACCTACAACCGCCAGTCCGTTTTTTATCTTGCCTTCCATAACCATTTTTTTAGCATCGGATAGCGGTTCTTTCCATACTATCAACCGCTCTTCCTGATTCCATTTCATTTGTGTCCGGGTAAGCCCTTCCGCTAAAAATATATGCACAACTTCATCGGAAAAACCCGGTGATGATGCTACCGTAATCATATGAGTCATTTTATCGGCTACATAACCGGTTTCTTCTTCCAGTTCTCTTACAGCACACTGCAAAGGCTCTTCGCCCTCTTCTTTTTTTCCTGCAGGTAATTCAATGAGAATATCGTCAAAAGCAATCCTGTACTGCTTCTCCAGTATGATGTTCATATCTTCGTCCAGCGCCACTATGGCACAGGCACCGCTGTGCCGAATCACATCCCGGTACACTTCCTTTCCGTCGGGAAGAAGCGCGGTTACTTTTTCCACCTCCAGAATTCTCCCTTTATACATAACTTTTCTATCCGTTATTTTCTCTTTTATATCCACAATCTTTACCTTCACCGATATATTATACCATCTAAAAGATTCTATAAATGATTGTGTATATAAAATAGTTTGGTTAGTATTTGCATTTATATGCCTGTATAGGTTAAAATCTATTTAGGTAGAGGTTAATATGACAGGTGTATTTATTTGTTTGGCAATTTTTTTCATAACGTTGTGCGTTTATCTGTATCACATTATATTCAAAGAAAATCCTCGTGAGAAGATAACCAAGACGGCTCCGAGCATTATGTTTTTTGCTACAGCCGTTGTGTCGGTCATCCTTACCGGCAATTACACTGCAACCGCGCTGTTTTTATGCGCAGGTCTTTTCTTTTCCATATTCGGTGACTTCTTCCTTATCAGTGAGGTAAAGATAAAGAACAGCTTTCTTATAGGTGTGGCATTCTTCTTTATTGCGCAAATCTGTTATATAGTCTCTTTTTCCATATTGGTTCCGATTACCTGGTTGGATATTCTGCTTTTTATAGGGCTTGAGGGTTCTATCCTGCTCGTTTACAGGTTTATGGGTTATGATGCCAAGGAGCTTAAGATACCTATGTTGCTGTACAGCAGTGCTATATCTTTTATGACGGTAAAAGCCGTTTCACTGGCATTTGCAAAACCTTTCGGTTTTTATCACGGTATCACCGTTGTGCTGGGTGCGGTACTTTTCCTGTTTTCCGACTGGCTGATAGCACGCGGTATTTTAACCGGAGGTAGGACATTAAGAGCTCGTGTCTTAAACCTTGTTACCTACTATTTGGGACAGATAATGCTGGCATTCAGTATATTCCTTATGTTCATGAAGTACTGATTTCTTTGCTTTCATAACTATATTTATTTATCTTTTCAAGGGTTGACACACAACGGTGCCCTTCATTGACTTAACCTGCTTTCTATGTTACTATTTTGTGGATATCCGAATATCTGTTTTGATAGTGGGGGAACCGACTTATTGGGGTGAATCTTTGTAAGATGAGTGTCTTGGTGGCTCAAACCCGACAGCTAATCCCATAGGATTGCACCAAGCAATGTAGTACATGATGATTTTTATGCGCTTTGTTAAGTTGTTGCCAAAAACATGATGGACTGCATATGAAATATATACTGTGGGAGGTCTTATATGAATGTTTTGCTGAAGATTGCTATTGTTCTTGTCGTAGGAATAATAGGAGGAAGGGTAGCCAGACTGGTCAAGTTGCCTAATGTTTCCGGCTATCTGGTATTCGGGTTGCTTTTAGGTCCTTCATTCTTTAACTTTATTAGCCCCGCGGATGTTCAATCCTTCAACATTATAAACGAACTGGCATTGGCAGCTATTGCTTTCAGTATAGGAAATGAATTTGTCTTGAAAGAAATGAAAAAGATAGGTAAATCCATTTTCATAATCACTCTTATGGAAGTAATAGGTGCGGTGTTATTGGTTTTTTGCATTTTATTCTTTGTTTTCAGACAACCTTTCGCATTCAGTATAGTAATCGCTTCCATGTCGGCTGCTACCGCTCCTGCAGCAACATTATTGGTAATGAAGCAGTATAACGCTAAGGGTCCGCTCACAAGAACCATTCTCCCCGTAGTAGCTCTTGATGATGTCTTCGGAATAGTGGTATTCGGTATTGCCTTGTCGGTTGCTAAGATTGTTACATATAAGCAGCAGTTATCGGTTGTTTCCATGATGTTCGGTCCTCTTATTGAAATAGCGGGATCTGTAGGAATCGGCTTCGTGTTGGGATTATTATTATCCTGGCTTTCACAAAAAGCCTCGGGAAGAGACGAACTTCAGGCAATAGCATTGGCAGCCATAGGTGTAGCTACCGGAATCTCTCTTCTTTTGAATATGTCTCCGCTGCTTACCTGTATAGTTATGGGAACGGTTTTAGTTAATATACAGCAAAACTCCATAAGAGTATTTGATTCGGTAAACAGCTTTGCGGCGCCGATATATATACTCTTCTTTACACTTGCCGGTGCAAGCTTGGATCTTTCGATACTTAAAACGGTCGGTCTGATGGGCATTGCCTATGTTCTGGCAAGAGGTTTAGGAAAAATAGCGGGTGCCTGGGCAGGTGCAGCCATGGTGAAAGCCGAACCTGCTGTAAGAAAATATCTGGGTTTGGGACTGCTTCCGCAAGGCGGCATATCCATAGGACTTATGGTACTGGTGCGTCAGCAACTTCCCGACTATGCGGTAGCCATCAATACCATTATCATGTTCTCCGTTCTCATATATGAAACAAGCGGACCGATATTCGCAAAGATAGCGCTTAAGAAGGCGGGAGAGATAGGAATTGAAGAAAAGGTCAGAAAGCCTCGCAGAAAAGGCAAAAAGAAAAGTAAAGTATCTTCACAAAAAAGTGAATCATGTATAATAGATAAGGGGTGAGATTATGTACGTTTTGTTCATAGTATTAAATGAAACCTGTTGCTTGGAAGATATCCTTGCAGGATTTTTAAGAGAAGGTATAGGCGGCGCTACAATTATAGACAGCCAGGGAATGGGCAGAGCAATTGCTCATACCAAAAATGAGGATATACCTATGTTCGGCACATTAAGAATGATGCTGGGTAATACTCATCCTTACAGCAAAACAATTTTCACCGTCCTGAATGATGAACAGATGGTGGAGAAGGCCGTATCTACCGTTCGTGAAACAGTGAAAGGTTGTACCTGCAGCGGTGTAGGCCTGATGTTTACCGTACCTATCGGTAAAGTTTACAGAATGGTTGAGGAAGATAAATAATCTATCAATTAACTGTTAAATATAGAACGGCTGTATTAACAAGTTTAGCTGTTAATATCACAAATCTATTAGCAAAACTTGCTGTTCAATCTTTAATATAACCGGCTTAATGCCAGGCATTAAAGTTAAACTTTCGTGTATTAAATAGCATAAAGAACACTTTACAAACTAAGTAATCTCGGATATATTCATTGTTAAGAGGTTTATTATGAGAGCATCCGGAATATTACTTCCCGTCTTCAGTCTTCCTTCACCTTACGGTATAGGGACCATGGGTAAAGCGGCATATGAGTTTGTAGATTTTCTGGTTTCGGCAAAACAAAAATACTGGCAGATACTTCCTTTGGGACCTACCGGTTACGGTGATTCTCCCTATCAGTCTTTCTGCAGTTTCGCATCCAACAGTTACTTTATAGATTTGGATATTTTGGAGAGCAAAGGTCTGCTGCTCAAAGAAGAGTATCAGAACGAGCCATGGGGCGAAAATCCCGACAAGGTCGATTACGGCTTGTTATATAGGAAGAGAAATAAGGTGTTGGAGAAGGCTTTTAACAGGTTTGATAAAGAAAATCTCTCATTTAAAGCCTTTTGCCGGGATAACGCATATTGGATTAATGATTATGCAATATTCATGTCGCTGAAAGAACATTTTGGCGGAAAAGAATGGCAGTCCTGGCCGGAAGATATAAGGATGAGGCATAACGATGCTTTGGTGAAATACGGAACTCACCTTTCGGAAAAAATATTGTTTCATAAGTTCTTACAGTTTGAGTTTTTTACCCAGTGGACACAATTAAAAAAATATGCAAATGAAAAAGGCATAATGATAATAGGCGATATACCCATATATGTATCACCGGACAGTTCCGACGTGTGGTCCAGACATTATCTGTTCCTGACCGATGAGGACAGAAATCTTACATCGGTTGCGGGAGTTCCTCCCGATGCTTTTTCCGCGACGGGTCAGCTATGGGGAAATCCTCTCTATAACTGGGATGCCATGGAGCAGGAGGATTTTTACTGGTGGAAACAAAGAACAGGTATGGCTTCTCTACTTTATGATTATGTACGCATAGATCATTTTATAGGGATTGAGCGATATTTCTCCATCCCCGCCGGCTCCGATACCGCTGCAACGGGAGTATATCATCAGGGCCCCGGAATGAAATTGATTGATGCAATAAACCAATCCAGAGGTAACATGGGTATAATTGCCGAGGATTTGGGAGTGTTGACGGATAATGTGAGAAAATTGTTGGAAAAAACCGGTTATCCCGGAATGAAAGTGCTGCAGTTCGGTTTTTCCGGAGAGCCTTCCAATGACAATCTTCCCATGCACTATAAGAAAAATCTTATTGCATATACCGGCACACATGATAACGATACAATACTCGGATGGTATAAAAAGCTGGACAGAAAAAACAAAGACTTCTTAAGAAAATACTTAAACAGGTCGCGTGTTCATGTGTACGACTTGATTTTTGAAACAATGAAATCCGTGGCAAATACCGCTGTTGTACCCATACAGGACTGGCTGTGTCAGGGTTCAAAAAGCCGTATTAATTTTCCTTCCGTAGCTTTCGGAAACTGGACTTACAGAATTACCGATAATATGCTTACCGAATCGCTTGCACAAAAGATTTCCGACATGACCACACTCTGTGCCAGATAAACAGTTATTTCTCGCACTTTGCCAAATAGTCCGATATATCCTCGGTGAATACTTTCACCAGGTCGTCGGCTTCTTTCCTTGAGTGTCCCATTGCATTTATATATACTTTCAGTTTCGGTTCGGTACCCGAAGGCCTTAAAGCATACCAGGAACCGTCTTCAAACTCATATTTAAGAGCATCCTGAGCGGGCAACCCCTCATATCCGTTGATGTAGTCCTTACATACCGAACATTTAATGCCGTTAATTTCCAGAAGAGGTTCCTTTCTCCATTGTGACATTACATGCTTTTTGACTTTTGCTCCTTTAATACCGGGATATTCCACAGATATCTGGTTTTCCGTCATATAGCCGAATCTCTCATATATATCGGTCAGCACTTCATAAAGAGTTATACCGCGCTTTTTGTAATATCCCGCCATTTCACACATCATCATGGCCGCACTGACTCCGTTTTTATCTCGCGTAAATGTTTCTATACAGTATCCGATGCTTTCCTCATAACCGAATACGTATCTGTATTCACCGGTCTTTTCAAATTCATTTGCCAGACCGCATATATATTTGAATCCGGTGAGCGTTTCAAAGAAATGTGTTCCGTAATGCTTTGCTATTTTGGGTACAACCGAACCGCTTACTATGGACTGCACAACAGCATCTTTCGGCGAATACAGTCCTTTTTCCTTTCTTTGCGACAACATGTATTCCGCAAGCAATGCACCCGTCTGATTGCCTGTGCAGAAGACAAACTCATTGTTGTCATTCTTAATCATCATGGCTATCCTGTCACAATCGGGATCGGATGCTATTATCATATCGGCATCCGTCTTTTTGCCATATTTCAGAGGTATTTCAAAAACCTTAACATTCTCCGGATTGGGATAAGGAGTGGTGGGGAATGTTCCGTCGGGTTCTTTTTGCTCTTCCACTACGGTCACATTGTGGAATCCTCTTTCTCTGAGTATCCTTGTTACCGGAACCAATCCCGTACCGTACAGAGGTGTATAAACAATTTTAACATCCTTGTCTATATCGTCATTCAAAGTTAAGGACAGAACCTCTTCGATGAACATATCATCCATGTCCTTACCGAGCATTGTTATCTGTCCCGATTTAACCGCCTTGTCAAAGTCCACGGTTTTTACATCGTTAAAAGGATCTATTCGGGAAATGTTTTCGGCTATAGCATCAGCTATGTCGTCCAATATCTGTGATCCTTCTTCCCAGTACACTTTATATCCGTTATACTGCTTGGGATTATGGCTGGCGGTTATGTTAATACCGGTTGCGGCATTCAGTTTCCTTATCGAATAGGACAGCTGCGGTGTAGATCTCAGACTCTCGTACAGATACACCTTTATTCCGTTTGCCGCCAATACCGTTGCCGACTGTTTTGCATATTCATCGGATTTAATCCTGCAATCATACGCTATAACCGCTCCTCTTTTCTCCATGCCCTGCTCTATAACATATCGGGCAAGAGCCTGTGTGGTCTGTCCTATTACATACTTGTTCATGCGGTTGGTTCCGGCACCCATTACGCCTCTCAATCCCGCAGTTCCGAAATCCAGAGTTTTATAGAATCTGTCTTCTATTTCTTTTTCATTTCCTTTAATAGCTTCCAATTCCTTTATAGTATCGGAATCGGCTTTTTTTAACCAATCATTATACTTATCCTTGTATGTCATCTTTGTACCCTTCCTGAACCGTCTCCTTTCATAAGTCTTTCCACTTCCGCCACCGTGAATCGTGAAAAATCGCCGTACACGGTATGCTTTAAGCAACTTGCGGCAACCGCAAACTCCAGTGCTTTTTTACTGTCACCATATGTGTTAAGTCCGTATATCAGTCCTGCGGCAAAAGAATCTCCTCCGCCTACTCTGTCCACAATGTCCGTAATCTCATATTTTTTGCTTACATAAAAATCTTTTCTGTCGTTTATACATGCTCCCCATCCGTTTATATTTGCATTTCTGCTTTCTCTCAATGTGATGGCAATGACCTTTATATTGGGATAGGTCGACAGAACTTTATCGGAAAGCTCCTTATATTTGGAATCATCCAACTCGCCTTTTGTAACATCGGCATCGTTGTGTATCTCCAGGGTTTTTTGTACATCCTCTTCATTTGCAACACAGACATCTGTAAACTTAACTATGCCGGGCATTACCTCCGATGCCTTTTTACCGTATTTCCACAGATTTCCTCTGTAATTAAGGTCTATGGATACCGTAAGTCCCGCCTGCTTTGCGGCAGTCACCGCGTCTAAAGTAACCAATGCGCTGTTTTGCGTCAATGCCGGGGTAATACCTGTAACATGCAACCATGAAGCCCCGTTAAATACCTTTTTCCAATCAATATCTCCCGGTTTTACCAGGGATATGGCGGAATACTCTCTGTCATATATTACTTTTGAGGGTCGCTGCACCGCTCCGGGTTCCAGAAAGTATATGCCCATACGTCCGTTTCTGTAATAAATGTCGTCTGTATTTACTCCGAATCCTCTTAACTGCCTGACGCATGCTTTTGCTATGTCGTTATCCGGCAGAACCGTTACATATGATGTATCCATTCCGAAATTGGCACAGGAAACTGCTACATTGGCTTCTCCTCCGCCGAAAGTGGCTTCCAGTTTATCCGACTGTAAAAGCCTCTCTCCGTAAGGAGATTTCAGTCTCAGCATTATTTCTCCGAAAGTAACTATCTTACCCATTCAACTCCTCCTTGGCCTGCTTTATACTTTCCAATATCTGTCCGGCTATGGCGGTCATCTTTTTATACTCACCCGTCTTGGCATACTTTGTTATATTTCCGCCCACTCCCACTCCGCATGCTCCCGCTTTTATCCAGTCTTTTGCATTATTTTCGTCCACTCCTCCGTTAACCATAAGATTGAGATACGGCATGGGACCTTTTACCGCTTTTATGAACTTGGTTCCCAATACTTCTCCGGGGAATATCTTAACTATATCCACTCCCGCTTCGGTAGCCGTTACTATCTCTCTCGGTGTCATGCATCCCGGCATTGCAGGAACTCTGTAACGGTGACACATGGTTATTGTAGGCAAATCCAGATGTGGTGCGATTATATACTTAGCTCCGGACAGTATGGCTATTCTTGCAGTCTCCTCGTCCATAACCGTTCCCGCTCCCAGTATCAAGTCTTTTTCATCGTACTTTTTCGACAACTCCTCTATTATGCGGTGAGCTCCGTCGACAGTGAAAGTTATCTCTATCAGCTTGACTCCGCCTTCTAAACATGCGTCTGTTATCCTGTATGCTTCTTCGGCACTTTGCGCTCTCACAACAACTATGAGTCCGCTTTTCATTACATTTTCTATTACCTGCAGTTTTTTCATTTAGTTTCTTCCTTTCGGTTATACATCCTTTTCATTATATCCTAATCTTCAAAAAATTCACATTCCAGCATGGCACATAAGCAGTGATATACCGGAAGGTGCAGTTCCTGAACTTTGTATGTTTTTGAAGCGGGAACTTTTATGCACACATCGGCCAGCGAATTGAGCTGCCCGCCTGTTTCCCCGGTTAAACCTATTACCGGTATTCTGCATGCCCTTGCGGTTATTGCCGCATTATTGACATTGCTTGCATTGCCTGAGGTACTTATGCACAGTATGACTCCCGCAAGTTTTCTGAAAGCATAAACCTGCTGAGCATAAATCATTTCAAATGAGGCATCGTTTCCTATGGCGGTTATGAGCGAGGTATGGCTGGATAAGCAGATTGCCGGCAGTCCTTCCGAAAGCCTTTCGCTTATTGATTGGTCCAGCATGGGGTTGGGTTCAATCGGTCTTCTTTTATTGAATCCTTTCATAAGTTCCCCCACTATATGCTCACTGTCGGAAGCCGATCCGCCGTTACCGCAGATAAGCAGCATTTTGCCGTATCTGAATGTCTCCTCCGTTATCTCAAATGCCCTCATTATATCAGCCTTGCATTTTTTCAATGAAGTATAACTTCTCAACAACTCTTCAAAAACTTCCAATGTCTCTCTTTTCATATCAATTACCTCTTATCAGTTGTTTGCCACATAATCCGCTGCAACCGCTAAAGCTTCATAATCTCCTATGGCATCTCCCAGTGAAGAAGGCAGAATATCACATACCTGTGAGGATATTGCCAGACTCTCTTTACTTAAGACTCTCTTTGCATGCGGCCAAAGCAGATTTCTTTCTTTTGTAAATATGCTTCCTATTGTTATGGCGTCGGGATTCAATACATCCACAAGTATTGCCAATGCTCTTCCCAACATCTCTCCGCTCCTTGCATATATCGCTTTTGCAAGATTATCACCCTTTGCTGCGGCCCTTGCCACAATCAGCGCATCCAGTTGCTCTATTTCGGTCTCACTGCTGCAGAAGGATACTTTTCCACCCGATTGCAGCTCTTCCCGTACCATAGATTTTGCCAGTTGTGCGATTCCTCCGCCCGAACAGAAGCCTTCCACCGAACCCATTTTCCCATATCCTACGGGACCGTAATCCGCAAGTCTTACATGTCCTATCTCTCCCGCCATGTTGTTTGTTCCGGTATACAGTTTACCGTTAAGTATCATTCCCGCTCCGAAACCCGTTCCGAATGTGCAGAATATGAAATTTCTGTATCCGAATCCCGAACCCCATAACCATTCCGCCAGCGCTCCTGCATTGGCATCGTTCTGTAAAACGGCTTTTACTTTAAATCTTTCTTCGAAAATATCCGTTATGGGCACACTGTCCCAGCCTATAAGGTTGGGGGGTGAAAGTATAAGGCCTTTTTCACTGTCCAAAGGACCTCCGCAACTTATGCCTATGCAGGATAAATCATTACTAATCAAAAAGTTTTTTGCAAGTATACTCTCCAGACCTAAGATAAGTCTGTCTATTACCGCGGACGGTGAGTCACAGGATTTGGTCTTGAATGAAATCTTGTCCACAATGTCCACTCGAATAATATTATTGTCTACGCATTTTCCCAATACCGCCGCACATTTTGTGCCGCCTATATCTATCCCAGCAATATACATGACGTACCTCCGTCCTATAAATGATCCGCTTCAATTATATCATCTGTACAGCTACATTAGGAAATTCTATAAAGCTTAATTTTCCGCCACTCTTCTTAACCTTCTGTACAGCTCTTTTGCCTCTTCAACGGTCTTGTCGGGTCCTCTTAACCGGAATATGATATTTCTTTTCTTGAACGGCCATGTCTTGGAAGAAAGTATCTTCTTTGCTACATCGGTGGATAATCCCAAAGGTTGCAGAATGGTCAAGTCTTCCGGCACATTTTCCATAGTCTCCTCAATATCATGCAAGAGGCTCTCATAATCAATACCGGTAATGCCGGGTATTTTTGCCATTTCTTCTATTACATTCTTTGCCGAACCGCAATAATGTATTCTGGCCCCGTTCAGTTCTCTAATAAACCTTACATCATGTTTAATCACATGGTTTAAATACAGCTCTCTTCCTATCATATGTAAAGAACAGTTGGATATTCTGGCATTACCTTTCCATAAAGCTGACCAGTCATACAGCCATCCCTCTTTCGCATTTGTCCACTGTCTTGTGGCTTTTGCATATTCTATGGTGGCATCGGTAACCACCTCCATAAGTTTATCAAAGGCTTCTATATCGTCATACATATCAAAAAATATATCGTTGCCTCTTATGAGGTGTGCATTGTTGAACGGTCCCTGAATATCGGGAAATTCCATATGGTATCCTTCCGGCAGTTTCTCAACAAAGTATTCGCTCCATTCCATCACTTTTCTGTAAGGAGCAACATTGATATCGGGAGCTTTCAGAGAAAAAATCTGTTCCCGCGTTTTCACCACATGGTCTTTTGCACAGGGCAGACTGTTAGTCGGATAGAACACTTCACAGCCGAAAGCGTTTGCAACAACGCATGTTCCGAAATCCACTCTTACATTCAAAGTGGAATCATCTCCGACTTCAACATGGCGTGCATTTCTCTCCAGATGATTTTTAAGCATTACATCTTTATCGGCAAGTATTTCCTCCCATGTGGGATTAAACGAAGTTTTTATAGGAATAGTGAATTTAGGTATGCAGTTTTTAGGATCGGTAAACATTTGCATATATTCTTTTTCCAGCTCTTCATATCTTCTTAATTGTGCATCATTAAGAGCATAAACCGATGTGTCCAGCATAAGCCGCTCCCTTCCCGTACTGAATAAATTATACCATTACCTGCTGTTTTATACATTATGTCATTGACGTTTGGAATATATATTCCGGAAAACTGCGTATAATCCGACATGACATGTTGCATTATACGAAATAATGCATTAAAATATATGTGGAATATAAATATACAAGGAGGTTACCATGAACTGGATTGACAGAACCATTACAAATCATCTTCTTCATGCAATGGATTTTTTCCCTGCCGTTTTATTAACAGGTCCCAGACAGGTAGGAAAGTCCTCTTTGTTACAAATGGTTGCAAAGGATTTTGAGTATATAACCTTTGATAACGCCCTTATTCTGCAACAGGCAAAAAGCGATCCTGAGTTGTTTCTTATGAGCCATTCACCAAAATTGATTCTTGATGAAATACAATATGTTCCGGAATTGTTTTCTTCTTTGAAGATAAGAATCGACAATATGAGATTTGAGGCATTAAGTAACAACAAACCCAGAGAATGCTTATATCTGTTGTCCGGTTCGCAAGCATTTGAATTAATGCAGAATGTCAGCGAATCTTTAGCGGGAAGATTGGCAATATTGCCTCTTCAAGGGATATCTTATCGTGAGCAAAAAAAGATATCCTGTGCACTTCCTTTTCTTCCTACCGAGCAATATCTTTCCGTCCGCGAAAAAGAAAGCGTAGATTTATCAGACCTTTGGGAAATAATACACAGAGGATATATGCCGAGACTGGTTTCTTCAAACGATGATTGGGAAACCTTTTATGCAAGCTATGTTTCAACATACATTGAGCGTGATGTTAACAAGATTTCACATATTGATGATAAAACGGATTTTGTTCGCTTCATGGCATCGGTAGCAGCAAGAAGCGGCGAATTATTGAACTATGACAGTATATCGAAAGATATCGGTGTTTCTTCCACAACAGTAAAAAGATGGCTTCAAATACTGCAAACAGCAGGCATCATTTTCCTGCTTTATCCGTATTACAGTAATCATCTGAAACGTATGATAAAAACGCCTAAAGTATATTTTATGGATACGGGATTAATGGCTTGGCTGACAAGATGGGTTACTCCCGATACCATAAAATACGGAGCTAAAGCAGGCCAATTCTTTGAAACCTTCGTAGTTTCCGAAATTATAAAGTCATTACTTAATGCAGGCAAATCCACACGTGATTTATATTTCTACAGAGATGCCGACCAAAAAGAGATTGATCTTATTATCCAGGACGGCAGAACAATATATCCTGTCGAGATTAAAATGACTGCCAGACCTCATAAAAAAATGGCATCGGCTTTCAGTGTTTTGGAATCAGTGAGGGCGGATGATATACAGATTGGAAACGGAGCGGTTATTAATCTGTATCACAAACCCCTGTTGATTGACAGAAATGTACTTTCCATACCGGCAGGATATTTGTAAATCAGCTCACGCTAAACTCCGTTTCGGCGGTTACATCCTTTCCGATTACTCTTAAAACCGCCTTGCCGCTTTGTTTATCGGTTTTTACATATACCCCGGCACAACCTCCCTTTAGCGAGATAAGTTCGGGACCTATAAGCTTTATAGGACCTTCGGTAACAATTCGTAAAGGCTCGTTGCAGTAATTTAAAAGGTTCATATTCTGATCCACCGCCCTTATGGTTACCGATGCGGTATCGTAAGTTTCTTCTTCTTTCAATTCATGAGCATCTGCCGATAAGACTAATTGCATCTTATTCATAGGTTCTTTAATTTCGGTTATTACCGTTTTTCCGTCCTTAATACCTTCAAACACATACTGTTTTACATTGTCTCCCCAACCCGCCACATGAGCAGTGATTATTTCCGTCAGTTTGTTTATTGTAAGTTTTTCTTTTATAAGTACCGTCACAAGCATCAGCATATATCCAAGCGGAAGATTTTCCGGTCCGTTTACATATATATATGACAAAAGTTTTTTAATTACCCTTGATGAATATTCGGAAAAATGCAAATCGTCAATTAACATATTTCCCGTGAAGTCATCTATTTCTATAGGAGGGTGTAATAAATGTTTGAATCGCTTTCTGTCGGGATAAAAGTCTTTTATATGCTTTCCGTTTATGCTCATCTTTATATAATCGCAATTGGTGAAGGCCCATACGCTTTTTGTCATTGCCATGGGATAATCGCCTTTCGACATGGATGTGGCTACATGCATTACCGGATATTTATCGGTCTGTGATGCGTATACATATGCGGCATCTTTCGGATTTCTGAACATGTCCAGCACCCCATGATAACATATCCTGTCACCGCTTCCGAAATCCTTATGTGTATTGTAGTCGTTCATGCACCAGCCGAAACTTCCTGCCACACCGTCATCTCCCATGACGGCATTCAGCACTCTTGCGTGGCGTAGGGCATGTTCTGTTCTGTGCGGTTGGTCATCAAACATTTTGGTAGGATACATATGTCCGTTATACTCGGTTATGAGATACGGCACATCACCTTTTGTCACATCTTTTTTCTTTGCTATTACCTGCTTTGTACCGTTATGGGTAAAATCATTGTAGGTATAGACATCCTCCAAAAAGCTGCTTTTTTTAATACATCTCACTCCGCCGGTCTGCCTGTACGAATCATATTGCTTAGCAACCTTATTGGTTTGCCTGTAAAAGTCGTCATCATCAGGTGATTCGTTTATTCTGACCCCCCACAATATTATGCTCGGATGATTTCTGTACTGTTTTACCATGTTTTCGGTATTTTCCACGGCCTTTTTCTTCCACTGCTCATCACCTATATGCTGCCATCCCGGTATCTCGGTAAACACCAACAACCCTATTTCATCACATCTGTTTATGAAATGTTTACTCTGGGGATAATGCGATGTCCTGACCGCATTTACATTCAGCATATTTTTCAGTATATCGGCATCATTTATCTGTACTCTTTTGCTCATTGCATATCCTGTATATGCATAAGACTGATGTCTGTTAAGCCCTGTTACTTTGACCTTTTTACCGTTAAGATAAAAACCGTCATTCTTAAAAATCGCATCACGGAATCCGAACCGGTCACAATACTCATCTGAAAGCTTTTTGTTACGGTAAAGTTTTACTGTAATTCTATAAAGGTTAGGATTGTCGATATCCCAGTTTTCCGCCGGGACTTTTTCAGACAAATGAATAATCTCTTTCCTCACCGGATAGTATTTTTCAAAAACACATTCATTATCTTTAACCGCAAAGATTGAAAGTTGTATCTCACAATCCTCCGTACAGTTAACTATTTGCACTTCCGCAAAAAACTCGCATAATCCGTCAGCCGCTTTGGCCTTACCGGATACAAACACATCGGAAATGTGTGTCTTCTCTTTAATATCAATGTATGCTTCCCTGTAAATACCTCCGTAAGTCATATAATCTATAACATTACCGAAGGGAGGCTGGTTTAATGTTTCATAAGCATCGGCAATAACAGTTATTCTGTTTTCTTTCCCCCATTCAATATATTGAGATATGTCAACGGTGAATGAAGTATATCCGCAACTGTTACTATATACATGCCTGTCATTTATATACACCTCGGCTTCATGAGCTACTGCTGAAAAAGTGAGTAATATAGTTTTGTTTTCCCACGAGTTATCCGCATGAATAATCTTTTCATATTTCGATATTTTCTGATAAATTGCTTCGTCAAAACAATTATATGGCATATCGACATTACTGTGCGGCAGTCGCACGGTAAAAGATTCGGAAGATTCAACCGACGGATAAAATTGCCAGTCATCATTTATATGTATTCTCATAGTAGCCTCCTTCTGTCAGATTGCTTTTTCTTTTTCTGTAAAGACAACAACCAACAGGGAGCCTGCGGCGGATATTATGGTTGCTATCAACAGCATTGAAGGTATTGATAATGCATCTATCAATGTTCCTCCCAGCAGACTTCCGAAAACACCGCCTAATGTCATGGTTGTAGTCAGATATGCCTGACCTTTTATTCTGTCATTATCCCGCATCAGGTTGTTTATATAATAGACTGTTGCCGGAACAAATACGGCATAGGAAAACATCTGTAATGAATAGCTCGCATATATGTGATTAATATTCTTTGATAAAAGAATTCCCAGTTTTTCTATTGTAAAGAATACTGCGGAGATTTGTACCAGCATACTGCATTTTAATCTCTTTGATATTATGAGATACAAAATCATACCTATAACTTCAAATATTGCAGCTATACCCAACACGTTTCCCAGTTCGGCAGAACCGTGCCCCAATCTCTTTACGATATTAATAAGGAAATTTATATTCATGTTGTGGCTTGTAAATATCAGGGTTGAACCTATTAAAAGCCCGGTAAACTTTTTATACTTCGCAAAAAACTTAAACACTCCCGTAGCAGGTGCATGCGCATATTTGATAACTTCGGAGGATATGCCCACATCATGTGCAGGCTTGAAAGACAGTGTAACGGGAATTAACAGCAGGAACATAGCAAAGTATATTACGGGAACCGAATCCGCTCCCAATTTCGCAGTAATATATCCTACACCGAAAGAGGCAAAAGCCGCACCTAACGAACCGACAGCTCTTGCGATAGTGAAATTGAGTTGTATGCCTTTGTTGGCGTATTCCATGGCAAAGGAATTAATGAATGAGTGCAATGTATGTACGAAGGTTATTATGAGCAATAACAATATGGCTGTTAGATAAGGATAACTCCTTATAGCCACAATCAAAACAGTCAATACAACAATTGCAGAGGTTAACGCCAATATTATTCTCTTTAATTTCGACTCTTCCGCTTTGTCTGCATAGGCCGCTATAGGCGGTTGTAATAAGGCTGCCAATATGCTTGCTACCGCAAGTATGATTCCTGTCTGTGAACTGTTAAATCCTTTATCCGAAAGAAAGTATGCGGCATAATTGTATACGGTTATAAAGCCCATCCAGTAGAGAGCCTGCATTACCCCGTACTTTATATTCAACCTCAATGTTACCTTCTTCAGTGACATGTTCACCTCTATGAAAATTGTAACAGAAAAAGATAAATAGTCTATAAGGAGTTGATTAACAGAATATCTTTTATGTTTTTAGAATGATTACTTGTCTTTAAGTTGTACTCACATACAAAACATAACATATTTTCCGCATTGTAAAGAGGTACGGATACTCAACAGTTTCATTGAACATTGTAAAATTCTATCACTCTATTCATATTGACATTATATCGGCGCACCGATATAATGTGTGTGATAGGAGGTAATCATGATGCTTCAGGAACTGCTTGAAAGAGAAAATATGACTCTGTATAAACTGTCAAAAAACAGCGGTGTTCCTTATACTACCGTTAATGACATATATCACGGAAGAACCGGCTTGGGCAAATGTACGGCGGAAACGGTGTATAAACTGTCCAAGGCACTTAGTGTGAGCATGGAAGAACTTCTCCTGCCTTATCTGATAGAGCGAACAGACTTTGAGCTTTATAAAAGCAGTGTTTGTCATAGATTAAAAGAATCGGGCGATATGGCTTTTATTGCCGAAACTCTTCAGCAAGACAATATCAGTAAGTTATACCGACGCAAAATGTATCCGGAGAGTCTCTACTTGCTTGCTATGCTTGACTATGTGAGTAGAGAAAACAATATTCCTTTGTGTACAAAGTACGATGCATTGCGCAATGTTAAACTGGAGGAAACGCTTTATCCCGCCGGAGTACTTGTCATGAATACGGTAATCGGAAACAATAAAATTAAGGAAGATGCATTATCTCAAGCCATTCCGGAATTCATGCGCCACAATATTGTAGAAAGCGAGGTGCGTAATGTCATCTGATACAGTTTATTCATTTAATAAAGACAATTTAGATATTTATTTAAAAGAGTTGGCAAAGCTCTTTCGCAAACAAAACGGCAAGAAAGCTACAGCGGAAATCATTCTGGTAGGCGGAGCAGCCGTTTTGGTTAACTACGGTTTTCGTAATATGACAGCAGACATAGATGCCATCATTCATGCTTCCTCTTCCATGAAAGACGCTATCAACCAAATCGGTGATAAGTATAATTTGCCTAACGGTTGGTTGAATACCGACTTTATACGTACCGCTTCTTATTCAGATAAACTCAATGTTTTTTCTGTGTATTATAAAACCTTTTACGGTGTTCTTCAGGTGCGTAGTATATCAGCAGAATATCTCATTGCAATGAAACTTAAGTCAGGTCGGAAATATAAAAATGATATGTCAGACATCATAGGCATTTTGGCAGAACATAAAGAACGTAAAGAGCCTCTGACTTGGGAAAAAGTAAATCAAGCCGTAGTAGATCTATATCAAGACTGGGACGGCATTACTGAGGAAGTCAAAGTCTTTATCAAGAATGCTATTGACACCGATAACTATGATACAGTGTTTCAGCAAATAAAAGAACAGGAACAGCTCTCCAAAAATATATTAATTCAATTTCAACAGGAGCACCCGCATACTGTAACGGAATCAAATGTTGACAGTATATTAAGAATGCTTGAATCCAAAAAGACATCCGATGCTCTTGAGTAAGAATAAAAGTTTTGTCTGAAATATCACAATTAATGTGAAATCAAAACATTTATAAGGTGCATGAAAAGAAATGTTTTGAGACCAATGGTGCTCCAACATATCATCCTCCTATAAAAATCAGCAATATATACTTTCCAAATGCTTAGATAAATTAAATACACTATGCATATACTAAACTATACTACCTATTGCATTCAATGCACTGGCAAGTTCCTTCTTTGGTCTTTTTATTTTTCCGGTATAGCCGAGATTGTGAACCAAAATGTCAATACAATCGTTGTCTGAAAGTTGAGTTATAACATCAAGCTTTAGCCTAGCCCTTGAAGTTCCAACATAGTAAATCAGAACATTCTTGGAATTAAATGAATCGCTATCAACATCAATAAGAATTATCGCATCTGCTTCAAGTCCTTTAAATTTTCGGCATGTTGTAAAACGATATTTGTTTCTATATAAACCATCTTTACATTTTGAATTAAATACGCTCTCCTCCTCAGTCTTGCAAGTTAAAATAACTATGTCGGAAAAACCATCCTTGTTCAAGTTGTTGATTGTATGGTCAATTCGTGCCAATACACTTTCAGGGGAAGAGCAAAAATGGATTTTTGCAGGTACTCCTTTTAAGCATCCCTCAATCAGAAGTGGCTTTTTGACAGTTATGGGACGCAAAGAAGTAGTAGCAATATTTTCGGTATTTCTGCAATTTTTGTAGAGAGTCAATTTACAGTCTGCTTCTTCAATAAATTTCGGAAAATGATTTGCTTGAATCATCTGTAACTTATCATAAAAGACATAAAAAGTACCAAGTGGTTTTGTATCAGTTATAATATCTTTCATCAACTGCAGAATATCAGCCTCATTTATTGTATCAATTCCGAAATCTTGCCCCTCATCAACTATTATGTGTTGATAAGGAAAAGACTCCGACAAATACATATCTTCAAGAGCCGCTTTAAATCTTTTATAGTCAGGTACAGCAGTATCACATACTTTACAAGCGAGACCTGCAACGGTGTAGAAATCAATTTTTTCATTTTGATAGCACTTACTAAGATGGGTTTTTAACTGGTTATTAAAGCATAAAAATAAAACTTTTTCACCTGATGAAGCATGCCGTTGCGCTTTTTCAATAGCAATCATTGTTTTTCCAGTTCCTGCCACACCATTTATAACTGCTGTTCTCTGTTCCGTAAGGAAATTTAATATTCCCTCTTGTTCCTTCAGAAACCTGTGAAAAACAATTTTCTTCAAGTCGTTTTCAAATGAGGCTGACGGGAAAACATTGAACTGTGGACAGAAAATTTCTCGTATAATTTTCTTCTCTTCATATTCACTTAAATCCGTGGTTATTCCATTGGGTAATTCTGTGCTGAAAATTTTATTCAAATACTCATCCGGACTTTCAAGTGCTTCTTTTGTCATAATCAGATTTCTATCAGCTTCCGGTGGAAGTGTCATAGTCCTCAACCTTATATCTGTTACCGATGGAAACCATACACCATGGAGAAATTTGCAGCGACTCAATATCCCGGAACAACTGCTTCTTTCAATATAGCGAATTAATTTATATTTATTAGACGAAGCTTGATTGAACGGACCGCCATTATGCATAGGTTCTCCACTTGAATAATACCAGTAACCGTTTTCATATATAACTTGTCCGGCTTTTGCCTCGATACAAAGTACGCCTTTTCTGCGATTAAATATCACAAAATCAGTTTCACTCTCATGAAGAATATTCTCAGTCACACTGGCAATTCTAAATGAGTGGAAAACATAATAGTCGTCAGGTAATAATTTCAATGCATCAAACATTAATCCTTCAAGGCTTACTGAATCAAATTGGTGAGGCTTTTCAGGAATCATTATTGCCATATTATTTCCCCCCTATTGCGTTTAAAATATCAGTTGCATCAATTATCTTATTGTCACCGCAAAAACATTTCCACTTCTCGGTAGTAATTTTTTCGAAAGTATCTTTGTAATCCGAAGAAAAATACATAACTTTAGATTTTTCCCACAATAATGTTGCCCTATATTTTTTTGAATCCCCTGCAATAATAAATGAGCACTCATAAACCGGTTTTTCCTTTGAATCACATATATCTGCAATATTAATCAATTTATCAAGCAAAGACCGTTCTGTCAGATTATCTGTCCATTCTTTAACTGATTTCCATATATCAGCATAACTGACATCACTCATATCGGTACCCTTTTCCGGAATAATCACTTGAAGATTTGTTTTTCTGTTCGCTGAAGAATCCTCTGTATGTGTAACAAAACTTTCCCATCGCCTGTTACCATGCAATTGTTCATAAAAAAATCCGAGACGGTAGTTATTAATCACTCCTGCAACAGTTCCTCTGTCAAGAAAGATGTTGAATTCTTCGCAACTTGTTTCAGGAATAAGTGCACATGAATAGCATGCTGCTAAATTAAGCGAATCTCTTCCTTGTCCCAAACTTAAACTGCAAACCGGATCATTTGAACACACTTCGCTTGATTTAATTGCCTTTTTAAAAATGTTCGGAAATGTATCCGGATACCCTTGGCGAACAAGTCCTCCCAATGTTCCTTCTGAATCTCCGCTTGCGGTATAGATAAGTATACCCGCCATCTCTTTTCCTTCACTTCCCTCACTGCAATAAATTCTTTCTTTCAATGAGGCAATACTATAGCCGCATTCGAAACTCAACTGTTTAATCAAAAGATGTGAAATAGTATGCAAAAGAACATACTTACTTGTCACTGTACGCGGGTTACCAGAGCTGATAAATGATTTGCTGTAATTCTCGTTCAGTCTGTCTATTCGTAATTGTAAATCACGGTTTTCGCTACGCCAATTATTGATTGCTTCTTGATTGAATTCAATAAAAATGCCTTCACCGCGTACTTCATATGCAGGATACCAGTTTGTTGTCGGTTCTTTTATCGGTACAACATTCACCTGTTTCCCAACAGGTTCTGTTCTGTCAACAGGTCTGATTCTTGAAAACCCTGTCAAAGCTTGTACTTCACGAACCTTATGAATCAGTGAAATACGCTTAATATATGGCAAATTGTATGCAACGATATCAGTTGATTCTCTTTGAAAATCGCCATATATGTCTTTACCTAACGATATTTCTCCGCTCAAAGCGTCATATTCTTCCGCACGATACTTTACACTCAATGTACTGTATTCTTCTTCTGAAGGTTGGCGCCATTTTCTTTCAAGTACTTGTTTTATTTTTTCAGGCGATACATTGATTTCCAGGCTCATCTGGTTTGAGTAATGGTCAATTTGGTTAACAATAATGGCATCTTTACTCTCCTGTGCGGTGTAGGGATTACGCATAAATGCAGAAATAACGTTCTTGCACTCAGAAAATGCAGAGCTCTCCTCTATTTTTCTAGTTAACATACTTGAATACGGTGGAATCACTAATGAACTTACGATGACGGGAAAGTATACTGAGGAACTGCCTCGTTGCAAGACCTTCGGGTAGAGCGAGCAACTTTCCTTTTGATTTTTCCAAGGATGCCTTCCCGAGCAAGTGAAATTGTAGTAATTGTTGTGTTTTTTATCAAGTTCTTCAAATATTTCCCTGTCAAAAGCTTCTTTTAATGTCGTTTTCGCGCCGCAAGTTTCACATGTTATAACTAACCCCTCCAGACCTTCCGTTGAAGAAGCTCCAGTTTTGAAAGTAAGTGACGGGCGATTACAAATAATTTTAGCCCCGCCTGAATTTTTACAATGAACCCATTTAACCCATGGAAAATCATCAATATGTCCATGCTCACATACAGTCACTATACGAGCTACTACCAAGTCTTGATTGCATATCGGACAACACATATGCTTAACCATATACGGATCTGATTCTATTGCTCGTTTTCGACCCTTTCTTTTGTACTCATCAATCCAGTGTTTTATAGGCTGAAACTTTCTGCATTTCGGACAAAAATACCACTCGGGAAAGCGAGCATACGATATGCCTTCTTTACATAATTCATTATTCTTACCTGCCGGTATCCCAAAAAAATCTACACGGAGGGCTTTTTCAAGTCTCTCATCATGTATTTCTATAATTTGTTCACGCCAGTATTCGGGAGCAGCGGTCATTAAGGTCTGATCCTTAAAATCAACCATAGCACCGACCCCATATTGCAATACAGCCTGTGAGGCTCTGACAGAATGTGTAATATGATTTAACCGTATTCTTTCAGCATTTTCGAGTTCCATTTTATTTTTCCTCCCAAATCAGAATATTACCTTTGACCAAACTGTCGACATTACGCATAGATGTCATTGTATCAAAAGCTGCATCATAATATCCCGAATTATAAACTTTCATCAAACGGGCTTCTCCGTCTTTAGGACTTTTTATCATATACTTTTCGCCGTATGTGAAACAATCTTTTCCATAACTTTCAGCCATTCGTTCCCATTCGTCTACAATTCTATCTATCTCTTCAGAAATAAGCACACTGTCACTTGTCATCCCCGAATTCATGCGTGTGATGATTGAAGCATCACGATTTATAATGTAGTCACGAATTTTTTCAATTGAATCAGTGTATTTTTCTTTTGAAAAATTTGCAGCACCATTTTCAGGCAAAAGATCTGTATTTGTGTGCCTGAGCAACGCAATAACTACAGCATGCAATGCTCTTTCTCTTGCAGGATTAGAAAACGGTGTAGCACCTGTAGGTTCAACATATTTGTAAAAGGATTCATGATAGGGTTTGAATTGTTCGTAATGTGATCGGTCTCTACTTTTTGAGCCATCGTACAATATAAAAGCTATACCGGGATTTGAGCGACCTATACGGCTTGATGCTTGAATATATTCACTTGTCAACTTGGGTTGACCGACCAACAACATCACATTCAAGCGTGCTACATCAATACCTACCGAAATCATATTTGTTGCCAATAGCACATTTGATGCATATCGTTTGTTTTCGATATTTTCCTTAGAATATTCCAGTTTTTCAAGTTTATCAAGAGTTTCATTCAATTCAGTTGTTGAAACGCGACTTGTTAATTCGTCTGCACCAGCTATCATTCGAGCATCTTTTGCCGTACCGAGACGATACGCAGTTCGCTTAATAAAGTCTTTTACGTCATCATCAACCAATGTTGAGCATTTCCCGAGATCTTTAAGACTGTTGAAATACACTGTTAAAGTCCAGAATTTATCCTTAATACTGTCAGGCAAATCCATCACATTAATTTTTTGCAGTAATGCTGCAATAGAACGAACCTGCATCATTGCCTTTGTTTTACCGGATGGCATCAAACCGATATATAGCCTTCCATACTGGTTTATATCATAGTTAATATTTAATTCCCTCGCAAAAAAAGAATCTTCCGCATCAAGCCCGGGTTGCGGGAACTGAGCGACCTCACGATTGTATAGTGCAGAGCATTGTTCTGCTGCTCTTCTGATTGTCGCCGTAGAAGCAACTATTTTTGCTTTTATGCCCTTAGAACTGCACAAAGCATCAATTGCTGTCTCATAGAGCCCGACCATCGTGCCAAGGGGACCGGAAATCAAGTGCAATTCATCCTGAATAATTAATTCCGGCGAACGATTACTGTTGTTTAATCCGAAAAATGAGCCGATTTCTTTTTTCCATGGCAACATAGCAAATTTGTCAACTGTACCAAACAGCAATGTAGGTGGTGATTTGTACAATTCCTCGTCAATTATTTGTATCGGCAATTTGCCAACTTGATTAAAGAAACAACTTTCTTGAGGACAAAACAACTCAAAATAGTTACCATTTCTCATCCTATAACCGAATTGTCCGTCAAGGCGCTGGTTAATTCTGTTTTTATCTTTAACTAATTTTGTTCCACACCAAGGACATTTAAGAACTTGAAACTTATTATACTTGTCCTTGTTTTCACGAATATTGTCGGCTGTGGATTTAATTAACTTTTCTAAACAATCTTTTGCTTCTTTGTTCTTATTAGGTGTATGTTCGCCCCCAATCCACAATCCGATTGTTATATCATCCTCTCCAAGCGGATATGACTTATAACGAGGGTTTCTTCTCAAAGAGTCTCTTCGTATGTACTCGCACGCACAAATCAAGGTCGATGCTCTCGTAAACTGTTGTGCAGCCAACAGTCGTAAAGTATATCTCATAATAACAGAAGTACCTGCATAACTGTCGGGATGTGCAAGCCTTCTGTAAAATATGGTAAAAGCTGTTAAACCAAGATATGCTTCTGTCTTACCACCACCGGTAGGAAACCAAATTAAGTCAACAATATCCCGTTCTGCAGATGCATCTTCCGATACCGAATTTATACTCATTAAAAGAAATGCCAACTGGAAGGGGCGCCAAAAATATTTATCTGCAGTAATATCTTTATTATCTCCGTAATCAAGCTTGTTTAACATATCCGATATCTCTGGATCATCAGGATAGCGATCAATATCCGAGGTTACTTCTTGTAGTTTCAGATGAATTCTTTGCATCAACATTGCTCTATTGGCCAATGCAAATGCATTCCATTTCATTTCGGAGGACTCCAGTGCTTTTATTCCTTTTTTAATTCGATTATATGAGATTCGGCACTTGGTTATATTGGTTTCTGCAATCTTATTATATCTTCCGTTATATTCAGCATCTATAACTGAAAGCTTTTCAGTCAGTTCATCAATCCATTTTTTGTATGCGTCAGCAAATATATTCAGAAGTTCTATTTTCTCTTCCTTTGGAGAGTCACAAAAGTCTGATAAGTAACGCATTGACAGTGTTTTTTTCTCTACTGCATATTTTGGCGGTAATTCAAAATCCATTTGCGGAACTTCTAACATAGGGAAAAAATCGCTAAATAATTCTCCATTACCATTTCCGTCAACATTCCAGTTAATTGATGTGCCAAGCCCTGTTCCGTAAACTTTTTTGTTACGATACTGAAGTTCCAAAGATTGCTCTTCGGAATCAAGAGCAGAAAACTCAGCCACACCGGAATAATCCCTAAAAGTAAAACTATTATCATATGAACTTACTCTTATTTCAGGCTGAAAGACACAACGCAATCCGTTAGATTTACCCTCCAAGTCATTAACAAGCATTATAGTAATCGAGTATAAGTCATCACTGATTCTTTTTCGAAGGGCAGTTAATTTTGCTTTTGTCCCATCCAATTCTTTGTTTTTATCAATGTAATCCGAATTCCCAAATTTCAGTTTAACTTCCAGCGAATGCGGTACACGTACAAACCCTCTTTGTCCTTGATCGGCAAGTTTGTACATTAAATCGTAAATGTTAGATTCGTCAAACTTCAGAAGGTTCTGCTTTTTCAGATTATGAATTTCTCTTCTGCTGATTTTACTGTCTTTGAATTTAAGGCACCTTTCGGATACATCATAAACTAAATAGTTACTTAGTGGTTCAGGTACGGTATATGTCTCAGGATTTTGAGGAGAGAACGGAATTCTGCAATCATTTAATTCTGCACGAATATATGTAGCAAATGTAATTTTGCATTTGATTTCGCTCGAATCACCTAATGCAAAAAAAGTTATTCCCATTGAAGAAGGCATATTCTGTGCAGCTAAACCGATTTCTTCGTCAAGATTTTCCTCGTCCGCGGGATTCACGGAGTCACCTTTATAACTTGTTGCTTCATTCGTTATCTCGCTATTAAGGTCTTCTTCAAAAACTTCTTCATTTTCTTCAGAGACAGATTCTTCTACTCTAACACTGTCGTCATTATCTGCATTAATCATATTATTACGCGGGAAAAGAATTCCTATTGAATAACGAATATCCGGCGAACTGGTAATCAACTCATGTTCTTCGTCGGGTATCGATATTTCCGAACCCGGACCCAACATTTCCTGTTTAATAAGTTTAACATACTCGTTTCTTGCTTCTATTAACAGCTTTATTTCATCCGCATTTGCCATATTCTTCCTCCTTATAAGTTAATCGGACGATTTGTCAGATTCATCGGTACAGAACGCTCAACAAATACAATCGATTCTAAGTAAAGAATCTTAGCAACAGAATCAATTCTGTCATATATATAAGCCTCTAATGTACCCTCTTTAGGTGTTCTGCCGCTTATTTTTTTGATAATTGCTTCACCTATCCAATCCAAAATTTGTCGTCTTATTTTTCTAATAGTTTTACATGCATTGAAATAGTTTTGGGCATTATCAAACATTTCTTCATCTCCTACCAATAAAGCAATTTGTTTAATGGAGTCAACTTCTCTTGGTCCTACTGTATGAGAATCCTCATCCAGCCATCCTCGAATTGTTGCTTCTTGGACATTAACTCCGTTTCTTATCATTCTTTTGGCAATTTCTCCTGCCGAGAGACCTGTTATTTGCATATACTTCTGTAATATTTGTTTCCACTTCTTTGATTTTGAATAACTTTCAATAATCTCAGAACCGACTCTTCGTTCGTCAACTAACTTTGTTAAAACAGTATCCACAATATCTCGTGTTTCATCGGTATTATGCGTAAAGATTAAAGAATCTCCTTCTTTCAAATCAGAAACATTAACTTCATTAACAATACCGTCACTTTCATCAAAAACATATGCTTTGTAAAACTTTGTGAAAAAGATTCTCTCTCCGCTATCAAATATACCGGCTGCAATCACATCAGCATTAGGAGTATATCCAGATTGATTTTCAAATGCCTCAATTCCACTGAACGCTGCTATTTCATTTAACTTACTGATATAGTCATCAATACTTTCCTCTATTTGCGCAACTTCTTCAACATCTTCTACATTATCTGTACAATACGTTTCATCTGTTATAAACTCATCTGACATACCCGCTGATGCAGTGTTCATAGAATTCAGTTCTGCTTCTTCACGGTGGAATTTCCCCGCTCTATATTTATAGATATTGGATTCAAATGAATAGAGTATTGTTTCAATATGTGGAGATGATGAACACTTAAATGCATTAAATCGTTTGCCGACAAAATTTCCCATGACAATTACCAAATCATATAGAACAGAATTGTCAAAACTGTTAGCATTTATGATAGTCAGAAAGTGTTTATTATCCATAATGTCGTAATATCCGCATTTTGTCATAACAGTTACATAGTACGTCTTCGGTACAATAATTGCTATGCGCTTATCTTTGTTCTTTTCGAGTAAATCACGAAGATATTCTTCTTTTTCACATTTATCACTGAGATACAGATATGAAATTTCAAGAAGCAATATTACATTTCTTGCTCTTTCCTGCAATTGTTTGGGTAAAGAAGCTGCAGCGGAATGAAGATCTTTAAGTCTTTGTTTAACAGAGGATATCGTCAGTAATCCTAATGAAACACAATTATCTATTTCAGTTATCTTAAAAGCTACAGTCATAAAGAGATTCATCAAGAACCATGCCGTAATAATAAAATTCTCTTTTTCTTCTGTAACATAATCCGAGTTTTTGATGTCATAAATAGCTTCCCTGAAAATTTTATACTCTTCCCAATTCATCCATCCTTCAACAGAATGTGAAATTACTTGTCTGTCTAAAACTGCTGAAACCTGTTTTTCAAGTTCACGGGTATATTTATTTTTAATTTCACACGGAAGAGTATTAGACAAAAGAAATCCTTTTGAACAGAGAAAAACATTTGGATTCTCTACCTGTCTGATTAAAGTAATTGCGTTTTCCGAATCAAGATTCATCATAACATAAATATATTGAAGTGATTTTCTGTTCAGGAGTTCAGGCAATTCGGAAAGACTCTTTTCCACTGTTTCATTTCCGAAAACAATTACGCCGACATGTCTATTTCCCTCTCTTGATATAATCAATTGTCTTGCAACTGATATCTTCCCGCTTACCTTTAGAATCGCTTCGGTTTTTGCCGTATTTCCCCTATAGTGATATTCATCGTTTTCGGAAAAGTAAGATGCAGTTATCAAGTCAAGTAACCGGATGTTCTTGCCATTAAATGATAATGCCAATTTATCAATCAGAAAGTCAGCCATGCTTCGAGGCATAACTAAAGCAACAGAAGCGTTAATAACTGCGGGAATATCTTCTGACTTGTAGTTCAAAACATCCTTATAAAAATCTTCTCGAATAGTACCCTTTTTGTGCACTCCGCGACCGTCAAGTTTTTGTGATTTTCCAAAATAAGGTTGAATTTTCCCCCATAATTTTTTAGGCACATAATCCCTGCTCCCATTTTGAGAAATTAGTATATATTCTTCTTTTTTGCCTCTGTTAAAAAAGTCTTGTTTTGTATAGCCTTCATAGGCATATCTCTTCCCTTTATAAAGAACCAAATCGCCTTCTTGTAAAGAAGCAATAATATCTTCTGTATCATACTCGTTATAAACCAAACAAGTAGCTGCCGCATAGACAACAGCAACAGCATTATAACAAACCGAACCTGTATGTAAAACAAATCCGGCATTATGTTTTTCTTTATTGGTTGTTTCTATTAGAAAGTCAGCAAATGTCTGCATCAATAATTCTCTTGAAATAACATTGCCCTCCAAGAGCAAATCGCATCTTTCAATTATTTTTTTGAGTGCATTTATTGCTTTCATTTTGTTCCCTTTCCGTTGAAAAACACATTAAATGAAACAATACCTCTTATTCTCTGTTTTTCTAATACATTCCACACTAATCAATTGGTTTAATATCTGTAAGGTCCTTGCTTCTGTACACCCAAGCAACTCCGCCATCTCTTGTTTACTGAAAGAGGTTCTCCCTGCAAAATGATGTACCACATCAAAATACTTATACAAAGTCTTTTTATGTAATCGTGATGATAATTTTGCTTCAATTTTTTTGCATAGTCGTAATTCATCACCATACATGGAATATAAACGTTTTTCAGAATCATCAAAGTTCCCCTCCATTACTGATAAACAATCTTTTATAAATAGTGCCATTTCTTCTATTACGGGAATAGTAACCGAATTCCCTAACTGTTTGTATTGCTGGGTAATCGATATATTTCTAGGAAAAGAAAATTTTTCGTTTCCTTCTGCGTCTTTGAAGGCATATCCTACAAATCCCTGTAAGCGTCCCCACTCAGTAGGGGTCATAACACGAATGTATTTATCATTAATGGGTGATTGCTTTCCTTTTACCATTGTGCCAGCATATTTTTTTCCGTTCTTTTGATCATAAATAAGGTTCCTCTCTTTACCTGAACCTCCAGTAGCCAGCAAAGTGTTTGCAATCGGGTTATTAATCTCCGGAGAGTTTACTATTCTGTATCCGAATCCGTTTCCTTTACTCTTTTGTCTTATAATATGATTTTCAAGAGTTTGGAGATAGCCGGAAGAAAGAAAAAATCTTGCAGGAACATCTTTTTCAAGTACTTGCTTTAACTGTGAAAAAATAGCAGGTCGCTCTCTTTTCTTAGGCATGGCATCAGGCAATGATGATACATGCTTTCCGAAATATGCACGACTGAATGCAATAATATACACCCGTGGTCTATTTTGGGGTAATCCGAAAAACTTACTGTTGCGAATAAATGATCTGGAATATTTTTCTAAATTATCATACTCTCCATGCGGAAATCCGACTATTTCATAATCTAATTCTTCATCAAGTGTCTTAATAATTGTCTTAAATGTATTTCCTTTATCATGTATTACAAGGTTTTCGACATTTTCAAGGAAAACAACTTTAGGAATTGTGTTTTTTATTATTTTTGCTATCTCAAAAAAAACTGTTCCTCTCGTAATATCCTCAAATCCGAGTTTCTGGCCGACACTGCTAAATGCCTGACATGGAAATCCGGCCATCAAAATATCATATTGTTTTTTTGTTATTTCTTTTTGGAATTCTTCAGATGTCAAATCATTTTTCGGATTTTCATTAAATAAGTGCTCATAAGTAATACAGGCAAGTTCATCAATTTCCGCTGATATAATGTTTTCGAAGTCTCCTGCAAGCTCAAACCCTCGTCGTATTCCCCCGATTCCCGCACACAAATCAATTGTCTTATAAAGCATTTAGCTTTCCTCCAAGCATTTAACAACAAAATCAGCACAAGCAGAAACATTTTCCTTAATATCTTTGCCCCAAAATCTGATTACTCTCCATCCTTCTGACTCTAATCTTTTATTCACTTCAGCATCTCTTTGCATATTTCTCTCAATCTTCGGTATCCAAAACTCTCTTCTCGATTTAATTTCCTCCTTTTTGTTTTCCCAATCATAACCGTGCCAAAATTCACTGTCGCAAAACACAACTACTTTCTTACCGATAAAAGCAAGATCGGGATGTCCGTAAATTGTCTTTACATTTTTTCTATAACGAACTCCACGTGCCCACAATTCCTGCCTCAGTTTCCGTTCGATTTCTGAATCTTTGTTTTTAACGGCTTGCATATTCTTTCGGCGCTGTTCCGGAGTAAGTCTGTCCATTCTTTTTTCTATAAATCGAGAAATATAAACCCCTCTTCTCTTTCCTGTTCTTCATACTCTATATTATCATTTTGTAATGTTGCTAATATCACTATTAAAAGCATTATAATCTGTATGTGTTCTTGTATTGTTTTTTTGTCAAGGTCGAGTTTTGTTATCGCTCAAATGTTTATGCAAAAAACTGAAAGTGCATCATTTTCTTGTTAATCAGCAGTTCCCACAACTTATTGCAAAAAGTAAATATAACTACTAATTATTTATGCAATATAATAACATTGTGTATATCATAAATTTTGCTATATATCAATAAAATTCATAAATTATTGATGATATTTGATTAAAAAAGATAGAATTTAATTGAAATGTCCCATGGCTCATCAATAATTTCTTTGGTCTTCTTTCAAGACTTGTCAATACAAATTTTGATTAGTGATAACTCTTAAAATCAATTTCCTTTCAATCATAGTATGCCCAACAATTACTGAATAAGTCAATTATAGCAATGTACAAAATCTATATATAACTATTATAGAAATGTGTTTGTGCAAATTATATAAACAGTTTGAAATTTCTTTTCAACAAATATCGTATTGCATAAATCACGAAAAAGCAACCTCGTTCAATTTTCTTTTCAAAAAAAACAATATTAGTGAATAAATAAACGGCAACTGAAATACTTCAATCACCGTCTTTTGGTGCGGATGACAGGACTTGAACCTGCACAATCTCGCAATCACTAGAACCTGAATCTAGCGCGTCTGCCAATTCCGCCACATCCGCTTGCTTTACCATTTTAGAGCATAATCACCGTATAGTCAATGATTTAATTGTGTTGACTATATTCTCAAATATGCAGTTTTGTGCTTGATTACTTTGTACATTATGTTATTGTTTACATATATCAATTAAGGAGTTTCCGTCATGAATGCAAAGATTAAAAGTTACAACAACAGACCGACAATATTTATTGATGACAAGCCGGTACCGCCTATCATTTATGCTCTTACCGACTGGATAGGTGGAAGATTAAGTTACGATGAGATAACCAGGTTTTCCATAAAGAAATTTGCAGCCGCAGGTATAAGGCTGTATCAGCTGGATATCTCCTTTCAGGATATGTGGTTTGAAGACGGTACTTTTGATATCTCCATAGCGTTAAAGCAGATTAAAGGAATAATAGATGTCCGACCCGATGCGGCAGTATTCTTCCGACTGCACATCAATCCTCCGAGATGGTGGTATAAAGGCAAAGAAAGCGAGTGGGTCAGATATGCAAATACCGAAGTTTATCCCGAGCCTGATATAGAGTTGGCCAGAACCTATATTCTTAATGATCTGAAACCCGTACCCAGAGCAAGCTTCGCTTCGGAAAGATGGATGAACGACATGACAATCATGGTAAGAAGGTTCTTAGAGGAACTCTATAAATCACCTTTATCCGAGCATCTTGCAGGAATACAGGTAGCAAACGGAGTGTACGGAGAACACCATTACTGGGCTTTTATGAGAAATGATCCCGACCTTTCTGAACCTATGTTAAAAAGATACAGAAAGTTTAAAAATGATCCGAACGCACAAATTCCCGGAATGGAAGAGCGATACAATCCGAAGGACGGCATATTCTTTGACCCGGAGAAAGACTCCAATCTGATTGATTATCTTACCTGTCAGCATGAGGCCGTTGCCGAATCCATCATTCACTTCTGTAAGCTTGTTAAGGACACATGGAAAAGAGAGATAATAACCGGCGTTTTCTACGGTTATTATGTTTCCATGTTCGGAAGAGCAGGATTGGGCGGTCATCTTGCGGAAGAGATGATACTGCAATGTCCCTATGTGGACTTTTTATCGGCACCTCAGGCATACAACAGCAATTTAAGGCATATAGGCGGAGCAGGTGTTGCCAGAGGCTTGCTGGAATCGGCAAGACTCAACAACAAACTGTTCCTTGACGAGATGGACCACCCTACCGAATTAGGGGTTCTTCACGGAGGAATGAAAGTATATCCTCCTTATGAATCATTGCAGATACTAAGAAGAAATACTTTGGTTTCCTTCCTTTCGGGAATGGGCTTTTGGTACTATGATTTCGGACCGTTTAACACATCGGGCTGGTGGTATGAACCGTATTATCTGGATGAGATAAAGTCGTTACAGAAGATATACAACAAATACTATGAGAAGGAGTATATAAAGAGGGCGGATGTGCTTTTGGTGTTTGATACCAAAGTCCAGAAATATACCGCTCTTACGGAAAATGCCGACCCCATTACCGATAAAGCCTGTATAAATGTAGCCTATCCGATGGCATTGAGATCGGGAGCTTCCATGGACACCATATACTTAAGCGATTTGGGAAAAACAAATTTGGATAAGTATAAATGCATAATATTCATGAACACATTCGCACTTACCGATACGCAGAAGCAGTATATAGCCAAGAAAGTTTATAAGAAAGGCCGTTCAATCGTATGGTTCTTTGCTCCCGGATATACAGATAAAAAGAGAAATGACATAGCTTTCTGTAAGCAGGTATCGGGATTTGATCTGGATGTTATTGCACCTGCGCCGCAGATAACCGTACAGTGTAAAGACTTTTCCTATTCCGTAGATAACAGTGATAAAGAGAGCAGATTGAATAAGCTGTTTGTACCAAAAGACGGAAATATATTGGGATATATAGGCAAGACTCCGGCATTGGCACATAAAACAATTGACGGCTGTGATGTATATTTCTCCTCAATACCCTTTACCACACCGGAATCCTTCAGATACATCTTTGAAAGAAGCGGAGTGCATATTTACGATAGCTGTAATGATGCGGTTATTGAAGGCTCCAATCTTCTATTGATACATGCCGAACATAAAGGAGAGAGAGTTATAAAGTTCAGGGACTCGGAAATCACCGTGGATTTCCAAGCAGGAGAAACCATATTATTTGATATTAACACCAAGGCTATATTAAGAAGAGGTGAACAGGGACTTACGGTCTGATTACTGTTTTCTCAAATACATCTGTTTTACATATACCCAAATTGTTGCTAATTCGCATTTTTCGTAATAGTAAAACAGTATTCATATGCTAAGCCCAATTCGTTCTTCTGCCCTACATAACCTGCAGCTTCCTCCGCAGGAGCAAAATACTGCTTTAAATATTTTATCAACTCGGTAATGTCGGTATCGCTTCTTGTTTCTATAGTTATTGCTTCTATGTGCTCGTTCTTGAATGCTTCCTTCTTATACTTATCATTATATCCCGTATATGTCAGAAATATCGTGTCATACCCGTCAG